>SDBU01000003.1_pt1 | contig 358629 bp, 354 predicted proteins | sample 2277071 | NCBI WGS metagenome assembly SDBU01 (sample SAMN10397929, study PRJNA504765) | marine sediment metagenome | isolation source: marine sediment core GS08_GC12, 126 cmbsf | place: Arctic Ocean: Gakkel Ridge, Loki's castle | collected 2008
AGAAGATAGGTCAAAGGTAATATCGTGAGACGATGCAGTGCTCGCTTTAAGCCGAGTCAGCACATCCGTTTCGTCTTCGTACTCACCAGCTTGAGCGCCTGGCACAAAAACTATCATTAAACCAGCAATTAAAAACAAAACTACAACTTTTTTGAATGTCTTTAATTTTTTCATTTTTTATTTTTTATTTTTTATTTTTTATTTTAATTTTCGACCTTTTTAAAATTAATATTCACTATTTATTGTTTATTGTTTAGAATGTTCCTGTTGCTATCAAAGTTAAGATATCGCTGTAGTCCCCGGCTACGGTACTGGTACTAATATTCCCAAGATAAGAAATGGTGAAAGTGGTGATGCTAGAAAAAGTGCTGGAATTCGCGATAGTATTTCCAGAGACAAATTTAAAATTGTTAATAGTATCGTAATCTGAAGCTGCCTGACCTGAACCGCCCGAAGGATTAGCTCCAACATCTGGGCTAGAATTATCTACTAAGTTGATTCCAAACTGTTCAGTTCCAGGAGAAGAAGTGTTTGGAGTGGCCAGGGCATCAATATTGGCTGAACTTGAATTAGAAGTGAGAGTATTTCCTGAAACAGTAACTACATAACCATCAAGAGTATTAGTCGCAACTGTAAAACCTGTACTATCAGTCTTTGCTGCCAAAGTAGTAATCAATCCCAGGTCAGCGGTGTTATCAGTTATTGAAAATATCAAAACTGGAGGAAGAGTAAGTGCTTGAAAACCAGCTTCAAGTTTGTAAGAAGTACCTGTCATAAGACCAGTTGCTATCTCGCCAATTGTGTCTTGCATTTTATATGTAGTAGAGTCCTGTGGATTCCCGCCAACGTTTAGAGAGCTGTATGGAATTTCATAATTTGAACTGAGCATTGCTTCAGTAATACTTTCAGCTGATGGATAAAAAGAACTGAATAAGGAGAGAATGATAATAACCGAAAGGATTATTCTGTTGTTCCATTGTTTATTGTTCATTAATGTTTTATCGGCACTAATATATAAAGATATTCCTGATCTTTATCTTTTTTGAAAATTGGTTTAATAATTCCCGAGGTTTTATCTTTCACCTCAACCATTATCTCGTCAGAAAAAGACTCTTCTATTTTTTTCTTTAGCTCCTCATCTTTTTCAGTAGAGGGAATCACTACTATTCCTTCTTCGCCAGGCTTGGGAATTAACTCTTCTTCTTTAATTTCCTCTGGGGCTTTGAAAAGTTGAGTAATGGCTTTGTATCCTTGACTTAGTTTCTTTTCAAAAAAATCGTCGGCAGCAATATAGCTATCTCTTACTTTGGAAGCAAAACTTACAACAGCTTGAGCTCTTTTAGAAACTGCATCATATGTTTCTTTTCCAAGATCCACAAACTTTTTATCAAGAAACTCATCAACAAGATTATACATCTCTCTTATTTCTAAAACAAAACTTTTTGGTTTTGCGGTTTCATTAGAAATATTTCCAACAACCCACTTGCTTATTTCAACAATTTCAATTGCTTTTCTGTCAATATTGTTATTGATTCCCCTAACAATTTCTTGAACCTCTTTGGGCATATCAGCCAAAACTTCATCAATTTGCTTATCAATACTTCCAACAAAAGTAGAAACGTTTTGATAAACGCTTTTAAAAGATTCTTGACCAAAAATAAGGCTCGTTACAATTAAACTTAAAGTAAAAATAACAACAAAACCAAAGCGCACCTGAAGCTCTGGTTTTAATATTTTTCTTACGTCTAAACGAATGACATCTTTTTCGAACTGTTCTTCTGTTGGTAAATTCCTTGGGGGAGCAATAGTTTTTTTCTCTTTAACAAAACTGTTATTGTATTCTTCAATCTCAAGTAAATATTCATTAAGCCATTCTTTTTTAGTAACCCAGTTTCGTCCAAACTTAATTGCTTTTAATTTGCCTTGTCTTGCCCTCAAAGATAAATACTCTTGCGAATATTTGCAATACTCTGTTGCTTTTTTCAGGGATATATATATTTTTGTTTCTTCAGTTATCACAGAATTTTACATTTATTTATTATTTACAGAGCCTACTGACTCTGCGCTCAAAGAGATAAATCTCTTTTCGCCAGGCTTTTTATAAAATTGGGTTTTATAAAAAACCTGTACTTGACAAATGCTTTTATTTAAGTAAAATTAATCCAGAAGACCTAACAAAAAATCACCTATAGCTCTTCGTTGTTATTAGGTTTGATCTATTGTGGGTCTTCTTTTTTTTGTTTATGTACATATCGATAATCAGTATTTGCATTATCAATAGATTATATTATTATCATTTTATTAAGATAACATGTCAAGCTTAAATTGTGGATAACTTTTAAACAATCTTTGATATCCGATAGTATCTTTTTTAACACGAAAAATCTAGCTGGAAATCCGTTCCAACCAGATAAAAAAGTGGAGTGAAAAATTTGAGTGAATCTTTATACCGATAGTGCCATTTTAACACAAAAAATCTAGTTGGAAATCCATCCCAACTAGATAAAAAAAGGGATAAAAATTCAGTGAATCTTTATACTTTGAAGCACTCCCAGAACAGTAAAAAAAGCAATTAAACCAGAGCCACCATAACTTACTAGTGGCAAAGAAATACCAATTACGGGCAATATCCCAATATTCATTCCTATGTGTATAAAAGTTTGAGAAATTAAGATGATTGAAAAACCTGAAGCAAACAATCTAGGAAAATTACTTTTAGAATCTATAGCAATTTTTATTATTCTCCAAATTAATACTGAGAATAAAATCAAGAGAATAGATACTCCAATTAATCCAAATTCCTCAGCAATAGCAGCAAAAATAAAATCTGTTTGAGGTTCTGGCAAAAACCCGTATTGAGTTTGAGAACCTTTGGTAAAACCTTGACCAAAAATCCCGCCCGAACCAATAGCTATCTTTGATTGAGCTTGATTCCAGCCAGAACCTAAAGGTTCAAGTTGGGGTGTGAAAAAATTTAAAATTCTGTCTTTTTGATAATCTTTTAAAATCGTGTTCCAACCCAAACCAAGAAGCAAAATAAAACATAAAACCAAAAGCAAGAAATGACGGATCTGTATTCCAGAAATAATTAGAATTCCCATCCAAAGAGCAATCAAAATTAAAACTGACCCCAGGTCTGGCTGAAGAAAAATTAAAAAAGCAGGAAGAAAAACATAAAAACCAGAAAGAATAATGTGGCGCACTTTATACATTTCAATGTGGCGTATAGAAAAATATTTAGCCAATAAAATTATTAAAACTATTTTAGTAAACTCTATTGGATCAATTGACAAAGGTCCAAGTTTATACCAGGATTTTATTCCTCTAATTTCAGGAGCTAACCAAAACAATCCAACTAACATAAAACAACAAATAAAATATAAAAACAAAATTAAATTAGAATCTTCTCTAAAAATGCGCCAGTCCAAAAAACTAAAAAATATCATTAAAAAAAGAGCGAGAACAAAAAAGATTACTTGTTTTTGAAAATTTAAAAAGCTCTCACTGCCTACAGAAGAGCTATATAAAGAAATAAAACCAATGCTTACTAAAAGTAAGGCCGAAATAATCAAAACCCAATCAAATTTTTTAAAATGAAAAAGTAAAGAGTTCATAACATTTTCAAAAACTCATTTTCATTAATTGTCTTCACTCCTAATTTCTTGGCTTTTTGTAGTTTTGATCCAGGACTCTTGCCCACAATAACAAAATCTGTTTGTTTAGAAACAGAATTAAAAACTTGCCCTCCCAATTCTCTAATTCTTGATTTGGATTGCTCACGACTAATTGATCCTAAAGATCCAGTTAGAACAAAAGATAGTTCTTTTAATTTTCTTGCCTTTAGCATAATTAAGGGTTGTTGGTTTTTTATTTTCACTCCCGCTTTTCCCAATTTTTCAATAAAATTAAGATTCTGTTTGTTTTGAAAAAAATCATAAATTGACTTAGCTACAATGGGCCCAATATCTTTTATTTCTTCTAATACAGATAGGGAAACATTTTTTAATTTTTCTAAAGAATTAAAATGTTGAGCTAGATTAATAGCTGTTTGCTCTCCAACGTTTCTAATACCCAAAGCATAAATAAAATTGGATAAACTAATGCTTTTTTTTGATTGAATAGCAAAAATAAGGTTTTGAGCTGATTTTTGAGCAAATCTCTCTAAACAAGAAATATCTTCTTCTTTTAATTTAAAAAGGTCAGCTGGATCTGAAACCAAGTTCTTATCAATTAATCTATTGAGAATTTTAGGACCTAACCCACTAATATCAAAACCATTTCTGGAAACAAAATGATAAAAATATTTTTTTTGGCGAGCAAAACATTTAGGATTAGGACATCTCCAAACAATTTCTGTTTTAAGCTTTACAAGTTTTGTATTACAAACAGAACATTTCTCAGGCATTTTAAAATCTTTCTCTTTTCCTGTTCTTAAATCCGGCAAAACTGAAATTACATCAGGAATAACATCCCCTGCCCTGCCAATAATAACAGTATCTCCAATTTTTACTCCCAATCTTTTAATCTCATCTTCGTTATGTAAAGTTGCCCGGGAAATCATTACTCCTCCAACAGTTATTGGTTTTAAAACAGCTACTGGAGTAATAGCTCCTGTTCTTCCAACCTGAACTTTAATATCAAGCACTTTTGTTGTTGCTTGTTCTGGAGAAAATTTAAGAGCTCGGATAGCTCTGGGACTTTTACCAACTATTCCTAATTTTTCAAAAACCGAATTGTTATTAATGCTAACGACAATCCCATCAATTTGAAAAGGAAAACTATTTCTTTTTTTATTAACTTTTTTCCAAAAACTTATGACTTCATCTAAATTTTTACACTTTTTACCTTTATCTGTTTTAAATCCTAAAAGAGGTAAAATCTCGTGTTCTTTAGAATGAGTTTTTTGACCAAAGTCAGTAATAATATCATAAGCTAAAAAATCTAAGGGTCGGGAAGCAGCTAATTTAGGGTTTAATTGTCTGATTGAACCAGCGGCTAAGTTTCTTGGATTAGAATAAACTTTTTCTCCTTTTAATGCTAATTCTTTATTAAGCTTATCAAACTTTTTTCTTTCCATATAAACCTCACCCCTGATTTCAATTCTTCCTTTTTTAATTAGTTTTTTTATTTTCTCTTCAATTAAAATATTGGGTTGTATTTCTAATTTCAAAGGAATACTTTCAATGGTTTTAATGTTCTGGGTAACATTTTCTCCTAATTTTCCATTACCCCTGGTAGCGCCATACGCCAGAAGTCCATTTTCATAAACCAAAGAAACAGCAAATCCATCAATTTTTAGTTCAGTAAAGAAATCAAGTTCTTCAAGCCGCTCTAATCTCTTTAGATAATCTTCCCAGCTTTTAAGTTCTTTGTCAGAAAAAATATCTTGAATAGAAAGCATGGGAACAAAATGTTTAATCTTTTTAAAGCTGTCCAATGGTTTTCCACCAACTCTTTGGGTAGGAGAATCAGGAACAATAAGTTCTGGAAACTCTTCTTCTAATTGAAAAAGTTCGTGTTTTAAAGAATCTGAAGCAGAATCAGAAATCTCTTGTCTGTCCATAACATGATACAAATAACGATGATGATTTATCACTTTTCTTAATTTCTCTATTCTCTTTTGAGCTTGTTGTTTATTCATTTTATTCATTATCTTGAAATCATAATAGCTCTTTTAACCCCCTTATAACTACCAACTGATTTAACACAATAATTAGCACTAAGAGGGCAACCGCCAGTGTCCTGAGCCACAACTGAAACACTATAGGAAGCATTAGCAATAGAGCCAGTATAGTTGGTTCCCACCACCCCATTGCCTTCATATAATTCTCTTTCAATCCCGGTTTCAGCAGCATAATAAGCAACCACTGATTTGCCCATTTCTCTCATTATTTTAATTTCAGACAGCAAAATGGTACTCATACTTAAGCCAATAGACAATAAAAGGCTCATCATTAGAAAAGCAATATAGAGAGAAACACCTTGTTGATTCTTATTAATCATTAATAATTGATTATTAATTAATACCTGACATCAGGATTTCTTTGAGAAATAGTTATTTGGATTTTTATTTCAGGTTGCTCTTCTGATTTTGAACCAGCTCCTTTAATCTTCAAGAAAATGGTAACTCGAGGCTGAAGATTATCAGTTTGAGAGTTTCCAGAAAGCTCAATATTAATGTTTTCTACCATAAGATTACTTGAAGTAAGCGCTAAATCAACGCCATTTTTGTTCTCCCATAATTGAGAATTAGACACATAAAATTCCTGACAATCTCTGTTATAATTCAGAAATTTTATTCCCTTCTCCTCGTGAGTGAGTTCGTAGTTAGCGCCATATCCTTGAGTTTTCAGACAAGCACAAGTGGTTGGCTCCAATTTGCTGGTACAATTCAGTTCTTTTTTAGCCATTCTTATAGACCGGCTCATATATTCTTCAAGATAACTGGTTTGCTCCAAAAGCTGTTGAAAAGCTATTGATTTTCTTTGAGCCCTAATAGTAGAAACAAATGCTCCAGACATTGCGCTAAGAATCAAAGAAAAAATAGATATTGAAACTAAAAGCTCGACAAGAGTAAAACCTTTGTTTTGAATTCTTTTTTTAATTATTACTTGCTTGGTTTTCATTCTTCTTCGCTTTTATACCATTGATAAAGATTTTCTCGGGCAACAACTAGATGAGTTCTTCCTCTTTCTGACCAAGTAACCTCAATCAGAACATCCATTTCATCATCTCCTATCTTAGTAATCTGAACTTTTCTTTGAAACCGACCAGAGTCAGAACATTTATAAAAACCCCCGCTAATCTCTAAATGGTTCTTTACATTACAATTAGTACCATCCGGAATGCTTGGGCTTTGATAATCAAAATTATAGTGTGAACCAGCAAGTAAATCATCATCCCAATTTATTTCCTCTCCCTTATTAATCTTTAAAAAATTACTATCTCTAATATTTCTTATAATTTCCATTCCCTCTTGGGACAAATAAATAGCTGTTAACCGAGAAGAGACAATGCTGATATAAGAGATGGTTTGGCTAACTAAACTAAAAACCCCCATAATACCTACGCTCACTACAAAAAGAGCAGCAATCATTTCAATCATGGTAAATCCTTTTTCGTTTGTTTTTTTGATGATTTTATTCACTGTTTTCAATCCAAATTAAACCGACTTTATTAATTGTAATAATTTTCTCTGAAACTTGAGCAGAAGGATCAGTAATAAAAATCATGGCTATAGAACCATCGCCTGGCTCAATGTAAACTCTTGGATCAGGGGGAACAAAAACAATATTTAATGCATTCTTCTCAAGAGGAGAAAAAAGATTGTTGATAATAATTCTTTCGTTCAAAAAGCTTTGTTCTGATATCTTTTCTGAAACTCCGTTGCATTGAGTTCCAATTGAATCATATTCTTTGTCGCCCGAACAATCAGCAAATAACGTATAAAAATTCGCGTTTTTCTCAAAATAGATTCCATATCCTCCTTCAGGAATAATTTCATTAAACTCTGATGATGACATTGCCATTTCTGCAACCATTCTTAAATCCTGAGCTAATTTATTAGCTGAATTTTGAACTGCAAATTGCTCTTCTCCAAATCTCAAATTAGGTATAACCAAAGCTGACATAAGAGCAATTATGGCTGTAATTACCAATAGCTCTATTAATGTAAAACCTTTATTCATAAAAATAAATTAGAATACCAATTAATAATTTGTTCTCCATAAAACATTGCTAAAAAGGTTCCAAAAACTAAAAATGGTCCAAAAGGCACCATTGATTTAAGAGTTTTCTTACTTTGAGCTATTAATATTAATCCTGTTATTGCTCCAGTAAAAAAAGCAAAAAATAAAGCAACTAAAATATTAGGAAAACCAAGTATAAGACCCATTAAAAAACTTAATTTAACATCTCCAAAACCCATCCATTTGCCTCTTGATATTAGGTATATTGATAGAAAAAAAGCGGAAGCGCCAAGAGCAGCGAGGAGAGTATTAAGTAGCAAATAGTTAGTAGTAAGTAAATTATAGATAAATGCTAAACCAATAGCAGGAAAAATGACTTTGTCAGGAATAATATAGTGTTTGAAATCGTAGACGAAAATGATAATTAGAAAGCAAGTAGTTAGTAGTAAGTAGATAGTAGTAAGCAGGTTTTGAAAATTAATTATTGATAATTGATTATTAATTATTAAAACAAATAACAAAGCAGTGGTTAGTTCTACTAAAGGGTATTGAATAGAAATTGGTTTTTGGCAATAGCGACATTTTCCTTTTAACATTAAAAAGCTGAAAATAGGGATTAAATCATACCAAGCCAATTCATGCTTACAATAAGGACAAAAAGAACGGCCCTTTAAAAAACTTTTACTTATTTCTAAACGATAAATTATACAATTCAAAAAAGAACCAACAATTAACCCGAACAAAAAGATAATTGAATAAAGAAAGGAATTCAATAACATTATTTTATTTTAACAAACTTAGAGTATTAAAAAAAGCTGCCTCCTTTTTTGAGAGGCAGCTTTGAGTCTGAAAATCAAGCTTTACCAACAATCTTGAGTGGTAGGCACACCTGAAAGTTCCCTTGTCCCCTGATGAGAAGCAGCAAAATAAACAACCGGATCACTTTCTAATGTTGAGTAAACACAGAAACATTGATCTAGGCCGCCAGGAGTACAGGTGTCAGTTGCGGGAGCTATATTACTTATCCATCCATAAGAAGGCGTACCAGTACCTGGATCTAAAGGAACGGCAGACATATAAGTCCCTATAGTAGTTGGAGTAGTTGCTGATTCTATATAGGCCTCATTATCTGAATAACTCATCTCCATGGCTGTGCCAATCTGACGTATGTCAGACTGCCTTCTAGCATCCCTGGCTTTGCTTCTGGCTCCACCCAAAGAAACAAGAACAATAGATGACAAAATACCAATAATAGCAATTACTACTAAAAGCTCTATTAATGTAAAACCTTTTTTATTCATAATAATTAATTTAATTTTAATGATCAATTAGATCGACCTTTGAATTGTTTAACTAAAAGATTACAAACCACAACAATCTGCTAAAGTAGGAGTTGCCATGTCTTTTTCTGCTACTCCATCTTCTGAAGCGCAAAACTTGGGATTTGTTCCACTACTCTGTTCCAAAGTTGAAAAAACACAATAAGTTTGATTATTGGCTGAATTGTTGACCCAACCATAAGAACTACCCTGAGGATCTTTAGGGGCTACAGTTAAATAAGTACCAATAGCAGTAGGCATATTGGTTGAGATAACATAAGCATCTTCTGAATCTCCGCAACTTGAATCATCATAACACATTTCCATGGCTGTACTCATTTGTCTCATATCAGCTTTTCTTCGAGAATCCCGAGCTTTCTCTCTCGCCGGACCCAAAGAAACCAAAACAATAGAAGACAACATACCAATAACAGCAATAACAACTAAAAGTTCTATTAATGTAAAACCTTTTTTATTCATATTTATATTAATAAATAATTAGTAATTAATTACTTCGACCTTAATTCAATATTTAGCTTTAATAATATATTATACAACAGTTCTTAAAAGCCACAAACAAGAAAGTTTTCCACAGTTAAAAAGACATCATTTTATAAAGAGGCATTAAAACTGAGAACATCAAACCTCCAACCACTGCTCCTAAGAACATAATCATGGCTGGCTCTAGAACAGCTAACAAAGTTTCAATTGTTCTTTCTGTTTCTTTTTGATAAAAATCAACCACATCCATTAAAGATTTGTCTAAAGTTCCTGTTTTTTCACCCACTGTAGTCATTTGACAAAACATGGGCGGAAAAATATCAGGAGATAATTTAAGAGTAGAAGAAACTGTTTCGCCTTTCCTAACTCTATCTCTGGCTTCTAAAATAACTTCTTTATAAGCATAGTTTCCGACAATGTCAGCTGTAATTTCTAAGGCATTAGTAATTGGTAAACCACCTGAAATTAGAGTAGAAAGATTTTCAGCAAAACGAGAAAGATACATTGTTTTTAAAAAAGGACCGAGAATAGGTATTTTAAGAAATAATCTATCAAATTTTTTCTTGCCTTCTTTACTATGATAATAGCGAATAATATAAACTATACCTCCTACCATAATTAAAACAATAAGCCAAAGCCATTTTTTCAGAAAATCGGTTGAATCAAGAACTACTGTAGTAATAAATGGCATCTCTTGGCCAGTTTCTTTTAAAACTTTACTTAAATTAGGAATTACAAAGAAGACCATTAAAAAAATTACGGCAACGGAGAAAAACATAATCAAAAGAGGATAAACCATTGCTCCTTTTATTTTACTCATTAAATTATATTCTTTTTCCACATGTTCAGCTAAATAACTTAATGATTCAGAAAGTTTTCCTGAGGCCTCTCCTGCTTTTACCATTGAAATATAAAAAGAAGAAAAAGCTTTAGGATGTTGAGATAAAGCATTAGAAAAACTGGTTCCGCCACGCACTTCTTCTGAAAGTTTTACAATTTTTTCCTTAAAATTAGCTCTTTCAGTTTGAACAGCCAAAACCTCAAGCGCCTCAAGAAGAGGGACTTTTGATTTAAACATTATTGAAAGTTGTCTTGAAAATAAAACAATATCTTTTTTAGATATGCTTTCAAATATTCTAATTTTCCTGGCATAAGCCGGACCTCCACCAATTTCTTCAAGAAGAGTTATATATAGTCCTTGTTTCTGTAAAACAACAATAGCTGCTTCCCTGGAAGAGGCCTCTACTGTGCCTGTTTGAATTTGACCTTCCTTGTTTCGAGTTTGGTAATTAAATTGCATAGACTAACTGATTAGCTTATTGGCTAGTTAGCGGATAAGTGTTTTAAGTTCGCTTGGGCTTAGAGAATAATTTAAGGCATTTTCAAGAGAAATCTCTCTTTGTTTTACTAAGGTAGATAAAGATCTATTTAAAGAAATCATTCCCTTTTTAGCCGAAGTTTGAATAACTAATGGCAGTTCATGAATTTTATTCTCTCTAATTAAATTTGCTACAGCAGGCGTACACATCATTATTTCAGTAGCTGGTATTAATCCTCCTTTAATCCTGGGAATCAATCTTTGAGAAATTACTCCCAATAAAGAGCCCGATAATTGAGCTCTAACTTGTTGTTGTTGTTGGGGCGGAAAAGTGTCAACAATTCTGTGAATAGTTTGAGCAGCTGAATTAGTATGAAGTGTAGCAAAAACTAAATGACCTGTTTCAGCTGCTGTAATAGCTGTTATCATCGTTTCTGAATCTCTCATTTCTCCAACCATAATCACATCTGGATCTTGGCGAAAAGTGGAACGAAGAGCTGCGCTAAAAGAAATAGTATCTCTATTTACTTCTCTCTGATCAATAATTGACCTGTCATCTTTAAAAACATACTCAATTGGGTCTTCAATCGTAATAATATGAACTGCTTTAGTATGGTTTATTTCATTAATCAAAGAAGCTAAAGTTGTTGATTTGCCATGAGAAGATGGACCAGTTATCAAAACAAAACCTTGAGAAGCTTCAGTAAATTTGTATAAAGCTTGAGGAAGATTCAATTCTTCAATTGTAGGAATTTTAGATGGAATCAAACGCAAAGCGCAAGAAATGCTTTCTCTTTGAAAGAAAACATTAACTCTAAAACGCGCCTTATCTTTAAAATTATATGAAAAATCAATTTCTTTTTTCTCTAAGAATTTCTCAAACTCTTCTGTAGACATCATGCTTTGAGCTAAACCTTGAGTGTCTTTGGCCGAAAGTTTTTTCTTCTTTAAAAGAGGAACTAATCTTCCAGAGATTCTAAGTGTTGGGAGCCGATCAACAGAAAGATGAAGGTCAGATGCTTGTTGTTTAATTGTTGTTTCAAGAAGTTCTTCTAATTTTTTAGCGTAATTATTCATATATATTGATTGATAAATTAATGATAAGTTCTTTCCCCCCTCACTTCAGTAGTTGGTTTATTTCTTCAACTACTTCGCTCGGGGTATAGTGGGCTTTAATTAAATATTTTGCTGCCCCCAAACCCAAACCTTTTTCTACTTCTTTTTTTTGTCCAAGATTAGAAAGAACAATCACAGGAACATTTTTCAACTCAGGTATATTTTTAATTTCTTGAAGGAATTCGAAACCAGTAATCTGAGGTAAAACAATGTCTAAAAGCACTAAGTCTGGCTTACTTTGTTTTATCTTTACAAGAGCATCTTCTCCATCCACAGCTGATTGAACTAAAAATCCAACCTCTTTTAATTTAGTAATATAAATATCAATTATAAATTTGTCGTCTTCTACAAATAAAATTTTCTTCATATATTTAGTTTACGCGAAGCGGAAATGAAAATGGAGATGAAGCTTTAGCTTCATCGACCGCTAAGCTTGTTTAGTTACTCTAATTATTTCTTCTATAGTTGTAACGCCATTCAAGACCTTAAATATACCATCCTGTCTCATAGTAATCATTCCTTGACGTTTTGCTTCTTTTAAAATTTCCTCTTCTGAAGGTTTTTTTGAAATAATATCAACAAGTTCATTAGTCATTGATAAAATTTCAAACAAACCAATTCTTCCTGAAAATCCAGAATTATTGCATTTTTTACACCCCTTAGCTTCCCAGATTTTTAGAGGTGTTTTTATTTTAACATCTTTTTTTGCCTGTGGAGGCAAAGTATCAATTTCTTTTAAAATAATTTTCTCAATTTCTTTAGATGGTTTAATTTCTTTTTTACATGAATCACAAAGTCGCCTAACCAATCTTTGAGCAATAGCAAGGCTTAAGCAGGGGGAGATCAAATAGGGCTCAACCCCCATATCAATTAATCTTGGTACTACACCTATGACATTATTAGTATGTAATGTAGATAAAACAATATGTCCGGTTAAAGCAGCATGAATAACAAGAGAAGCTGTTTCTGAATCACGCACCTCACCAACCATAATAATATCAGGATCCTGTCTTAAAACCTGCCTTAAGCCCTGAGCAAAGTCATAACCAATTTGGGGCTTTACTTGAGATTGATTAACACCCTTTATAAAATATTCTACTGGATCTTCTAAACTAACAATATTTACTCCTTCTTTATTCAAAAGATTAAGAATAGCGTACAGGGTGGTGCTTTTACCGGAACCAGTAGGACCAGTAATTAAAACCAAACCATAAGGCCTTTTAATTGCTTCTTTAAGGGCTTTAAGATTTCTTTTTTCAAAACCAAGTTCTTCAAAACTTTTTAAGCCAGCTGAAGAATCTAAAACTCTAATAGCAACCTTTTCCCCCAATGTGGTTGGAAAAGTAGAAACCCGAAAATCAATCTGTTCATCATTAACAACAGTAGAAAATCTTCCGTCCTGAGGAATTCTTGATTCGTCAATCCTGATATTAGAAAGAATTTTAATTCTGGCTACTACAGCCGGATGGATTTTTAAAGGCAACAAGATTGAGGAATGCAATTCTCCCAACAATCTAAACCTAATTCTAAATTCCTTTTTGCATGGTTCAATATGAATATCAGATGCTTTTCCTTCTACTGCATGTCTTAAAATGACAGCTACAATCTTAGTAATTGGAGCTTCTTCGGCTAATCTTGCAAACTCGGCTGGTGTTTTAATTTTTTTCTCTTCTGCCTCTGTTTCTAATTCTGTTTTCAATTCTTCTAATGCCTTACCAACCTCTTTTTTCAAGCCCCGATATTGTTTTAAGATTTTAGTAAAAGTAGTTGGAGTAATCAGAAAAACCCTATAAGTAAACTTGTCTTGACGAGCCAAAAACTTCAGCGCCTCCTGAGCTTTTAAATCTTCGGGATAAACCATTCCTATTTCTACTGAATTATTCTTTTTAGCAAAGGGAATCATTAAATAATGCTTGGCTGTTTTTTCTGGAATTAATGCCAGAGCATCTAAAGAAACATTGTCAATAACAACTTTTTTCAAAGGAATATTCAGACTTTCTGATTTCAAAGAAAATAAAACTGATTCTTCAATAATATGTTTTTCCAAAAGAACTTGTTCAGTTCTTTTTCCAGTCTTTTTAACCTCAAACTCTAAAGAAGCTACTTGTTCTTTTTGGATAAGTCCCTTATTAAATAATTCTCTGATTAATGACATATTTTTAGTAATTAAGCGTGTATAAAGCGTAAAATAACAGCTAATTAATGAATTAATATTTTGCGTTTTGAGTTGTTGTTTTTCATTTTTCGCTTTGCGTTTTGCACTTCAATTAATATGGAACAAAGGGGTTTTCCCTTCCAATTTGTTCTTCAAAAACAGGTGTTTCTTCAAAAGATTCAAAATCTTCAGGAACAAAATTTTGTAAAAACTCAAAATTTATATTCACTCCCCTAAACATCTCAGGAGTGATTTCTTCAAAAACAACCCACTCTTCTTTTCTCAAAAATCCCCACCATATAACAAAAGAGGTGATTACTATAAGAAATATCAAAATCGGTAATAATTGTTGTTGTTTTTTCTTTTCTTCTAAAAAAGTAATCGCCATTTTTTTAATAAGAATATGTTTTCATTGTTAAAATAAAATCAAAGATTTCTCCTTCTTGAGGGGTTGAAAAAGAAAATGATTCTATTTCAATCATTCTAGCTGATTTTTCTAAAACTGACATAAAGCTTTTAAAACTAGAATAAAGTCCAACTACTTTTAAATTAACTCTCACTTCTTGAATTCTCTCAGGATTAGTAACATAAGAAGAATTCATGTCTTTTACAATCAAGCCGTTTTGAGAGGCAATTTTTTGGAGAAGATCAAAAAGACTGGGTAAAGAGAAAGTTGATGGTAAGGCATTATCAATAACTAAAAGTTTTTCTTGATATTTCTTGAGTTGTTCTGAGTTTTCAGAAAGATTGGACAAATATTCTTGTTTTGATTGAAGTTCATTTTCTTTTGTCTTGATCTGCTTTTCAAAAACAACAAAATTTTGATACTTTGGATATAATAAAAATGCACCTAAAAGAATAGTTGATAGAAAACAAATTATAATAATATTTAAATGCTTCATTTTTTTACAATAATGGGATTAAAGGTAATATCAAAGGTAAAATTAACCAGGCCTCCTTTTCCAATAGAAAGTTGGGTTAAAATTGTTTCTTTAATCAATCCTTCTTGTTGAAAAATTAAAAGTTGCTGGTCAAGTATTGAAAAAGTATCTGCTTTCCCAGAAACAATTAGTCTATGCTTTATCATATCTAAATCAATTTTTGAAAACCAAACCTTTGGGTGGCAAAGATTTTCAAAAAAATTAAAAAACTTTGAAGCATAAGTGTGCTGACCAATCAGGGTTAAAAAATCTTCCACTTTTCTTTCATAGCCAAAAACTTCTTTTTCTAAAATAGTTTCTTCTTCAGTTTTTTCTCGAGCCAAGGTTTCTTCTAAATCTTGAAGAATTACTTCTGATTTTTTAACAAAATAATCCAAAGCAAAGTGGGCACCAATAGAGAACAATAAAAGACAAATAGCAAAATATAGCAAAATGTTTTGTAATGGAGATACTTTTTTGACTGGTTTTGGTATTATCTCTATTGCCATAAACTTTATTCAAGTCCTCTTAATGCTATGCCAATTGCAATAGCATAAGAAGGACCCATTTTTCTCAATTTTTTTTCTAAAATTGGAGAATAAAAAATATCAGAAAAAGGATTAGCTATTTCAATTTCTTTTTTAAAATAGTCTTGACAATAATCCTTTAATCCAGGAAGCAGAGCTGAAGCGCCAGCTAAGATTATTTTTTTAACCTCTTTTCTCTGACTTTCATAAAAACTCTTAGAAATCTTATCTATCTCTCTTAAAATTACATCAACTAATGGAAGTAAAATCTCTCTAGTTTGCTTTTCTTGATTTAATCCTAATCCTTGACCCGATAAAAGACCATATTTTTCTTTTAATTTTTCAGCTGTTTGGTAATCAATATCCAAGCTTTTAGATATAATATCAGTTAATTCATTTCCAGAAAGGTCAAAACTATGAGAACTTTTTAAGATTTTATTATCAATAATACTACAAGTTGATGTCTGTGCTCCAATATCAACCAAAGCAATTGGTTCTGTTTGTTCTTTAGGCACAGAAGAACGTAAAAGTCCAAAAACTTCAGCTTCTAAGGCAAAAAGTTCTAATCCAGACATTCGAGCAATATCTTTGTACTGATTAATAACCTCATTAGGAACAGCTACCAAAAGAATACTATATTCTGTCTGCTTGTTTTGTGAAATACGTTCATTGATTATTTGCCAGTCCAAAGTTACTTCTCTTAATGGCATTGGAACATGACGCTTAGCTTCATAGGTAATAGCTTGGGGTAATTCTTCTTTAGTCATCATTGGTAATTCAAAATTGGTAAAAAAACTAGAAAAATCAGGAATTGAGAAAATAGCTTGACGAGTAACAATTTTGGTTTCCTCTAAAATTGCTCTTATGCTTCGGGCAATATTTTGATTAGAAAGCAAAAGAGTGCTTTTATCAAAAGTTCTAAATGGCTCTTTATAAAGGGCTTTGGCTGTTATTTCTCCGTAATTCTCTAATTTTCTTCTTTCTCTAGAACGAGATAATTCAACTATTTTAACAGAAGAAGTGCCAATATCTATGCCCAAACATTTTTTTGAAGTTGCTTTAAAGAGTGACAAATTAGCCAGTTTGTCTTTTACCGAGCTTCCGAAGGAAGCGAATGTTTTTAAATTTACTTTCATTTTCTAATCTAATATTATACCATTTAAAAAAAACCGTGTCATTCTTCATTAATAATAAATCATTTAAAAGCAAAAAACCAGAAAAACCAGCTTTGAACTGGTTTTTTTTTTGCGGTGTCTATTGAAAATAGCTTGAACGAATTTTTCAAGTTTTTCTTTGGCAGCAAAATATTTTTTATTGACAGCCGGGACACATACCAATGGTAATCTCTCCGTAATTAAAATAATGTCCATCACAAGCTGTTACTCCCGGACTGTCTATATCAGGTTTTTCCAATTTATAAACTATCATATACCATTGATAGGGGCAACCATAACCTCTTGAAAAAAAACAATAGTTATATTTTCCACCTCCGGACCAACCAGTAGTATCATTAATTGGGTCTAGGGGAAGTGTAATATATTCAGCTAATTTAGTTTGTAAGGCATCCCAACTACTATCCCCGCTATTACTCCACCCACCGTTTGGAGAGCTTGCTCCACCTGACGCTGGATATTCTTCGTGATCGGCATAATATAATTCAAGCGCCATCATCATTTGTCTTATTTCTTGTTTCCTTTTCGCATCCCTTGCTTTTGCTCTAGCGCCGCTTAGGGAAACCAAAACAATACTCGACAAAAGCCCAATAATGGCAATAACAACTAATAACTCAATAAGAGTAAAAGATTTCTGCTGAGCAAATTTTAAATTCATATTTCTAAAATGACTCTGGAGCCTCAGCTGGAGGCGAAAAGTTTTCTAAATCTTCTCTACTACTGCCGCCACCTCCGCTAAAAATTAACAAAAATGAGATAATCACTGCTAATACTATAAATCCCAAAATAAAATAAGATGCCTGCTTTTCATTTTTTATTAAGCCACCGGAATATTTAATCAGCCACCGAATAATTTTGGGAGCAGTCGGAGAGACATAGGTCCCAGAAAACCATTGCTCTTTTTGAGATTTAACAGATTTAACAGTAGATTCATTCAGGCGTTTACTTAAATCTATTCCATTCTTATTGTTTTCTTGACTCATAATATAGTTTAGTTTTATGAAAAATTTTCTTTACAAGGCAACAATTTCGAGTTTTTCTTTGACAGCAAATTATTTCTAAAAATAAACATTACCTTATTCGATTGCCAAATTCTTATGTCTTTCTAAACTTTTAACGTAATGTTTTTGAATTTCAGTAACCGATAAAGCACTTTCATAGATTCTAACTTCATCAATAAGACCTTTAGTCCTAGACCATGAACCTGATAAATACAAAGGTTGTTGGTTATAATTAATACTACCCGTTACTGTCTGGCATTCCGAAACTTTAGCATTGATATAAATACATTGCTTCTTGGTAGTATCATCAAAAGTCCCAACAAGATGATACCACTTATCCCACGTAATCTTCTTGGTCCCGAAATATTGACTACTGAGTCCATTTAATCCCCACTTGAAAGTACGGTCTGCATTTACTTCAGTAGTATATCCCAACCACTTTGTAACCAAACAATGCCTACCTCCTTTATCTTGTAATTTGACCCAGAATTCAATAGTAATTGACAATGGTTCCATACTTGATGAATGTGGCATTTGAACATAATCAGTACTCCCATTGAAGCTCAAAGCATACTTTTCTTCTCCTGTTCCGGCTACTTGATGAGAAGTGTCGGAAGTATAACTTGCACCATTGATGGTACCATTATTCCCATATCCTGAAACATCAAAAGCAATGGTACCTAAGCCTTTATCAAAACTCCACCAACCTGTAGCGTAAATTCCTAGGGTGTGCTGAACAGTTTGGCTAAACTGTAGTCCTTTAACAACTCTAGTCTTCTCTCTAGTTCCTTGCATTGAAACTAAAATCACACTAGCAAAAAGTCCAATAACAGCAATAACAACTAAAAGCTCAATGAGAGTAAAGGATTTGTTTTTAGAATAAAACATTTTTGAGAATTAAAAATGATGAAAAATTTCAACTGGCGGTGGGTGCAGGACTCGAACCTGCAAGCCCCTTGCGGGGCGCCACTTTTCAAGAGTGGTTCCTTACCATTCGGAGCAACCCACCTTTGGTTAATTCAGCGGAGGAGGTGGGAGTCGAACCCACAAATCGCTTTTTACACGATTACAGTTTAGCAAACTGCTGGCTTACCATTCGCCGCACCCCTCCCTAATTTATGCTACTAATTTATGCTATAAATATACTCTATTTCTTATATCTTTTCAACCCTTATTTGAAGATGAGCTTAACTCATCCAAATTGATTTGAGGTAAAATTTGTGATAATTTTAAATAGAAAAGCGCCCATAGCTTAATGGATAAAGCATCTGGTTGCGGACTAGAAGATTGTAGGTTCGAGTCCTACTGGGCGTACATGAATTTAGATACTTTAGTCAATAAAATTCCTCGTATTGGGATTGAATACCAAAAAAAATTAAAAAGATTGGGAATTAAAACAGTTCGCGATCTTCTTTGGCATTTTCCTCATAGATATGAGGATTTTTCTGATTTAACTCCCATCTCAGAAGTTAAAATAGGAGAAACTGTTTGTATTCAAGCAGAAATTGTAGAAATTAAAATAAGTCAAACATGGAAAAAAAGAATGTTTTTAACTACTGCTTTAGTTAAAGACAAAACTGGGTCAATTAAAGTGGTCTGGTTTAATCAACCTTATTTAATTAATACTCTCCAAGCAGAAGATGGGGTATATTTAGCTGGCAAAATATCTAAAGGTTCAAAAGGAGTCTATTTGTCAAACCCTTCTTATGAAAAAATTTCAAGCCGGAAGTCAGACAAATCAAAATTAGTTCATACAGGAAGAATAGTGCCAGTTTATCCTGAAACAGAAGGCTTATCTTCAAGATGGTTAAGATTTATTTTAAAACCATTATTAACCAGATTTCAAGGCGAAATCCAGGATTATCTTCCAGAAAAAATTAGAAAAGAACATAAACTTTTAGACATTGAAAAAGCTCTTTGGCAAATCCATTTTCCTGATTCAATGAAATTAGCTCAAGAAGCAAGAGAGCGCTTTTCTTTTGAAGAACTATTTATTCTTTCTTTAATGATTTTAAGAGAAAAAATGAAATTAATGACTGAAAAATCTATTAGTATTCCTATAGATATTGAGGTTATTAAAGAATTTGTTGATTCTCTGCCATTTAAATTAACTAATGCCCAGAAAAAATGCAGTTGGCGAATTTTGAAAGATTTAGAAAGAACCAGACCAATGAATAGATTATTAGAAGGAGATGTTGGTTCTGGAAAAACAGTAGTAGCTGTAATGGCTGCTTTAAATGTATCTGTGGCTGGTTTCCAAACAGGATTTATGGCTCCAACCGAAATCTTGGCTAATCAACACTTTCAAGAAATCTCCAAACTTTTAAAAGGATTTAATTTAAAAATTGCTCTTTTAACAGGAAAGGAAAGTAAATTAAAAACAAAAAAAATAACCAGAAAGAAACTCTTAGAAAAAATAGAACAAGGCAAAATAGATATTCTAATTGGAACACATGCTTTAATCCAAAAATCAGTAAAGTTTGGAAAATTAGCTTTAGTTATTCTTGATGAACAACATCGTTTTGGGGTAGAACAAAGAGCCCGCCTTTGCCAAGGTTCTAATGGACAAGTAAAATTAATTCCTCATTTATTATCAATGACAGCCACTCCTATCCCCCGCACCTTAGCTTTAACTGTTTACGGCGATTTAGATTTATCTTTAATTGATGAAATGCCAAAAGGAAGAAAAAAAGTAATCACTAAAATAGTAAAGCCAAAAGAAAGAAAAGAAACCTATCAATTTATAAGAGAGCAAATTAAAAATAAAAAACAGGTTTTTGTAATCTGTCCCAGAATTGAATCTTCTAACGATGGAACTATTAACAGTTGGACAGATACTAAAACAATTAAACAAGAATATAAAAAATTATCTGAAGAAATATTTCCAAAATTCAAAATAGATATGCTGCATGGAAGAATGAAACCTGATGAAAAACAAAAGATAATGAAAAAATTCAAAAAAGGTAAAACTAATATTTTAGTTTCAACTTCAGTAGTTGAAGTAGGAATTGATATTCCTAATGCTACTGTAATGATGATTGAAGGAGCGGAAAAGTTTGGTTTGGCTCAACTTCATCAATTTCGAGGAAGAGTCGGACGAGGAGATGATCAATCTTATTGTTTTTTATTAACCACTTCTTCTTCTCCAAAAACAAATAAAAGATTAAGGGCTTTAAAATCTTGTGAAAATGGATTTGAATTGGCTGAAAAAGACTTAGAAATTAGAGGGCCAGGAGAACTATTGGGCTCTAGACAATGGGGTATTCCTGATTTATCAATGGCTTCTTTAAAAGATGTATTTTTAGTAGAAAAAACCAGAAATACAGCTAAAGAATTATTAAACAAAGACCCTCAATTAAAAAAATATCCTCTTTTACAAAAGAGGTTAAAGTTGTTTAGACAAAGAATACATTTAGAATAACGGGTCGCACCCGTTTTGATGGGTGCGACCCATCAAGATCTGTTAGGATTTTCGGGTTTTCTCGGTAGGCCAAAAACCTAAACGCTTACCAAGCATTAATCTTGTTTGAGCATCTATGGCTGGAAAAGCGCCAAAGAAAATTAAAGTAAAAGGCAATAATAACCACTGGAAAATCATTGAAAGATTTTTCCATTTACCATAATGAGCTGGTTTGGGAGGCAAAAGAGACATGCTAATTCCAGCCCCAAGAACCATGCCAATCATAGAAATAGTCATTAGGTTTGAAGTTAAACGGGGCAGATTATAAGAAAGCAAACTAATATTGAATTGCTCTCCTCCCAAAAGAAGAGGCAGCCAGCCCAAAAAGAAAATTAGTAAAGCGCTTGTTGCCCAGGACCAAAATCCTTCTAAAACAACTATTGAATGACGTAATTTCTCTTTAAGAGGAATTTTTTTATTCTTTAAAAAATTATAAAACATGTAAGGAACATTTTCTACTCCCCAAGCCCAACGTCTTTGCTGTTTATATTGGTTAATAACAGTTAAATAAAGATTTTCAGCCATTACTGCATCCATGGAAACTGGATAATGAAGGGGAATGGCCCTGTAATCTCCATTGTGATAAAAGTAAGATTTCCAAAAAATACGAGAGTCATCAGAAACCATTTTAGAGGGATAACTTACTTCTGTAAAAATTTTAAATGGAAAAGAATGTGAAGAATAAGTAACTAATTGTTCTGGTCTTTCTTGTTGCATCATTTGCCAAAAAGTGCCGGAAGTAGCTATTATACGAGAAAAAGCAGGCGCATCCCAAATATTATTATTATAAACTGGAATTGGCTGATAACTTGATTTTAATGGAAATTTAGCGCCTAAATAATGATAAGTTAAAATGGCAAAATAATGAGGATATGGCTTGGTATCAATGTCAAAATTAGAAACAATAATTTTTTCATAAGGAATAGCCAAAGGATCAATAATTTTTTCTTGAACCTTTTTTAAAGCCCAGGCAACATTTGAACCTTTACCGGCCACTTCTCCTTGTATATCTTTAGGATGAATAGTAATAAAAAAGCGAAAAAACCTGTCTCCATATTTTTGTTTTATTTCTTGAGCTATTTGACGAGCTTCTAATCCCCCCCTTTCTTCAATGGCCAAAACTATTATCATTTTATCCTTTGGATAATGACAATCATCTAATGCTTGACAAGAGGAAGCAATTATTTCTGGTCCTTCTTTATAGGTTGGCAAAACTATTAAATGATAAATACTTTGCCAGTTTTGTGCATAATCAGTTTTTAATTTTTTCAACCAATCAATTTTAAGATTTTCTTTTAATTTTTGAAAACTAACTATTTGATGAAAAGAAAGATAAATAATTCTAATAAGCCAAAAAAGATCAAAAACAATTATAAAAAAAGCTACTGAAACAGGAGATAACCAAGATAATAAAAAAGCTAACAAAAGAGTTGACCAAGATAGAAAAGCAGGAATAATTTCAAATAGTTTAAAAAAAACCCTGTCCTTAAGGCCTTTTATTTGAGAAGCTTTTGTAATTTCAAGAGAATTCTCTAACATGGCGACCCCACGGGGATTCGAACCCCGGTTCTCGGGATGAAAACCCGAAGTCCTAGGCCTCTAGACGATGGGGTCAGGATTTTTCTATTTTAAATGAAAAATTGAAAAAAATCAACTTTTCTGACACAATAGAAAAATGAAGCAAAAAAACTTAACAATTTTAGCGATTGAAACAAGTTGTGATGATACTGGTATTAGTATAATAAAATGCAAGCCAAAAAACAAAAAGCGAAAAGCTGTTTTTGAAATTCTTTCTAATATTGTTTCTTCTCAGGTTAAGATTCATGCTCAATATGGAGGAGTTTATCCTCTTTTAGCCAAAAGAGAACATCAAAAAAACCTACCAAGAGTTTTAAAAAAAGCTGTTCAACAAGCTAAGATTCCTTTAAAAAAAATTGATTTAATTGCAGTTACTGTTGGTCCGGGATTAGAACCTTGTTTATGGCAAGGAATAAATTTTGCCAAAGAATTAGCTATCAAATTTAATTTACCTGTTGTACCGATTAACCATATAGAAGCTCATATTTTGGCTAACTGGCTTGACAATAAACAACAAACAATAAATAATGAACAAATTTTTCCGGCAATTGCTCTCATAGTCAGCGGTGGACATACTCAGTTAATTTTAATGAAAAATTTTGGCGGATATAGAATCTTAGGAGAAACACGAGATGATGCGGCTGGTGAGTGTTTTGATAAAACAGCCAGGGTCTTGGGATTAGGATATCCTGGTGGTCCAGCCATAGAAGCTGAAGCTTCAAAAGCAAAAACTAACAGAGACCCGACCCCTGTAAGTTTGCCGAGGCCAATGATTTATCATAAAAATTATGATTTTAGTTTTTCAGGTTTAAAAACAGCTGTTCTTTATCATCACAAAAAACAACCTAAAAAAATTAAGAAATCACAGAAATATATTCAAACTATGGCTGCTGAAATCCAACAAGCTATTATTGATGTTTTAATTTTCAAAACTATTAAAGCAGTTAAAGAATATAAGGTAAAGTCAATAATTTTAGGCGGTGGTGTTATTGCTAATAATGAATTAAAAAAACAATTTAAAGTTCAAGTTTTAAAATTAAAACTTAATTTTTTGGCTCCGCCTAGAAAATTCTGTACAGATAATGGAACCATGATAGGAATAGCAGGATATTACAATTATTTAAGAAAAAGAATTGTAAAGCCAGAAAAGCTTATAGCAAATGCTAATTTAAGAATAGCTTAAACCTTGATTTATTTGTGTTAAAATAAATTATTATGGAACTTTCCAAAACTTATAATCCTAAAAATGTAGAAGAGAGAATTTATAAACTCTGGCTCAAGAGCGGTTTTTTTAATCCTGATAATCTTCCAGGCAAAAGAAAAAAAACCTATACTATTGTTCTTCCTCCACCCAATGTAACTGGTTCTTTACATATGGGACATGCTCTTAATGCTACAGTTCAAGATATTTTAATTCGTCAAAAAAGAATGGATGGTTATAGTGCTTTATGGATTCCTGGAACTGATCATGCTGGCATTGCTACTCAAAACGTGGTTGAAAAAGAATTAAATAAACAAGGTAAAACAAGATTTGATTTAGGCAAAGAAAAACTAATTGAAAAAATTTGGAAATGGAAAGAAAAATATGGGGACATTATTTTAAACCAATATAAGCGATTAGGCAGCTCTTGTGATTGGTCAAGAACTCGCTTTACCATGGATAAAGATTACGCTGAAGCAGTAAAAACAACCTTTTTATATTATTATAAAAAGAATTGGATTTATAAAGGAAAAAGGGTAGTTAATTGGTGTTCAAGATGCCAAACTAGTTTATCAGATTTGGAACTAGATTATAAAGAAAAAAAAGCAAAACTCTATTTCATCAAATACCCTTTATTAGGCCTCGTTGGTAAAAAATATATAGTAGTGGCTACAACAAGACCAGAAACCATGTTAGGAGACATGGCCATTGCTGTTAATCCAAAAGATAAAAGATATAAGAAGTTGGTTGGCCAAAAAGCAATTCTGCCTATTGTTAATCAAGAAATTCCAATTGTTAAAGATTTCTTGGTTGATCCTAAGTTTGGAACTGGAGCTCTAAAAATAACTCCTGCTCACGATATGACTGATTATCAGGTTTCGCTCAACCATAATTTAGAAATGAAACAAGTAATTGATGAAAATACAAAAATGATGGGTCATATTCCAAAAAGATTTTTAGGATTATCAACTCTAGAAACCCGAAAACTAATAATTCAAGAGCTAGAAGAACAAGACTTAGTTAAAGAAATTAAACCATATACCCAAAGAGTTCCTTATTGTTATCGTTGTAAAACAAAAATTGAAAATATTCCTTCTGAGCAATGGTTTTTAAAAATGGAGCAATTGGCTAAAACTGCCAAAGCTCAGGTTAAAAAAGGAAAAATAAAATTCTATCCCAAACGTTTTGAAAAAATATATTTTGACTGGTTGGAAAATATAAGAGATTGGTGTATTTCAAGACAGATCTGGTGGGGACACAAAATTCCAATTAAAGGAGAAAAAGATGTTTTAGACACTTGGTTTTCGTCTGCTCTTTGGCCTTTTGCTACTTTAGGATGGCCCAAGAACACTAAAGATTTAAAAAGATTTTATCCAACTAATGTTCTTTCAACAGCCAGAGATATTATCAATCTTTGGGTTTTAAGAATGATATTTTCTGGAATGGAATTTATGGAAAAACCGCCCTTTGAAACAATATATATTCATCCTACTATTTTAGCCCGAGATGGAACTAAAATGTCAAAATCAATCGGAAATGTAATTGATCCTATGGATTTAATTGAGAAATATGGGGCTGATGCGACTAGGTTTGGAATTGCTTGGGGAATAACTGGAGGTCAAGACATGAGATTTGTTGATGACAATATCATAATGGGCAAAAAGTTCTGCAATAAAATATGGAATGCCAGCCGATTTGTACTTTTACAAATCGGAAATTCTAAATCCAAAACTCTAAATCCTAAAGAAATCCAAAATTCCAAGTTTACAAAAGCTGATAAGAAAATTTTGAGAGCTTTAGATAAAACAATAAAAACAGTCAATAAAAATTTAAATAATTTTGAGTTTGGAAAAATAACTCATATTCTTTATGATTTTTTCTGGCATGATTTTTGCGATGAATATGTTGAAATTAGTAAATCGCAAATCGTAAATAGTAAGTCGGAAAAAGAAAGAAAAAATACCATAAAAACTTTATTATATGTATTATTAACATCCTTAAAACTTTTACATCCCTTTATTCCGTTTATAACAGAAGAAATTTATCAAACATTACCAATTAAAAATAAACAAAAGTCTCTAATGATTGAAACCTGGCCCTTATGAACTATCTTCTTTATATATTTTTAGGACTGACCCCAAGCATTATTTGGCTCTTGTATTATCTAAAAAAAGATCCTCATCCAGAACCAAGGTTAATGATTCTCAAAATCTTTTTTTGGGGTATGTTAAGCGCTCTTCCAGCTATTTTTATAGAAAAAGGAATATTTTTAGAATTACAAAAATTATCTCTTTCTTATTCTCTAACAATCTTTCTTAATAATCTTTTAGGAGCGGCTTTAGTTGAAGAAACACTTAAATACTTAGTTGTCAGAGGAGAAGTTTCCAAAAGCGATGAATTTGATGAACCAGTAGATGCCATGCTTTATATGATAGTCGCTGGTCTTGGTTTTGCTGCTGCTGAAAATATTTTTGTTATGCTGGGAATGATTCCATCTTTCCCTATTCATCAAACTCTTTTAGTTTTAGCTTTGCGTTTTGTCGGCGCAGTTTTCTTACATGCTCTTTGTTCAGCAATAGTGGGTTTTTGGTTAGCTATTTCTTTTTCAAGATACAGAGAAGAAAAATTCAGATATGTGAGTCTTGGTTTAGGAATAGCTATTAGTTTGCATGCTTTGTTTAATTTCTTTATAATAAAAGGAGGGGTGATAGGATTTTTAGTTCCAGTTGGAATTATTATCGGCTTATCACTTATTGTTTCTTTAGAATTAGAAGATTTGAAAAAAAATTACTTTTAAAACAAAAAATTATGGCAAAATCATTTTTTGAAAAATTAAAAAAGGGAATGGGAATTGAACTTCCAATTGAAGAAGAATTAGAAGAAGAAGAAGAAAAAGAAGAAAAAATGCAAGTAAGAGAAATTGAAATTGAAAATGAAGACGATGATGACGAAGAAGAAGAAAAAATTGTTAGAAAAACAAGCAAGAAAAAACTAAAAAAGAAAATAGCTCATCGTAAGTTAAAACCAAAAATAAATAAAAAAGAAATTCTTAAAACAAAAGAAATAGATCCTGATGCTCCAGAACAAAAAGAAGATTGGCTTGTCTCAGAAGGACAATTATCAATTGATGTTTATCAAACTAAAGATGAATTAGTCATCCAATCAGCCATTGCTGGAATAAAGAGCGAAAGCTTAGATATTGCGTTAGAAGGTGATGTAATTACAATTAAAGGAAGTAGAAAAAAACCCATTGAAGAAGAAGCAGATTATTTTACTCAAGAATGTCATTGGGGAAAGTTTTCAAGAGAAATTATACTACCAGTAGAAACTGATCCGAATCTAGCCAAAGCATCAATGAAAGAAGGAATTCTAACCATTAGAATACCAAAAATCTTCAGAGAAAAGAAAAGGAAAATCTCTGTTAAAGAATTGTCTAACTAGCAAGTATTAAGCAAAAACCGGCTTTAGCCGGTTTTTTGATGTGCGGACGGTGGGACTCGAACCCACAAGCTTTAAGGGCACAAGATCCTAAATCTTGCGTGTCTACCAATTTCACCACGTCCGCCAATTATCTAAATCTTACGATTTTTTAACCTAAAAATCAAACTCTCTTGCCACTAATAAAGTGGCAAGAGAATTTTAAGGTTTTTGAAATTATTCGACCCCCTACGACGAAAGAGTTACTCAAGAGTTACTCCAAGAAGACCCGCCACGATATCCAGTAGCCCTTTTGAAACCACTGCTATGGCTACTCCAATTAAAGCATATTTAATTTTATTACGACCAGACTTAATCTTCTCTTCATCGCCACCACCCAAAACATAATCAAGAGCTCCCCAAACAAGATAGAATGCTGCCGCTACCAATAAAAAAGCGTAAAGCCAATCTACGAAACCATCTACAAGGTCTAGCACATCTTGAAAACTTGATATGTTTGAAGTTGGAAGAGTCTCGGGTGAATCTTCTAATTGTGCCATCGCAACTCCCATGGGCATCATCATTAATAAACTAAACAAAACTAGTGATAATAATGTTTTTTTCATATTTAAATTAAATTCTCAATTTTTTAATTCGACCTTTTGAATTTTTTATCTTAATTTTCCCCCTCCTCCTCCCACTCCTCCTCCTCACACTTCCGCCCCCTTTATTCCTAATAATTGTTTAATTATCTCAAAAAATCCTTTAGAAAGCAAGATAATAGCAAATCCAACCAAAGTATAAATAATTATATTTTTAGCTTTTGTAATCTGTTCTGGATTACCGCCAGAAGTAATATATAATACTCCAGCCCAAACTATCATTAAAGGAGCTAATACTACTGAAAGATTCCAAATAACATCAATAATACTATTAATAATTTCTTCAAAACTATCTGCCTCTAATGGGTTTTCAATAATTATCTCATCAGCTAAAACTATTGTTGGCAAAATAAAACTTAAAAAGATTAAAATTAAAATTTGAAATATTTTATTCATATATATTATTTTATCAAAATTAATGCCCAATGATAAGGGCTAGCTTCAAATTCCCTTTTTATTCTCAAAGAAAGCTTTTCAGCTAATTTTTTAACCTCATCAGCAGTCACTCTATTATGTTTTGGTCCAAAAGATTTACCACTTTTCCAATCAACAATTAAAATTCTGCCTTTTTCTTTTAAAACTCTTTTACCTTCTTTTAGAACTAATTCTTTGTCTTCAATCTGGAATAAAAGATTAGTCATTAAAACTAAATCACAAGAACCGGACAATAGTTTAGAACCATGTAAAACGCCAATGTCTGACTTAATGGTTTCAACATTATCAATATTTCTCCTTTTTAACTTAGCTTTTAAAGCAGAAAGAGGTTCTTCTAAAATATCAATGGCAAATACTTTGCCATCTTCTAATTCTTGAGCCAAAGGTATTGCCCAGCCACCTGAACCTGAACCAAAATCAGCAGCCATTATCTCTGGTTTTAATTTAAGTTGTTTTAAGATTTTATTGGGATTTAAAAATTCTCTCATATACAAATCACTGAAACTACCTTATCTTCTTCTTTTAATCTCATTATTCTTACTCCTTGGGTAGCTCTAGATAGTTTTGAAATCTGAGCAATTTTTGTTCTAATAACTTGTCCTTTTTGAGAAATAGCAATTAAATCTTTTTCTTCTGTTAAAATCTTTGATGATACAATTTCGCCGGTCTTAGCAGTAATATTAGCTGTTTTAATACCAGACCCACCTCTTCCCTGACTCCTATATTCTTTCAAATCTGTTCTTTTACCATAACCATTTTCCATTACGATTAAAAGATATTCTTTAATTTTCGTTTTTGACTTTTCTTTTTTAGCTTTTATTATTTGCATTCCAACAATCTCATCTTCTTTTTTCATTCTAATTCCTTTTACTCCAGCTGCTGTCCTACCCATTGACCTAACATCTTTTTCTTTAAAACGAATTGATTGTCCTTTTTTAGTTACTAAAATTATTTCATCATTGCCCTCGGTCATTTTAACTTTTTGCAACGAATCTCCTCTTTTTAAAGAAATTGCCTTTAATCCGGAACGTCTTACATTACTAAATTTTTCTAATTTTGTTTTTTTAATTATACCATCCCTAGTTACCATAACCAAACATCTATTTTCTAATTGCTTTTTATCTTTTTCTAAGGCAAAAATTGATAAAACTTTTTCTTGGGAAGAGAGTTCAAGAAAGTTCAAAAGGCCTCTGCCTTTAGCCACTCTGCTTGCCTCTGGAATTTCATAAGCTGGAACCTGAAAAACCTTTCCATAATCAGTAAAAAAGAGCAGAGAATCGTGAGTGTTAGCCAAAATAAAGTGTTCAATTATATCTTCTCCAACTGTTTTCATTCCCAAAATACCCTTGCCGCCTCTATGCTGGATCTTATAAGTAGAAGGATTTAATCTTTTTACATATCCGCCTTGAGTTACAGTAATAATAGCTTGTTCTTGGGGAATTAGATCTTTTAAGGTAAACTCTCCTACTTGATGAGCATTAACTTTTGTTTTTCTTGGGTCGCCAAATTCTTGCTTCAATGAATTAAGCTCTTTTTTAATAACTCTTTTTATCTTTGTTTGGCTTTTTAAAATACTGCTTAATTCCTGGATTTTAGCTTTTAATTCTTTAAGTTCGTCTTGAATCTTACTTCTTTCTAATTTAGCTAAAGCTGAAAGTTTGGTTTCCAAAATAGCATTGGCCTGAATATCGGTTAATTTAAATTTCTTCTTTAAATTTTTATGGGCATCTTGGCGATCAATTGACTTCTTAATTACCTTAATAACCTCATCAATTTTAGACAAACATTTAGCAAGACCTTCTAAAATATGAGCTCTTTCTTTGGCTTTTTCTAAATTATATTTTGTTCTTCTTTTGACTACCTCTTTGCGATGCAAAAGGAAATAGTCTAAAAAATCCAAAAGAGGTAAAACTTTGGGTTGAATACCATCCACCAGAGCTAACATATTCAAGTGAAAAGTTTTTTGAAGATTACTGAATTTATACAAACGATTCAGAATTTGCTTGGCATTGGCTCCTCTCTGTAAATCTATAGCAATCCTCATTCCATCCTTATCTGATTCATCTCTAATATCTTTAATACCCTTAATCTTTTTGTTTTGAACTAATTCAGCAAATTTTTCAACCAAAGACGATTTCTGAACTTGATAAGGAATTTCAGTAATTATAATTTGTTTCTTTTTCTCGTTCTCGGCATCAGTTATTATTGCTTTTCCTCTAGCAACAATTGGTCCTTTTCCTACAGAATAAGCATGAAGAATATCTTTTTTATTGAAAATTTCTCCTCCTGTCGGAAAGTCAGGACCTTTAACAAATTGAAACAAATCTTCTGTAGTAGCTTTTGGGTTATCTAATAAATAAATTAAAGCATCACAAACTTCCAAAAGATTGTGAGGAGGAATGTTTGTTGCCATTCCAACCGCAATTCCTAAAGAGCCATTTAATAAAAGCTGGGGTACTGGAGATGGTAAAACAGTTGGTTCTTTTCTAGTACCATCATAATTATCAATAAAATCAACTGTTTCTTTTTCAATATCTTTTAGTATTTCTTCCCCTATTTTGGAAAGTCGCGCCTCTGTATTATGGCTAATAAACCCATTTGAAACAAAAGAATGACATTTGCTATCTATCTTCAAAGAATAAACTCTTTTTTGCCCATCTTCTTTGATAGAGGTTACTTTATCAAATAAATATTCTTGGAGCAAAAACTTATTGATTAATTCTAAATCTTCAGAACTTAAAATCTCTTTTAATGCTTTAAGGTATTTTCTAATTTTTGGATAACGATCTAGATTATGCTTATTTAACCATACTCTATGTTTGGTACTTTTGTATTTTTCTCTCAGATAGCCCGATAGAAACGGGATAAAGTCAGTTTTTGACATAATTGTAAAATCAGCATTAAAACTAGTACACTCATTGAGTTTCTTTTGTTTTTTACTAGAAACAAAACCTATCTGTTCTTTAAATAAAACAAGATTGTCGTATCCTCTAATAAGCAAGCGCCAAGTTTTTTTCTTCTTATCAAATCTTAAAAACGAAACTATCCCAAATCTTAATAAAACAATTTGCAATTCTCTAAGCAATCGCTCACTAGTAGAAATTAATGCCAACTCTATTGTTTTCCTTTTTTTATTTTCTTTGGTTGGATAATAGGAAACAAATATAGAACCATCTCCTTCTGTAAAGCCCTTTATAAAAGCAGACAGAGAATCTTTAGAGGCATCAAAAAGAATTTCAGGAATCTTTTTTTCAGAAGACAAAGATTTTTTGAGCCCCAAATTCTCTAAAAATTCAGTTATATAAGTAGAGTGAATTTCTAAGGAAACAAACTTCTTTTTACCATAACCAACTGGATCCCTTTCAAATTCATGAAGTCTACAGCTAGGAAAAACAGTTTTGAAGCTTTCTTTAAAAGCGTTAATGAAATCTTTGTCAGTGTTGCAAAAACCAACACATTTTGCTCTTTTTTTATGAGAAACATAGCCGTCGGCTACAATGGCTCCCATTAAAAACGCTAAATCGCTATTCATTAAAGAAGGTAATTGATGAACAATTGATCTGCGATTTTTTGTCTCAGGATAATATGGTTTTAAATCAGGCTCTTCTTTATGCCATAATGTTTGATTATTTCTATCAATGACTACAAAATCCCCATCCCCAATCTCATCCATTATTTTCCATCTAAAAACAGGTTTGTTGTCAGCATTTTTCTGTAAAGTCAAAACAGGATGATTTTTAGTTCCGGTTAAGTGATATCCCCTAAATGTTTCTATCCTCAAAACCTGATGGATTCCAGAATCAAACCATTTAGAAGCTGAATGAATCTTGTTGTCAAACGACAAAACTTCTAAATTCAAATCTTCAATATTTTCTTTGTCAGAAATCTTCTCTATTCTTTCTAAGCATCTATTAGTAACCAACAAAGAATCACCCGTAATACAATAACGGTATGCCGCAGCGCTATCCCCGTCGATTGATCCAAAATTCCCCTGGCCCTGAATTAAAGGATATCTTAAAGAAAAATCCTGAGCCATTCTGGTTAAGCTGTCGTAAATTGCAGCATCACCATGAGGATGATATCGAGCCATAGTGCTTCCAACTACAGTAGCTGATTTTCTAAATCTAGCGTTGTTTCTTAAACCATCTTCTAACATTGCATACAAAATTCTTCTATGAACTGGCTTTAACCCGTCTCTAACATCAGGTAAAGCTCGAGAAACAATTACTGACATTGCATAATCAAGATAAGACTCTCTCATTTCTTCAGTAATTTCTCTTGGCTTAATCTGATCAGTTTTTACTTTTTTTAAATCTTTTACCATTTTAAGATTTCAAAATTATTATTTTTGCTTCTTCTTCAGAAAGGTCTTTCTTTTTAATTGATAAACTGTTTAATGGTTCAACTGATTTAATTCCTAAAGTTTTCAAAAATTCTTCTAACCCGTCTAATTTAATTTTTAGTTTAGGAAGAGAATAGTGCATTGGAATTGTAATTTTAGGTTCAATCTGAGACATAATTTTCAAGGCCTCTTTAGTTGAAATAGTATATTTCCCCCCTATTGGAATCATTAAAATATCAACACTATTAATTTGTTCAATCTGATCTGGGCTTAATTCTTTTTGGCCCAAATCACCTAAATGACAAATAGAAATGTTTTCAACTTGAATATTATAAATTGTTATTTGGCCTCGCTCTTTGCCCACAACATCATCATGAAAAGCAGAAATTCCCTGAACAAAAACCCCTTTTACGTCGTATTCTCCAGGACCAGTAATAATAAAAGGATTGCCTGAAATCGCTTTTTGGTTATTATGGTCTGAATGATCATGACTAATTAACAAAACATCAGCTTCAAGTTTAGGAAGCTTTAATCCAATTTCTTTTGAAAAGGGGTCAATTATTATTGACACCTTAGTATCTTTTTCTTTTTGGGCAATAATTTGAAAACAAGAATGCCCGTGCCAAATAATCTTCATAGATTTATACTATAATTTTACTATAAATAAGGTTATTTTTCAACCCTCAAAACTGTGCAAAAAAAACAGCAAAACCCGGGGAGGCCGGGCCTCCCCGAAACTCTTCGAAATTATAATTTTCACTACCTGGTTGAAAGTTTAGATAAAATATTGTAAGCTGAAAAGTATGAAAACATTGTTAGAAAAAGAAGATAATCTAAAACCACTGAAAGTTGGACAAATTATTAATGGAAAAATTATAGGAAGAGGAAGATCTTCTCTTTTTTTAGATATTAGTCCTTTTGGAACAGGAATAATTTATGGCAAAGAATTTTATGATGCCAGGAGTGAATTAAAAAATCTTGATAAAGGAGAAATTGTTTCAGCTAAAATTGTTGATTTAGATAATGAAGATGGTTACATTGAATTATCACCCAGTAGCGCTTCTCAAGAATTAGCTTGGGGAACATTAGAAGAAAAAAGAAAACAAGGAGAATTATTAACTGTTAAAATCTTAGGCGCTAATAGAGGGGGATTATTAGCAAAAATCTCTAGTATTCCAGCATTTCTTCCTGTCTCTCAATTAAAAAGTGAACATTATCCAAGAATAAAGGGGGCTGATTCAAATAAAATATTAGAAGCTCTTAAAGAATTTATTGGTCAGGAATTAGAGGTTAAAATCTTTGGCCTTTCTGAAAAAGAAGGAAAATTAATTTTATCTGAAAAAGCAAAAGATTCAGAAAAAATCAAAGAAATATTAAAGAATTATGAAATTAACAGTATTGTTAAAGCAACGGTAACTGGAATTACTGATTTTGGAGCTTTTGTTAATTTTGGCAAGGAAAAATTAGAGGGACTAATCCACATCTCTGAATTAGATTGGGCAATTGTAGAAAATCCTTCAAAAATTGTTAAAATGGGACAAGAAATAAAGGTGAAAATTATTGAAATTTCAAACGGTAAAGTATTCTTATCTTTAAAAGCCATGAAAAAAGATCCCTGGCAAGATATTGAAAAAAAATATAAAAAAGGAGATATAATTAAAGGCGAAGTAGTAAAATTTAATCCTTTTGGAGTTTTTGTTCAAGTAGAAGAAAAAATTCAGGGATTAGCTCATATTTCTGAATTTGGAAGTCAAGAAAAAATGAAACAAACTTTTAAGATTGGAGAAAAATATAATTTTAAAGTTCTATCAATTGAACCTAAAGAACATAAAATAACCCTTGCTTTATAAGCATGAAAGGTTTAATTAAAAATTTTGCATTTCTTTTTCTGATTTTATTAACAATTTCAGCTGTATTTAGTTTATTCTCAATTCCTTCTGAGCCCCAGGAAACCATAGCTATCAATCAAATAATAACTGATATTAATCAAGATAAAATTAAAAAGATTGTAGTTTCAGGTAATGAACTCATAGTTTTGTATCAAGACGACACAAAAGCTTTGTCGCGTAAAGAACCAGAAATTGCTTTTTCCCAATCTTTAATTAACTATGGGGTGGAAAAAGAAAAATTAAGCAAGGTTATTATTGAACCTCAAGAAACCAATGAAAACTGGTTCTGGGTTTTGTCCATTTTTTCAAGTATAGTGCCTCTTCTTCTTTTTGGTTGGTTTTTCTGGATGATTTTCAAACAATCTAAAAGTGGAGCTATGCAAACCTTTGATTTTACTAAATCTAAAGCAAGATTATTTGGAGCTGATGACAATTCAAAAGAAAAAATTACTTTTAAAGATGTAGCTGGGCTCAGAGAAGCCAAACAAGAATTAGAAGAAATTATTGATTTTTTAAAAAATCCAAAAAAATACTTAAAAATGGGGGCTAGAATTCCAAGAGGAGTACTTTTGGTTGGACCAAGCGGGGTTGGAAAAACCCTATTAGCCCGGGCAGTGGCCGGAGAAAGCAATGTTCCATTTTTCTCAATTTCAGGGTCAGAATTTGTAGAGCTTTTTGTTGGTGTAGGAGCAAGCAGAGCCAGAGATTTATTTGCTACTGCTAAAAAAGCAGGTACTTCAATCATTTTTATTGATGAATTAGACGCGGTTGGCAGAGCCAGAGGAGCTGGAATTGGAGGAGGCCATGATGAAAGAGAACAAACTCTAAACCAAATCTTAGTGGAAATGGATGGCTTTGAAAGAGATGACACACGTATAGTTATTGCCGCAACAAATCGCCCTGATGTACTGGATTCAGCTCTTTTAAGACCAGGTAGATTTGATAGAAAAATTATTTTAGATCTTCCTGATATTAATGATAGGGAACAGATATTAAAGGTACATTGTAAAGATAAGCCATTAGCTTTAAATATTAATTTAAGAGAGGTTGCTGAACGCACTCCTGGGTTTTCAGGAGCTGATTTAGCTAATGTAACTAATGAAGCAGCTATTTTAGCTGCCAGGAAAAATAAAAAACAGATTTTTCAAGCAGATATTTTAGAATCAATTGAAAAAGTATTATTAGGTCCTGAAAGAAAAAGTCATATCTTATCTAAAAAAGAAAAAGAGATTGCTGCTTTTCACGAAGCAGGTCATGCTTTAGTAGCCTCTTTTGTTCCTACATCAGAACCAGTTAGAAAAGTATCTATTGTTGCTCGGGGAATGGCTGCCGGATACACATTAAAAGTGCCTACTGAGGAAAAGAAAATGAAAACAAAATCAGAGATTTTGAATGAAATAGCAATTTTATTGGCTGGTTTTTGCGCAGAAAAAATAAAATTCAAAGAAATAACTACTGGAGCTACTAATGATTTAAAAATAGCAACTATATTAGCCAGAAAATTAGTAAAAGAATATGGAATGTCTTCCTTAGGACCTATTGTTTTTGGTAAAAAAGAGGAGTTAGTATTTTTAGGAAAAGAAATTTCTGAACAAAGAACCTATTCTGAAGAAATGGCAACTCAAATTGATAAAGAAATAGCTAAACTAATTAAAATTGCCCAAAATAAGGCTCAAAAGATTTTAACCAGGAAAAGAAAACTATTAGATAAAATTGCTAAAACATTAATTGAAAAAGAAACGATTGAAAGAAAAGAATTTGAACAAATAATAGGTAAAAAAGAATCTTTGACCAATAAACAAAATCATTCAACTCATAAAGTGTCGACAAAAAGAGAAAAATCAATTAAGGTAAAAATCAGGCGCGTGTAGCTCAGTGGTTAGAGCAGTTGTCTTATAAGCAACAGGTCCCTGGTCCGACTCCAGGCACGCGCACCAGGGCGATTGGCGCAGTTGGTAGCGCGTTGCAGTGACATTGCAAAGGTCACAGGTTCAAATCCTGTATCGCCCACATTGAATAAGTAGTAAGTAGTAAGTATTTAATGAAAATAATCTTTGAGAATGAAAATCTCTTAGTAGTTGATAAACCTGCGGAAATTGTTGTCTTTCCAGAGAGAAAGGGTGAAGAAAAAACTTTAATTGATTTACTTTTAGAAAAATATCCTAATTTAAAAAATACTGGTACTGCCCCAAGATATGGGGTGGTTCATCGTTTAGATAAAGATACTTCAGGTATTATATTAATTGCTAAAACCAATCAAGCTCTAGCTTTTTTACAAAAACAATTTAAGCAAAGAAAAGTAGAAAAAAAATATGTTTTATTAATAGTTGGTAAGCTTAAAAACAATAAAGGAATAATTGAAACTTTAATTGGTAGAGCGAAAAAAGACAAAAGAAAGCAAAAAGTTTATTTGCCTTATGAACCTTCTGGTAATAAAAAACTAAGAAAAGCTAAAACAGGGTATAAAGTAATAGAAGAATTCAAAAACTCCACCCTAATTGAGGCCTCTCCTACAACTGGCCGAAAACATCAATTAAGAGTTCATTTTTCATATTTAAGTCACCCAATTGTTGGAGATAAGCTTTATGGGTTTAAAAACCAAATTATACCTTCAGGACTTAAAAGACAATTTTTACATGCAAAATATTTGAAAATTAAACTACTTAATGGTAAAACAAAAGAGTTAAGCTCTAAATTGCCAGAAGATTTGAAAAAAATATTAAACAATCTGAAAAATGAATAAAATAGAAAAATTTAATAAAGAACAACTTAAAAAGGGTTTAGATAATATTCGTCCTGGAGATACGATTAAGGTTTACCAAAAAATCAAAGAAAAAGATAAGCAAAGAATTCAGATTTTTGAAGGTTTGGTTTTGGCTAGAAAACATGGAAAAGGAATCTCAGCTACTATTACAGTTAGAAAAATTGTTTCAGGAATAGGAGTGGAAAGAGTCTTTCCATTACATTCTCCTAATATTGAAAAAATAGAAATTATTAGAAGAGGAAAAGTAAGAAGATCAAAACTTTATTATTTAAGAAAAGCTAAAGGAAGAAAAGCAAAATTAAAAAAAGTAGATTTTGAACAACCCGCAATTAAAGAAAAGAAAGAGATTCAAGAAAAACCACAAGAAAAACCAGAAAAAAATCAAAATAAACAAGCCCAGGTGGCGGAATAGGTAGACGCGCTACCTTGAGGTGGTAGTGAGGCAACTCGTGGGAGTTCAAATCTCCCCCTGGGCACCAATTGGGCAATTGGCGCAGTGGTAGCGCGCGTCGCTTACATCGATGAGGTCGCAGGTTCAAATCCTGCATTGCCCACCATAAATTAGTAGCTAGTAGCAAGTAGATAGTATTAAGTATTTACGATTGTAAATCTAAATTGTAGAATTAACATAGGCCGCGGTAGCTCATGTAGTAGAGCGCAACTCTGAAAAAGTTGAGGTAGCCAGTGCAAGTCTGGCCCGCGGCACAAGAATTTGGGTTGCGGGAGTAGTTCAGTGGAAGAACGTTTCGTTGCCAACGAAAAGGTCGCGGGTTCAAGTCCCGTCTCCCGCTCAAAATTTCGCAAAATTTTGAGTGAAAGAAGAAATTTATTTCTTCGCTACTCATAAAACCTCTTGACACCACCCCACAAACAAGATATAATCTCAAAACCCCTAGGTTAGGGGTTTTAAAATGAAAAACTCTATAAAACCTCCAAGTTCAAGTAAAAAACACTTAATTATTCTAATAATTTTAGGAGTTTTTATTAGTGTTTCACCAGTTTTAGAATCAAAAACTCAAAGTTTGATTATACCTTCTTTTGATGAAATGTCAGAAAGTTTAGTTACTATTGAAAAAAACAGTTTATTACCAATAAGTAGTCTTTTTATTTCTAATACTGATAATCCAATCATCAAAGTAATTATTACTGCTTATTCAAGTTCGCCCTGGCAAACTGACAGCACTCCATTTATTACAGCAGCTGGAACAGAAGTGAGAGATGGTATTATAGCTAATAATCTTTTATCCTTTGGTACAAAAATAAAAATACCCGAATTGTATGGTAACAAGATTTTTGTGGTAGAAGATAGAATGCATTCTAGAAAAAGTGATTATCATTTTGACATTTGGTTTCCTTCTTATGGAGAAGCTCTCAATTTTGGAGCTAAAACAACATATATTGAAATTTTAGAAAACTAAATATTTGTGATAGGCCAAGCCTATCACATAGAGAAAACCCGCCCCCTGATAGGGGGCGGGTTTTTAGTTTGGTGCCGCGAGAGGGACTCGAACCCTCACGGAGAAAACCTCCAACAGATTTTAAGTCTGTCCTGTAAACCAATTCCAGCATCGCGGCAAAACATTTGAGGCCTGGGCGGGATTTGCACCCGCGTAAAACTGTTTTGCAGACAGTTCCCTAGCTACTTGGGTACCAGGCCTTTGTTTTGTATCTTAACAACTTTTCTCTTTTTTTCAACCTTTTTTTAATTTTGTCTAAAATTTCTTTGACTTCAATTTTTCTAAAATTTCTTTGACTACCGAGCCCCGTCACAGCGGGGTGAAGGTGAAGAAGAGATTTATTTCTTTGACTTCAATTTTTCTAAAATCTCTTCGACTCTTCCAGCTTGCATTGTTTTTAATTCTTTAATAAACCTGATTTTAGGGATTATTCTTATTTTTAATCTTTTATTAAGTTCATGTTGAATACGATAACCCTGTCTTTTTAAAATCTGTAGCACTATATTAGCCTGATTATCAGGTAAACAACTAACATAAACTTTAGTTTGATTCAAATCAGGGCTTGTTTCTACTCTGGTAATAGTGACTAAAGTATTTTTAGGAAACTCAATTTCTCGCAGAATAATCTGACCTAATTCTTTTTGAATTAATTCATTAATTTGTAAAATACGCTTTGACATTGCTTTATAATTCTTCTTTTCTCTTTTGCTCCCTATATATAATTAGAATATCTCCTTTATCAATTCTACCATTACCATCATACAATATCCCACACTCTTCTCCTTTGGCAAGTTTAGCAATATCTTTTTTATTCCTTTGAAGATTGATTATTTTACCTTTACCAATTAATTCCTCTTCTCTATAAATCTCAATCTTGGCTCCTTTCTGGACTTCTCCTTCAGTAATTTTTCCACCAACAATCTGACGACTTTTTTCTGTCATAAAAACTACTAAAACTCTGACTTTACCCAAATCTGTTCTAACGGTTTTTGATCTTAATCTTCTTTCCATAATAGTCCTTATTTGTTCTACTAATTCATAAATTATCTCAATCTTAATCACTTTTGTTTTTTCTCTTTCAGATAAAATTTCAGCTGTCTGGTTCATTTTAACTCTAAAACCAATAATTATAGCTTTAAAGCTCTTGGCTAACTTAAAATCATTTTCATTAATTTCTCCAATTTCAGATTTGAGAACCCTTAAAACAACTTTATCCTGAGGAAGAGTTTTAAACATTTGTTCAATGGCTTCAATTGAACCTTGAACATCAGCTTTAATAATTAAGTTTAAAACTTTTTGTTCGGCTGAAATCTCTGGAGATTTTTTTAATTCTTGTTTTTCTTTTTCCTTAAAATAACTCTTGGCTGTTTCTAAATCTTTAAAACCTTGAATTTCCTGACCAACCTTAGGAGCTTGGTTTAATCCTAATAAAATAACTGGAGAATATGGTTCAGCTTTTGAAATTTCCTTTCCTTGAAAATCTTCTAATTTTTTGATTTTACCAAAAGTAGATGGAGTAGAAACAATATCTCCATTTTTTAAAACTCCCTTACTTAAAAGTATAGTAGCTACTGGCCCTTTTTTGCTATCTAAAAAAGCTTCAATAACTATACCATTACCTATCCCTGAAAAATCTGCTTTTAAATCTTCCATTTCAGCAACCAAGAAGATTAAATCTAAAAGATCTGGAATACCTTGTCCAGTTTTAGCTGAAATTGAAACTGAAAGAATTTCTCCTCCCAAATCTTCAACCGTAATGTCTTGTTTAATCAAATCTCGCTTTACCTTGTTTGGGTCAGAGCCAAACTTATCAATTTTATTAAAAGCAACAATAAAAGGAATATCTGATTCTTTGATATGAGAAATAGCTTCCTTGGTTTGAGTTTTAATTCCTTCTACAGAATCAATAACTAAAATAGCTATGTCAGCTACTTTGGCCCCCCTAGAACGTATAGCTGAAAAAGCTTCGTGTCCAGGCGTATCAATAAAGGTGATTTTTTTATCACCTTTTCCAATTTGATAAGCCCCAATATGTTGAGTAATACCTCCTGATTCTTTTTCTTGAACATGGCTTTTCCTAATATAATCTAAAATTGAAGTTTTACCATGATCAATGTGTCCCAGAATTACTACTACTGGAGGCCGAGTTACCTGCCCGTCCTGTAGACTGGTTATATTTTTTTGAGTTTTTTTTGTCATCTTGATTTTTAGCTTTTTCAATAACTGTTATTTCTTCTTTTGACAAAGAATATTCAGAAGTTCCGTTTTTAATTGGTTTTCCATAAATTCTGTTGTCATCTCTATTATAAAGACTGGTAATGACCACTCCATTATTATCATCATCTAATAATGCAATAGAAAAGCTTTGATTACTTCCAACTTCTGGAAAAGGATTAAAGCGAATAATACTTACCTTTTGTAAAAAGAATTTACTATTTTTTTCAAGAATTTGCAACTTTTTATCTGTTTTTTTTAATCTTTCTTCTAAATTTTTTAAAACACTTAAAACTTGTTTAAGGTTTTCAGGTTCTTTTTTGCTTTTTTTAAATAGCTGAAACATATTTTTATTATATTGAATTTAAGCGGAGGAGACAGGGCTCGAACCTGTATGGCATTTCTGCCGCCGCTTTTCGAAAACGGTCCCTTACCATTCGGGTCACTCCTCCTAATATCTTATTTTAAAACTCTATTTACAATCTTTTGATTAATTGGAGTTGGAATGCCAAGTTTCTCTCCTAAGTCTACCACAAATCCATTATAATATTTAATCTCTGTTAAATCTTTTGGCTTACCTTCTCTTCCTTTAGTAATTATTTTAGCAATATTTTTTCTAAAAAGTAAAAGCAATTTAATTGGTAAAATCTGAATTATTAATGTTAACCATTTAACAGGATATTTTTGGAAATTAACAAAAGAATTTCCAGATTTTTTAACAACCTGAATATATTCTTTTAATGCTTGAAATTCTTCTGTAAATGTTTCTGAGCTCTTAAAGCCCTGTTGAATGTCTAAACCTCTAGTTGTAGATGGAATACCAATAAGATTAAAAAATAATTTTGAAAACTCCATGTTTTTAATTTGCTTAGCGCTAAATTCTTGAGCTTCAAAGCCCGCTTTTTCAAACAATTCTTTAATATCTTTTGTATCTCTCAAACCTGCTACTTTACCAAAAGCAACCTTAATTGGCAAAGAATAATTCACAATAACATTACCATTCTTCTGTTTTCTGTCTATTGCATTAAAAAGATTTAATCTAATTATTCTTACTTTGTCGTAATCAGAATCTAAAACTTCTTTTAAAGCAGATAAAGCTTCTTCTGTAACTGCAGCGCCATTTTGAGGAAGAATTAAGGTAGGAAAAACACCTTTTTCTTTCATTTTTTGGTAATAGTATTTAATCACTAAACCAACAGGATTTTTAATAGCCAAGAAAATAATCTCTGGACTAAAATCATTTAAAGACCATTGTGAATCTAAGATTATTCTTCCTTCAAAAAGCTCAATTTGTCCTTTTTTCCTTTCAACCAATAATCTTTTTTCAATTTCCTTACCAATACCTAAAACATTGGCAACATCTTTCAATTCAAAACAAAACATTGTACCAGTTCTTCCTCCAACACCTATAACTGCTATTCTGGTGTTTTTCATATAAACTTTTCAACCATTTCTTTAGTATTATTTACATTTAATTCTTCAAATATAAAAGTAAAACGTTTTTCTAAACTATTCATAATTGATTGTTTAATGTCATTTGGTAAAAACCAACACTCTTTTTTAAATTGTCCCCAAGCTTTTTTTCTTAATTTATAATGAAATTGGAAGTCGGTCTGATACTGGCTGCGTTCGTTTTCCATTGTTTTATCTAACCATTGATACATTTCTTTGATTAATTCTTTGGGAAACTTAGAATGATCCATAATAATATTTTGAAACCCAGTTGCTAAATGAACTTCAATTGCTTCACTTTCAGGAAATTGGGAAAAGTATTTATCTGGTAATGTTGATGCTCCATGTTGAACAGCGCCTGCCATATTATAATTTCTTGCTAATTGAGATAGCTCTTTTAAGGTAGAAAAATCAACCTTAACATCAGCTAAAGTTCCGTCTGGTAAAGGTATTCCTCCATGATGGGTTCCTGTTTGAATGGCTATTTTTGATAAACCAATTAATCCTGCGCTTAAGGATTTATTAAAACCTTCCATATAAGCTATTAATTCTTCTTTTGTAGAATTTTTACCACCAATATGACCAATTTCTCCGCCTAAAGAAATAGTTATTCCTTTTGGCTCTAATCTACGAATATATTCAACTAATTTAGTTGATAATGTATAGTTAGTTTTCTGTTGTTCATCTATAGTTTGTTGAGAATAATCAACAAGAGTAGAAAGATCAATATCTATATTATAAAAACCAGCTTCAATAGAATCTTTAATAAGTTTTTTTATTTTTTCTAATTCACCTTCTTCGGGCTGAACGAATTGTCTTTGAGGTTTGATTTGAAAATGATCTCCCTGTATAAAAAGAGGTCCTTGAAATTTTTCACTGATGGCCGATGCAATAATTGCGGCAACATATTCTTTTGGTGATTGATTGGTATATCCTATTTCTGACCTAGCTATTTCAAAAATTAAAGCCCTTACTTTTTGTTGAATAGCCACTTTAAAAATAGTTTTTGCCGTATCATAAGTTAAACCTCTTATATTAATAGCTGGTACGGTAAAGTTTAATGGAACTTCTTTTTCAGCTCTAGCCTTATAAAGATTATTAATTGATGCTAAAAAAATTCCACTTTCTTCTCCAAGTTTTTTGATTGATAGATAAGCTTTCTCTTTTTCCTCTTTTTCTCCAAAAGTAGCTTGCCAAACTAATTGATCAATTTTTTTATTAATCATATTACAATTCATATTCTATTTGTTTTTTATCAAAAACATGCGTTGTATCAATAAAACGTATTTTATTAGAAATAGTATCCATAATTAAAGAATTTGTTCTAGCTCCACCACCAAAAAACCTTACTCCTTTCAATAAATCTCCATTAGTTACTCCTGTTGCGCAGAAAATAATATTTTTACCAGAAGCTAATTCTTTAGTTTTATAAACTTTTTTAGGGTTACCTCCCATTTTAATTAATCTTTCTTCCTCTTTTTTGTTTTTTGGCCAAAATTTAGCCTGGATTTCCCCTTTAAGACATCTTAATCCAGCAGCTGTTAAAACTCCTTCTGGAGCAGCGCCAATACCCATTACTGCATGAATACCACTACCTCTCATTGCAACAGCAATTCCTGGCAAAAGATCTCCATCAGGAACAAGTTTTACTCTAGCTCCTGCTTTTCTAATATCATTAATTAATTTCTCATGCCTATCTCTATCTAAAACAACAATAACTAAATCTTTAATTTCTCGTTCTAAGGTTTCCGCTAAAATTTGCAAATTTTCTTTTACGGGCGCATCAATATCTACTTTACCAGCAGTTTCTGGACCAACTATTAATTTACTCATATACATATCCGGAGCATGAAAAAGTCCACCTTTTTCTGAGGCAGATAAAACAGTAATTGCTCTTGGTCCTAAACTAGCAGTTGCATTAGTATTTTCTAAAGGATCAACAGCAATATCAATTGTTTTTCCTTTGCCTGTTCCTAATTTTTCTCCAATATGAAGCATAGGAGCTTTATCTTTTTCTCCCTCACCAATAACAACTCTTCCTTTAAAATCAACTTGATTTAAAAAATCTCTCATTGCTTTAACAGCAGCACTATCAGCTCTTTTTTTATTTCCAAAACCAGCTTCTCTTGCTGCTGCTATAGCTGCTATCTCTGTGGCGTGAGAAAGTTGAAGTGTTAAAATTTTTTCCATATGGTGGACCCAGCGAGACTCGAACTCGCGACCTTCTGCGTGCCACGCAGACACTCTAACCAACTGAGCTATGGGCCCAAGTACCCCTGACAGGAGTTGAACCTGTATCTGAGCCTTAGGAGGGTCCTGTTCTATCCATTGAACTACAGGGGCAAATACGTTTTTTAAGATTAATTATACTTAAAATTAGCATTTTTTTCTTTTATTGGCAATAAATTTTATGATACAATAATACTATATGAAAAATGAATTATCTGTTGTTAAAATAGTTAAAAAAGTTTGTCCTGCAGTAATAACTATTGTTATTACCAGAGATTTACCCAAAATAGGTGGATTTTATTTCTTTCCTATGGAAGGAGAAAAAATAGCTATCCCTAAAATTCAAAAGGGTAAGGAAAAAACAAAAGTAGGAGGAGGTTCTGGTTTTATTGTTTCTCCTGATGGTATTGTTTTTACCTGTAATCATGTTGTTAGTGATAAAGAAGCAGATTATACTGTTGTTATAAGTTCTGATGAAAAATATTCGGCTAAAGTTTTAGCCCGTGATCCAATTATTGATATTGCTATTTTAAAAATACAAGGGAAAAAGTTACCTTATTTAGAATTTGGTGATTCTAGTAAAACTGAGCTTGGACAAACAGTAATTGCTGTTGGTAATGCTTTGGGAGAATTCCACGACACAGTAAGTACTGGGGTAGTTTCTGGTTTAAGTCGTTATATTACTGCTTATAGTGGTTTAAATTACCAAGCATCAAGATTAAGAGGATTAATTCAAACTGATGCTGCTATTAACCCTGGAAACTCTGGGGGACCATTAATTAATTTAGAGGGAAAAGTAATAGGTATTAATACAGCCGTAGTCATGGGGGCTCAAAATATTGGTTTTGCCATCCCTATAAATTACGCTAAAAAAGATTTAGAAGAGGTTAGAAAATATGGTAGGTTAAAAAGACCGTTTTTAGGAGTAAGATATATTCTTTTAAACAAAATGATAGCTGAAAAAAATAAACTGCCAGTTGATTATGGCGCTTTAATAGTAAGAGAAACTTTTGGAGAATCAGCTATTGTAAAAGGTTCAGCTGCTGATAGAGCAAAACTTCAAGAGTATGATATAGTTTTAGAGTGTAATGGAGAAAAAATTACTGAAAAGAATTCTTTAACTGATATTTTACAAAAATCAAAAATTGGTCAGGAAATTAAATTAAAAGTTTTAAGAGAAAACAAGGAAATAAATCTTAAGGCAAAATTAGGCGAAAGAAAATAAAATATTTGAACCTGTTTTGTATTAAGTTGAATAAAAAAGACCAATAACTTAGTTATTGGCTTGAGGAAAGAAAAGGGATAAACATGTGTTCTTTATTTTTCTAGACACGCTTGTGCTCTATATTTCTTCTTATCCGCCATCTTCTCGATGAGACTTTAAAGCATTTCTGCATTCTTTGCAAGTATCTAGATGTTCATTCATTGCTTCGGTCTTATCTGGTGCCAGCTTATCTTTGACATACGTCCAAAGATTTATTAACACTTCTTCGCAGCTTAGTTCTTCAACACGACTGGTTAACATGAAATCACTGCTTTCATCCTAACAATAATGCCAAAAAATACAAGTTATCAAAAAACCGCCTCTTTGGCGATTTTTTAATATTCTATTAATTTTATTTCCAATAAAAATGTGATTTGTGCATTTTGCCATTAGTCATCATTTCTAATTTTTCATCGGCTTCTTCTTGAGTGATTTTTCCTTCTTCAACTAACAATTTAATTTTTTCTTGTATCTTTTGATATATTTCTTCTTTAGTAATTCCCTCATATTTAAAAGTTTTTCTATGACTTTTAAGTTCCTCCATCTTTGTCTTCAACTCATCAACACTTAATCCTAAAATTTCAGCCTTTTTCTCAATCATCGCTTCAAACCCTCCATCCCAACTTTTCCATTCTTTTTTATGAAAAAATGATGTGTAAGCTAATGTTGTGGTAGCGGCCATTAAGACCAGTAGTCCAACTAGAATATATATCTTTTTATTCATTGTTTTTCTAATATTTTTTATTTGATTACATTATAATTATATAGCAAATCAGAAATAAAGCCCATGGCAACATATCCACAACTTCACTTCCTTATTTCAATTTAATTTCCACAGCTAAACTTTGGATCGTCTACGGTACGATGTTCGAACCTGTTTAATAGAAAATTGACGTTGTAGGATGGTTCTATTGTCTTAAATATTCTATATTTATTTTGCTTCCGATAGCCAAGTCGATTTTTTTTGAGATACCTCCATTTATTTCTAGAACATATTTTGCGTTTTTAGTTGGTTCTATAATAGAACAAGGGTATTCTTTACACGGTTGAGTATTTTCGTTAATAAATACGACTTCTTTGTTCTTATTAATCCATATTATATCCAAAGGGATTAAGGTGTTTTTCATCCAAAAAGAATACTTTCCTTCTCTCTCAAAAACAAATAACATGCCCTTTTTAAAATCTAAGTTTTCCCTAAACATTAAACCATTATTTCTTTCCTCGGGTGTTACGGCTAATTCAATATTAAAACAGTAATTTTTGAAGCAAGCTTGGTTTTGTTTTTCTACACGGCAATTTTGTAATACTACTAGGACTATTACTAATAGTGGTAAAAATAAAAAAATAGCAACTAAGAGAGTTTTCTTTCTCATAAAAATATTCTACCAAAAAATCGCCTTCTTGGCGATTTTCTCAACCTAACTCTCAAGATGGAACAGTTTTCAAACTTTGGATGGGTCGTCTAGAGTACGATGTTCGAACCTGTTTTATCTTAAGTTAAATCAAAAAACCACCTAAATGACGATTTTTTAACTAGCTCCTCGCCTGAATAAATTATAGTCCTTGCTTTGTTCCGCTAACTTTCCTAATCAATCCTTCTCTCAATTGTTCTGCTACTTGGATATCAAGACCAGGAAGCTTGCCTTCAGTTCCTCCTCTTCCATATTTTCCAGACCCCCCTGAATAGCCAGCTGTTTGTATATGAAGATCACTCAATCTAAAGATTCTTGCTAAAATCCCCCTATAAATATCAACATTTTGGACTCTTTGATAAGGAATGGAAATATATTTTTTTGTGATTACTCCCTTTTCTATTCTTATTGCATTTTCTGTAAGCTCATAACGCCATGAAGAGTATTTTAACCGAGCCCAGATATAAGAGAAAACAATACTCAAAAGAATAATAATCATTAATCGTGCGAAAGAAAGACCGAAACCCCCTCCTTTTCGTAAAGAAAAGAGCGAAAAAAACATAGAGCCAACATAAAGCGAAAAGCAGAGGATTATAATAAAGGATTGACAAAAAAATATCCAAACTGCCCTAGGATGTAATTTTTTCATATTGAAGTTTTATTTTTAACTAATAGAACCGACCTTTCGTCTTTATTTTATTATACCAAAAACCCGAGATAAACTCTCGGGCAAAGCTAGGGTCCCTGGCTGGACGATGTTCGAACCTGTTTTATATTGAATTAAGAACAAAAAAGGCCAACAACTTAGTTATTGGCTTAGTGAAAAAAGGATTAGAATTGAGTTTTTTGTGTTGCTAATGAACGATGGGAGTGTTGTTCTTCAGCATTGCTTGTTCAGAATAGGAATAATGTCCTATTCCTATCTTCCTCCAGGATTCTAGGTGACCCCTTTCATCGAGCCCTTCAACAATCACAAGGCACCGTATTGCTCCGTTTACATTGAGTGTGGCGACTTTAGTTCCAGGCGTTAACTTTTCTGTAAGTTCTTGTATCGTGCTTCCAGAAGGAACGAATACACGGTAGTATTGCTTTTCGCCAGCAGCATCTTTGTATCCTACAAAAAATTCTCCGCTTTGGCATGGATTGCTAGTGTCTATCACCGTTTCAATGAAGACTTCTTCCGTCATTTTTATCCGTCTGAATTCTAACATTAAAACCGATCTTGTCAATATAAAAACCCGAGAAATACTCTCGGGAAAAACCAGGGTCATCTAGAAGACGATGTTCGAACCTGTTTTTATTATTAATTTCCCTCCATCTCTCTCGGGTCTGGTCCGTATTGATTATCACCTTTAGTTCCATCCCTGATAAGTAATAGGAAACTATAAAGAGGAATAAAATTAAACCAGCCACTTTTATTTACATCATGTGTCCTGCGGATAGACACTGCGGTGCTAGGTATCAAAACGAATAGCAAGTAAAGATTTGACAACTCGATAAATTCCAAAACGAATCCTATAATGAAGTTAAACAACACAAAATACCAAAACTCGGCTCTACTCGATCTTCCGCTCCAATCTCCATATTTTTTTAAAACTGATAAATAATGATTTTCTATAGATTTCTTCATAGACTTATTTTATTGTTTATTTTTTATTAATAATTTCATTATATCACAAGCTAAATAGTTTTAATTTTTCTTTCGTAGATTTTCATTATACCAAAAACCCGAGATATTCTCTCGGGCAAAAACAGGGTCGTCTAGGGCACGATGTTCGAACCTGTTTTATATTGAGTTAAATCAAAAAACCGCCCTCTTGGCGATTTTAAAACTCAGCTCCCCTAGCTGGACGATGTTAGAACCTGTTTTGTGAAAAGTGAAAATATTGAAAAATTATTCCTTAGCTAATTTGTGTTTTTCTAAACCTTTTGCATAATGTTTTTGGATTTCCGTAGTTGATAAAGCTCGGTTGTAGATACGGACTTCGTCAATCAAACCGTTAAAAGAATAGGTCGCTCCCTGAGTAGAACCAATAGAGACATAGTATGTGTTAGATGCTATTGAACTTATAAGACTTGTTTTTTCATTGTTTAGAGCCCCATTTACATAGATTTTTACAGCTCCATTCATGAATGTTGCTACGACATGAGACCAAACATTGTTTTCAACGCTCGACGAAACTAAAGTATCCCTTACAGATCCATCTCCCCACCCAAAATAGAATTGTTTATTATTTCCTCTTGCCAAATGATAACCTGTTGTTCCACCAGTCCATTGCTTTTTACTGACAATTCCGCCATATACATTATTTGAAAAAGGATTCACCCACGCCTCAATCGTAATCGCATCAGTAATATCAAAACTATTATCATTTCCAGCATCAACATAATCATCTATACCATCAAAACTTAAAGCAGAACCTAAAATTCCATTTGTATGAGTAGCCCCAGTAATAGTGCCATCATTTCCATAGCCTGAAGAATCTAAAGCAGTATTATCTGTTTCTTCAAACCTCCAAATTCCTACTGCATAAGCACCAACAATATTTTGAATAGTATGACTAAAATCTAAAGCTTTGGCAATTCTAGCTTTTTCTCTAGTTCCTTTCAAATTTACTAAAACGATACTAGAAATTAGCCCAACTATAGCAATAACCACTAAAAGTTCTATAAGTGTAAACGCTTTTTTATTTTTCTTAATTTTTTCTTTCATAGATTTATTGTACCAAAAACCCGAGAAAAACTCTCGGGTAAAATCAGGGTCCCTGGCTGAACGATGTTAGAACCTGTTTTATATTAAATTAAATAAAAAAAGAGCAGTTATAATGACTTACTTAGGTCAGATTCTCAGAAAACAAACGTTATCGTTTCTATCTGTAGCTTACACCAGTCCCATTGCTGACCATTACAAGAAACTCGCATGTGGATTGATGGCCTCTCTCGCCCGTCTGGAGAAAGCAGAAGAATGCCTGTAGGAAAAAGATATCCTCTCTGTGCATAAAAACGTATTTTTTTATCCATTTCAGTATCAGTAAATGGCGATTCTTCGCTAGGAAGAGCCCCCGTTGCATCTATTATTTCTTTTGCCTCTTTTAGTATTTTAATGAGCTTTGGGTTCACTACCCTCATCTCTCCTACTTTAGCAATCATTGCTTTTCTTAGTTCATCACTCAACGGAATAACTTTGATCATAATTATTCATCTCTTTTCATAATTTAACCAAAAAAACTATAATAGTCAAACCTCTTAATCAAAAAACCGCTTATTAAGCGATTTTTTAACTTCTTCAAACTAACAAGAATTTATTAGCTTAAAAAAGATGCCCAATATGTTACTAGTTGGGCCTATTTGTGCTTCGGCCAAGGTCCAAAGATGTTCATTCAGTTAAGCTATATGACAAGAGAGGCTGAGAATTATTGTCGAATTGCTGGCCATCTGCTCCAAATACGATAAATATCGTAATAGGAGTTTTCCACCATTATTCCAATGCTTGGCGGTATCAGACTAATCATCATTGTTTTGCCTGGCTTTGGAGAATTAAATTTCATTGTCTTTCTGGGTGGATTTGCGTCTAATAAGAATAGCCACATAGCCTCAGCCATGCTTACTTCTTGTTCTGGAAAGGATTGATATTCTTCTTCGTTAATAACCTTGAACACACTTTTCATGGCACGCCTAGAGACTATTCGCATTTGTTTTTTTCTAGAGTGCCCTTTTTCTATATAGGCGGAGAAAGTTTTTACTGTGTCGCTTATCCCCAAAGACTTCATTAGCGTTATGAAGGCCTCTTCTTGTCCCTCATAGGGTAGACTGTCAAAACAGAATGCACCCCCAGAACTTTCGTCCCAAGGCATCCATCGCCGAGGATCGTTAACTTCTGGACTTGGAGGAAACCTGCTATCACAATCAAAGCCATTGTTTATTACGAGACTAAGATCGTGTGGTTCAATTTCAATGCCTTCTCTGCCAGACCAGACTAATGGATCAATGCTGGTCAATTCATTAAGAGCTGTCATTTTTATTCTGATTTTATCCTATATTCATTTTTTCATTTGTCAATACAAAAACCCGAGAAAAACTCTCGGGTAAAAACAGGGTCCCTGGCTGGACGATGTTCGAACCTGTTTTGTGTTAAGTTAAGAATAAAAAAGACCAATAACTTTGTTATTGGCTTGAAAAAGAGTTTGGGGGGGGTTGATTCTTAGAATCAAAAATTTTTCTTAGACGAAGATATTCTAAGCCAACCCTTACTCCTTCTTTTAATTTGATCTCTCCAGGATCCCTCAAGAGCTTGTTATCTATACCGCATTCGTTTCTAATTTCAGACGCGTTTCTTAGATTCTCTAAAGTGACTTCTTGACCAGCCTCCAGAAGGTTTATCAGTTTATGTTCTACTGCGTGCCATTCACTTGTTTCTTTTTCAGTTTTACTTGTTAAAAAGCTTTTTTTGAAACGTTTACTTTCTGCCTGTATGTCATCGTCATCTAGAATGCCAAAGCCTCCTCCAAGAGCATGTCCACTAAATTTCATTTTTAACAATTAAATTCTAAAATCTTTATCGAAATTTGTCAATACTAAAACCCGAGATATACTCTCGGGTTAAGTCAGGGTGGCTAGTCGGATTCGAACCGGCGACGGCTCCTTCACAGGGAGCAGTGTTACCGCTACACCATAGCCACCATATAGTACCCCTGCGAGGAATCGAACCTCGATCTAGAACTTAGAAGGTTCCTATTCTATCCGTTGAACTACAGGGGCAAGTAATCAATATTTTAAATGAAATTAACTATTTAGTCAATTGGCATAAAAATATTAAAATATTGTTCAGAACTGACATCTTTAAATCTTTTCTCCCTTTGTTCCCAAACATCTAAAACTTGTTGATAAATAATTTTATCAAATCCCAAAGGGCTTTCAGAAATTTCTATTTCTTTTCTCTGAGCTAAAGTAACATTTTGGTAAAAAATAAAAACGCTAAAAATAAAGAAAATCAATAAAATCCCTAAAAAAGTTAGAAAAGCATAAACAGCTAATTTTTTAGGTATTTTTTTAAAAAAAAGTTTAATCTTTTTAGTTTTAATTTTAGACACCTTCATTGTTCTTGTTGAATAAAAACTTTTATACTAAGAGTGCTTCTTATACCACCCAATACAAGATTATCAAATTCTTTTGATTCGATTTCTCTTTCAGTTAATCTATTAATTCTTAAACTTTGAATTTCAATTAAATAAGGACTATATTCTATTTTTTTAATAAATTTCAAAAAATTAGAAAAATATCCGACTGAGGTAATTTTAAGTGGTAAAGATGACCATCTGTCTTCTTTATTTTTTGAAATCTGAACAGGAAGAATTTCAGTTTGTAATTCACAATCCTGAGAAATTTTTTCCAAGAACTCCATAAATCTCACTGGTGCTTTAGGATCAATAAAAAGACTAAAAGCTTTCTCAAAACTTGGTTCAAGTTCTGAATGAGTTGTCTCAAACTCTTCTAAATTTCTAATTTTTGTTTCAAATATAATAAAATCCTTTTTGACAGAAATTAATTCTTGAGAATTTTTTCTAATATCTGAAATAATAGGATAAATCAAAAAAATAATAAAACTAATATTAATAAGACAGAACATTATTAGGAATATTTGAGTTTTATTTTTGAAATTCATTTTAATTGAACTTTAAAATTTACTAAAAACTCGATATCGTTTGGTTTAACCCAATTAGATGGAGAAAAGTATACATCCTTAAACATATCTTCATTTTCAAGATTTTTCTTAAATTCCAATAAAATATCTCTACTAGGAGAAAATCCAAAAAGAGAAATTAAAAGTTCCTTTGTTTTATTTTTAGAAATAACTGTTGAAAGATTAAAATTAGTTAAATAAGTGCTTGAAGGAAGTTTTTTAGAAACTCTTTCTAAAATCTCGCTTTTCATAAAATCTTTTTCGTAGAAAGTTTGAAGGTCAGAAAAGAAAAGATTCTGGTATTTAATTTCCTGCTCAATCTCCTGGATTGAGGAACTATCAAGTTTTTTTTGCTCAAGGAAAATTTTTTCAGTTTCCAATTCTCCTGAAATATAAATTTTGATTGAGAGTAAAATTAAAGTAAAACAAAGCAAGGCAAAAAAAAGAATAATTCCTAAAATTAAAATCAATTTCTGATTTTCTTCTTGTATTAAAACTAGTTTTTCTTTTGGAGATAATAGATTAATCATAAAAAGCTAAACCAATGGCTGTTGTATAAGCTAATGATTTTTCTAAAAATGCTTTAGGTATTTTCTTTTTACCCTTACTTAAAACATTAATCAAAGGTTTTCCTAATTCAACTGGAATTTTTAATTCAATAGAAAGAAGTTCTGAAAGTCCTTTTAAATTTGCGCCACCACCACAAAGCAAAATCTTTTCTATTTCTTTATGATTATTTGAAAAATGTTTAAAAGAAGGATGTGTTTTATAATAAGCAATATAGTTTTTAATTTGTTGTAAAAGATCGGTTAAAGCAGGAATTAAGGCCTCAAAAACTCTTCCTTGTTCTATTCTTTTTTCAGTTTTATTTCGTTTAGTTGTAAAGTGAATTTTTCCCTCTAAACCATGTTTAATTTTTAATTTTTCAGCTTCTTTTTCATTCACATTAAGAGTTTTGGCAATAATTCTGGTAAAACTTTGACCAGAAACAGGAATAAAGGTACTAAATCTGACACAATTTCTAGAAAAAATAATAAATCCTGTTTTGGTAAGTCCCAAATCAATTAATAAAACTGTTTTGTCTGAAATTTTATCTTTAATTAAAGCACGAGTAATAGCCAAAGATTCAATTTCTAAACACAAGGGCTGAAGTCCTGCTTTTTTAAAACAAGAAATGTAGGAATCAACGCTCTTTTTGGGAAGAGCAGCAATTAAAACCTCTATTTCTTTTGAATTATCAGCAAAAGGAATAACTTGAAAATCTAAATAAACTTTTTCAACTGGTAAAGGAATATAATTCTCAGCCTCATAAAGAATAGCAGATTTTAAATCTTGTTTAGACATTCTCGGCATTTTAATTACTTGTAAAAATGCCTTTTCCTCTGGTAAAGAACAAATAACATATTTTGTTTTTATCTTTTTTCCCTTAACATCAAGTATAGCTTTTTTAATAACCTTGGTCAGTTCTTCTTGTTTTTTAATTTCCCCTTTTTTAATAATTCCAGGCGCTATTTCTGTTTCACCAAAAGATTCCAATTCTAAAAATTCTTTGCCTTTTTTAATTTTGACAATCTTTAAGGAAAAATCAGAAATATCCAGTCCAAAAAATTCAGGTTTTAAATTAAGAAAATCAAGCATCGAAATAAATTAAAGATTTATGAGTGGTGAAATGAATTGAAAATTCATTGAACATTTTAATTAAGATGTTAATAGGTCTCTTCCCAATGTTCAATAGTCACTATTGGAGAATAAGGTAGGTCTTCATCTGGCGGAGGATTTGGTCCACCCCAGACTGCTTTAGAGACTATTGTATTGTCTAAATAAATATTAACAGGTAACCAAGCACTAGTAAAAGAAATTTTTCTTGCTAATATGCCTCCTGTTATATTAAAACTCTGTGGCATACTTACCATTTTCATCTCATCATAAGCATAAACCAAGCCAGTAATATTAATATCTTGGAAAGAAGAATAGGGACCAAAATTGAGCTTACCTTGTGTTAAAAGACCAGATGGTTTTTCAGATCCTATATCATTAATTGTTATTTGATTATATCCACAATCCTTATCACCTTGTTTTGTCCAACAATAACGTTCTCCGATATTAACTGTTCTATCAGCTATCAAAATTCCATTAATAATAATTTTCCTTTCTCCTTTTATATCAATTCCTCCAGTTACATAAGTAATTTCATTATTCAATATTAAGGTTCCTCCTTTTCCTACTTGCCATAAAAGATCTTCAAAATCATCTGATGTATAAATACAGTTTGTAGCGCACTCTATACTTTCACCCATATCATCTTCACATAGAATACTACATTGAAGAGTATTTTGAAGAATCTGGGCTCTATTATAATAAGAATCAGTCCCTTCTAAATTAAAATTAATACCAGGCATCTCTGCTGAATTGGGAGGACATTCATCTAAACAATCACCCTCACAAACATTTTTTGAGCAGGTAGCAGTAGAAGTAAGAGAACTAGCCACTATACTAATGTTGCCCACTGCTAAAGCTTTACCTTCAACTATTTCTTCAGTTGCAAGATTATCATTTACTGTGACTGTGCTATAGTATTTAACGTCTAAATTTTTATTACTAAAAAGATTGCCATTATGTATATTTATATTGCTAAATTGAATACTCACATTTTCAGAAGTTCCACCAGAAAAAATAGCGCTGTTTTCAATTAAACTTCCAAATGTTTTAAAAACTTTTACCTTGAGTTCTCTTTGCACTATTCTTCCATCAACAAGACTTAATTGAGCGGTAGAAATTATCTCACCACGGGCACAATTAGAATTTTGGATTTGAACTTGATAAGAACTGTTAGGAAATAAAATATCACTTCTTGAAAAATCTGCTGACCAGTTTTCACAACCATTTGTTTCAAAATTACTACTCCATTCTGAATCATGTTTTAATTTCCAAATAGCCTCATTAATACCAGCTTCTGCCAGATAATATACCTGAGTGGCTTTAACCTGACTTTCAGATATTTTAAGTTCGGAAACAGTAAAATTTAAAAAATAAAAACTTAAAAGTAACAATAAAGTAAGAGTAATACTGGCAATAATAATTATTACTCCTTTTTCGGAAAAAACTTTTTTTTCAAGTTGAAAAAACATTAAAGATTTCTTGTAAAAATTTTAGTTTCTAAATCAATTTTTTTATTCTTTTTCTCCAGAATAAGAGAAATATTAATTAATCTTAACCCCCAAAAATTAAGATTAGTTACATATTCACCAACAAGTTGTTCCTGCAAAATATTGCTTTCTATGGTCTGTCCATTCGGGGGAACAGCATTCCACGATACATAAATATTAGCGTTGACATCACCAGAGAAATAATAAACAATCACTTGTCTTTTAAGATCAGTTCCTTGTATAAAATATCGAATATAGTAATAAGAACTATCTATTTTATAAGTTGAACCAGCCGAAGGAACAGTACCCCATTCAGACCTTATCTGCGCCTGTTTAGTTGTTCCATTATAATCAATAATTTCTCTTGTTTGACCAGAACCAATCCCATCAATAATTTTAACAAACATATTATTATAATAGTCATCCTGGTCTGAAGCATCAATCTTAAGAACTATTGTTTTATTTTCTGCTCCCTGAACTGAATCTTGTTCAATTATAGATGGAAGATGACCATCCTGAAATATAATCTCTTCTAATGGATCAATATCCTCTTCCGGAAGTTCAGTAATAATTTCTCTTGTTTGGCGTATTTCTCTTGCCATTCTTTCTAAAATTACTCTGCCATTTTGAGTAATTTCTGCCATTACTTCGCCATCCCGATAAGCTCGCTGACTCAATAAATTAATACCAGATATTATACTCGTAATAATTAAAATAAAACTAATAACCAATAAAAGTTCTGTTAAGGTAAATCCTTTTGTTTGATTCATAATTACTTTTTAGTAATTAAACTTATTATCTGATTGCTTTTTTCAGAAAACCCAAAAAATGTTTTCCAGAAAACAGTTACTTCTATTTTTTTCATTCCTGGATCAGGATCACAATCAATAACTTCTGGAAAATCCAAGTCAGGATCAGGATCAACACAAACTATTTTTGTTTCTCTTTGATAAGAACTAAACGGAGAATCTAAAACATGCTTTACTTCAATAGTACCAAAGAAAATTTCTACATATGATTGTGAAATAAGTTCTTCAATTTTTGCCTGTCCAAGCTGACTGGCTATTGTGGTCATTTTAGACGATCCCAAGATTTTAGTACCCAAAGGAAATGCTTGCAAAACAGCAATAATTCCAATAGTTAAAATAAAAATTGATATTAATACCTCTATTAAGGTAAATCCCTGCTTACTAACAAGTATGGTTTTTTTATTTAAAAACATATTAATCAATGATTCTTATAAAACCAGATGGTCTTATGTTAATAGTTTTTGTTTTATTCTGAACGTTTTCTATGGTAATTTGAGCGCTTTCTTTTACTGCTCCATAAGAATTATATCTTACTTCGTTATTAGATAACGAAGGAACAATAGTAAGCCCAATAATCTCTTCTGGAATCAATCCCTGTTTAAAAGATTGACTCTCTCCGCATTGAATTATTTGATATTCTCTATTAGAAAGAAAATTATCTGGTAAAACAAAACAATATTCAACTTGTTCAGAAACAGCAAGCTGCTGAGTAAGACGAAGATTAGAAACAAATTCCCTGACAATACCATTTAATTGAAGTGTTGGCTGAAAATTTCTTAAAATAGGAAAAACAATCAAAGCCAAAACTCCAATAATAGCCGCGACAATCAGGACTTCTGTTAATGTAAAACTATTTTGTATCTTTAAATTCATTAAAGTCCTTCCAACATTGAATACATTGGCTGAATCATAGAAATAGCAAAAAAACCAATTACAGCTCCGACAATTAACATTAAAAGTGGTTCAATGACTGAAGCTAAATTCTGAGTAGCCGCTGTTACTTCTTCTTCAAAATAATCAGCCAGCTTAGATAAAATTTTTGAGGTTTGACCAGTTTCTTCTCCCACCTTTATCATTTCAATTACGCTTGAAGGATAAATATTGTCATAATCCTTCAAAGCGTCAGAAAGTTCAGCTCCTTTCCTAACTTTTTCAGCTGTTTCTGCTATAGCATTTCTAAAATAGATATTACTAAGGGTTCCAGAAACAATTTCTAAAGACCTAACAATTGGAACACCAGCGCTAATAAGAGAACCTAAAGTTCTAACAGTAGAAGCTGCATTGGTTTTTTTAACAATAGGAGAAATAATAGGAAGCTTTAAAGAGACTGTGTCAATAATCTTTTTGCCTTTTTTTGTTTTGGCAAATGATAAAAATCCTAAAACAAAAACAATAAAGAATAATATAGCAATATACCACTTCTCAGCCATAAAAACACCAATATTAATGATAAACTGTGTAGTAACTGGAAGTTCAATGCCTAAATCTTCAAAAGTACTGGCAATTTGTGGCACAACCATAACCAACATTAAAATTCCAATACCAATCATAGCTGAAATAACAACGGCTGGATAAATCATTGCTCCTTGAACTTTTGATCTTAATTCGTGTTCTCTTTCTAACTGTAAAGATAGCATTTCCAAAACATCTTCAAGTGTCCCTGATTCCTCTCCAACTTTTATCATATTATGAAAAAGTTCAGAAAAAATATCGGGATATCCAGCTAAAGCTTGGGAAAAAGAATGTCCTTTACTAATTTCTTCTTTAATTTCTAAAAGTGCTTTTTTAAGTTTTTCGTTTTTTGCCTGATTAGATAAAATATTAAGAGAACGCGTCAGAGGAAGACCAGAAGCAACCATTACTTGTAAGTTTCGAGTAACCATCATTCTGTCAACCACAGAAACTTTACCGAAAAATGGTAAAGAAAAAGAAAAACCCTTTTTCTTTGGACTCTTAGATATATCCTCAGAAACTGCTTCAATCAAAACTAAACCTTCTTTCTTTAAGTTCTGAGCTAATTCATGAGTATCTTTTGCCAGTAAAGCTCCAGTTTTTGTTTCTCCCTCAAGAGATTTGGCTGTATAAAAATATTTTGGCATTTATTCAACAATAACACGTAAGACCTCTTCAATTGATGTTAATCCTTGAGCAGCTTTAATAAATCCATCCTCAACCATTGTTCTCATTCCTTCTTTTTTAGCTTGCATAGTAATTTTGTCAGATGTTTCTTTCTTTACAATCATTTCTTTAATCGTCTCATTGACTGGTAAAACTTCAAAAATACCTAATCGTCCTTTATATCCTTCAGGACATTTTTTTGAAGTTTTCGGACGATAAAAATTAATGCTTTTTAGAGTGTCTTTTGGTTTTGCTAATTTTTCTTCTTTTAAGATTTGGAGTATCATTTTTGTATCACAATATTTATTTAAGTTTTTTAAATCTGAATCTTTAAGTTTATAAGTTTCTTTGTCCTCATAAAGCCGTCTAATTAATCTTTGAGCTAAAATAATGTTTAAAGTTGAGGAAAGTAAAAAAGGTTCAACTTTCATATCAATCAAGCGAGGAATAGCTCCAGCTGCTTCTGTAGTATGAAGGGTTGATAAAACCAAATGTCCAGTAAGAGCGGCATTAATGGCTAAACTAGCTGTTTCTTCATCTCTTATCTCTCCAACCATAATAATATCAGGATCTTGTCTAACCAATGCCCTTAAACCTGAAGCAAAGGTTAAACCTATTTTAGGATTAACTTGGGTTTGATTAATTCTGGGCATTCTATATTCAATTGGATCTTCAACCGTAGAAATATTAATTCCTGGAGTATTTAAAATTTCCATCATTGAATAAAGAGTGGTCGTTTTTCCAGACCCAGTTGGACCAGTAATCAAAATCATTCCTATTGGTTTTCTAAGTCCGTCTTCAACCTTTTCTAAAGCATCTCCTCTAAGACCCAAACCTTCTAATGTCTGAGCTTTACTAGTTTCTGCTAAAAGACGCATGACAATTTTTTCACCATCAAAAACTGGCAGAATAGAAACTCTAATTGAATATTTATAGGTCTCTGTTTCTACCTTAAAACGACCATCTTGAGGCAAACGATGTTCATCAAGTTTTAGATTAGAAAGAACTTTAATTCGAGCTACAATTCCTGAAGCAGCTGCTTTAGGTAAAGTCATAGCATCTCTTAAAATTCCATCTATGCGATAACGGACAATAACATCTTTTTCTGAGGGCTCAATATGAATATCAGAAGTTCTTTGTAAAATAGCATGTTTTAAAAGAGTATCAACAATTCTTATTACAGGAAGCTCTTGAGCAACTTTTTTTAGTTCTTCTTTTAGTCTCTTTTTCTTGCCTTCTTTTATAGATTTAATTCCTCCAACCTCTTTTTTGATGATATCGCCAAACTCTGCTTCTAAACTTTCTTGATATTGTTTAAGAACATTTTTAATGCTTTCTGGACTGGTTAATCTTGGTAAAATCCTTAGAGGAGTAGTTTTTCTAATAAATTCAATTGTTCTTAAATCTTCAGGATCTAACATAGCAACCTCAAGATTATTCCCTTTTTTTCTAAAAGCTATAATATTGTGATTTTTAGCAATTGGTTCTGGAATAATTTTCAAAACCTCAGGATCAATGGTCTCTTTTTCTAAATTAACAAAAGGGATACCTAAAATATAAGCTTCAAGCTTAATTAGGTCTTCACTCTTAATCTGTCCTTGAGAAACTAAAACATCACCAATTTTCTGACCTGTTTTTTTAGCTTTTTTAACTGCTTTATCAAGCTCATTTTTAGTTACCAATTCAGCGTCAAGCAAAAAAGCTTTTAACTGTTGAGATTCAACTCTCATATTTTATTTATTCTGAAAAACTTGGTTTACTTTAATTGTTAATTCTTTCAAAGAATAATTGGCTTTGACTAAATAAGTGGTTGCTCCTAATTCTATTGCTTTTTTAATGTCTTCTATTGATTCAAGATTAGTTAGAACAATAACTGGTATTTCTTTTGTTTCAGGATTATCTTTTATTTTCTTTAAAACATCAAATCCATGAATCTTTGGTAAAATTAAATCAAGAAGAATCAAATCAGGTTTTTTACTTTGAACTAATTTTAAACCGATTTCTCCGTCTAAAGCGGATAAAACCTCGTATCCTTGTTGAGATAATATCTCCCCAAGTGTTTTTTGTAAGGCTGATTCATCTTCTATAATCAAAATTTTCTTCGCCATATTTGTTATTTTTTAATTGGTAATGTAAACCAAAAGGTCGACCCTTGGCCCTCCTGGCTTTTAAATCCCATTTTACCTTTTGACTTGTTAATAATTGATTTGGCAATATAAAGACCTAATCCTGATCCTTGAGTTTGATATTTCATTGCATTATCTGTCCTAAAAAACTTTTGGAAAATATGTTTTTTATCTTTTTTGGGAATACCTACTCCATTATCATTTATTTCAAAATAAAAATTATTATGTTCAAGTTTAAGTTTTAGTTTTACCTTACCTTTTTCTTTTATATAACGAATCGCATTATCTAAAAGATTTTCTATAACTTGTCTTATTTGAAAAGGGTCAGCCATAACTTCAGGTAAATCTTTTTGATTTTTAAAGCTTATAATTATATTTGATTTTTTAGCAATTGGTTCAAATTCTAAAATTAATTCTTCAATCATCCTTGATAAGGAAAATCTTTTTTCTTTTAAAAACAAAGTTTGCGCCTCAATCCTGGAAACTATTAATAAATCTCTTACCAACTCTGACATTCTACCAATATTTTCTTTTAAAATCTTAAAATATTCTATTTGTTTAACTTCAATCTTACCCAAACTGCCTGACATTAATAATTCAATGACCCAGTTTAGATTTGAAATAGGAGTTCTCAGTTGATGAGAAACAACACTAATAAATTCTGACTTGATTTTATTAATTTCAGCTAACTTTTCAAAACTATGAGAAATTGTAAAATCAATTACAAATAAAATAGCGCTTACTCCTAAAATAATCAAGGAAACCAAGTAAGGGTCTCCTATATATTTAGTTCCTATCCAATAAACAATAATAGCCGTAGTCACAATAATTATACCCATTATTAAGAAAAGAAATTGAGGGCATTGCCAAAGAGAAAGCCCTTGTTTTTTACATTGAGCAGAAATGTTTAATTGTCTTAAAATTTCTTCAAGTTTCATTAAATAAATTATATCATATTAAAAATGAAATTAAATTGACCTAAGGTAAAAAAAGTGATACTTTGAAAAAGATTAGTAAAACGGGGCATAGTGTAATGGTAGCACGAGTCCTTTGGGAGGATTTAATCCCAGTTCGAGTCTGGGTGCCCCGACATTGCGGGTGTCGTATAGCGGCTATTATATTAGGTTTCCAACCTAAGGATGAGGGTTCGACTCCCTTCACCCGCTTGAATAGCAATGAAAGCTAAGAAGAGGTTTACTTCTTCGCTGCTCAAGTTATAGCAATAACGCAAAGATCAAAGAATATTTATTCTTTTCTATTTTCGCTACCGCTCGATCAAATAAAAGATTCCTCTCTTCGCCCACTCAAGCAAAAAACGGCGCTTTTGCGCCGTTTTCGTTTTCGAATAGGCTAAGCCTATCCAACATTTATCTTGCGTACTCAATCACTCTTGATTCTCTAATAACAGTTACTTTAATTTCTCCTGGATATCTTAATTCTTCCTGAATTCCTTTGGCAATATCTCTAGCTAATTTTCTAGCAGCCAAATCGTCAATTTGCTCAGGCTTAACAAAAACCCTTATCTCTCGACCAGCTTGAATTGCGTATACTTTTTTTATACCAGGAAAAGACATTGCAATATTTTCTAATTCAGCCAATCTTTTTAAATAACTTTCCAAATTATCTTTTCTAGCTCCAGGTCGAGCTCCTGAAATCTGATCAGCTACCTGAACTAAAGTGGATTCAATTGTTTCAAAAGGATATTCTTCATGATGTGATTTCATGGCTATAATTACTTCTTTTTCTACTCCAAACTTTTCTAAAATTTTCATTCCAATATCAACGTGAGAACCTTCTATCTGATGATCAACCGCTTTACCAATATCATGTAATAAACCTGCTTTTTTACAAACAATAGCGTTAGCTCCGACTTCTGAAGCTAAAGCCGAAGCCAAATGAGCCACCTCAATTGAATGAAGTAAAACATTCTGACCATAACTAGTTCTAAAACGCAATCTACCTAAAAGACGAATTAATTTAACATCTAATCCTAAGATTCCAGCATCATAGCAAGCCACTTCTCCAGCTTTTTTAATCTGATTAGCAATTTCTACTTTAGCTTTTTCCACTTCTTTTTCTATCCGAGCTGGCTGAATTCTACCATCAGCTATTAATTTTTCTAAGGCCTTTTTAGCAACCTGGCGTCTAATTGGATCAAAACTAGAAATGACTAACATTTCAGGAGTTTCATCAATAATTACTTCTGCTCCGGTCAATTTTTCTAAGGTTCTAATATTCCTTCCCTCTTTACCAATAATCCTGCCCTTAATATCATCTGAAGGTAGAGCCAATGTAGAGGTTGTAACCTCTTGAGCTTGGCTTAAAGCGCATTTTTGAATAGCTAAAGTTAATATCTCTTTAGCTCTTTTCTTAAATTTTTCTTGGCCCTCAATTTCTAATTTCTGCATTTTCTCTAACATTTCTTTTTGATATTCTTTCTCTATTTCTTTAATCAATTCTTCTCTTGCTTGTTTTTGAGAAAGTCGAGCAACTTTTTCTAATTTCTCAACTGCTTTTTCTTTAAGTTCGTTTAAACTTTCTTTTATTTCTTTTAATTTTTTAACTTTTTCTTGAAACTCTTTTTTCTCCAAATCAAAAGTAGAAAGTTTTTCATCTAAAACACTCTCTTTTTTTAACAAAAGTCTTCCTGACTCGATTATTTCGTGTCGCCTTGTTTCTGTTTCTTTTCTAGTCTTTTCTTGAACTCTAAAAGCGCTCTTTTTAGCGTCTGATAAAATCTTGTCAGATTGCTCTTTAGCTTGAGTGATTTTTTTCTTGAGTTTTTGTTCAATCGTGCCTGCTCTTCTTTGAAGGATTGATTGACGAGCATAATAACCTATAATTGAACCTATTGATAGACAAAGTATACCTATCCCCAGTGGAGTAAGTTGATTCATATAATTGAATAAATTGGATGTTTAACATAATTGAAATATTATCTTAATAAATCCACGTTAAAAAATAATTTTATAAATTAAAGATTAACAGATATTTTAATCTCTGTCAAAAATTAAAATCGTTAAAATGGTGCAATTTCCTCCCACTCTGGAAAAGGAAAACTAACTGTAATCTCTTTACCAACAGAACAACAACCAATATTATCACAGGCCTCTAAAGTTACAGTACGAATTTGAGTATCTGGATAAGAATGAGTTGGATTTTGCTCAGTTGAAGTATTACCATCTCCAAAGTTCCAGTTCCAGCTACTTGCTCCATTATAATAAGTAGTTTCATCAGTAAATTTAATTAATTCCTCAGCAGCTGGAGATTCGGGCATCCAACTAAAATCAGTATCAGGATAAGGATGTGAAATAGTTGTAAAGGAAGGACCTTCGGCCCAATCTGACGAAGTATCTTGGCTATCCCAAACCATTATCTGCCAATTATAAGAAATATTCCAATCTAATCTTTCTCCTATTATCTGAAAAACATATGATTCAGTCTCACCCGGTTTTTTTCCAATATCTATTACTTTTATTCCATCACTAGCTTTAAATACTTCAATTTCATAAGCAGATTGAGGGTCAGTTCCTTCTGGCATATCATCAATATCAGAATATTCCCATCTAACTCGAACTGGAGGATAACTTATAATCTCACAATAATCAGTAGAATTATGAAGGTCTACTGAAAGATTCATGGCTGAAGGGGGTTGGTTAAGTCCACTCAAATCTAGGGTTGCTTTATAATTTACTCCATTAAAGTTACCCCAACCGACAACATCAGAACCCCAGTCCCAACCATAAAAGTCACCATTTGAATCAATATAGACCTCGTCAATTTGAGCATGGTCAAATCTTATCCAACCGTCCCAACTACCATGATATGCCAGTACTCTTGCCCAGCCCGAAACCTCTCTTGTTTCAGAATTAAATAAAGCCTCACAATCCGGCGCACAAAGAGAACCAGAGATGTTTTTATCATCACTATCAATGTCTCCATCACCATCAAAATCCGCAAAAGATATCCAACCAATGTTTTCAGACCAGGCATATCCTGAAAAAAGTCCATCTTCGTCAATGTCTATTCCATAATTAGAACCAACACAATGATCTTCTTTCTCTCCGTCGCCATCATAATCGTTATAACAATTAAAACTAATCCAACCAATATTTTCTGACCAAGCCCAACCAGAAACATTGTGTTCTAATCCTGATCTAACTTCTTGATTGAAAAAAAACAAACTTAGAATTATTGCTGAAAACAAAATTAAAATAGAGTTTTTTCTCATTATCTAAATATATATTCATTTTATTACTTTTCCTAAAATATCTGATTTGTCAATTAATCCGAATCGGGTAGCTTCAATTTTTTCAGTTTTTCTGAAATTAAAATCAAAAGGCCAAAAATAATTAGGAAAATTAAAAACAGTTTAAACTTTTTCTCTTTATTTATTATGAATAAGTAAGTTATTCTCTCCAAAATAGTTTTCTGTCTCAGCAACTTCTAAATTATAAACCTTTCCTGTATATTGTTTTGTTACATCCGTCAATTTTGATACTTCTTCAAAATTCTCAAAATCAGTAGATACTCTATGGTCTCCAGTAAACCAGGAACCCTGGTAAGAATATAGAGTCCATTCTCCTTCATGAATAAATGTTTCTGTTATTTTAGCTTCCATTTCTTTTCCATCTTTATAGCCTATGACGTAGTCTCCTGATTTTAATTCTTCAATTTTTCTAAATCCTCCTGGAGTAAGGACCAAGCTTCCTTCTTCAAGACACGCCCAAACACAGCAACATTCATCGGGAGTTGAACATTCAAATTGTGAACTAAAATTACAGCCATAGTTACCAATACAGTCTCCTACAAGCTCACAAGTCCCATTCACCTCGCTAGCACAAGTAAGAAGGGGCTCTGAAACACAGATCAAGTTTCCAGAGGAATCGGTGCCAAGCTGATCACAATTTATAATAGCCCTTACCCTGATATTGCCATTTACATCTAATTTTTGGGCCGGACTTGCTATTCCAATGCCGACGTTACCATTACCTAAAATGGTTAGCCTATTAACATTGTTAGTTCCTAAGTGCAACGCATTATTATAGACATTCTTTAATGTAAGTTGATTAGTACTATTGAAATAGCCAAGTCTTCCTTCTATCGTTCCGCCATCTTGTCTCAACGTAATACTTGGTTGATCAGCTTCTCCAGAATTATCAGTATCTGCTTCAATGAGAATATTAACTGAGCCTGTGCCACCACTGACATGTAATTTACTACCGGGGTTCGTTGTTCCAATGCCGACGCTGCCGCTACTATCTATCCTGACCCTTTCCAGAGCATTAGTGTAAAACTTTGTTGCAGCGTTTGATGCTTGCCAAATATTAAAATCTTTTGTAGCTCCATCAATCCCAAAGAAAACGCCGACTGAGTTAGACCCACTACCAGTTGTATTATTAGTCAGTTGAATATAAGGATAAACAGTAGAGTGTATATGAAGACTATTTTTAGGCACCGTAGTCCCGATGCCGACATTATCTATATTAGTATTGTAAATATCTGTTCCTAAAGCTTCCCAGAGACCAGAGGCTGTATGCGTCTCCCAGCTTGCCAAACCATCAGAATCTGAGGTTAAAACTCTGTTTGCGCCAGGGGAACCACCAGTAATTTTAACCTGGCCAACAACGTGTAATTTTGCTCCTGGTGCTGTTGTTCCAATGCCGACGTTACCAGCACCTGTTATTGCAAATCTTGGTATCCAGGTTTCTGTTCCTCCACCAACTATCAAACCTCCTGTGGAAGGGTTCTGAAGGTCACTTCCTACTGAAACACCAAAAAGTATTCCTGTACCAGTACTACCTGTATCTCCCAATACAAGTGCTTGATTTGTTCTCCCTTGTTCATTAATAAATGCTTGTAGATTACCATATTGGTCAGTAAAACCATATTGATATCCAGTATCTAAGCCAGGTCTGATGCGTAACCCGTCATCACCAGAAAAAGTAATCCACATATCGCCTTGAACTTCTAATTTCCCTTGTGGTGTTGTTATCCCAATACCAATATCGCCACTCGAATCAATAGTCATTCTTTCTGTTTCTCCAGTATAAAACTTTAATTTATCACCAAACATATGAACAGTAGCTGTTCCAGTTGAGTTTCCTCTCAGAAAAAGATCGTTATAACCTATAATTTCGTCAATATTTATTATGTCTCTTTCATCCCAAGTTGCACCAGCTAAATTAAGTTCATCGGGTTCAGACAACAAGGGACCAGCCACGTTTCCTTCTGGGGGAGGAAAATCTGGTTCGGTCCAGGCTGCTAAAACCATAAAACTAATTAACAAACTCATTACTAAAACACCTAATGATAAAGCAATGGTTTTAGATATAGAATAATTTTTCATAAATGATTAATAGTAATTAATAATAATTAATATATTCTAACATGGTTTAAAAAAAACAAAAAACTGTGCAAGGAAACATCCTAGTACAGTTAAGAAAAATCAAGTTTATTTTGGCTTATTTCTTTTTGGTTTTAATTACCTCATCAACAATACCATATTTTTTAGCATCTTCGGCTGATAAATAAAAATCTCGGTCAGTGTCTCTTTCAATCTTTTTCAATGGTTGACCAGTGTGTTTGGCTAAAATCTCATTTAATTTATTCTTGATTTTCATAATCTGCTTAGCCGTAATTTCAATCTCTATGGCTTGACCTCTAACTCCTCCAGCAACCTGATGAAGTAAAATTTCAGAATTAGGTAAAGTAAATCTTTTGCCTTTACTACCAGCTGCTAATAAAACAGCGCCCATTGAACCAGCTAAACCAATACAAACAGTAGAAATAGAACACTTAATATATTGCATTGTGTCATAAATAGCTAAACCGGCTGTAACTGAACCGCCAGGAGTATTTATATAGAGCTTAATGTCTTTTTTCGGATCCTGAGAAGCTAAAAATAAAAGTTGAGCAATAACTGAATTAGCTAAAGCATCATCTACTATACCACCTAAAAAAATTATTCTGTCTTTTAAAAGACGGGAATAAATATCATAAGCTCTTTCTCCACGACTAGTTTTTTCAATTACAGTTGGAATTAAAACCATTTTTCTAATAAATTAAATGTTTTCTCATGCTTTAGTATTTCTTTAGTATAACTTTTTAACTTTTCAGAATCAATCTCTTTTTGAGGTCCAAAACCTGGACTTTTTTTCAATTCCTCTTCTATTTCTTGATCACTAACCAAAATTTTCTCTTTTTCTCCAATCTGTTTTAAAATTAAAGAACTTTTAATTCTTTTTTCTACCTCAGGACCAAAAGAGTCTAAAAGCTGTTTTTCTGTTTTATTAATTTTCTTTAAATATTCTTCAAAACTAATCTGTAGTGTTTGTAATACTCCTGTTTTAACATTTTGAAGCATTCTTTTCTTTTCTTGTTCAATTAGAATTTCAGGAATCTCTAATTTAGATTTTTCAGCTATTTTTTCCAATATTTCTTGGCGTAATTTTTCTTTTTCCCATTTTTCCTTTTCTTGTCTCATCTTTTCTATTTCCTCTTTAGTTACTTCAATCTTTTTCCTTTTAATTCCAGAAACAATCTTTTGATAATCAGGCAATTCAATTTCAGGCATAACCCAAACTTTTGCTTTAAATTCAAAAGGATTATTTTTAGCCATTTTAAGAATCTCAATTTCTGGAGCAGCAATTGCATCAATATTCTTTTCAGAGATTGCTTTAGAATAATTTTTCTGAATTGCATAATCAGCAGCTGTGGTTAAAATCCTTTCCTGGCTAATACTTTTTTCGATCATTTCTTTAGGCGCTTTACCTTTTCTAAAACCTTCAATCTCTAAATCTTTGCCCAAATTTAAAACAGCTTTTTCTATAAAATCATTAAATTCCTCAATTGGAATTTCAATTCTCAATTCAATTTGAGATTTAGTAAGTTTTTCAAGAGATATTTTCACTATTTAAATAAACTATATTTCATAATTAAAGGCGCAAACACAGTAGCTACTAAAGACATAACCGTAATTAAGGTGTTGATAGTCGGACCAGCTGTATCTTTAAACGGATCTCCAACAGTATCACCAATAACAGCTGCTGTATGGGCATCAGAACCTTTTCCTCCCAAATGTCCGTCTTCAATATATTTTTTGGCATTATCCCAAGCTCCTCCTGAATTTGACATGAAAAGAGCAAAAACTATTCCGCTGACAATACTTCCTCCTAAAAATCCTCCTAAAGCATATTTCCCTAACAAAAATCCAACAGCTAATGGAAAGGTTATTGATAAAAAGCCGGGTAAAACTAATTCCTTTAAAGCTCCTATGGTTGCGATATCTACACATCTTGCATAATCTGGTTTGGCTTTTCCTTCTATTAGTCCTGGAATTTCTCTAAACTGTCTTCTAACTTCTTCAATCATACGAGCTGCATTTTTTTGAACTCCTAAAATTAAAAAAGCAGAAAGAAATGGGGGCGCCATAGCTCCAATAAATAAACCAACCATAACATTAGGATTCATTAAATCTAAACTTTCAATTCCAACCAATTCAGCATAGGCAGAAAAAATAGAAAGAACAGTTAAAGCGGCCGCTCCAATAGCAAAACCTTTAGTAATTGCTTTTGCAGTATTGCCAGCTGCGTCCAATTTATCAGCTATTTTAACTACTTCTTCTCCTAAATGTGCCTGTTCAGCAATTCCCTTGGCATTATCAACAATAGGACCATAAGCATCAGTTGAAATTATCATTCCAACAATAGATAACATTCCCACGGCTGAAATTGAAACTCCATAAACACCACCTAAGTAAAAAGAAATTAGAATTGCAGCGCAAACTCCAATTATTGGAGGAAAAATACTCATCAAACCATAAGAAAAGCCAGACAAGATATTCATTGCTGCTCCGGTTTTTGATGCTTCAGCGATTTTAAGAACTGGCGCTTTATCAATTGAAGTAAAGTAGTCAGTCGTAATTCCAATAATTACTCCAGCAGCTAATCCTGAAACAGTGGCTAAGAAAATCTTGAATCCCTGGTCTCCAAGATTCAAATAATTAATTAGTAAAAAAGCTAAAATAGCAAAGAAAAAACAGGTTAAATAGATTCCTTTATTAATGGCTGCTCCTGGATCCTGATTTTTAGTTCTAACAAAAAAAGTTCCGATTAAAGAAGCAAATATTCCAATTGCTCCAATTAAAAGAGGTAAAATAATAAAATCAATTCCCAGGGTTTTTCCCAAAATCATTGATGCCACTATACAAGCAATATAAGAATCAATCAAGTCAGCCCCTGTTCCAGCAACATCACCAACATTATCTCCTACATTATCAGCAATAACAGCTGGGTTTCTGGGATCATCTTCTGGAATTCCTAATTCTATCTTTCCAACCAAATCTGCTGCAATATCAGCTGTTTTAGTAAAAATTCCTCCGCCTGCTTTAGCAAAAAGAGCTAAAGCTGATGCTCCAAAACTGAAACCCAATATAATATCTAATCCTTCTGGTCCAAAAATAAAATAGAGAATACTTATTACCAATAATGCTATTCCAACAATTGATAATCCCATAATTGCTCCACCATAAAAAGCAACATTAAAAGCATCATCTAAGCTTTTTCGAGCAGCATTGGCGGTTATAACATTGGCTCTAACAGCAGCTGCCATACCTAAAAAACTACCTAATGCTGTACAAACTGCTCCTAAAACATAAGCTACAGCAATTTGAAAACTCAATAAAACCCAAAGTAAAACAGCCATGACTAAAACAAAAACAGATAAGGTTTGATTTTGTCTTTTTAAATAAGCGTTAGACCCTTCTTTAATAGCATCAGCAATTTCAATCATTTTTTGAGTTCCTTTTTCTTTTTTAACTAAGTCGTAAAAAAGATAAAGCGCGACTAAGATTGAAATAACACCAGAGATTGGGGCGATTATTAGTGCTTGCATATTTTTTTGTTTTTTATTTATTTTTTATTTTTTCTTTTTTGATTTCTTTTTCACAACTGTTTCTTTTTTCTCTTCCTTACCCTCCGTAGCTTTTTTATCCGCCATTTTCTTTTTTTTCTCCTTCTTGCCCTCCGTAGCTTTAGCGAAGGTGGGCTGTTTTCCTTCCGACTCTGTTTCAAAACCTCTAACATCAATTTTCCAGCCTGTAAGTTTGGCAGCTAATCTTACATTTTGACCGTCCTTACCAATAGCCAAAGATAATTGATCTTCTGGAACAAGACAAAGAACTTTATTTTTGGGTAAAACTTTTACTTCTAAAACCTTGGCTGGAGATAAAGCATTAGCAATAAATTTTTCTGGCTCTTCTGACCATTCAATAATATCAATTTTCTCTCCACCCAACTCATTAATGACTGCTTGAACTCTTGTTCCTCTTTGCCCTACACTAGCTCCAATTGGATCAATTTCTTCAATATTGGAAGTAACCGCAATTTTAGTTCGAGAACCAGGCTCTCGAGCAATAGATTTTATCTCAACCTGACCAGCTGCAATTTCAGGAACCTCTAATTCAAATAGTTTTGAAATTAATTTAGGATAACTTCTTGATAAAAAAATTTTAGGACCCTTACTGGTATCTTCTACCTTAAGAACAAAAACCTTTAATCTTTGACCGGGTCGATAAAACTCTCCCGGAACTTGTTCTTCTCTAATTAAAATTCCCAAGGCCTTACCAATATCAAAAAAAACATTTCTGCCTTCAACACGTTGAACAATCCCAGAAACAATTTCTCCTTGCCTATCTTTATATTCTTCAAAAATACTTTCTCGTTCTGCCTCTCTTAATTTCTGCATTATTACTTGTTTAGCAGTTTGAGCAGCAATCCTACCATAATCTTTTTGGGTTTCAAGAAAAATTTTAAGCTCATCGCCAAGTTTAATTTTTTTCTTTATTTCTTTTGCTTCCTCAATCATAATATGCTTTTCTGGGTTAAACTTGATTTTTTTGTCTTCCTCTTTTAATGTCTTCTCTTTCATTTCAAAAAGCTCGGTTTCAGAATAAATCATACTTTCATCAACCACTATTTTAATTTGTAAAAACTTAACTTTACCTGATTCTGAATCAAGTTTAGCTTGGATAATTTGTCCTTTTTTTCCGTAGTCTTTTTTATAGGCAGCAGCAATTGCCTGTTCAATGGTTTCTAAAACCTTTTCTGAAGAAATACCTTTTTCTTCGGCAATCTGCTTAACTGCTGATGTAAAATTCTTAATATCCATGTTGTTTTTAATAAAAGTGTCCGTTTTTAGGCGGACATACATTATAAGTATAGCAAAATCTATTTACTTGTCAACCAGCCAATTATCTTTTTTATTCTAAAATCCTTAGCAACATCATCATCAAAAATTAAACGATTTCTCAATAAACGACATTTGTCTTTAGATTCTTTTAATTCCTCTATTGGACTTAAACGCTTTAAAAAAATAGGAAGAAGAGATAAAAAAGCAAACAACCTAATATTTGATAAACCGAGTTTATCACCATAATAAATAACTGTAGCTAAGGCAATAATTGTTCCAATGGAAAGATCCCAAATTATTCCTAATGAAATAAGTGAAACTAAGAAAAGCTTTAAAAACTCAGGACTAAAAGCCAAAAGTGCTCCCCCAAACGTTCCTATTCCTCTGCCTCCATTAAAACTTAAAAACAAAGACCAGTTATGCCCTACAATAGCTGCTACTCCACACAAAACCTGAATTAAAGCCGGCTCTCCATAATGTTGAGCTATTTTGATTGAAATATATCCTTTTAAAATATCAAAAAGCCCGGTAAAAAATCCTTGTAAAAATCCAATATTCTTGAAAACATTAGAACCAGATGTTTTTCTCCATCCGATTTCTAAGATATTTTTTTTGGTTGAAATCTTAGTAAAAATATATCCAAAAGGAATAGAACCCAGAAGATAAGAGAGGATAATGAAAAAAATACTTGGCATAGATTTTAGTAATAAATAATTAACCTAATTTCTAATTGACCTAAATAAATCCCAAACCCCAATAACCAAAAGATTTTTAGAAATTAGAAATTAGAAATTAGAAATTTTCTTTTTTCCTTTTTCTTTAACAGCTTTTACAAATTGTTTAACTAATTTTTTAACATCTTGAGTCTTTTCAGCCGCTGTTCCAATAAAAACACAATCAGCGCCTGCCTCAATAATTCTACCTGCTTGAGTTGGAGTTTTAATTCCCCCTCCCACAATATATATCATGTCATTAATTGCTTTTCTTACAGCTTTTATCATTTCAAGAGGAACATGGTCAAAAGCAGCTGAACCAGCATCAGTAAAAACTAACCTTTTACCTGATAATCTGGCAGCTAAAGCTAAAGCCGCAGCAATTTCTGGTTTGTTTCTGGGAACCAAATTAGCATCTCCAACCCAACCAGCTGTTCCTCCAGGATCAACTAAAATATATCCTAATGGTAATGGTTCTAATCCTGATTTTTGAATAATAGGAGCTGAAAGTGTTTGAACCTGAGAAATCCAATAAGGATTTCTAGAGTTTAATAAGCTCATAAATAGAATGGCATCAGCATAAGGAGTAATAGTGGCAATATTACCTGGAAATAAAATTATGGGAATATCTGTCTTTTCTTTAATTGCCTGAACTACTGTGTCTAAAAGCTTACCCTGAGCTCCAGTGCTTCCACCAACAGCCAAAAGATCTGTTCCTGCCTCAACAGCTGTTAAAGCAGTTTCAATTGCTTTTTGGGACGAAGAGTAGTCACAAGGATCAATCAAAATTGAAACAAGACCACCTTGTTTTTTAATTTTATCTCTAATATATTTTTCAACTTTTCCAATTTTAGGAATCATAATTTTCTTGTGATTAAAAAGTCAACAAAATCTTTTAATTTTTCTTTGGCAGAACTAGAGGGTAATAATTTATCTGCCCCTTCCCAAGCTTCATTCATAATTTCTCTTGCTCTTTTTTTAGAATATTCTATACTCTTATACTTTTTAATAATATTAATGGCCTCCATTTTTTCTCCATCATCATCAGTATGCTTGTCTAAAATCTCTATTAATCTATCTGCATCTTCCTGCGTAGCATTTTGTAATGTATGAATAACCATTAAGGTTCTTTTGCCCTCTTTAATATCATTACCAAACGCTTTTCCAAATTTTTCTCTATCTTTTCCAACTGAAACTATATCTAAAATATCATCCTGAATTTGAAATGCCACACCCATAGCTTCTGCAACATAACCTGCTGCCTCAACTAATTCGTCTGATCCTTCAGATAAAACTACTGCTAATTTAGCAGACAATCTAGCAAGACATCCTGTTTTATGTGCACACATTTGCAGATATTCTTCTTCTGAAATATCTCTAGCTTTACCATTATGCCAAAAAATATCTGTTCCCTGTCCAAAATGAATATTGATCATGTCTTGAGCATATATTTCATATGCTTTTATTAAAGTTTCTTTACTAAACTTTTCTTTATTCTTTAATAAGGCCAATAATGGATAAAAGAACATAAAGTTACCAACATTAATAGCAACATCAATACCAAAAATCTTGTGAATACAGGGTTTTCCTCTTCTTAATTCTCCTTGGTCTTCAATATCATCAACAATTAAAGTGCCATTGTGTACAATCTCAGGAATTATTACAATATCTTTTACCTTTTCTAAATCACCACCAACAGCTTCAACAATTAATAGAAATAATGTTGGTCTCCATCTTTTTCCTCCTCTGTCCATAAGCTCCCATATTGGTTTATTAAACATACCATCTGCTGCTTTTATAGTATAAGCATAACGTGGTTTACTAAAGGCGAATTCAAGCCATTCTTTAGAAGCTTTCCGAGGTATATATCTTTCAATGACTGCATCAATTCCTGGCTTCATTTTCTCTAAATATTCTATAAAGTTTTCTTTTTTTGTTTCGTCTGAATTAGACATTGGTTTAATTTTTTATTTTATAATTATATAATTATTATACTTGGACAAAAGCTTACTTGCAATTTTTAAAATTTTGTTTATTATCTAACTTATGAATGCTTGGATAGAAATAATTCGTCCTACCACTTCACTATTGGCTGGATTCGGAGCTGTGGTTGGCGCTGTAATTGCTGGAGTTCCTTTTTCTATTGATTTTGTTTATGTGTTTTTAGCTGTTTGGTTTATTACTGGAGCTGGTATGGTCATTAATGATTATTATGATATAGAAATAGACAGAATTAATGCACCTCACCGACCATTACCCAGTGGCAGAATATCAAGAAAAAATGCTTTATCCTACAGTGTTTTCTTATTTTTCTTGGGTCTTGTTTTTTCCTCTCTTTTAAATATTTATTGTTTTACACTGGCTTTTATCAACTGTTTAATTGAATTCTTTTACGCTAAAATATATAAAAAATGGTGGCTATTAGGAAATATATTAGTTAGTTGGTTAGCAAGTTCTGTTTTCATTTTTGGAGGCCTAATTACTTTTGATTTTAGACTAATTTGGATTGTATCTTTATTAGCATTTTTGTCAAACATGGGAAGAGAAATTTTCAAAACGATTGAGGATGTAAAGGGAGATAAAAAAATGAAATTAGACACTCTCCCTGTATCTTCGGGCACCAAAACAGCTAAGGAAATTGCTCAGGGATTTATTGCTTCAGCTATTTTATTTTCCAGTCTTCCTTATTTATCAGGACTATTAAAAACAAGTTATCTCAGAATTGCTACTTTAGGAAATGCTATCTTTTTTTATTCTCTTTACGAAAAGCCCAGTAAAATTAAAATACTGACCAAAGTGGCAATGCTAATTATTGTCTTAGCTATCTTATTTAGTTTTTAATTATCCAAAATTTGTTCCGTTTTTACGTAAAATAAAAAATAATTTTGTAATCTTAAAAGCATTTCTTCTTAATTCTCGTTTAGAAACAAGATTAAAAATACCAGAAAGGGTTTCAAACACAGATAACCCTTTTTTGTTTAGAGCTTCTACTAATTCATCTAAAACTGAATTAGAAAGAGAATATAATATTTTCTGAGCTACAATTAAATCACGACTAAAAAATGGTAAGGACTTAATTTTCTTTTCAAAAAGATGAGGCGTATTAGAAAGAATAGATTGAGCAGCAATCTTGGCTGAAACCATGGCATTATTCATTCCTCCTCCTAAAACTGGATCCACAAGAGCAGCAGCATCTCCTACTAAAAAAACTTTATCTTGATACAATTTCATTTTAGCTCCACCCCAAGTGATAGTACCACTTCTATTTTCTAAAAGTTTGTAATTGCCAAATTCTGGTTTTATAAATTTCTCCATAAAATATTTAAATCTTTGCGCAATATTGCTTTTACCCCCTAAACCAATATTGGCTCTGTTTTTAGATTTAGGAAACATCCAAACATAGCCCTCGGGAAATCTTTCTTTATCAAAATACATCTTTATCACTGAGAAAGGTATTTCTTTTTCCAATTCAACTAAATATTCATAGGTGGGCAAAACTTCAATTTTTTCTTTTGGAAAAAGTTTTGTTCTAACAATTGAAAGGGGACCATCAGCCCCAATCAAATATTCACTTTGAAAAACTTCTCCTTGAGCTGTTTTGATTTTCCAAAAATCACCTTGTTTTTCAATGCCAACTACTTTGGTATTAAGTTTAATCTCAGCTTTAGATTTTTGAGCTAAATCTTTTTCAAAAGCCGTCCTATCTATAATATATCCTAATTTTTCACCTTTAAAGCTAGCTTTCCTTCCTGAAGCAATGTAAACCTCAATCGTATCAATAGTTGTAGAAATCCAGGCAGGGTTTAGTTTAATATTATTTCTTTCTAATGATTCTTGACTAATTCCTTCAGCGCATTGAACAGGTATTCCAATTTCCTTTTTCTTTTCCAAAATCAAAGCATTTTTCAAATATATTCCGGCTGTTAAGCCGGCTGGGCCTGCTCCAATAATGATTGTTTGATATTTACTGTTCATGTTTTAAAACTTTGTTGACAAATCCTTTACATTAAATATTTTTTGTAAGGATTTGCTTTTAAAATACCATTTAGGTAATAATAGTCCATGAAACAATTAAACTCCCAGCGCCTATATCTAAAGAGCTGGAATTGGTAAAAGAAACTTCTGCTTTAATCTCTTTAAGTTTATTTTTTAATTTCTCTGCTTCTTCTAAATTATGACAATGAGTAATAACTATTCTTATTTTTCTACCCTGTTTTCGAAACTTTTTGCTTCTTAGTTTTATTTCTCCGAATATTGCGCTTGAAACATCTTTTGTCATCATGTGAATTCCATTATTAATTATTTTTCCTTTCTTAATACCAAATAATGGTTGAGCTCCAATTCTTTGTAATCTTTTAGCCCACTTAACTTGAGAATGTGAAATTTTATTTGTTTTTTTTATTTTCTCAAGTTTAGGTAAAAATAAATATGTATGAATATAAGGAATTGTTTTGTTTAATTCTTTAATAACTTCTTTTATTTCTCTTTGCTCTAAAATTAATTCAATTGCTCTTAAAATCAAAAGGGCTTGCCCAGAACTAATATTAAAAGAGTTTAAAATATAAATTTTTGAAGTATCTTCTAATTTTAATCTTGCCTCCATAGCATCTCTAGAATTAGTAATAATTAAAACTCTTTTAAAGTTTTTGAGTTGTTCTTTGTAAACTTCAAGAAAATTTTGAGACCTGATTATTTTGATTTTGTATTTTTCAATAATTTTTGCTGTTAAATCAGCTGCTTCATCAATAATAATTCCAATAGAAACATTTTTTAATGACTCTTGTCCAACTGCTTCTTTAGTAATATCTTCAATCCTCATGCTTTCAACTCTACCAGCCTGTCTTATAAACTCTTTAACCTCGTCTATTAAATCAGTATGAATATGGATTTTCACTCTATTTTTAATTATAACCATGTCTAAAGAATTGCCTAATTCTGATAATTTATCTCTAATTTCTTTTTCGCTAAATTTTGGATTCTTAATTAAAGCTACAATCTCATAACGATTAGAAATAGTTTGGATAAACCTTCTTACTTTTTCTGATGGTTTTTCTTTTGCCAGATAACGGATCATTTTTATCTCTTTCTCTCTTTCAACTTCTAAAACCTCTAGAAAACTTTCAAGAATTATTAAAAAACCAAGTCCCCCAGCATCAACAACGCCAGCTTTTTTCAAAAGCTCCATTTTCTCCTGAGTTTCTAACAATGCTTGGTGGGCTTGTTGAGCCGCTTTTTTAAGAATAATAGTAATATTTTTTTCATTCTCAACTTGTTTTTCAAAACTTTGGGCAGTAGCTTTCATTACATCTAAAATGGTTCCCTCTTTTGGATTTTGAATACTTTTCTCAGCTCTCTCAAACCCTTGTTGAAAAGCTTGAGTTAACTTATAGGCATTAATTGATTTTTCGTTTCCGAAAACAGGTAAAAATCCAGCTAAAAAGCCGGTATAAATTATACCAGCGTTTCCTTGGGCTGTAGTCATAGCTCCATCTAAAATAGCTTCTGAAATTTCGCCCAAATTATTAAAGTCCTTGTTCTCAATTTGTTCTTTTATTCCTAATAAAGTATAAGCTAAGTTGGTTCCTGTATCTTGGTCTGGTACTGGAAAAACATTAATCTTATTAATTTCTTCTTTTTCTTTCTCAACCCTTTCCCAGGAAAAAAGCATCATCTTTTTCAGTTCTCTTTGAGTCAAATAATCCATATAATGATTTAGCGAATTTTTTCCTCAAACTCTTTTAAGATTTTAGCTGCTATATCTTTACCTCCTAAACCAAAGGCAACTCCAACAGTTATAACTATAACGCCAACAAAACCAATAAAAATAGTTAAGATTAAGGTCGGAGCTATCTGAAGCTGATAAAGAATAGCCAAGGTAGCTAAACTCCAAATTATCCAACGAATTATTCTTCCTAAAAACCTAGAATAAGTTCTTTTTTCTTCTTCTAAAACAACAAACATAATTTTTTGAGAAAAGTCAGACAGAAAAACAGCAATGATAAAAATTAAACAAGCAACAAAAATATTAGGAAAATAACTAATCGTTTCACCTAAAAGCTGACTAAATTGAGAAAGTCCAATAATCTCAACTGAAGTCATTAAAAAGAGAAGAATAAAAAAACATCTAACTATGTTTCCAAAAAACTGCGCAGCATTAAAACGAATATCTGCTTTAAACAAGCTTTCTTCAAAATTCAATCTTTTCAAGACCTGATTCAAGCGGATTTTGTCTAAGAATTGAACAACAATATTACTAGCCCACTTAGAAACTAAAAGACCAGCCAGAAAGACCAAAATGGCCCATAAAAGCTGGGGTAGGTTTTCAACAAAACTGTCTAAAAATAGTTGTAAAAAATCTTGTGCCATTATGTGTATGTTACATTACCATTTATTCTTAGACAAGCCCATTCTAAATCCTATTTGAGTAGCAGCAACGTGTAATACAAAAGTTAAAATTAAAAGTATTGCCCAAACGTTAAAATCAATATTAATTTCAGAAAAAAGATTTAAGAAAAAACCTGCTCCAAGCACATAATTAATCTGGTCAAAAGGAATAAACTTTGCTCCTGATTTTAAGTCTAAACGCCTTTTAATAAAAGCAAAAAATAAATCACCAAAGACTGCGCCAAAAACCATTAAAAAGCCAAAGCGCATACCTATTTCTTGATAATTTAAAATAGTAATTTCTCTGACCAAAATACAGTTATTAAAAAGCCATTTCTGAAGAAAAAGAATTAAAATACCAACAATTGGACCCAAAATAAGACCACGCCAAGTTTTATGATTACCCAATAATGGTTTTCCTTTGAACTGATAGCCATTATCAATAGGTTTACCAAAAGAATTAAAAACGTTTAAAGAAGCTGTTAAAGAAGGAGTCATATTAGTAAAATAAGCTGGAAGAAAAAAATAAAAACAAGATAGGACAAATTTAAACATCTGTAAAATTTTGTTAGTGAGCGAATATGGGGTAAAATAACCTCAAGGAGCTAAAGCTCCTTTCGACAGAATTCTCTATACTCAAGGAACTTCGTTCCTTTCGACAGAGCCCTTATATAGAATAGTTTTTTGTAAGGCTCTGTATATAAATTAATAATGTAAAACTCTGTATATGAAATGCGATCTTCACGTTCATACTTATTATTCTTACGATAGCATATCCTCGCCTCAAGAAATAGTCAAAACTGCTCTTAAAAAGGGTTTGAATTGCATTGCTATTTGCGACCATGGAACTATGAAGGGCATTCCAGAGGTTATGAAAAAAGCTGAGGGAAAATTATTAGTTATTCCAGGCATTGAAATTAAAAGCACCAAAGGTGATATCTTAGGATTAAATGTTAAAAAACCTGTTATTGATGGTTTGAGTCCAAAAAAAACTATTTTGGAATTGAAAAAACAAGGCGCTTTTGTTGTTATTCCTCATCCTTTTGTTTTGGGATTTTCTTCTTTCAAAAGAGATTTAGAAAAAATAGCTCATTTAATAGATGCTATTGAGGTTAAAAATGCCAATATTACTCCAAGAGATAATGTTAAGGCTTTAGCTTTTGCTAAAAAAAACAATCTTGCTATAACAGCCGGGTCTGATGCTCACCATCCTTATTTTATTGGAAGAACATATGTTGAAATTCCAAAGAAATGTATCTCTCCAGAAGAAGTTTTGCAAGAAATTAAAGAAAAAAGAATAAAAATTAAAGGAAAAGAAACTAACTTAATTGAAAAGGGAATCTGTTTCTTTTATAGGAATATAAATAAATTAACTTATTATATTAAAAAATATGTTAGCAGAAAAAAGAAAAAGCTTTAAAAAGCTTGAAAATATAGTGGGAAAATTCTTTTCTAAGTTCTTAAGCCCTAATCAGTATTCTTATTTGGCAATTTTAATGGCTTTATTCTGTCTTAAGTTTTTAGTAAAAAACAATTTAAAGATTGCCTTGATTTTTCTATTCATAGCTTCTTTTTTAGATTTTATAGATGGGGCAGTAGCCAGAAAAACTAATACTACTTCTAAAAAAGGGGCTTATTTAGATACAATTTTAGATCGCTATGTTGAGGGAATGATTTTGCTTGGATTTTTATTTTTACCTTTGCCTAAAATATTTTTACCGGCTCATATTTGGATATACTTAGCTTTATTTGGTTCTTTAATGACAACTTATGCCAAAGCTGCTGGAAAAGAAAAGGGGATACTACAAACAGAATTAAAAAAAGGAATGATTGGTAGGGGAGAAAGAATGATTTTAGAGTTTTTAGCTATATTTTTAGGAATATTTAATCTCCAGTGGACACTATATTTAATTATTGTCCTATCTGTTCTATCCAATCTGACTGCTGTCCAAAGAATTTACATAGTCCTCAACCAAAATCATTACAAACATTATGAAGGTCATTAAATATTAAAAAAATATTATCCAGCCCAGTAATTATTTACAAAAAGAGTAATATTCATTGCAAAAAGTAAAATGGAAAGAAAAATATAAGCAAATTGAGAATATTGATTTTTAAGAGAAGCTATTAATATGTAGATTGGAAATAAAACTAAAATATAGCGTCCTATACTCATAAGTGTTCCTGTACTCAAAGCCACAAGAAGTGTAGCCGCCATATAAAGTCCGTAAGATGTTCGTAATTTTTTGAAAACAAAATATGTCGCAACAATTGAAAAAATTACAAACATTATGTCAATTAGTAAATTAACTGCGGCTGGATTAGTTAACACTAAAAAATGATCTTGATTAATATTAAACGCTCTACCCCACCAACTTTCAACTTTTAGAAAGAGAAAAAAGTCTCCAAATTTAAAATAGTGAAAAAGAAAAAAACTAAAAGTACCAAGAGGAATTAAAAAAATTGATAAAAATTTTTTATTAAAAAGTTGACCAAATTTATAAGTTTTAAAGTATTCCCAAATCAGCGGAATAAACAAAAGCACACCAGTTACTCTAGTTAGAGAAGCAATCAATCCTAAAACTCCTGCCCGTAGAAAGTTTTTTCTAAATGCATAGTAAAAAGATGATATAGATAAAAAGAGAAACAGGGATTCTGTATAAATTGCGTTTAGAAAAAAAGCTGTTGGAAAAATCAAAAGAAAAAGAAGTGGTAATTGAGGACTAATTTCACTATGAAACTCTCGAACTAATTTTGAGAAGTAAATAAGTGCTAACAGTAAAAAAATTATACTTAAAATCCAACCAGAAAGAATAAAATTTCCACCAATAAGTAACGAAGTCGCTCGAATCAATAAAGGATACAAAGGAAAAAAAACAATGTTAGATAATTGTTCTGCTCCCTTAAACAGATAGCCATTTTCAGCAATATCAAGATACCAAAAAGAGTCCCAGTGAGCATGAATAGATACTGGATTCCATTGTTGGGTTTGATAAAATTGATTCGGGTCAATCCATGTATATGCTGTATCTCCTTTTAAATTAAATCTATTAAGGGTCAAAATTGCAAAAAAATTTACAATAACAATCCATAAAATAAATAAAATTATAACTTGTTTTATACTCATATAAATATAACTTTAAAAAAATTTATATACACATCTGACTGCTGTCCAAAGAATTTATCTTATTCTGCATACCAGGCAAGAGCCATAGATCCGGGCCCAACAATACTTCCTATTATCTCGTCAAGTAAATTTGCTGCAACTATTTCTGTATTTTCCATGTCTTTTTGAATCAAGTCTTGTAGTTTTTGACAAGCTTCAGGCGCTAAAGCATGAGAAATAAATACTTTAATTTTCTTGCCCTGCTTTCTATGTTTTCTTGATTTTGATTCTAATTGCTTAAAAAGCGCTTCTGCTCCATCTTTTACTCCCATTTTAATGCTTATTGGCTTGAGCACTCCTTTTTTCATTCCCAATAAGGGCCTTAAATTAATATTAGACATTTTACGAATCCAATTAGCTATAGTTGAAGATATTCTACCTGATACTTCTAACCATTTAGGATCTTTAAGCGCAAGGTAAAGAAAAGTTTTGCTAATAAGCTCTTCAAGCTCTTTGACAATTTCTTCTATTGTCTTATCTTGATTTACAAGATCAATTGCTTTTAAAACAATCAACCCTTCTCCAGCAGCAGCACTAAGCGTATCAATAATGAAAACTTTATTCTTTTGCTCTTCTGGTAAAAAGCTTTTTCCCTGAATAGCAGAATTATATGTACCTGATAATTTAGAAGTTACAGTAATACAAATAAGCTTTTCGAATTTTTCTAATTGTTTCTTATAAAGATTCAGGTAATCTTTTGGAGATGGTTGAGAGGTTTTACAGAAAACCTTTATTCCTCTCTTATCTGCTTCTTTCATTCTATGAAAAACAGTCTCGCCTGGTAGACCTTCTATTTCTGAGGGCCATTCTACCTTAAGAGGAACCACTGCTATTTCATGTTTTCTTATAATGTCTAGGGTTAAATCAGCCCCCTCATCAATAACTAAACCAATTTTATTCATATTCATAGTTTTTTATATTAATTATTATTTATAGTGGACCTAACGGGAGTCGAACCCATGTCTCTGCAATGCGAATGCAGTACTTTGCCACTAAGCTATAGGCCCTATTTTACCCAATACTTGTCTTTAGTCATCTTATCCTGTTTCATTTCAACATTTTCAACTTCTTTTTTAGCTTTTTGTGCAACAAGCTTTAATTTCTTTTCTGACAATTTGCCTAATTTTTTAATTTCTTTTTCTAAAAATTCTTTTTTATTCTTATTTGGTTCTTCTAGGACATAACCTAATAGGATATTCAAAATTTGTCCTATTTGAGGCCCTGGTTTAATGTTCAGGATTTTCATTATATTATTACCTGAAACTTTCAAAGTTTTAACTGAAATTGGATCTTGAGATACTTTTTCAATAACATACTCTAAATGTCTTAATTTATATGGTTTGGCCTTGGGACAACCAGAACCAATACGATCAGCCATTCTTAATTGAATCAACTCCTCCATATTTTCTAAACCAACATTTCTTACTAATTTTCTAACTGAACTTTGTCCAACCTCATCTGGATGATAATAAAAAAGATGATATCTTACTAATTTAGTAATTTTCTTAATATCTTTTTGAGAAAATTTTAAACGCTTTAAAATCTGCTTTGTCATTTTTGCGCTCTCTATTTCATGGGAATAAAAAGTAGCTTCTAAACCTTTACCTCTTTTTGTTTTGGGCTTTCCAATATCATGGAACAAAGCAGCTAATCTAACATATTTGTTAAAGTTTTTTTTGGCTGCATATTCTAAAGAACGCAAATAATGCTCATAACAATCATAAATATGATGTTTATTCTGAGCTATGTTGTAACCCTGCTCTAATTCTGGAACAATATATTTTAAAAGATTAAGCTTTCTTAAAAGTTCAATTCCTTTGGCTGCGTTTTCAGAGATAATGATTTTCAAAAACTCATCTCTTATCCTTTCTTGAGAAATGTGTTTGAGTAAAGCAGAATTCTTTTTAATTGCCTGACCTGTTTTTTCTTCAACTTTAAAGTTTAAACTAGTAGCAAATCTTACTGCTCTTATCATTCTTAAAGCATCCTCTGAAAATCTTTTTTCCGGATTACCAACAGCTCTGATTATTTTCTTTTTTAAATCTTTTTGGCCTTCAAAAGGATCAATAATCTTTAATTGACTATCCATTGCCATGGCATTGATAGTAAAATCTCTTCGAGATAAATCTTGTTTAAGATTTTTGGCAAACTTAACTACATCAGGATGCCGTTTATCGCTATACTTTGCTTCAAAACGATAGGTAGTAACTTCAACTCCCCGAGCACCAAGTTTAGATTTTTTGCTTCCTATTTCAACAACAACGGTAAAGAATTTGTTATTGTAGAAACTTTTAGGAAATATTTTTTGAATCTCTTTTGGCTGAGCATTAGTCGTAATATCCCAGTCATTTGGTTCTTTTTTAATCAAAAAATCCCGAACACATCCTCCAACAATATAAGCCTCAAAACCAGCTTTGTTTAGTTTAGAAAGAATAGATTGTACTTGTTTGGGAATTAACATAATTTTATTCTAACTTTGATTCTTGCTTTTTACAAACTTGAGGCATTAGTGAAAGGTCAAGAAGAAAGTTTGCTTTCTTGGCACAATCTGGTACAATATTTAATAATGTTTATCTGTTATGCCCTCGTGGTGAAACGGATATCATGCTTGCCTTCGAAGCAAGTGGTCTGGGTTCGAATCCTGGCGGGGGCACCAATCAAACATAAGGTGAAAAACGTAAAGCGTAAAACAAAAAGGAGAAATCAAGTATTGTTTACAGCAACCATTTTGCTTTTTTTATTTTTCTCTTTACTACCAAACTATGCTGAAGCTGCTTTAGTTCCTTGCGGAACTACAAAAAACCCTGAATCTTGTACTCTTTGTCACCTTTTTGTTCTTATCAATAATATTTTCACTTATTTTTTTACAATTATTCTTCCTGTTACAGTTACTGGTTTAATGGCTTGGGGAGGATTTACTTTACTTACAGCTGGAGAAAACAAAACTAAATTTGAACAAGCAAAAAATATAATAACAGCTACAGTAATAGGATTAGTTATTATTTTAGCTTCATGGGTATTTTTAAATATGTTTTTATCTTCTATCGGAGTAGCTGAATGGACTGGACTTGAAGAGGGTTGGTGGAAGATTGAATGCCTTTAGGGCCCTCATAGCTCAATTGGCAGAGCAGTTGCCTCTTAAGCAATTGGTTTCAGGTTCGAGTCCTGATGGGGGCACCAAATAATTAGAAATTAGATGTTAGAAATTTTTATATATGTTAACAATACAAGAAAAAGAAAAAATCATTAAAAAATACAAGTTGCACAAATCAGACACTGGTTCTCCTGAAGTTCAGATTGCTTTATTGAGCGATGAAATCAATCATCTTCTTTTACATCTTAAAAAACACAAAAAAGATGTTCATTCTAAAAGAGGGCTCTTAAAAATGGTAGTAAAAAGAAGATCTCTTTTAAATTATTTAAAAGATAAAAATACCAGGAGATATAATAGTATTGCTAAAAAAATTGGTCTAAAAATTAAAAAATAAGTATTAAGTATAATGATAGTTGCTAAACACAAAGATCAAAGAATAGCTGTCTTAATTGACGTTCAAAATCTTTACCACTCAGCTAAAAATCTTTATCAAGCCCGAGTTAATTTCAGGGCTGTTTTAAAATTAGCAGTTAATGACAGAAAACTTATTAGAGCTTTTGCTTATGTGATTAAAACAAAATCAGGAGAAGAAAAAGCTTTTTTTGAAGCTCTGATAAAGCTTGGAATAGAAACTCGGGTAAAAGAATTACAAGAATTTTATGGAGGATTTAAAAAAGGTGATTGGGACGTAGGAATAACTATTGATGCTGTTAGAATCTCTCCATCTGTTGACACTATTGTTTTGGCTTCAGGAGATGGTGACTTTCTTCAATTAGTTGAATATTTAAAAAATCAAGGGAAAAGAGTAGAAATGATTGCTTTTGGCAGGTCTTCTTCGGGAAAATTAAAAGAAGTTGTTGATGAATTTATGGATTTAGAAAAAAGTCCTAGAAAATATTTATTAAAAATTATTAAAAAATAATGGAAAAATTTAAATTAAGGCTTGGAGATAAAGATTTAATTGTTGAAATAAACGATTTCGCAGAACAAGCTTCAGGTTCTTGTTTGGTTCAATATGGAGATACCTTGGTTTTAGCTACTGCGGTTATGTCAGAACAAAAAAGAGAAGGAATAGATTATTTTCCCTTATCAGTTAATTATGAGGAAAGACATTATGCAGCTGGAAAAATTTTGGGCTCAAGATATATGAGAAGAGAGGGAAGGCCATCCGACGAAGCTATTTTAACTTCTAGATTAATTGATAGAGCAATTAGACCTCTTTTCCCTAAAGGATTTAAAAAAGAAGTTCAAATCATTATCACTTGTCTTTCCTGGGATAAAGAAAACGACCCAGACATACTGGGTTTATTAGCTGCTTCTATTTCTCTTTTAATTTCAGACATTCCTTGGTTAGGACCAATTACATCTTTAAGGGTTGGACAGGAAAAAGAAAAATTTGTTCTCAATCCTACCTATATTCAAAGAGAAGAAAGTAATTTAGATTTAACTGTTTCAGCTGTTGAACAGGACGATGAAATCTTGATTAATATGATTGAGGCAGAAGCTAAAGAAATAGACGAAAAAACAATTTTAAAAGCTATTGAATGGGCAAAACCTTTTCTCAAAAAATTAATCAATTTCCAAAATCAAATAACTAAAAAAAAGGGTAAGAAGAAACAAGTTTTTGAGCAGATTAAAATTCAACCAGAATTACAAAAAGAAATTAAAGATTTTCTTGGAAATAAGTTTGAAAAAGCTTTGGCTCAAAAAATTAAAGAAGAACAAGTTAAAGCAATAAAACTTGTTAATGAAGAAGTATTAGATTTTGTGGCTGAAAAAAATCCAGAACAAAAACAAACTCTTATCAAAGATTTTTTAGGGCAAGAATTAAAAAATTTGATTAATCAAAATATTATTTTAAAAGAAAAAAGACCTGATAATAGAAAATTAGATGAAATTCGAAAAATCTCTTGTCAAGCCGGGCTTTTACCAAGAACTCATGGTTCTGGTCTTTTTTGCCGGGGCAAAACAAAAACTCTTTCTATTCTTACTCTTGGTTCTCCAGGGGATGTTAAACTTTTTGCAAATATGGAAATGATTGGGGAGAAAAAATTTATGCATCATTATAATTTTCCACCATATTCAGTTGGAGAAGTAAAACCTATCAGGGGACCAGGTAGAAGAGAAATTGGACATGGTATGTTAGTTGAAAAAGCATTAAAACCAATTATTCCTAACTCTGAAACATTTCCTTATACTATTAGAATAGTTTCAGAAGTTTTATCTTCTAATGGCTCAACTTCAATGGCTTCTCTTTGCGCTTCTTGTTTAGCTTTAATGGATGCTGGGGTACCAATTAAAGAACCAATAGCTGGAATTTCTTTAGGCCTGATAAAAAAAGGGAAAGATTATAAAATTTTAACAGATATTCAGGGGTTAGAAGATTATTATGGAAGCATGGATCTTAAAGTAATTGGAACCAAGAAAGGTATTACCGCTATTCAAATGGATGTTAAAATTGATGGAATTTCAACTAAGATTTTGGAAGAAAGTTTTATTCAAGCTAAAAAAGCAAGGTTTCAAATTTTAGATGAAATTAAAAAAACAATTTCTGAACCAAGGTCAAAACTTTCTCCTTTTGCTCCAAGAATTTTAACTATCCAAATTAATCCAGATAAAATTAGAAATATTATTGGAAAAGGAGGAAAAACAATTAATGAAATTACACAAGAGTGTAATGTTTCAATTGATATTGAAGAAACAGGTCAAATTTTTATTACTGCAGAATCAAAAGAATCAGCCCAAAAAGCAATTGAATGGATAGAAAAACTTACCCGAGAAGCTAAAGTAGGAGAATCTTTTGAAGGAACAGTAAAAAGGATTTTAGATTTTGGAGCTTTTGTTGAAATTATTCCTGGTCAAGAAGGACTAATCCATATTTCAAAACTATCTTCGGGAAGGGTAGGAAAGGTAACTGATGTTGTTAATCTTAATGATATTGTAGATGTTAAAGTAATTTCTATTGACGAACAGGGCAGAATAAACCTTTCACTCAATAAGGTAATTAAAAAAGCTTAGAATTTAATTTTTTATGCCAGAACAAAAAAAGGAAAAATTAGATTTCTTAAAAAGAGAAGAAATTAAAACAATGGCTAAAGATTTGGCTTTTTTAAGAGAATTAGAAGCTCAAAAACAGAGAGAAAAAATTGCTTCAATAAAACTAAAAGAAGATAGTTTGACATCAAAACAGATTTCAGAACAAACCAAAGACAAATCTAAAAAAATATTCTCAATTCAAGAAACACCAAAAACATCTTCTCAGTCTAAAAAAATATTAGTAAGAGGAATAATTGTTCTTCTTTTTGTTTTGTTTTTAGGTATAATTGCCTGGTTTTTTTGGCCTAAAGAAAAAACTTCTATTCCTGAAGCTGAAGAAGAAATCTCTGAACCTGTTGTTGAGGAACCAGAAATAAGAATCCCTGTTTCTTTAATTCCAATAGAAAAGACTAAAACTCCTGAGATTTCTAATATTGAAGAAATCTCAACAATTCTTAAAGAAATGATACAGGAAGAAATGGTTGAAGGTGAATTTCTAAGAGTTGCCATTAAAAATATTAAAGAAAAAAGATTAGTTTCTTTTGAAGAACTTTCAACTAGTCTTGGTATTGAAGTGCCTGAAGAAATGTATCAAAAAATAGATGAAGATTATACTTTGGTTTTCTATTCACAAGCCCAAGGGAAAAGAGTAGCTTTAATAGCAAAAGTTAAAGAACATCAAGGTTTAATTGAAGTATTAAAAAACTGGGAAACACAAATGCTTAAAAAAGAAATTGTAATTTCAGAAAAATCGTATCCATTTTTAGTACCCAGTTTTAAAACTTCTTTTTATAAAGATATTGGCCTTCGTTATTTAACTATTTCAAAAAATGATTTTGGTCTTTGCTACGCTTATTTTGATAATTATTTCTTAGTAACATCTTCCTTTGAAAGCTTTAAAAAAATAATTGATAAAATTGATAAAATAGAAGAACAAGAAACAAACAATCAGATTGGTCAATTGTTTATTGTTGGTTTTGATGGAAAAGTTGTAACCCCTCAGTTAGAAGAGTTTTTTAAAAAATACAAACCAGGTGGAGTACTTTTGCTTTCTAAAAATATTGAAAATGAAACTCAATTAAAAAAATTAAACTCAGACTTACAAGCTCTTTCTTTAAGGGAAAGTGGTTTACCTCTTTTTATTGCTGTAGATCAAGAAGGAGGAATTATTTCCAGAGTTGATTTTTTACAAGAAAAAACTGCTCAATTTGAGATTGAAACTGCAGAACAGGCATTCTTAATTGGTCAAAAAAGAGGTCAAGCATTAAAAGAATTGGGCATAAACCTTAATTTAGCTCCTGTTTTAGATTCTATTCAAGAAGGAGATTTTCTTTTTGAGCGCTCTTTTCAAAAACCAATTGAAGAAATTGGCGAGTTAGGAAAAGCGCTAATTCAAGGACAAAAAACAGCTGACATTTTAACAGCCATGAAACATTTTCCTGGATATGGAACAATTTCCTTTCACCCAGAAGAAACTTTAGCTCGGGTTGAACAAATTCCTGAAATTTCTCAATTTAAAAAAGCAATGGAAGCCAATCCTGAATTAGTAATGACTTCAAATGTTATTTATAAAGAAATTGATAATTCTTTACCTCTTATTTTTTCTCCGGATGGAATTCAATTTTTAAAAAACAATTTGGGTATTAATGTTTTAATAGTTTCTGATGACTTAGACCAAAACTCTCTTTTGACCAATTTTTCTTTAAAAGAAATAGTTATTAAACCAATTGAGGCTGGAGTTGATATTATAATTTTTTCTGGTTGGCGAAGCTCCGTAGAACAAGCATTAGAAACATTTTTAGCAGCGCTTGAAATTAATGAAATTTCAGAAACAAGTGTTAACAATGCTGTTTCAAAGATTATTAACTTTAAACAAAACAATCTTTAAAAATATGGATAAAAAATTAGTTAAACGATTAGAAGACAAGTTGAAGAAAGAAAAGAATAAATTAGAAAAAATACTTGGTTCTTTTGCTCAAAAAGATGAAAAAGCGCCTGGGGACTGGGATACAAAATTTCCTTCTATGGGTCAAGGATCTGAAGGGGTTGATTTAGAAAGAGAAGCTGATGAGGTAGAAAGATATAGCACTCTTTTGCCAATTGAGCACAGCTTGGAAAAAAGACTTAAAAATATAAACTTAGCTTTAGAAAATATTAAAAAGGGAAAATATGGGATTTGTGAAAAATGCAAAAAACCAATTCGCATTCAAAGACTAAATGTTTCTCCTGAAGCAAGAACTTGTTTAAATTGTAAAAAATAAATTAATAATAAAAACATATGTCAAATGATGATATTAAAAGAGAAATAAAACAAGCCATAGATATGCTCTATGACATTAAGTCTAAACTTGGCAGATTAGAAGAAGAATCAAAAATAGAGTTTAAGAATATAAAATATACTCTTAAAGATATTAAAGATAATCTTAAAGATATTAAAGATAAAATAAATCAATAGGGCTTCCTGTAAAATTTCCTAGAATAATCTGTTGCGAAAACAAAAAGCCGCTTGAAGCGGTTTTTTAATTGTAATAGGCCAGGCCTATTACAAGTAGAATTAATTATTGGGCAAAAGGGTTTCGAGCTCCACTCACTCCAAAATGAAGATGACAGCCAGTAGATAAACCTGAACCAGGCATACCCCAACCACCACCCATTAAAGCAATGGCTTGTCCTTGAGAAATTCTTTCTCCAACACTAACCAAGCTTTTAGCAAGATGTCCATACATGGTTACAACTCCATTAGGATGTAAAATTTTAATATAGTTTCCTGCTCCTCCAAAAGCCCATTTAGAAGTAGAAGTGGTTAATTTTACTCTTAAAACCTCTCCTCCTGCAGCAGCATAAATTACCTCATTACATTTACCATGGCTAAAATCAACTGCATTATACCAGTGAAGTCCTTGAGTAATTCTATACGGCGCAGCAATTGGATAAATAAAATAACTAGAAGCTAAAGGAACTTGTTGAGATACATAAAGAATAGATGGAGCAGGCATTGTTCCATTAGGAATAATAAGAATATCACCAATAAAAATATCTCCTTCTGAAGAAAGCTTGTTAAATGCTAGAATTTCTGATGTTTTTCCTTTATGAATTTTAGCAATATTTGAAATTGTATCTCCGCTTTTAACGTGATAAATCACTCCTGAGATTGGAGGAATAATTAACTTTTTATTAAGCCCTAAAGCTGTATTTTTATTTAAATCATTAGCCCAGAGTAAACTGTCTAAAGAAATATTAAATCTTTGAGCAATGGTCCAAAGATTGTCGCCAGATTCAACAACATATTCAATAATTCCTTGTCTATTTTCTGGCAAATCTCCAGAACCAATCAAAGCTCCTAAAACCTGAGGCGAGAGAGTGGTTGGAGGTAAAGAGGCCTTTAAACTGTTTCTCTGAATTAAAAGAAAATCCGGTGACTCTAAAGAAAACTTATTTAATGGACCTAAAAATAAATCGTGTGGGCTTTTAACCTCAAAATTCTCCATTGTAATAATTGGAGAATCATTGCCCAAAAGAATCAAAGATATCAATCCTAATAAGATAATCGCACTTGTGAAAATCTTTTTTTGCGACATATTTGAACTAAACATAGACCATTTTAAATCTAATCTAAGGATATCTTAGCAAGACCAGAAGTCAAGTGGATATTTATGCTAAAATATATTTATGAATCTCATATCAAAAAGTGTAGTTAAACAAGTTTTAGACAAATACCAAATTAGACCATTAAAAAGATTAGGGCAGAATTTTTTGGTTAGTAAAAAAGCGCTCAATGATTTTATTAATGCTTGTGATTTAAAAAAAAATGACACTGTTTTAGAAATTGGATCAGGTCTTGGAACAATAACTCAGGAAATAGCTAAAAGAGTAAAAAGAGTTATTGCAGTAGAAAAAGATAGAAAAATGTGTGAAATCATGAAAGAAACATTAAAAGATTTTGAAAACATAGAAATAATCAATCAAGATGTGTTGGATAAGCTTAGCTTATCCAAAGAGATTAGTTCCTTGTCTGGAAAAATAAAGGTGGTAGGAAATTTACCTTTTTATATTGCAGCGCCTGTTATTAGAAAGTTTTTAGAAACTGACCGGGTCCGACCCACACAAATGGTATTTATGATTCAAAAAGAGGTAGCGCAAAGAATCTGCACCAAACCACCTAATATGAATATCTTGGCTGTTTCAGTTCAGTTTTATGCCAAGCCAAAAATTGTTTCTTATCTTTCCAAAAACTCTTTTTGGCCCCAACCAAAAGTTGATAGCGCGATTCTCAGAATCGCACCACTGATAAATGCTGATAAAAAGCTGATAAATGCTGATTTGTTTTTTAGGGTGGTGAGAGCCGGGTTTTTTAGTCCAAGGAAACAACTGATTAATAATCTGGCAAAAGGATTCAAAAAAGATAAGGAAAAAGTTGCTACCTGGCTTTTGAAAAATAATATTAAGTCAGAGCAAAGAGCAGAGACTTTAAACGTTCAAGATTGGATAAACCTTACAAAAACAATTAAAACCCCGTAGTGAAATTTTGACTGCTGCGAAGCAGCGCAATAAATAATAATTTGTCAAAATTCTACTACGGGGTAAAATGAATTAATGTCAAAAAAATCTTTTTTAAAATTTCTATTTTTTTTATTCTTGGTTTTTAGCCTTTTAAGCTTTGGGCAATTTGTTTTAGCTTGTGAAGAGGGAGAAACTCGAGATGTCAGCCCGTGTGGAACTCAAACCTGTAATGATTGCCACGACGAAGAATTCCCCAATAGAACTATTTGTGATTGGGGAAACTGTAGCCCTGGTGGTGAAACTCAAGATTGTGGCACCTGTGGTGTTAAAAGATGCCAATCCGAGGGGACATCTTGTTCGTGGGACGACTGTGACGAAACACCAGAACCAGATGATGAAGACACCGAAAGCTGGAATGAATATAGATGCCAAGGAACCGGCTGCGGCGGTAACCAACGCATCGAGCACCAAAAAGCTTCTCAAGACTATACTCAAAACGTAACGTGTTCGGGCGGAGGAAACTGGAGCGAGAGTGGATTCACAAAAGATGGAGATGTTCATTATGGCACCACGTCTATTTTTGAAAGGTGTGACTTAGATTGGCAGCTTTGTTCTGGAAGCAATGAATGGAATAAATCTACTCGTAGTTGTGATTGTTCTGGAACATGTTTAGAAATTCCTCAAAATCCAAGATATTATAATAATCCAAATTATCCTACTCCTCCTCCTGAATCTTATGAGGCAGAAAAATATGAACCAGAAGAGTCAGAAGATTCTAATAATATCTTTTTGCCAGTCAAGTTAGATTGGGATAATACTAAGGCCTGGAAAAATGGCTGGCAGGAAGAAGATGAAGTGTTAAAAGAATGTTCAGAAGATTGTTTTCAATCATACCTGATTGAAATAAATAATACTACTATTGGTAATTTCTCAAAAGCTTTGACTAAAGATTCTGAATATAATCCTTCAGAAGATCAGCAAGCTTGTTTCTTAAAATCAGATACTACTCATAATTTGAAGGTTAGCGCATGTTGTAGTGCAAACGGTACTAATTGCGGCCCCAAAAGTAACTGGAGTTTTACAACTAATTCTGCCCCAGAGCCCATTTTGCCAGCTGATCCTGATTGGGCAGACAACGAAACAATAGAAAACATACTATTGCCTGTAAACCTAAAATGGTGTCAAGTAGAAACAATAGATAATAAAGAAATTTTATCATACAGTTTAACTCCATATTTAATAGAGAACGAAAATATAATTTGCCACCCTACTCGACAAGGCGAAAAAGAATGTTTACCCATATCAATAATTAATCCTACTCTAAGAGATTCTCAAGTTGAGTATGTCAATGAAGATATGAGTTTATTCACCAATCTTACTTCTTACGCTTGGCAAATTGCTGCCTGTAAAGGAGGATTAGGCGGTCAATGTGGAGAATCAAGTCAAATATGGAAATTTGAAACAGGAGAAATAATTCTTAATGATATTGTTTTGTTATCTCCTGCCAACAAAGAAGTGGTGGGTTTTCCGGTTAATCTACAATGGATGGCTCCTGCAGGAACTAATTCATTTCAATACGAACTTTATAAAGATTCTTTAATAGTAGCTCCAATCCCTCCCAATCCTTTATCCGAATCAAGTATTCTACTTGAAAGTCTTGAACTAAACACTGAATATGGCTGGAGAGTAATACCCTGTAAAGATTTTAAGGGAGAGGATTGCCAAAACTGGTCTGACGAATGGAAATTTACAACAACTGGAGCTTCACCAGAACTAACATCTCCAGAAAACAATTCACTTAATATTTCAATTCCTATAAAATTAGAATGGGGAAAAATGTCAGGTGCAAAATCTTATAGATATTTGGTTTATTTTGTAGATGAACAATTAAAAGAACAATTAATTGCTGATGACTTCACATCAGAGAATTTTGTTCTAATTAAATATAATCCTGATTCAGAACAACCAAAACAAAAAACTGATTATTTTTGGAAAATCGCAACCTGCGCTGATGAAGAAGGAGAGATTTGTGGCTCCTTTACAGATACATGGAAACTTACAACTTTTGAGCTTTCTCCTCCATCAAATTTATTACCTGGAGATGATGAAACTATTTTTACCTATCAAATGCCTAAAAGTTTTTCTTGGGATTCAAGTGCAAAATATTTTAAAATTACAATAAGTTACACTAAAAAATCAACATATGAATCAGGAAGCTGTCCTACGGACACTAAATCAGAAATAATACAAAACACTTCTTATTTTGTTTCTTTGGCTTGTTTGGGAGAATACAAATGGCAAGTTCAGGCTTGTTTAGATGAAAACTGCAACGAACGAGGAGAGCTAAACACTCAAAATTTTACATTAGATCAAACTACTCCTCCTACTCAATTTGGTTTGGTTCCTTGTGGTAGAAGCTCAGACAACCCAGACACTCTTCTTTGGAACGAAAGAGATCCCTGTCAGTTTAAACATCTTTTTATTCTTTTAAAAAATATTATTGATTTTCTTTTATGGAGAGTAACTTTAATTGTTTTACTTTTACTGGTTATAGGCACGGCAATGATATTCTACTTCTCAATAGGCGCTCCAGTTATGATAATTGATATTAAGGGCGTTTGGAGAGCAGCTGGAAAAGGATATGCCATTATTTTCTTATCTTGGATTCTTATAAATTTATTCTTGAATTTTCTGGGTTACCAGGTTGGAATCTTTGGTAATTGGTGGCAAATTAATTTTTAAAAATTATGAAAGATAAAAACCTTTTTATTATAACAATCATTTGTATTATATTATCCGGTATAATGTCTTATGAACAATTAAGAAATTTTAATAGTCCTTTATCTGAAAACCAAATTCCTAATTTTGAAATGCCGAATTTTGAATCTTTACTCTTTCAAAAAGAAGAAGGTTCTGAAAGATTTGTAAGCCCAAACACAAAATTAGAAATGAGTTATCCATCTAGTTGGATGAAAATGGAAGGGCAAAGCTTAGAATACTTTAACCAAGAGGTAATAAAAAAAGGAGCAAAAATCCTGTTATTTGTTCAAAAACTTGATATAAAAACTAGTTCTTTTGCCTCTCTGATTATCCAAGAATTAACCTTAAATAAAAATAAAACTATAGAAGAGCTGATTGAAGAAATTAATAAAGAAACTCTTGATAAAGGGGTGGAAATAGAAATAATAAGCTTAAAAATTGAGGGGCAAGAAGGTCTTTTAGAAAAAAAATACACAACCGGCCAGTCCTTTGATCTTTATTCCAAGGAAAAAATAATTATTCTTGAATCAGAAGATATTGAAACAATAGCTTACTTAATTATTTTTATTACTCTTGATAAAGATTGGACCAAGCTTGAATTAGAAGCAGATGAGATTTTTAGTTCAATTCAATTAAATCTTTAGGTAACTCTCTTGACAAGTAAGCGAAAATAAGGCAAAAAAAGAGTAGGAGTGTTTTAAATTGAAAACAGAAAAAAAATCCGAAACAGTTAGTCCTTTTAACAAAACAACAACTATAATTACAATTGCCTTGATAGGAACTCTTCTTATTGGCGCAGGTTTATTATATAAACCACCATCAACCATAGAATCAATATCAGGAATAGCAACAGGACCAGGACCACCAAATATAGACATCACTGATAATCAACCTGTAGAAAACGAAACCGAAACAACCTCTGAACCAACGAATGCAACATCACCAGAAACAGATGAAATATCTGAAATCACTAATACTACTGATGTTTCTCCAGAAATACCTCAATTCAATAAAACAACAACAATCATAGAGGTAACAGCGGAAGAACTTTTATGGAATGGAGAAATAAGCTTTATCTATCCATCAAATGACAAAGCCGAAAAAGCTAAAGAGTGGCTTACTAACTTGAAAAGTGCTGAATTTATTAGAGTAACTGGTATACTTATCAGTCAGGAGGTTGAAGAACTAGAAGACCTTAAAGGAAACAAATATTGGGTCATATATCTTGGAGGAGGTCGCACTACTAAGATAAAAGTAATACTCAAAGATGCTGTAGAAATTCAGAAATTCAAGGACTTAAACCTAAATGAAGGTGATGAGCTTCAGATTGAAGGCAAATATGGAGGCACTACCTCGATGGGAGGCTCTTTATTAGGCGATTGCAAAATTATTCAAAGGACAACAAACCCTTAGGGACCCCATGGTCCTCTTTTTTTTGTTTTCAAAATTTTGATTTCCTAATTGTGCTATAATTATATAGTGTGATATAATATTAAAAATGAAGTGGATAATTAAAAAGAAAAATGTTTTTATCTATTCGCTTATATTGTTTGTTTTAGCTATAGCACTTAGTGTTAATGCAGGTTTTTTAATTACAGATCCCTGTGCTGGCTTTGATAATTCTGCCTGTCGAATGTCAGACGAATGTCTTTGGGATACAGAAAAAGATAAATGTTGTCAAAAATTAGAAGTTGATTGGCCTATCTCTCCAACTGGCGATACTTTAACTTCCTGTACCTCTGTTACTGGAATGATAAAATATGCTTATGATTGGGGAATTTCTTTAGGCGGAATGGCTGCTTTTATTTCTTTAGTAATAGCTGGATTTCAATATTTGACTTCTGTAGGTGATTCAGGAAAAATGTCTGAAGCAATAAGCCGTATTCAATCAGCTTTCTTTGGTTTAATTTTACTTTTGTCTTCCTGGCTTGTTTTAAATACAATTAATCCTGAATTAACAACACTTAAAACACCTATAAGTATAGAGGAAATTCCTCTTCCAAGTAATTTTGATCCTGGTTCTTTGAATATTCCTGATTGTATTTTCGTAGAAGTATATACTGGAATAAATTTTACAGGAACAGTAAAACCAATTTATCCAAATAAATCAAATCCTACATCTATTGTTCCGTCTTCTTATATTATTTATCGAGAAATGGAAGAAGAAGAAGAATGTGATCCCGGTAAAGAGCATTGTTATCCTGAAGATCAGGTTGAAAAAACTCATAAAGCTGGAGGTGCTTGTATATTGGAATTATATGGCCCAAGTCCTTGGTGGAATCCATTAGGCAGTTGTGGTGATAAAATTGCCACCCTTGGAGCCAGTGCTATTAGTGATTTAGACGCATACAAAGAAAGCGCTGGAGAGATTAAATGTGTTAAATTAATTAAAATAAATATTGGGGGCTAATGTCAAAAAAATACAAAACAATATCATTAGTTCTTCTGATATTATTATTTTTATTTTCTTTTGCCAAACCAGCTAATGCAATAATTGGAACAGGGCTTTTTGATTTTTTTAGTGCCGCCTTAGAAGGAACAGAAGAATTTTCTAGTTTTTCAACACAAGTTTTCCTGCTTATAGTGATTTTTTTAATGATAACCTATATGGCCTTAGGTCTCTCTGCTTTGATGTTGCAAGAAATTATAAGCGTACCAATAGGCCTGCAGAAAAGTGCTTTAGTTTTAAAAGGATGGCAATTTGTCTTAGGATTAACAAATCTATTTTTCGCTCTTATCTTTATTATAATTGCTATAGCTTTTATTCTTAAAATTGAAAAAATAGGTACAAAAAAAGTCTTAGTAGGGCTAATTACTACAGCTCTATTAATTAATTTCAGCCTGCTCTTTGTTGGCGTTTTTGTTGATATTGCTACTTTTTTTCAAAATACAATCTTAGGTCAAGATTTTAACTTAGTGGAAAACACTATCCAATCATTGTTTGGGGGTTTAGGAGGAGTTATTACAACACTTACTACTTGGTGTATAGGTTTTTTAGCACTATATGCTATTCCTTTTAGTGCCCCCTTTGCACAATACGCAATAGCTCTCAGAAGTCTTACCTTAACTTTATTCGCTCCAACATTTCTCGGCTGGGTTACATTTATTTTTATAGGAATGTCAGTAGCTGGAATCTTTTTTACATATTTCTTCCTTTTTGCCTGCCGAATTTTTGTTATCTGGGCATTAGCTATTTTTGCCCCCCTTGCTTTTGCTTGTCGTATTTTGCCTGATACACAAAAGTGGTGGGATAAATGGCTAAAACATCTTTCTGAATGGGCATCATTAGGAATAGTTCTTTTATTCTGGTTGGTCTTAGGGCTTAAAATGATAACCTCTCTTGTTCCAACAGGTGGTCCATCAATTATGCCAATAATAGGTTGGCTCGCAATAGATGAATCTTTAAAATATTACATGTTTTTGTTTGTTTATCTTTGTATTGGTTTATTTATTCAAAAAGAATTCACGCCAGCTCTTGCGGGCACACTAATGGCTCAAGGAAAAGCATTGGGTGGAATGTTATTAAAGAGAGGATTATATCCTGTTGGAAAAGCACTACAAATGGGAGCAGAAGAATTTACTAGCTTACAAGATCAAAGAGAAAAGGAAGCTGGAAAAAGAATTAAAGGAGGAGAAACATTGTCTAGAGGAGAAAGAATTGGTCTTTCTTTGGGAGGTGCTATGGCATCACCAATCCGCCTTTCTTACAGAATTAGAAGAACATCCTCGGGAGCAGTTATGACTAAAAGAATGAATGAAATAGAGAAAGATCTAGAAAAGAGGTATGGAAAAGATTACGAAGGATTGGCTGCTAGTTTTGACCAATTTGGTCCAATGGAAAAGGCAGTTGCTATTCATCGGCTCCAAGCGATAAAAGGAGCTAAGGCTCTCAACTCACTCAAGTCAAGACAACTAAAAAGTGGCATAAGGTTTATGCGAGATTTTCAGTCGGACTGGATAGAAGATATAGCTAAACACAGACCCGACTTAATTGATGAAGATCTAGATAGGCCAGATGGTGTTGGAAACATTGTCCGCAAAGCACTTGTCTCAAAAGGAAAAGAAGATGATTATGTAAAAGAGCTTATGGAAATTGGGATGGGAGAAGCAGAAGCCATTAGAAAAGCAGCTATGAAAGAAGTAATTGTCTCTGCTAAGCGGGGGGATATTGAAAACTGGAGTGATACTATGCTTGATGATTCAGACATTCAAGAAGCAATAATAAAATTTAGGGGGAATGTTAACTTTATTAGAACAATAGGTGAAGAAAAAGGACAACAATACGTTCAAAAACTCCACAAGAAATATCAAGAACTAATGAAAGATGAAAATTATGGCATTTCAGGGTTTATGAAAGATAATCCTGGCTTAGTGAGGTCCACTTATAAAAATCCTGCTCTTGCATCAATATTTCCTGCTATAGAAAAGATAAAAGTAGATGATAAGTACAGAGAGGTAAAAGACATTAAACAATTCGAGACAGTTATAAAAGAAATTCAAAAGAAACCAATAGGGGGTACTGAAATGTTCTCACCAGAAAGAATGAGCGAAGAGTTTTTAAATCTGTCTAAAGCAGAAGATGGCTGGCTTGAGGGCGCTAAAGAAAGAATAGGAAAACAGATAAACGAAGTGGATGAATCGGATAAGCAAGATAGGAAAAAACAGATTGCGCTGGGAACGGCAATTAAAAGGGCAAAAAGTAGATCAGAAAGTCCAGAACTATCAGAAGAAGAAAAGCAGAAAGAAAAGGATCTTCTTAAGTCATTGAGGCTCTCTCGCACTGCACTGAGAAAGAAGAGAGAAAAAGCGGGGGGAGTACATAGTCAAAAGAGGCCTTTACGTGAAAAAATTCGACAAATAGAAGCCGAGTTAACAAAAAGGGGTGCTTGGAAAGAAACGATAGAAAAACCTTCTCCTCTACCCAGAATAACTAAAGAAATGCCAAAAGAATTAAAAACCGGAATAAGACGACAAAAAATGTATGTTACAAATATTAAAAAGTCTACTGAACGACTTAAAACCCTTGAAAAGAATATAAACATATTGGAAGAAACAGGAGGAGATGCTCAATTTATAGAAGATAGAAAGCAAGAGCTTGTTAATACCCAACAAAGCATAAATCAGTTAAAGGAAAGATTGGATGAAATTAAAGAAGAAATAAAACCAATGATGGAAGAGGAAAAAGCTAAGCAAAAAGAAGAGGCAGAGCTCAGAAAAACAAAAAAAGCTTATAAAGAATTAAAGAAAAAATAGAACTTTAAAATAAAAAAAACGCGGGATAGAATTGAATCTTTGTCTCCGCATTTATTGTTGATCAGCATCTATTTCGGCCTGAAGATATTCACGTTCTCGCTGGATCAGAAGAAGTTCGTCTTCAATGCCCGTAAGCTCTTCTCTTCTTTGACCAAGCTCTGTCTGTTTCTGGTTAAGTTCGCCTGCAACAGTGCCTATTTGATTGTTCAATGTGCTAAGCTGAGCTCTGAATCCTACAAGCCTCTGCTCTGCCTCAGAAATCTGTTCCTGAGTAGTAAGAGCCTCTCTATCTGCCCTGATCTCTCGAGTCCTTAGTTCCTCTTGTAGAATCTTTTCTGTATTATCGCTCATTCTTTGTTCGGCCTTCGTTCTCCTTTTGGAAAAACTTGCTGACTTAGCAATCACAGAGCTCCTTTTTAGAATCTTTTGGAGCTTGCTCGAGCTTGTCCCTTTAGCCAGTATTTCCCTAAGAAGTTCTTCCTCTTCTTCCTCTTCCCAATCCTTGGGTTTACGGAGATAGAAAATCACTGCTACGGCCACTACTACAACCACAACGATAACTAGATACAGAATGTCCATTCCAATTCCTTCAAATACCATTTCATTCACATTCCTTGTTTGGTGTTAGTATTATACCATCTAATAAAAATTTGTCAATAGATATGTTAGAAAAATATACATCAGAACAGTTTTGGAAACTTTATAATAAACTTCCTCAAGAATTAAAGGGCGCTCTTTTTGCTGAGGAAATGGGTAATGATATTTATGAAATTTGTGAAAGAAATGATGTTTTAGACCAACATAAACAAATTCTTGCCCTAGTAAGCCGTGTTTTGTTAGGGACTTTGCCGCCAAAAGAGTTCGAGGAAATGCTTAAAAAAGAATTGAAATTAACCAAAGAAACTATTAAAAAGGTTGTTCAAGAAATTAATCGTTTTATTTTTTATCCAGTCAGGCCATCATTAGAAGAATTATATAGAATAGAAATTCTTCCCTCTTCTCCGAAAGAATCTATTACAGGGACAGAAGAACCTGTTTCACAATCAGAAAAAGAAGAATCAGCTTCTCCTAGAAAAGACACTTATAGAGAAACTTTAGAGTAAATTAGAAATTAGTAATTAGAAATTAGAAATTTTATTTATGAGATTTACTGTTCCTCAATTTATTGAGCGTGAGGCCAAAATAGTTGGCCCTCTAACTTTCAAGCAGTTTATTTTTATTGCAATTGCTGGGGCTATTTGCTTTTTTATTTATAACATTGCTCCTTTTTATATATTTGCAATAGCTGCTGTTATTTTTGGTGGAGGTTCTTTAGCTTTAGCATTTTTAGAAGTACAAGGAAGATCTTTACCTGTTGTTTTATCAAATCTTCTAAGATTTAATTTTGCTCCTAAAATGTATCTTTGGAAAAAAAGCCAAGTCCCAATAAGGGTCTTGAAAAAAGAAAAAAAGGTTCAACCAGAAAAAGAACAAGAATCTCCATTAAAAATAGCTGGAAAGAGTCAATTAAAAAAATTAAAAACTGAAATAGAAATCAAACCAGAATAATATGGCTAAAGTATCAACTCAACAATTTTTAGAAGTTAAAGAAATTAAACAAGGAGTCGTTGTTTTGAAAAACAAATCTTTTAGAGGAGTATTAATGGTTTCCTCTTTAAACTTTGCTTTGAAATCTAAAGATGAACAAAATGCTACTATTTATCAATTCCAAAGTTTTTTGAATTCTTTAGACTTTACTATCCAAACAATAGTCCAATCTAGAAAACTTAATATTACTGGGTATTTAGACAAATTAAAAGAATTAGAAAAAGAGCAAAAAAATGAACTCTTAAAAATTCAGACAGCAGAATACAGAAATTTTATTAAAGAATTAATTGTTGGGAGCTCTATTATGTCTAAGAATTTCTTTGTTATAGTTCCTTTTACTTCATTTAAAATTCCCGGTATTACTTTAAAAAGCTCTGAAAAAACACTTACTAAACCAACAGATGATCAGTTTCAAAGAACAAAATCTCAACTTTGGCAAAGAATGGAGTTTGTTTCTATGGGGTTAAGAAGGTGTGGATTAAAGTCTATTCCTTTGAACACCACTGAGTTAATTGAGCTTTTCTGGTCATTACATCATCCAGAAGAAGCTGAAATAGGATATTATCCTGAAATACCTCCTGAATTAATAAAATGAAAATACCTTTTTTAAAAAAGAAAAAAACATATCAATTGGTTAAAGAAGATACTAGTAAGATTTTTGAAAAAAAAGCAATGGAACTCAACGACATCATTGCTCCTTCTTCAATTACTGTTTCTTCTGACAATTTAAAGCTTGGTGAAAAATTTGCTAAATCTTTTTTCATTTTTTCCTATCCCAGATATTTAAGCACTGGTTGGTTTTCTCCCATTATTAACCTTGACGATCCAATGGATATTTCTATTTTTGTTCACCCGATTGAGACAGGAATGATTTTAAAACAATTAAGAAGAAGAGTAACTGAAGTACAAGCTGAAATATCAGAAAGACAAGAAAAAGGATTGATTAGAGACCCTACTTTACAAATATCTTATAGGGATTTAGAAACTTTAAGAGATAAATTGCAGACAGCTCAAGAAAGAATGTTTAAATTGGGTATTTATTTAACTGTTTATGGTAAGTCAGAAGAAGAATTAAAAAATATTGAGAATACCTTAAGATCAATGTTAGAATCTCGTTTAATATATATTAAACCGGCTCTTTATCAACAGAGAGAGGGTTTTAATTCTTGCGCTCCTTATGGGTTAGATCAACTTCAAGTTCATACTCCAATGAATACAGGGCCTCTTTCTTCTGTTTTTCCTTTTACTTCATTTGATTTAAGTTCAAACGAAGGAATCTTATATGGAATAAACAGGCATAATAATTCCTTAATTCTTTTTGATAGATTTAGTTTAGAAAATGCTAATAGTATTTTGTTTGCTAAGTCTGGTTCAGGTAAAAGTTATGCAGTGAAGTTAGAAGTTCTTCGTTCTTTAATGATGGGCGTTGATGTAATTATTCTTGATCCTGAAAATGAATATGAATCTTTGTCTGATGCTGTAAGTGGTTCTTTTTTCAATATTTCTTTAGGATCTCCAAACCACATTAATCCTTTTGATTTACCTTCTCCAAAAAAAGATGAAAAACCATCTGACATTCTAAGATCTAATATTATTAATTTGGTTGGTTTAATACGAATTATGTTGGGAGGGTTAACTCCTGAAGAAGATTCTATCATGGATCAAGCTCTTACTGAAACCTATGCTGCTAAAGACATTACTATTAAAAGCGATCCAAGCACTTGGAAAGAGAATATTCCTTTAATGGAAGATTTAGAGGCAATTCTTAATACTATGGAAGGAACTGATTCTTTAGTCAGAAGATTAAGAAAGTTTACTAAGGGAACTTTTAGTGAATTCTTTAATCAAAAAACTAATATTTCAACTGATAATTCTTTAATTATATTTGGAATTAGAGATATGGAGGATGAATTAAGACCAATCGCAATGTTTATTATTATGCGTTATATCTGGAATAAAGTCAGGTCTGAACTTAAAAAAAGAATCTTGGTCGTAGATGAGGCCTGGTGGATAATGCAAACAGAAGACGGAGCTTCCTTTTTATATGGCATGGCTAAAAGAGCCAGAAAATACTGGTTAGGAGTAACCACTATTACTCAAGATGTGGGAGATTTTATGAAATCTGAATATGGAAAACCTATTATTACTAACTCTTCTTTACAAATTTTATTAAAGCAATCTCCAGCCACAATTGATTTAGTTAAGAAAACCTTTAATTTGACTGAAGAGGAAAAATATCTATTATTAGAAGCTGAGGTAGGGGAAGGCATATTCTTTGCAGGACAAAAGCATGTAGCTATCAAAATAGTTGCTTCTTATACTGAAGATCAAATTATTACTACTAACCCGGAAGAGGTATTGAAAATTAGGAAAGCAAAAAAGGAATCAAATTAAGAGGGTTTAATCACAACCTTTCTTTCATCTCTTTCACCAATACTTTCTGTAATAACACCACTCCTTTCAGCTAATTCCATATGAATAATTCTTCTTTCAAAAGCGCGCATTGGATTGAGCACTTTTTCTTCTTTGGATAAAATAACATCATCAGCCACAGAATTAGCTAATTCTTTCAAGTAATCGGCTTTCTTTTTTTTATAATCATTAATATCAACATTAATATAGAATAATTCTTCTGTTTTTTTTCTTAAAATAATTTTCAAAAGATGTTGGATATCAGCCAAAGTTTGACCTTTTTCTCCAATCAAAATTTGAGGGTCTTCAGTTTTAACCTTAATTAAAAGAGTGTTTTCTTCTTCAGTCGAAAAATCAAGGCTAATATCAAAGGTGGTTTTTTGAAAAAATTCTTTAGTAATTTTTTTTATTTTTTCTAAACCTTGTTTTGAAATCATGCTTTTTTAAAAATTAAATATTGTTGACCAATAGAAAGAACAGTAGTTGTTATCCAATATAAAGCAACTGCAGCTGGCATTCTAATAAGAATAAAAATGGTTAAAAAAGGAAACATAAAAATCATTTGACCAGGAATCCCACTTGTTGTCTGACCTGTCTTTTTTTGATTGCTTTTCATTTGAATGAGCTGGGCAAAACCAGCTAATATTGCCAGAATAAGACTTGGTTGAGCCAGGTCTATCAAATTCAAAAAACTAAAGCTTATTATTTCGGGCTTTGGAATAAAACTATAAAGATTACTTAACTCTTCTAATTGTAACCCTCTCCAAAATACGCGATAAAGGGCAATCAAAAGCGGCAGCTGAATTAGAATAGGCACAAGACTATTAAGAGGATTAATCTTTTCTTTTCGGTAAAGCTCTAAGATTTCTTGCATTTGCTTTTCTTTATTGTCTTTGTGATTATTTTGAATCTCTTTCACTTTTTTTTGAATCCCTGATATAGCTTTTTGTGATTTTAAAGATTGAGCCATTAAGGGAGACAAAACTAATCTAATTAAAGCTGTTAAAACAATTACTGCTATACCAAAATCGCGTCCTGGTAAAAATTGATATAAAAAAAATAGAGCATTAAATAATGGTTGATACAATATTTTATTAAAAAATTCAGTTAGAAAATTCATTATTTATTATTAATTATTTTCGCTTTTTTAAAAAGATTATTAATAGTTTCTTTTATTTCTTTAAAGTCTTTTGATTCTAATCCTGGACTTGCTATAACAACCACATCTATTCCTTCATGAATTTTTTTAAGATTAGAATAAACTATTTCTCTAATTCTTCTTTTTATTTTGTTTCTGGCAACAGCTTTTTTGGAAAACTTTTTAGACACTATAAAGGCAAAACGCGATTCATATAAATCATTAGGTAATATTTTTAAGATTAAAAAATCTTGTTTAAAAATCCTTCCTTTTTCAAATACCTTTTGAATATCTTTGTTTTTTCTGAGTCGGTTAATCTTTGCCAACATCTCTATAATAAAAACATCAGCTTAAACTGTAAGCTTTTTTCTTTTTTTTCTCCTTCTACTAAGTAAAACTCTTTGGCCTGATTTGGTTTTTTGTCTTTTTCTAAAACCGTGAGTTCTCTTTCTTTTTCTTTTTTTAGGCTTATAAGTTATTGACATGTTTTTATTTTATCTTGTTTTAATCTTAAAATCAACCTTAGATTAATTCCACAAGATATCCACAGATTATTAACTTTAATAGTCTTGTTGTATTTATTTTGATTTTACTCTGGTTATAAGATATAATAATTTATTAATCAAAGATTTATAATAATATGAATAACCAAGAGCTATGGCAATCAACTTTGGCTCAAATTCAACTTAATATTTCTCCAGCTAGTTTTGCTACTTGGTTTAAAAATACAAGTATTAGTAATCAAAAAGAAGGCAAAGCAGTTATTTCAGTAACTAATTCTTTTGCTAAAGAATGGCTTCAAAATAAATATGGAAAAACCATTTTAAAAATTTTACACGAACTAGACTCTAAAATTAAAGAAGTCAAATATGAAGTTAAACATAAAACAAATAAAATAGAAGTAAGAGTTTTGGATAAAAGCTCTTTTCTTTTTCCCAGAGAAGGACAACTTGATCTCCAGGAATTTAAAACTCAAAAAGAAACAAATATTAATCCAAGATATACATTTGAAAGTTTTATTGTTGGCCCTTTTAATGAATTAGCTCAGGCTGCAAGTTGGGCAGTATCCAAAGAACCAGGCAAGGTTTATAATCCTCTTTTTGTTTATGGAAGAGTCGGTTTAGGCAAAACTCATCTTTTACAAGCTGTTGGTAACGAAATTGTAAAAAACTTTTCCCAAAAAAAGGTTAAATATATTCCATCAGAAAGATTTACTTCTGAACTAGTTTCTGCAATTAGAAAACATAGTATGGAAAGCTTTAAAACAAAATATAGAAATATTGATGTTTTAATTTTAGATGATGTTCAATTTTTAGCTGGAAAAGAAAAAACTCAAGAAGAATTTTTTCATATATTTAACCATTTATATGAACAAAACAAACAGATTATTCTTTCCTCTGATAGACCACCTAAAGCAATTTCTGCTTTAGCCGAGAGATTAAGATCTCGTTTTGAAGGAGGAATGATAGCTGATATTAGTTATCCTGATTATGAAACAAGAATGGCTATTTTAAAAATAAAATGTGAGGAAAGAAAAATAACCCTTACAGAAGATATTTTAGATTATATTGCTTCTAATATTCAAAAAAACATCAGAGAATTAGAAGGGGCTCTAATTCGTGTCTCAGCTTATCAAAAATTAAATAATCAAACTCCTAATACTGAAACAATAAAATCTCTTCTTGAAAATCTTATTCTTACACCTAAAAAAAGAATTACTCCTAAAAAAATAATTAAGATAGTGGCTGATTTTTATGATTTAAAAGAGAAAGAAATTTTATCTTCTTCAAGAAAAAGAGAAATTGTTAGACCTCGCCAAATAGCAATGTATCTTATGAGAGAAGAACTTAAAAGTTCTTATCCTTTTATTGGTCGAAGATTTGGAGGAAGAGATCATACTACAGCTATCCATGCTTATGAAAAAATTATAAAAGAAATCAATAAAAATGAAAATATTGCAGAAGAAATTAATCTTATTAAACAGAGAGTTTTTAGTGTCTAATTATAGGAAAAAGTGTGGAAAAACTATTGATAATTTATTAAACAATATTTATTAAGAGATAATTCTATAGATTTATTCAAAAAATCCACTATTTTTACCCAGTTCAAATAAGATAAAAAATAAAGTAATTAACAACTATAATATTAATAATAATATTTAATAAAATGAAATTATTAATCTTACAAGAAAAATTAAAAGAAGGATTAAAAGTAGTTAGTAGAGCTTCTTTTAAATCTCTTTCTCTTCCTGTTTTAAATAATATTTTATTAAGAACAGAGAAAAATTTTTTAGAATTAGCGGCCACAGATTTAGAAGTAGGAATAAGGTGGTGGTCTTTAGCAAAAATAGAAAAAGAGGGAGAAATTATTGTTCCTACTCATATTTTTTCTAATTTTATTAGTTTTTTACCTAATAAAAAAGTTAAATTAGAAGTTGATAAATTAACCTTAGATATTGAATGTGAAAATTATAAAACTCGTTTAAAAGGATATAATACAGAAGAATTTCCTATTATTCCACAAATATCTGAAGCAGAAATAATTATTATAGATAGTGAAATTTTTTGTCAAGGATTAAATCAAGTAGTAAATATTACTAGCCCATCTACAACTAGACCAGAAATCTCTGGAGTTTATTTAATTTTTAAAGAAAATTCAATAAAAATGGTAGCTACAGATAGTTTTAGATTGGGAGAAAAAACAGTTGTCCTTGATAAAAAAACAAAATTACGCCAACAATATTCTTTAATCCTTCCTCAAAAAGCAGTTAAAGAAATTATTAATATTTTTGGAGAAAAAAAAGAAGAACTTAGAATTTATTTAACCCCTAATCAGATTTTATTTGAAAAACTAATTCCTGAATTACCATCACATCCACAAATTCATTTAGTTTCAAGATTAATAGAAGGAGAATATCCAAATTATCAAGAAATTATTCCTGAAAAATATAAAACCAAAATTATCCTTAAAAAAGAAGAATTTTTAAATCAAATTAAAACAGCTAGTATTTTTAGTGGAAAGATAAATGAAATAAGATTAAAAATAGATATTAAGAAACAGAAAATAACAGTCTTTAGTCAAAGTCCTGATTTAGGAGAATATAATAGTTTTTTTCCAGCTAAAATAGAAGGTAAAGAAATGGAGGTTGCCTTTAATCATAGATTCTTACTTGATGGGCTTTTGAATATAAAAAGCTCACAAATTACTTTTGAACTTAGTGGAGAAGATGGACCAGGAGTTTTAAGACCGGTTGGAGATAAAAGTTATCTTTATATCATTATGCCTATTAAGGCGAATTAGTATCAGAAGGTTCGGGTGGAGTAAAATTTTCTTTAGGATATTTTTTTAATGCTTTCTCCATGAAATTATGAAAAATAGGACCTGATAAAAGTACTCCTGGTTTTTTTTGCATAGGGGTATTATCATTATTCCCAACCCAGACACCGGTTACAATTGAAGTACTATAACCAATAGTCCAAGCATCTTGATAATTTTGAGTTGTTCCTGTTTTAACAGCTACTTGATAATCTTTAAAATAAAGTGCAGAATTCCATCCAAACATAGGAGCTCTTGCCTCATTATCTGATAAAATATTATTAATCATTCTACATGGTTCAATTGGTAAAACCCTTTTCTGGGTTTTTTTATTTTCTTCTATAATATTTCCTTTTGAATCTTCTATTCTTAAAATAGTAACTGGAGAAATTTTTAATCCCTCTGTAGCAAAAACTCCATAAGCAGAAACCATGTCTAAAAGCTTAACTTCCCATCCTCCCAAAACAATTGAGGGACCATAAGGTGGTATTAGAGTGGTAATTCCAAGATCTTGTGCTGTTTTAACCGAATTATCTATTTCTGGTCCAGCCATTTCTAATAAAACCTTTACAGAGGCCACATTAATTGATTGAGAAAGAGCTTGTCTAAGTGTTATCTCTCCCCTATGAAGCCCATCATAGTTTACAGGTATATATTCTTTTCCTCCCCAAACTCCAAAATTTGTTTTTTCATCAATTACAGTAGTATCAGGAGTAAATCCATTTTTAAAAGCAGTGGCATAAACAAAAGGTTTAAAAGAAGATCCTGGTTGTCTTAATCCTAATGTGACTACATTAAATTGGGGACTAAATTTACAATTTTTTTCAGGAATACAGTTTAAAGGGTAAACATCTTCAAAATAACCAGCACCTCCAACCATGGCTAAAATCTCACCAGTTTTAGGATCAATTGATACTAAAGCAGCATTATAAGCGTTATTATATTTATTTGCCTTTACTCCTTGTTCAATAATAATTTCAGCTGCTTCTTGAAGTTCCCAATCTAAAGAAGTATAAATTCTTAATCCTTTTTCTCTTAAAAAATCTTGTCCATATTTATTATCAAGATAACTTTTAATATATAAGGTAAAATAGGGCGCTTTAATGGTAACGGGCTTTTTAAATTCTATTTCTTCTTTTTTTATCAATTCAGCTTCTTGTTTAGTCAAATATCCTTCTTGAGCCATTCTGTTTAATACATAATCTTTTCTTTCAAGCAATTTTTGCTTGTTTTGATAAGGAGATAAATAACTTGGAGCTTGGATTAAAGAGGTAAGAATAGCTGCCTGAGCTACAGAGATTTCTGATACTGGTTTTTGAAAAAATGTTTGGCTAGCAGCTTCTACTCCATAAGCATTTGAACCAAAAGGTACTTGATTTAAATACCATTCTAAAATCTGGTCTTTAGAATAGCGGCGATCTAATTCTAAAGCCAAAATAATCTCTCTGATTTTTCTTTGAGCTGTTTTTTCAAGAGATAGAAAACTTGATCTAATTAATTGTTGAGGAATTGTTGAAGCTCCATAGACTGGTCTTCCTATTTTTAAGTCAGCTAATATTGATCTAATTATTCCTGGGATATCAATTCCAAAATGATTATAAAAATTAGCATCTTCGGTCGCAATAACAGCTTGTTTTAAGTGTTCAGGCATTTCATTTAATGAGACATAAGTTCTTTTTTCTTCTCCGTAAATATCGTACAAAACTATTTCTCCAGTTCGGTCATAAATTTTAGTAGATTCAATAAACTGTTTTTCGCTGAATTTTTCTGGCCGAGGTAAATCTTTTCCATAATAAATAAACAAAAATAATGAGCAAAGGATAATAAATAAAAAAGAATAAAAAAACAATTTAGCAATTTTAATAATTGAATCAAGGTTTATTCTTTTTTTATCCCTTTTTTCCCTTTTGTAGGTTTTTCTATAAATTCTTCTTTTTGCCATACTTCTTTCTTTTTACTAAATTTTAGCGTTTTTAGCAAAGTCAAAGAGATAAATCTCTTTTCTTTGCTCAAGGAACTAAAGTTCCTTTCGACAGAGCTCTTTTAAGATTTAATTTAATGTAGAGCTCTGTGCTTGACAAGCCTTTTTGAATATATATAATGCTTGTTATGAGCCTAAAAAAAAGGCTCTTCTAATTAACCGAAAGGTCGGGAAATTAAAAAAAATTTAACAAATTAATAAAAATGATTTACGAAAAAATTTTAAACCAAGAAGAAACAGAAGAAAAAAAAGATACTGAGGAAACTACTACAGAAGGAGACTCAGAAGAAACAGCTTCAGAAGAAACACCAAAAGAAGGTGCTGAGAACATGCAAGAAGGAGGAGAAGGAGAAGACAAAGCAGAAGAAGAAGAAAAGGAAGGAGATTCTAAAGAGGATTCAGAAAAATAGTTTTCAAAATAAAAACCGCCCATTAAGTGGGCGGGTTTTTTTATTTAATCTTTGCAAACCTTCTTTTTCCAACCTGAATAATTTGTCCTTTTTTAATCTTAATAATTGTTTTCCAATCTATTTTAACTTTTCCATCTATTTTAACTCCTTTTTGTGAAATTAATCTTTTAGCTTCTGTTTTTGAGGAAACTAATTTTGTTTTAACTAAAAGTTCAACAATATTAATTGTCTTTTTCTTAATTGTAACTTTTATTATTTTTTTGGGTAGTTTTTTTTGTTTAAATACTCTTGCAAATTCTGATTGGGCAATTTTTGCTCTTGTTTTTGAATAATAAATTTGAACAATCTCAAAACCTAATATCTCTTTTAGAATCATTGGATTTATTTTCTTTAACTTAAGCTCTTTCTTATATTGCTTAACTAAATCAATTGGAATGTTGGTTAGCATTTCAAAATAGGAAATAATCAACTTATCAGGAATAGACATAATTTTTCCGAACATTTCTTTTGGAGAATCGGACAACCAAACACAATTGCCAGAAGTTTTACTCATTTGATTACCATCTATACCAAGAACCATAGGAACAGTTAATACTAATTTTTCTCTGTTTTTCATTTTTCGCTGAAGTTCTCTACCAATAAGCATGTTAAATGTCTGATCTGTTCCTCCAATTTCTAAATCAACATCCATAGCCACTGAATCATACCCTTGAAGCAAGGGATATAAAGTTTCATGCATCCAAACAGTCTCCCCTCTTTTAATGCGTTTCTGAAACATATCTCTTTTGAAAAGCCGAATAGATGATATCTTAGAAGCAATTTCAATAATTCCTTTAAGGTTTAATTTTAAAAGCCAGTCTCCATTGTATTTAATCTTTATTTTAGAAAAATCTAAAATTTTACTAGCTTGTTTTTTCCAAGTTGCAATATTCTTTTTAATTTCTTTTTCCGTAATATGGGCTCGGGCTTTATCTCTACCCGAAGGATCTCCAGCTAAAACTGTTCCTGTTCCAACTAAAAGAATGGACTCATGTCCTAGCTCAGCAAACTCTTGAAGCTTTCTTAAAGCAACAGAATGGCCCAGATGCAGTTTAGTTCCAGTAGGATCAATACCTAAATAAAGCCTAATCTTTTTCTTTTGCATTAAGCTTTTTAATTCTGCTTTAGTCGGCAAAATCTTATCTACTCTTCTACTGAGTACCTCTTCAATTGCTCGAGCATTAGCGAAGGGTGAAGAAGAGAATTTATCCTCTTCGACTTTTCTTGAATCACTATTTATTTTCATATTATTAATTATACCTGATTAATCGTATTAATTAAATCCTAATTTCTTAAAAAAATTAGGGAAGGAAAACTATTTAGTTTTCTTTTTTGTTTTCCTTCCCGTTTTAGAACCTAAGAAGCTTAAAATGAACTTTTCCAGATTTTTTCAACCTCTGTCTCGTGTCCACTAAACATATATTGAAGCATAAAAGCCATTTTTTCTGCTGTTATCTGTCCCTTAAACTCTGATTTTTCGGATACTGGAATACTTTCTGTACAAACAAATTCTTCGAAAAGTTGAACAATGCCTCCAAACATTTTTCTACTTAACTTAGACCACAAACCATTGCCTCTTTCTATTTTCGTTATTGGATCCTCTAGAGAATTAAGACATATTCTTTTTTCTGGCTTTAGAAGAAGATAAGGAGGGACTCTTTCAACTATTTTAGAACAAGTCCTTATTCCAGGTGGAACATAGATATAAGAAACCTTGTGGGGAATTTCTCTTTGCTGAGTATAGAATATTGTTGCTTGATCAAATACTCTTTCGTCATTTCTTAATCCATTGCCTGACCATCCTATTTTTATTCCATCCTCAACTAAAGTTAAGGTAGCAGCTGTTTCTCTGCAATAATAACTTCCCTTCATAAAAGGAACTTGTTTGGCATCAGCAATTAATTCTTGATAACGATTTTTTGTCTCTAATCCAAATGTATTTTCTAGATTAGTTTCCAAAAAAATCTTCCAGTCACGTTCTATTCCTAGTCCTTTCAAGACAATTTCTAGTAATTCTTTTTGGCCAGTCATTAGTTTGTCAACTGCTTGTTTGGTAAAACCATTAACACAAGTTGTTTCATTAGCCAAGAAAATATAGCAAGGTCCTAGTTTAAAAGATTGTTTCAACTTTTGTCCAATTAGAATCATTGATAAAACATCAAAAGGTAATCCTTTAGACAATTGTTGGTGATTTCCTCCTCCTATTCCGAAAAACAAAGGATTTTTCTTGTCAAAACCAGTAAGAGGATTGATACCTTTTATACTGGGGTTCTCTTCAATTAGTTTTTCTTTTTTACAGAAAAGTTCAAGCTCTTTTATAGTTTTCTCTATTTCCATTTCTCTCTCTCCATTTAAGCTCTTTTTAAAAGAACAAACTGGTTTTTTTAGAAACCAGTTTGTGAAGTTCAAATACTTTTATATTTCAACACCTTAAACTAGTCTCTATAAGAGATAAAAAAGTAGAATCTAAAATACCAATTTGGAATTGACATTAGGTGTTTCATAATTATTTTTTATTTTCAATAATTTGTTTTATTGCCTCAATAAATCTTTGATTAATCTCATGAGTGGCTGGATTAATACGGATAAAATCAGGAAAACCAAAATGGTCTCCATCAACACAATGCATATTTCTCTTGTGTAATCTTTTTATAAGCTTTGCGCCAGAACCAATACAGTCCGGAACTTTAGCAAAAATTAAATTACTTTCTGGAGGCAAAACTTTAAATCCTATCTCTGTTAATTCTTTTTCATAATATTTTCCTTCTCTTTTGAATAATTTTTGGGTTTGTTTTAAGTGATTTTTATCAGATAATGACACTACTGCAGCTTTCATAGAAATACTAGAAACAGGAAATGTTGTTTGAATATTTTGAAATTTACTAATAATCTCAGAACTAGTTACACAAAAAGCAACTCTTAATCCAGACATTCCATGTCCTTTAGAAAATCCTCTTAAAACAATAAGGTTATCTAATTCTGTAGCTTCTTTAATTAAAGACGAACCACCTTGAACAAAATCTATACCAGCTTCATCCATAACAACAATAGCTTTAGTTGATTTTATCAAATCAATAAGTTTATTCTTATCTTCAACTAAACCTGTAGGATTATTAGGATTAGCAATAAATATTATTTTAGGATTATTCTTAATAATCAGTTCTTTAAAAGCATTAAAATCTATTTTCATATCTTTCATGGGAACATAAACAACATTTCCTCCAAAAGCTTCTACAGCTATAACAAATCTGGGAAATGTGGTCTTAATCATTAATGCATTATCTCCTTTCTTTAAAAATACCTGTGGTAAAAAATTAATAAATCCATCAATCCCTGCATCAATAGAAATGTTTTCTTTAGGAATATTAAAATGAAAGCTAATAGCTTCTACGAGTTCTTTAGTTTCTGGATATTTTTCAACTGGCAAAGATTTTAAATTAACCGTATCTTGAACTAATTTAGAACATCCTAATGGATTTTTAGACAGAGACAAATCAATATCATAATCTCTATGAACTAACCAGTAAGCTCCTTTGTTTTTATCTGACATATTTTTGTAAATTAAAACTAGCCCTTTTAGAGGCTAGCTGATTAATATATAAATTTTCAATTAAAAACTAGCCTCTGTTAATAAAGGTAAAATAAAACCAAAAATTATATTTTCGGTCAATTTTATTTACTTTGTTAACTAAACTAGTCATCAATTAATATGATATCTAAACCAAAAATCCTTGTCAAGTACAAAACCTTACAAAAAAAATTATTTAATGTAAAGGTTTTGTGGAAAAGAACTTTAGAAAAGTTCTTTGACTGCAGAGTTTTAAATCTTAACTTTTTCTTTTTTGAATTTTTTCTTCTTTCCATCCCAGGCCCAAATCTGGACTGACATTTCTATTTTAAATTTTTTAAGAAATTTTTGTATTTTTCTTCTTCTTGTAGAAATATTAGCTAAAGTAGTTAATTGGATTTTTTTCATCTTTTTTCCCTTAATGGCTAATAAATCAATAATTCCGAAAACATCGGTCTGTTGATATTTTACTTTTGGAGCAAACCAAACTATCCATCCTTTATCTTTTAATATTTGAGTCGCCTTTTTTCTAATAACACTTTCTTTTGGCATATTCTTCTTTATATGTTGTAATAAATTTCTTGAACAGTATCGCTTTCATCTAAACTTTCAAAAAGCTTTTCACAAGCTTGTCTCTGTTTTTCTTCTATTTCAATTTCTTCTTTGGCAATCCATACTAAAGAAACAGATTCAATTTTTTGTCCTTGTTTCTCTAAATCATTTTTTATATTCTCAAGATCATTTACTTTTGTGTGAACTTCTAAGAATCCATTACTCCAAAGAACATCTTCTGCCCCAGACTCAATTGCTATTAATTCCAACTCTTCTTTAAGTTCAGATGTTTGGTTTTCAGTTTGGATAATAATCACTCCTTTTCTTTCAAAAAGCCATTTTACTGAACCTTCTCCAGCTAATTTTCCATTATGTTGATTTAAAATTTGTTTAATCTCTCCCAAAGCCCTGTTTTTATTATCAGTAATACCTTCAATAATAATAGCTATTCCTCCTGGACCATAGGCTTCAAACAAAACTTCTTCTAATCGAGCTTCTTCTGTGTTTCCAGCCCCTTTTTGAATAGCTCGCTCAATATTATCTTTAGGAAGATTCATGGCCTTGGCTTGTTCAATTGTTAAACGTAATTTAGAATTAGTTTCTGGATCTGCTCCGCCTTCACGAGCTGCAATTGAAATAACTCTTGCCATTTTTGAAAACACCTGACCTCTTTTAGCGTCAGTGATAGATTTTTTATGTTTGATTTTTGAGTAATGACTGTGTCCACTCATATTTTTTTATTCTATTCTAATTTATTTTTAAAATCAATTATTAGAATTATTATTCCTGAGGCAAAAGCAAAAATTAAAGCAGGGAATAAAACATTAAGAAAATTAAAAGGTTTTTTAATAAGATCATTAATTGCAGCCAACTCTTTTTTAGAAAGACTTTCTCCTACCTCTTTTTGAAAGATTATTTCTTCGACTTGTTCTGGAAGTTGAGTTTCTTTAGTTGCAGAAATAATATTTGTCGTTCCAGGAGTCAAAATAGTGCTCCAGAGCCAACCTGTTTCAGTTAGATTATATGATTGGGCTCGAGGAGCTTTTTCGTAATTCATAGTGTCTAATATATTTCCATTAGGCTGAATAAGATTTAATCCGTCGCCGCTATTGTTTAAAGTGATTTTGGTCGTTGGGCGGGAAAGAATCAAAAATCCTTTAGGTCCAATTTTCGTTCTCTCTAAAAAGGTATAAGTAGTAATAGATCCTGTTGTGTCTTGAACTTTCCATTTATATAGATCAACTTCTTCATTGTTTATATTTTTTAACTCAATCCACTCTTCTAAATTGTCCGGCCCTTCTGGAGATGGAATAACTTCATTTATCAAAATACCAGAAGGATAAGTTATAGGTTGAGACTCTTCTTGTGGGGTTAATTCAGATTTTGGTTCGGATTGTAGTTCAGATTGGGCAGGGGATTCTTCGGGCGGAGGTAGTTCTATGGATAGGATGACACTATTTTCAGCTTTTGGCGTTCCATTAGTATTTAAACTTGTTGTCCAATTAGAAGAATCGTTTCCAGTAATTTGAGAATTTTTTCTTTCCATTGTTGCTTTTGTGGTATTATCGCCCGCAAACCAACCATCGCCACAATTTACTTCATCAATTAGATTATTTTGGCTATTAAAAAGCTTTAAATACTCTCCTTTATTACTTGAAGCTCCAGTATAGATTTGGTTAGTTAATATATTAGGAACAGTAGTATCATTAGTTCTTTCCAGTAAATAAAAGCCCTTACCAGAAATTGTTCCTGTAAGGTTAATTTCTGGGGTTTCATCTATAGCTTTAATTGACCAACCATTAAGATTTATTGATGAATCAGTATTATTATATAACTCAATCCATTCGTCGTTGTAAGAGCTTTCTGTCCCCATCCAGGCAATTTCATTGATTATTACGTCTAAAGAGTTAGTAGCTTGAACCGAAGAAGCAAGGATGAGAAAAAATAAAAAATTAAGAGTAATTTTTAGGGATTTCAACATTGAATTATTTTATCAAAAAACCGCTATTAAAGCGATTTTTTTACGAGTTCCCCCTATTGGATACGTTCAGGGTTTTTGATTAGAATGAAATCGAACGGGGCGTAGCTCCTTCTTCTCATAACATGGTATAATAAAACAATGCTTCAACAAATTGATACAAAAGAAAAAGCATATCAAGAGGAAGAGCAAATAACCTACACCACAATCCTACATCAAGCAAGGAGAAAGTTAGGTATTACAATGACAGAATATAGTGTTGCTGACACCATACATAAATTGGGTGGAGGAAAAGGAAGTAGAAAAATTGGTGGTTGGGTTTATGGTTCTAAAGAGGGGATAGGCAATAATTTAGGAATGAGTAGAAGAACAGTAATAAGGGCTGTTAATAAATTAGAAAAATTAGGGTTAATAGAAAGACAACCCAAAACAAACTATCTTCGTTCTACTGATAAGTGGTTTAGAGAGGTAGAATTGGAGAAAAGAAAGATTTCAAGGGCTTGATGACACAGAGTGTGTCAAAGTGTCCCAAGGTGTGTCATTATGACTTTTATTGGTGTCAGAATGACACTTTAACTGTGTCAAAATGATACACATATAAGAATAGTATAAGAAAAAAATAAATATAAGTATTTTAAAATTTCTTTTAAAAAGTTAATCAAAATTCAAGCTACAGAAACAAATAAAAACCCGAGAAAAACTCTCGGGTAAAAATACGAGCTCCCCTGACTAGGCGTTTTATCCAAAAATCGGATAAACTCAGTTTATTTTTGTAGAGCTCTGCAGTCAAAGAACTTTATAAAAGTTCTTTTCCACAAAACCTTCACATACTCAAGGAGCTAAAGCTCCTTTCTACAAAACCTTTATATTAAATAATCTTTTTTGTAAGGTTTTGTAAATAATCTTTTGTAAGGCTCTGTACTTGACAAATTTTTCATAATCTGCTATTATATCAATAATAACAAATAAGCCCTATGGCTGGGGGTTTAGGAATTGCTCTTAGCCGGACAGTTTGGCTTAGGCGAAACTAATCCTCAGAGATGTTCCGCACTTATGTTCCAAATACTTGAGTTAGCCCCCAGCCATGGGGCTTTTTGTTTTATTAACCCATTACTTTTTCTATTTCTTCTATTGTTGTTATTCCTTCTAAAACTTTTATTAATCCGTCTTGTTTCATAGTAACCATCCCTTTTTTAATTGCTTTTTCTTCCAAAGAAGCTATTGAAGGAGCTATTAAGGGATTGGTTAATATGAATTTTTCCATTTCATCATCAATAAAAAATACTTCAAAAATTCCTATTCTTCCTCTAAAGCCAGTAGAATTACAATCTTTACAACCTACAGTTTCGGGGACTTTAAATCCTTTAATCAATTTCGGTATTTTTATTTGTTTAGAAATTCCCTGTAAATCTTTTTTAATCTTTTTTAATTCTTGATCTGATATATTTCTTAATTTCGAACACTTTTTACAAACTTTTCTTACTAATCTTTGAGCAATAGCCATATTAATGGCTGGACTAATATTACTTATTTTAGTTCCTAAACTAATTAATCTGGCTACTGTTCCAGCAGCATTATTAGTGTGCAAAGTGGTTAAAACCAGGTGACCTGTTAAAGCAGCTTGAAGGGCTATTTGAGCTGTTTCTAAATCTCTAATTTCGCCTACTAAAATAACATCAGGATCTTGTCTCATAATAGACCTCAAACCATTAGCAAAATCATAACCTTTTTTAGGATTTGTTTGGGTTTGAGAAATTCCTTTTAAATGATATTCAATTGGATCTTCAATAGTAATAATTTTATTTTCTGGACTTTGCAGTTTTTTCAAGAAAGCATAAAGAGTAGTAGTTTTTCCAGAACCAGTGGGTCCAGTAACAATAATCATTCCATTTGGTTTTTTAATTTCTTTATTAAAAGCAGTTTGTAAATCTTTTCTTAGGCCCAAAGTTTCAATGTTCATTAAGTTTTTTGGATTTAAAATTCTTAAAACAATTGATTCTCCATGTTCAGCAGGTAAGCTTGAGGCTCTAATTTCAATTAAGTTTTGTCCCCAAGAAACAGAAAATCGACCATCTTGAGGTCGATTACTAATATTCAACTTAAGTCCAGAAAGAAGTTTAATCCTATTTAAAACTCCTTGAAAGATTTCTAAATCAAAAATTATAATATCTTGAAGAACTCCATCAATTCTTGCTCTCAATCGAGCCTTTATTTCTGTAGGCTCAATATGAATGTCAGAAACTTCAAGTAAAATTGCTCCCCCTAAAATTATTTCTAAAATATCAGTAATTCTTTCTTTTGAGGCTCTTTCAATCTTTTTTCCAAATTCAGAAATATTTTTTACCTCTTTTTTAATTTCTTCAACAATTTCAGGAGAAATTTCTATACTACCTGTAATTTTTTTTGAAACTTTCTCCATTAAAAGATAAGATTAAATAAACTTTTAATTTTTTTAATCTATCTCAAATTTTATTGAAAGTCAAATGATAACAAATAATGTCTTAGAAACAAAAAAAATAGGGAGTAATTTAGCTGACCAAATTCTAAAAAACAAACTTTTTAAAAAAGCAATTGTAATTGGGTTAGAAGGAGGTTTGGGAGGAGGAAAAACAAGTTTTGTTCAGGGTTTTGCTAAAGGATTAGGAATCAAAGAAAAGATTTTAAGTCCTACTTTTGTTATTATGAAGCGATTCGAGATTGAGAATTTACGATTTACAAACTTATATCATTTTGATTGTTATAGAATTGAGAAACCGTCAGAACTTTTAGAATTAGGATTTAAAAAAATTATTCAAAATCCCAAAAATATTGTTGTTATAGAGTGGGCGGACAGGATAAAAAAGATATTACCCCAAAGAACAATACGAATTACATTTGATTTCTTAACTGAAAAGAAAAGAAAAATAATAATTAGTAGTTAGTAGTTAGTAATAAGTCTAATGTCAAAAAATAAAAAACGCCTTATTATTATAGACGCCAACTCCATAATCCATCGGGCCTTTCATGCTCTACCTCCTTTAACCAATAAAAAAGGTGAGCAAATCGGCGCGGTTTATGGTTTTTTATTAGCTTTTTTTAAATCTATAAAAGATTTTGAACCTGATTTTATTGCGACCTGCTTTGATGTTCACGCTCCAACATTTCGTCATAAAAAGTTCAAACAATATAAAGCAAAAAGACCACCTGCTCCAAAAGAGCTTTATACTCAAATTCCAAAGATTAAAAAGATACTTAAAGTTCTTAATGTTTCTATATTTGAAAAACAAGGATTTGAAGCAGATGATATTATAGGAACTATTGCTAAATTAGCTCCTCGAAAACAAATAATTCCTGAGTTAGAAACAATTATTTTAACAGGAGACAGAGATGCTTTACAATTAGTAAACGCTAAAACAAAGGTATTTGCTTTAAGTAGAGGAATTAAAAATGCTATTTTGTATGACCAAAATGAAGTGCAAGAAAAGTATGGAATTTCTTCTCAACAAATTGTTGATTACAAAGCATTAAAGGGAGATGCTTCTGACAATATTCCTGGAGTTACTGGTATTGGAGACAAAACCGCTGTTAAGCTTCTTCAACAATTCAAAAGTTTAGAGAATTTATATCAAGAACTTGAAACTGGTTCAAAAAAAGCCAAAGAAATTAAACCTAGATTAAAAGAGTTATTACTACAATATAAAGAACAAGCTTTTTTAAGCAAATTTTTAGCTACTATTAAAAAAGACGTTTCAATAAATTTTGATTTAAAAAATTGTCAGTGGGGAGAATATGAAGATTTAAAGGTAGCAAATGTTTTTAAAAATCTTGGGCTTAACAGTTTAATAAAAAGATTGCCAGAAAATAAAAGCCAATTTGTTAAGAAAAATTTAAGTTTGTGGTAAAATAAGTAAAATATATAAAGAATATATAAGCAAAAAAGGATGAAAAAAAAGACTAAATCATTTTTTGAAACATTTGAGGTTTTTACAGGAGAAGAAGAAAAAAGTTTTCTTAATTCGTTTATGGTCGTAGACATTTTTTTCTTGGCAGCCACTTTGATTTTAATGTTTGTTGCTGAGAATATTTCTAATATGAATGTTCTTGCCTGGGATGAATACTGGATTTTATTCTTTGCTAATATAATACTTGTCAGCTATTCTATTTGGTCCCTAAAGAACAATTTTAAGATTTGGCTGCTAAAATATATTTTAGCAATTTATATCCCTCTATTGATCGGAGGATGGATTTATTTTTTAGATCCATTATACGTCGAAATATTGTTAGGCTTTCCCATTATTTTGATGCCAATGAGTGGTTTTATTTTTTATAATTCTCAACTTCTTTTAATAACCGCTTCTACAATTGCTATTATGTTCGGATTTTTATTTTTCAATTTTTCGAGAATTGGTTTTCCACTGGAGCCATATGTGACTTACTTGGCCTATATGTTTCTTCTGATGTCAACAATATTGTTTTTGCCCATAATAGAAAGAACAAAAGTTTTTTTAAAAGAACTTCTAAAAGCAAGAAGTGAGCTTCGGGAAGCAAAAGATGTGCTGGAAATAAAAGTAATAGCAAGGACTAAAGAATTAGAGGAATTAACCAAAACCCTTGACTATAAAGTTGGGCAAAGAACCAAAGAGTTGTGGGAAAGTGAAAAGATCCTACAAAATAGAGTCAATGAACTGGAAAGATTTCACAAGCTTACTGTTGACAGAGAACTTAAGATGTTAGAGTTAAAAAAGGAAATTAAAATATTAAAAGAAAAAAATAAAAAAATTAAAAATTAATATATTAAAAAACATGATAAAAAAAAGTACTATTTTAATAATCTTTATAATTCTTATCAGTACAATAATTCTCTTTAACATATACAAGTCACCTTTGAAAAAAGAATATGTTGAAGATCCTCTTTTAAGAGCAATTCAAGACCGAGGTGAAATTATTATAGGTATTGATGCTACTTATCCACCCATGGAAAGTATTGATGAACTGGGAAATTTTTTAGGTATGGATATAGATATAGCTAATGAAATTGCATTAGACCTTGATGTGAAAGCAAAATTTGTAAACATTGCCTGGGAAAATATTTTTAATGCAGTAAAGGAAGGTACGGTAGATATGATAATATCTTCTATTACTATAACTAGCGATAGGATTATGACTATGGATTTTTCCGATCCTTATTTTAATGCCGGCCAAGTAGTTATTATCAAAATAGGCAACAAAGATATTAAGGGAATAGAAGACCTTAAGAACTATAATGTAGGTGTTCAATTAGGAACAACTAGTGAGCAGGAAGTTAAAGAATATGTTAGTTCTCTATCTTTTATGAAGACCTATGAAAACTACTATATAGCTAAAGATGATTTATTGAATGAAAAAATTGATGCTATTGTGACTGATTATCCAGGAGCAGTTGGATTAATAGCTCAAGAAGAAAATTTAGAGATAGTGGGGGAACCTTTTACTCAAGAATTTTATGGTGTAGTTACACAAAAAGACCAACAGGTTTTACTTTCTCAAATTAACAACACTATAAGACGGCTTAAAAGAGAGGGAACGTTGAAGGTTTTAGAGCAAAAGTGGTTGGTTCAATAAATAAAACCAAAATTTGTTTTTTCAATGACAATTAAACTTAATCTTCAGCTTAAATTACTTATTACTGTTGCTACAATTATTATTGTGGTTTTAGTCAGTTTGGGTTATCTTACTATCAAAACTCAAGAAGAATTTTATCAGACCCTTTTTCGGGATTCAGCTATTACTTTGGCTCAGGCATTAGATGCTGGCATTGGCAGCAGAGAAGAACTAAAAAATCTTAGTAAGTTGCAATCTGATATTTATAAAACCATGTGGCTTAATTCTAATATTGTACAGATTAGTATTAGTTTACCTACAGATGATGGTTTTCTGGTTGTAGCATCTAATAACACTTCTTTAATAAACACTATTGCGATTCCAGAGTACCTATCCTCTTATCAAGAAGGAGTAATTTTAACGCACATCTTAACTAATATAGAGGGGAAGAGAATATTTAGAGTAATTACTCCGGTTCATGTAGGTGGTCAGCGGGTTGGGACATATGATTTAAGGTTGTCATTAGAGTCTTCAGAAAAAAACATTACTGAAACACAAAACATACTTTTGTTTGGTGTACTAATAACTATTTTAATAATTATCTATACACTTTCTCTTTTGATAAAAAAGACAGTAATAGTTCCGATTAAAGAATTAGAAAAAGGAATTAAAAGAATAGGTGCCGGTGATTTAGATTATAGAATAGATATTGGCGGAGGAGATGAAATGGAAAACTTGGCTTCTGGGCTTAATCTAATGACTTCTAAATTAAGAGATAGAACAAAAGACTTAGCAAGGGAAAAAACACATTTAGAAGAAAAAGTTGAACAAAGAACAGAGGAGCTTCAAGAAAGAATTAACGAGCTAGAAAATTTTCATAAATTAACTATAGATAGAGAGTTAAAAATGATAGAATTAAAGGATGAGATTAAGAGATTAAAAATAAAAAAAACAAAAAAGTCGAAAAAATTATAATTAAAACAAGATATATATATGATTAAATCAGGTATAGGAAAAAGTAATAATCCAGATGCTTTTAAAGCCGGAGCTGAAGCATGTGAGCAGGCTATGAAGCAAATTAGTGGAGAACCAAAATTTATTCTAGCTTTTTCTACAGTTTCCTACGACCAAGAAAAGGCTCTTGAAGGTGTAAGATCAGTATCGGGTCAGGTCTCTTTGGTGGGATGTAGCGATGCTGGAGAAATTACTACTGAAGGACCAGTATTAAAACATATAGTTGTTATGGCCCTTGATTCATCTGATATTGAGTGGACAATTGGGGTGGGAAAAGGCACAATCAAAGATTCTTTTCAAGCAGGAAAAGAAGCAGCTGAAAGTGTGAAAAGTAATGCCAAGAAACCAATTTCCTTGTTTATAATGCTTTTAGATGGTTTGTCAGAAAATGGAGCAGCAGCAGTAAGAGGCGCTCAGGAGGTTTTAGGGAAAAATTTTCCCATTATGGGTGGTTCAGCGGGAGATGATTTTCTTTTTGAAAAAACCTATCAATATCACAATGATAAAGTTTTAAATGATACTGTTATAGGAATAGGACTTTCTGGAGAATTCTCTTTTGGTGTAGGAGTGCGGCATGGTTGGGAACCAATTGGTCTACCAATGAAAGTTACAAAAGCCGAAGGAGCAAAATTAATTGAAATAGATAATCGTCCTGCCCTTTCTATTTACGAGGATTATTTTGGTAAAGATGCTGAAGAATTAACTAAAGAGCCGCTTGCTAAAATGGCTTATACTTATCCTTTGGGAATGAGCGTTAAGGGAAGTTCCGAGCTTTTGATTCGAGCTGTTGTGATTGCTGATGAAAAAGGAAAAATTAATTGCGCGGCTGAAATTCCTCAAGGGGTTGAGATCCGATTAATGTTAGGAGACCAAGAAAAAGCCATTTCAGCTGCTAAAGAAGCAGCAGAAGGAGCTTTAGCTCAACTTAAAGGAGTAAAACCAAAAGTAATTTTTGTATTTAATTGCATAGCAAGATGGAAGCTCTTGGGATCAAAAATAGGGGAAGAGATTAAAGCCATTCAAGAGGTTTTAGGGAAAGATGTTCCTTTAATTGGTTTTTATACTTATGGAGAGATAGCGCCGCTGGGAGGATTATTAGGTTCAGAGTGTTTTTCTGTATTTCATAACGAAACAATGACCCTATTAGTCTTGGGATAAAAAACCAATAAATTCTAAGGTTTTAGCGCAAGAAGATTAAAGCAAGAATATTTATGGTAAGGTTTTTAGGTTTTGACTTCAACGGTAAAAAAACAAAAAAGCAGATTAAAATAATAGAAGAACTGGATAGAATTGCCAAAGCGCTTATCCGAAGGGATTTAGAATTGTCTTTAATACGAGAAAAAAGAGAAAAAGAATTTAAAGAACTTGAAGCCAAGACAAGAGAATTGGAATGGGCCAGAAAAGGATTACTGAATATCTTGGAAGATGTAGGAAAGTCAAGAAGAGAGGCAGAAGAAGAAAGGAATAAAACTTTAGCAATTATTAGTAACTTTACTGACGGTCTTCTGGTTTTTGATGAACAAAAAAGACTTTCTTTAATTAATCCTCAGGCAGAGAAGTTTTTAGGAATTAAATCAAAAAAGGTTATTGGAAAAACAATAAGTTCAATGGGCAGAATGTTGAGCCTTAAAGGGTTAGTAAAGCTATTGGGCAAAGAAATTAATCCTATTTTTAGGAAAGAGTTGAAAGTAAAAGACGATTTGATCTTAGAGGTTTCTGTTCTTACCATGCCAAAAGAAGAGCAAATTGAAAGTTTGGTGGTTTTACACAACATTACTCGAGAGAAATTAATTGAAAGAATGAAAACAGAATTTGTTTCTATTACGGCTCATCAACTCAGGACTCCGTTGTCGGCTATCAAATGGACGCTTAAGATGTTGCTAGAGGGAGATTTGGGAAAAATTACTAAAGAACAAGAAGAGTTTATTGGGAAAACATATCAATCAAATGAAAGAATGATTAGTTTAATCAATGATCTTCTAAATGTTGCTAGAATAGAAGAGGGCAGATATATTTATAATCCTGTTTTGTCTGACATAACAAAACTAATTCAATCTTTAATAGACCAATGCAAGGATGAGCTTAATATAAAAAACATTAGTCTTGAGTTTGAAAAACCAAAGAAAAAACTGCCTCAAATATTAATAGATGTTGAGAAAGTCAATTTCGCTGTTCAAAACCTTTTAGACAACGCCATTCGATATAATAGGCTCGGAGGCAGTATAAAAATTTCTCTTAAATCTAATAAAAAGGAAATTCAATTCAGTATTAAAGATTCTGGGGTTGGAATTCCTAAAAAACAGGAAAAAAGGATATTCACCAAGTTTTTCCGCGCAGCCAATGTAACGAGAATGGAGACTGAAGGATCAGGTCTTGGACTGTTTATTGTTAAGAATATAATTGAAGCTCATAAGGGTAGAATTTGGTTTGAATCTAAAGAAGGAAAGGGTACAATTTTCCATTTTACCCTGCCTATTTACAAATAAGTTCCAATAAATTAAAATAAATTAATATGGCTAAGAAAATTTTAATTATAGAAGACGAAAAAATCATCCGTGATCTTCTGGAGAGAAAATTAACAAGAGAAGGGTATAGCGTGGTAATAACCACTAATGGAATAGATGGCTTGATTAAGATGAGGGAAGATCGACCAGACCTGATTCTGTTAGATATTATCATGCCTAAAATGGGAGGGTTTGAAGTAATGGAAGAAATTAATAAAGATGAGACGTTAAAAGACATTCCAGTAATTATTGTCTCTAATTCCGGTCAACCAGTAGAAATTGATCGGGTTAAGAAACTGGGAGCTAAGGATTGGTTGGTAAAAACTGAATTTGATCCTCAGGAGGTATTGGAGAAGGTAAAAAAACAAATAGGAATTTAATTTATATCTTTTAAAATGCCTAAGAATATTTTAATAATTGAAGACGATAAGTTTTTAAGAGAGTTAATTGTTCGAAAGGTTGTCAAAGAAGGTTTTGATGTCTCTGAGGCGATTGATGGGGAAGAAGGACTTAAAAAAATCAAAGAAGAAAAACCAGACATGATTTTACTAGACATTATTTTGCCTGGAATAGATGGTTTTGAAGTGTTATCGCGTATAAAAGAAGATCCAGCTTTATCTTATATCCCTGTAATTATTTTATCTAATTTGGGACAAAAAGAAGACATAGAAAAAGCACTGAAATTGGGAGCAATTGATTATCTAATTAAGGCCCATTTTACCCCTGGCGAAATTATTGAAAAGATTAAATCTAACTTAGGAGTTTAATGCCTGAACTTCCTGAAGTAGAAACAACTGTTAGGGGTTTGCGAAAAAAGGTCCTTCAAAGGACCTTTATGAATGTTTGGACTGATTTTCCGAAAATAATCAAAAGACCAAAGAGCTTTAAATTGTTTCAAAAAGAAATCAGAGGGAAAAAAATTAAAGGGGTTGAGCGAAGAGGAAAAAACATTCTTTTTGATCTTTCTGGAGACAGAATTTTATTAATTCATCAAAAACTTTCAGGTCATTTGCTTTTTGGAAAATGGAAAAGAAAGAATAATATTTGGCAACCACCTCAGGGATTTTTATCAGAAAGAGTGAATAGCTTTATCCACCTACTATTTGTTTTTAAAGATGGCCAGATGTTGGTTCTTTCTGATCCTAGAAAATTTGCTAAGGCAGAATTATGGAAGAAGTCAGAGCTTTTAAAATCTAAACAGTTTAAGAAATTAGGACCTGAGCCTCTTGAAAAAGACTTTACCTTTCAAAGGTTTAAAGAGATTATTCAAAAAAGAAAAGCAAAGATTAAAGCAGTTTTGATAAATCAGGAGGTGATTGTTGGGATTGGCAATATTTATTCAGACGAGATCTTGTTTACTGCTAAAGTACATCCTTTCAAAAAGGCGCCTGAATTAAATGAAAAAGAGCTTAAAAGAATTTATCTTGCTATTAAGAAAATATTAAAAAGAGCAATTCAATTTCATGGTGATTCTTTTTCAAATTACCGAAAGATCACAGGAGAGAAAGGTAATTTTCATCCAAAAGTAAAAGTTTATCAAAGGGTTGGAAAAAAGTGCTTGCGTTGCAAAACAATTATTAAAAGGATAAAAATGGGGGCAAGAAGCGTTCATTTCTGTCCCTACTGTCAAAAATTATGATCATATTTCTTTATGGACAAGATACTTACCGATTAAGTCAAAAATTAAGGGAAATAATTGAAGAATATAAAAAAATCCATAAGAGTGGACTTAATTTAAGTTTTTTTGATTTTAGTCAGTCAGATAAAGAGTTAAGTTTTCAAGATTTTAAAGACGCTTTTCAGCAGATATCAATGTTCAGGCAAAAAAGACTAATAGTCTTAACTAATGTTTTTTCTAATAAAAACTTTAAAGAAAGTTTTTTAAAAAATATTGAAAGCTTTATTAATTCTAAAGATGTTATTGTTATTTCTGAAAAAAATAAAATTTTAGCTAATAATTCTTTATTTAAAATTCTAAAAAAGAAATCAAAATCTCAAGAATTTAAACTTCTTGAGGGACAAAATTTAGAAAATTGGGTCAAGAAAGAAATTAAGCAATATAAAGCAAAAATTGAACCAGAAGCATTACAACAAATAATTAATTTCATTGGCAATGATCTCTGGCGATTTTCTAATGAAATTAAAAAATTAGTTAACTATAAAGGTCAAAATTCAAATCTGATCATTACAAAACAAGATATTAAACTTTTAGTTAAACCTAAGATTGAATCTGACATTTTTCAAACAATAAATTTTTTAGCATCAAAGAATAAAAAACAAGCATTAAATTTATTAAAAAAACACTTAGAAAAAGGAGATAATCCATTATATTTACTTTCAATGATTAGTTTTCAATTTAGAAATCTCTTAATGATTCGTGAGCTTATTGATAAAAATAGACCTTATTTTCTTATTTCAAAAGAAACAAAACTCCATCCATATATTGTTAAAAAAAGTTATGCTCAAGCTGAAAAATTTTCTCTTTCCGAATTGAAAAAAATCTACCAAAAGATATTTGAGGTAGATCTTAATATAAAGACTGGAAAATTAGAATCAGAAATAGCCCTTGAACTCTTGATTACTCAAATCTAATTTACTATTTACGATTTACTAACTTTGTAACCCTTGATTTTTTTCTAGCAGCTGTATTTTTTTTAATCAATCCAGTTTTGGCTGCTTTATCTAATAACTTATAAATTTGAGGCAGAATAGATTTTGCCTCTTTGACTTTTTTTTCATCAAGAAATTTCCTTATTTTCTTAAAGGTTTTTTTAATCTTCTTTTTTTTCTGAACATTTCTTGCTTTTCTTGTTTCGCTTTGTCTTAAAGCTTTTTTTGCTGATTTAATAATTGGCATATGTTTTATCATTATCATTTTTTCTTATTTAAATCAACTCGCCTATATTTTTATATTTTGCTCAATATACAATTAGTAGATATAATATTATTAGATATATGAAATATTTTCTTAAAAAATTTATTCCTGTATTTTTAATTGATAAATACCATTATCTACAAACATTTTTAGGCGCTTTTTGGTATAGATTTCCTTCTAGGAAAATAAAAGTTATTGGTATTACAGGAACTAATGGAAAGTCCACAACAATTAACCTGATAACTAGAATTTTAGAAAAAGCTGGTTTTAAAGTAGCTTCGGCTTCTTCAATCAAATTTAAAATTCAAAACAAAAATTGGCCAAATAAACTAAGGATGACTATGATGGGCGGTTTTCAATTACAAAAGTTTTTAAGACAAGCCATAGATGCTGATTGTGAATATGCTGTTTTAGAAATAACTTCAGAAGGAATAAAGCAGTACCGTCACAAGTTTATCAATTTTGAATTAGCAGGTATAACTAATCTAACCCCAGAGCATATTGAAGCTCATAAAGGATTTGAGAATTACAAAAAAGCAAAAGGAAAACTATTTCAAGCAGTAAAAAATATTCATATTGTTAATTTAGATGATGAACATGTAGATTATTTCTTAGGATTTCCAGCTAATAAAAAATACGGCTATGGATTGGAAAATCCTAAATTCCAATTTTCAAGCTCTAATGAAATTCTAAATCTCAATTTTCAAAAAATTGTTGCCCAGAACTTTCAAACGTCAAGTAATGGAGTGACTTTCTTTGTTAATAATATAGAGTTCAATTTAGAATTGCTTGGTCAATTTAATGTTTATAATGCTTTACTTGCGATTTGTATTGGTTTATCTCAAGGAATTGATTTAAAAACCTGTCAAAAAGCTCTTGAAAAAGCAGAAGGAATTCCAGGAAGAATGGAAACAGTAATTTCTAAACCATTTAGAGTAATTGTTGATTATGCTTTTACTCCCAATGCTTTAGAACAGGTTTACCAAACTCTGACAACGAGGCCGGGTCTCGTTGGTAAAATGATATGTGTCTTAGGTTCTTGTGGAGGAGGAAGAGATAAATGGAAAAGACCTGTTTTAGGGGAAATTGCAGCCAAATATTGCGACAAGATTATTATTACTAACGAAGACCCATATGATGAAGACCCAATGGAAATTATTAATCAAGTTTTTGATGGAACTAAAGGAAAAGCGTTGAAAATATTAAAAAGAAGAGAAGCAATTAAAAAAGCTCTAAACTTAGCTAATCCAGGAGATTTAGTCATAATTACAGGCAAGGGTTGTGAACCTTCTATTTGTTTGGCTGGAGATAAACAAATTCCCTGGGATGACAGAAAGGTAGTCAGAGAAGAATTTAATTTATTGAAAAAATAAATCCAATGATATCAAAATCTGATTTTAAAAAAATAAACGATTATTTATGGGAAATACCCAGGAGTTTTAGGTATGATATGAGAGTTCCAGCTAGGATTTATACTTCAGAAAAAATGTTGGAAGATATTTTCCGCGACCGTTCTATTCCTCAATTAATAAATGGCACTACCTTACCAGGAATAATAAAATATGCTATTGCTATGCCTGATTGTCACGAGGGTTACAGCGTTCCAATCGGTTTTATAGGAGCAGTCAGAGTTTCAGATGGAGTTATCTCTCCCGGAGCTTGTGGTTTTGATATCAACTGTGGAATGAGATTATTAAAATCAGATTATTTAGAGAAGGAAATTAAGCCCTATTTAGATAAATTAGCTACTGAGATTCAGAGACAAGTGCCTTCTGGTTTGGGTAAAGGAAGAAAAATAAAATTAAGCATTGAACAAGTCAGTAGAATTTTAGAAGGAGGAGTTCCTTATCTTGTAAAACAGGGCTACGGAAATCAAGAAGATATTGAGAATTGTGAAGATGGAGGAAGAATGGAACAAGCCGATGCTTTAACAGTTTCTGATAAAGCTAAAAACAGGGGTAGAGGCCAGGTTGGGACTCTCGGATCTGGAAATCATTTCTTAGAAGTTCAGAAAGTTGAGGAAATTTTTAATGAGAAGGTAGCCGAGGTTTTTGGGTTGTTCAAAGACCAAGTTGTAATAATGATTCATTGTGGTAGTCGCGGACTTGGTCATCAGGTTTGTACAGATTATTTAAAAACAATGATTCCAGCCATGCAAAGATATAAAATTAATATGCCAGATAGAGAATTCGCTTGTGTTCCTTTCAAATCTGATGAAGGGCAAAAATATTTTTCAGCTATGGCTGCAGCTGCTAATTATGCCTGGGCTAATCGCCATATGATAACTCATTACGTAAGAGAATCTTGGAAAAAAATATTAGGAGAAAAAGAAGAACTTGAATTATTATATGATGTGGCTCATAACATTATTAAAAAAGAAAAACATTTAATTGATGGGCAAGAAGCAGAAATTATTATTCATCGAAAAGGTTCAACTCGTGCATTTCCTCCTAAACATCCTGAAATTCCTGAAAAATATAAAGAAGTTGGACAACCAGTCATAATTCCAGGAACCATGGGAACTGCTTCTTATATTTTGACTGGTACAGAAAAATCAAAAGAAGCGTGGTATACTGTAAATCATGGCGCTGGCCGAACAATGTCTAGAGGAGCAGCCAGAAGAAGATTTTCTGGTCAACAAGTTATTCAAGAGTTAGAAGCCAAAGGAATTATAGTAAAATATCAAAGACCAAGGAGCATTGTTGAAGAAGCGCCTTTAGCTTATAAAGACATTGAAAGTGTGGTAGAAATAGTAGACAAAGCTGGTTTAGCTAAAAAAGTAGCTAAATTAGTTCCGATAGCAGTTCTAAAAGGAGAATAAAGAAAAGGTCGGAATATAATTTTAATTTATTTTATATAGAAACAATGAATATTATTTTAATTGTTGTTGCGGGTTTAACCTTTTGGGTTATTGGTATTTTTAACGCTTTAATAAAACTTCGCAATAGGACCAAAGAAGCTTGGTCAGATATTGATGTTCAGTTAAAGCGTAGATATAATTTAATTCCTAATTTGGTTGAAACGGTTAAGGGTTATGCGAGTCATGAGAAAGGAGTTTTTGAAAATGTTTCTGAAGCAAGAAGTAAAGCCATGGGAGCTCAGAGTCCTAAAGAAAAAGGAGCAGCTGAAAATATGCTCTCTAATACGCTTAAAACTCTTTTTGCTGTAAGTGAGAGTTACCCAGAATTAAAAGCATCAGCTAACTTTGTAGAGCTTCAAAAGGAATTAAGAGATGCAGAAGATAAAGTTCAGGCAGCTCGTAGATTTTATAACAGCAATGTTAGAGATTTGAATATTAAAATTGAAAGCTTTCCAAATAGTATAATCGCTAAACTTTTCAATTTTAAACAAATGGAGTTGTTTGAATTAACAGTAGCTGAAGAAAGAGAAACACCAAAAGTTAAATTCTAAATATGTCTACCCTATATACCCAAGCAGATTCTAATATCCGCAAGACTTGGGCTTTACTTGTATTTTTTTTGTTTTTTATTATAGTTTTGGGTTGGCTTTTTAGTTATTTAATGGAAAGCCAAATTATTTTATGGATAGCAGTATTTTTTAGTATTTTAATGAGCTTTTCCAGTTATTGGTTTTCAGACAAGCTTATTCTTTCAATGGCTCGAGCAAAATTAATTGAAAAAAAAGACAACCCAGAACTTTATAGGATTGTTGAAAATCTTTGTATTACAGCTGGTCTTCCTTTACCTAAGATTTATATTCTTAATGAAGCTCAGCCCAATGCTTTTGCTACTGGTCGCGATTCCAAACATGCTGTAATTGCTGTTACAAAAGGGCTTTTAGATAAATTAAACAGAAATGAATTAGAGGGAGTAATAGCTCATGAGTTAGCTCATATTGGGAATAAAGATATCCTCCTGGGTAGTATAATAGTAGTTTTGGTTGGCATTATTGCGATAATTTCAAATTATTTCTTAAGAATAAGTTATTGGGGAGGAAGAAGTAGGAGAGATTCCAGAAACCAAAAGGGTTCACTGCTTTTTATTCTTGGAATTTTAGCTGCTATTTTAGCTCCCATTGCAGCCACTTTAATCAGATTAGCTATTTCTCGAAAAAGAGAATTTTTAGCTGATGCTACTGGATCCCTTTTAACTCGTTATCCAGAAGGTTTGGCTAGTGCTTTGGAAAAAATTTCAAATGATACTTCTGTTTTAAGAGTGGCTAACACGTCTACATCCCATTTATATATTTCTAACCCCTTTAAGGGAAAGGAGTCTAAGTCTTGGTTTACAAAATTATTTATGACTCATCCTCCAGCCGAAGAAAGAATAAAGGCCTTGAGGGGAATGGAAATATAGTGTAGTATGCAAAATACATTATAAATGAGAAATAAGATTCTAAAAATCGGAACCTCCAATTTTTATGAAAAGAAAGCGGCCCTCAAAAAGCTTGCGAAAGCATATACGTTTGGAAAAGGCTCGGATTCGTCGAGAGGCTTTAGGTTTGAAGGAACAACAAGAACAAATTTCTAAACTTTATCAAAAATTTTTTAAGATTAAATCTCAAATAAATGAAAGTTAAAGAAATCTACAATTTAGGAATTAAAATGGGGATAGAGGCTGATTTTAGGTCTAAAGAAAAAATAGAATCTCTTTTGCAAAGGAGAAAAAAGAAATTTGATAAATTATCTGAGAGTGAGAAGAAAGAGTTTGATAAAGATTCTTTAGAGAATCCTTATTCTGATTCTAGAATTTTAAATATTGCAGAGGATAAAGAAATTAAAAAAATTCTAATTGGAGTTGATATTGATCCATCAGAAATTTTACTAGCTAAAGAAATTGGAGAGATTCATTTAATTATTTCTCATCACCCCTTAGGAAGAGCTTTAGCTAATTTAGCTGATGTAATGGAATTGCAATGTGATATTTTAAATCAATATGGAGTTCCTATTAATATAGCAGAGGCCTTAATGAAGAAAAGAATTTCAGAAGTTGCCAGAGGGGTTAATGCCGCTAACCATCAAAGAACAGTAGATGCGGCTAGAATTTTAGGATTTAATTTAATGTGTCTTCATACTCCATGCGATAATTTATCTGCTAGGTTTTTAAAAAATGAAATTAAAAAATTAGATGAACATTCCAGGATTGAAGACCTAATGGATCTTTTGAAAAAGATTCCAGAATATGATAAAGCTATTGAATTAGGAATTGGGCCAAAGATATTTGTTGGAAATAAAGAAAACAGATGTGGTAAAATTGCTGTAACTGAAATTACAGGAGGAACAGAAGGATCTCCTGAATTATACGAGAAAATGGCTATAGCCGGCATTGGAACCATTATTGGTATGCATATGTCAGAAGAACATAAAAAAAAGGCGGAAGAATCACACATTAATGTTGTTATTCCAGGACATATTTCCTCCGATTGTATAGGAATTAATTTATTTTTAGACGAATTAGAAAAACAAGGGATAGAAATTATTGTTTGTTCTGGTGTGACTCGTTATTCACGATTGTGATAGGCCTGGCCTATCACAAGTTAAAGAGGTTTGGTCATATAGGTTTCTTGGAGTTTGTAACCAAGTTTTCTAAAGTATTGTTTTGCTCCAATAGCTGAGATAACAGCTATTTTTTTTAATCCAAATTCTTTTTTAGCTATTTTCTCAGCTTCTTGCATTAATTTTCTGCCTAATCCCTTATGTTGAGCTGAAATCAACGAGGCCCGTCCTCGTAGGGGTAATTGTTGTCCATAGGTATGGATTTCCCTAATTATAGCCGCATCTCTTAGAACCGAAATAAAGTGCTTTTCTTGATTAAATGCTTGTGATGGAATTCTTAATCTTAACAAACTATAAAGTCTTGTTTGATTTCTGTTTTCAAAGCTTAAAAATATTTCTTTTCCCTGAGAAGCATTATAATCTTTTCTAAATAACTTTAATTTTTCTTTTGGTCTATAATCTTTTCTTATTTCTCTACATCTTATGCAATGGCATTTCCAGCCCTCTTTTTCTATTTCTTTGTTTACAACCTGTCTTAGATTTGAAATCTTGGTTGGTCCAGTAACAATGCTTTGAGCCGGTATATCTCTGATTATTCTTTGGATTCTTACATAATAAGGAATTTGTTTTTTAATTGCTTTAATAAGATCCACTAACTGTTTTTTATTATAAGGTTTATATTTTTTCTTTTTCCACCAACCATACAAAGGAGCTTCTTTCAATAGGGCTGTTGGGTATATTTTCAAAAGATCTGGTTGAAAGTCAGGATTGGAAAATAATTGTTCAAACATTGTTTGATCTTTTTTCAGAGTAGAACCAGGCAAATTAGGCATCATTTGGTAGCCAATTTTAAATCCAGCATCTTTTAGTAATCGTGTGGCTTTTATTGTAGATTCTATTAAATGGCCTCTTTTGTTTAATTTTAAAACATTATCATAAATACTTTGAACTCCAAGCTCTACTCTTGTTATTCCCAGCATTCTCATTCTTTTAATTTCATTTTTATTAATAAAATCAGGTCTTGTTTCAATGGAAAGTCCAACAATTCGATGTTTTGCTTTTTCGTTCATTTTCTGCGCATATTTTAAAGATTGTGGCTTTTCGCTTTTCGCTTTTCGCTTTTCGCTTTTATTATTACAAGCATCAAAACAACGCTTAATAAAATAGGTTTGATATTGCTTAGGATAAAAACTCCATGTTCCTCCAATTATTCTTAATTCAATCTTATCAATAGGATGTCCGCTATTTTTTAGAGCTTGAAGGCGCATTTTAACTTGCTGGAAAGGACGATACTTATTTAATATTGCTCTCATGACAGCTGGTTCATTATCAAGATAGCTTTTAGGAACATTTTCTTGGGAGGGGCAATAAATACATTTACCAGGGCAAGGATAAGGTTTAGTTAAAACTGAAACATTAACAATTCCAGAAAGAGAGCGAATTGGCCTGGTTCTGAGTAAAATTTCTAAGATTTCTGATTTATTAATTCTTTTGTTTTGAAGTAATTTGTGATAAGTTTTTAGTAGGATAATATTGGTTTGGCAGGTAGTTTTGTATTTTTTAGCCATTTTTCTTTTTAAGGATTCCAAACCAGCCCGAGTTTTTACTCTAGTTTTTATTAATTCTTGAATTATTAATTTATTTTTTTCCATATGAAAGAAAAATACGCCCAATTTTTACTTGAAAAGACTATTAAGGATTATAACCTGCTTGCTGAGGACTTTTCAAGAACTCGTCAATTTACTTGGGATATTGAACAATTGTCTAAATATGTTTTAGATAAAGACAAGGTTTTAGACATAGGTTGTGGTAATGGCAGATTATTAAAGGTGTTAAAAAAACATAAAATAAACTATTTTGGACTTGATGCTTCTAAAAAATTGATTGAAATCGCAGAAAAAGAATATCCAAAAAGTAAATTCAAAGTGGGGGATATTTTAAGTTTACCATTTCCAGATAACTTTTTTGATAAAGTTTTTGTGATTAGAACTTTACACCATATTCCTTCTCAAAAGTTTCGGCTCCAAGCTCTTAAAGAAATTAAAAGGGTTTTAAAGCCAGGTGGTACTTTAATCTTAACAGTTTGGAATGTTTGGGGTTCAAAATATAAGATAAATTTATTAAGGGTAATAAAATATGGTTTTCTAAAAATTACTGGAAGATCAAAATTAGATTTTGGCGACGCTTTTATACCTTGGTGGAAGTTTGGAGAAAAAACATCTCGTTATTTTCATTTTTTTACTAAAAGAGAATTAAAAAACTTAGTAGAAAAAAGTAATTTTAAAACAGAAAAAATGTGGAGCTTTAATTTTAATGGTCATTCAGATATCTATTTAATAGCCAAAAACCCTTGACAGAATTTTTTAGGATTCTATATTTAGAGGTGAGAGGGTTTGAGACATGTTCTCTAAGGACAAACGATTCTTTGTGAAGGAGGTCTAAAGCAGCTGCCCGGTATGTCCAACTAGACCATGGAAAAGACTAATCTTATAAAGGGTCGTTCCCTCTCATCTAAGCCCTGTTAGCAAGCACTGCTAACAGGTTTTAGTTTTAATTGACATATTTTAAAACTTGTTTTTGAAACAGAAAGAGGTAAAATATATTAAGGAAGAATAAAGAAAAGGTCGTATAATTTTTAATTTTTAAAAATATGCCAAAAGAAAACTCTATTCCCGAACAAGGAAAACTAATAGGAAAAGTTACTCATTATTTTGGAAAGATTGGAGTAGTAGTTATTGAATTATCAAAGACTCTAAAGGTGGGTGACAGTATTAGAATTGCTGGAGGTGAGGTTGATTTTAAACAACCAGTAAAGTCAATGCAGGTTGAACATGAATCAGTAAAAACCGCTAAGTCAGGTGACTCAGTTGGCTTAAAAGTCAAAGAAAAGGCTAGAGACGGTTATAAGGTTTACAAACTTTAGGTCGGGATATTTATTTTAATAAGCGCTTAAATGAAAAATAATAGTTTTTTCTTATCTATAGCCCTACTTTTAGGAACAATGATTGGGGCTGGAATTTTTGGAGTTCCTTATGTTGTTTCAAGAAGCGGGATATTTCCCGCCTTATTTTATTTTTTAATCTTGGGAGGGGCTTCTCTTCTAATTCATTTGTTTTTAGGAGAAATTATTTTACGAACTGAAGGAAAACATAGATTACCAGGTTATGCTCAAAAATATTTAGGAGATAGAGCTAAAATTTTAACTGCTTTTTCTGTTATTTTAGGAATAATATTAGCTCTCCTGGCTTATATTATTTTAGCTGGAAATTTTTTGAATATTTTATTTTCTTCTTTTGGCGGATTATCCTCTTTCCATTTCAGTTTAATATTTTCACTTGTTTTATTTCCTTTTATAGTTAAAAAAGTAAAATTTGTGGCTAAAACTGAAGTTTTGACTAACATTATTTTTTTTCTGATTATTTTTTTAATCTTTTTTTTAAGCTTAGAAAAAATTAACTTGGATAATTTTAGTTTATTGGCAGATGAATTAGTTTGGGAGAACATTTTTTTACCATATGGAGTAATTTTATTTGCTCTGATTGGTTGGAGTGCTATTCCAGAAATGGCTGAGATTTTAGAAAAAAAAGAAGATAAAAAGCAATTTAAAAAAGCAATTATTTTTTCAATTATAATCGCTATTTTTATTTATTTGTTATTTGTTTTTTCTGTTGTGGGAGTATCGGGAAAAAATACCTCTCCCGAAACATTTTCCGGTCTTATATCATATTTAGATCCTAAAATTATTCTTTTAGGAGTATTGGCTGGAATAATTACTATAGCTGATTCATTTTTAATACTTAGTCTTCATTTAAGAAATACTTTAATTTATGATTATGGGTTTCAGATAATTCCAGCTCTTTTTATGTCTTGGGGCTTACCATTAATTCTTTTCTTATTAGGATTTCGTCAATTTATTGATGTTATTGGAATAACTGGTACGCTTATCGGAGCAATTGAGGGCATTTTAATTGTTTTAATTTTCAAGAAAGCAAAAATTTTAGGAAACAGAGAACCAGAATATAGCTTAGAAATACCATCATTTATTACTAATGCTATAATTATAATGTTTGTTGTGGGAGCAATTTCTCAATTTTTCTTAAGATGAAAATTATTGCTGATTTACACATTCATTCTAAATATTCCAGAGCCACTTCTCCAAGATCAAATTTGGAAAATCTGACTAAGTGGGCTCAAATTAAAGGAATAACAGTTTTAGCAACAGGGGATTTTACTCATCCTCAATGGTTTCAAGAAATAAAAGAAAAATTAGAACCTGCAGAGCCAGGGCTTTTTAAGTTAAAAAATTCTTTAGCTAAGACTAGATTTATTTTAACAGCTGAAATTAGCTGTATTTATAGTAAAAAAAATAAAGTTCGTAAAATTCATATTTTGGTTTTAGCTCCTTCTTTTGAAACAGTTGAGAAAATCAATGACCATCTTGGTGCTATTGGAAATTTAAAATCTGATGGAAGACCTATTCTGGGTTTAGATGCCAAAGAATTAGCTAAAATTATTTTAAATGCTTGCCCAGAATGTTTTATTATACCAGCTCATATCTGGACCCCATGGTTTTCTCTTTTTGGTTCTAAATCTGGTTTTGATTCAATTGAAGAATGTTTTGAAGAATATTCAAAACATATTTTTGCTGTAGAAACTGGTTTGAGTAGTAACCCGGATATGAATTGGCGTTTATCCGCCTTAGATAAAATTACCCTAATCAGCAATTCAGATGCGCATAGCCCAGAAAAAATAGGTCGGGAAGCTAATGTTTTTGATACAGAATTAAGCTATTCAGCTATTATAAAAGCTATTAAAGATAAAGATCCTAAAAGATTTCTTTATACAGTTGAGTTTTTTCCTCAAGAAGGAAAATATCATTATGATGGACACAGAGCTTGTGATATTTCTCTGTCGCCCCAAGAATCAAAAAAATATAATAATATTTGTCCGAGATGTGGCCGACCCCTAACTATTGGTGTTTTGAACAGGGTTAATGAACTTGCAAATAGAGCTGAAGATTTTAAACCAGAAAAAGCAATTCCTTTTAAAAGTTTAATTCGTTTAGAAGAAATCATTGCTGAATCTTTAGGTGTTGGAATAGGAACAAAAGCAGTAGAAAGAGAATATCAGAACTTAATTGAGAAATTTCAAAACGAATTCAATATTTTACTTGAAGTTAATTTACAAGATCTTGAAAAGGTTTCTTTACCAGAAATTGCTGAGGGAATAATTAGAGTGAGACAGGGAAAAGTTTTTATTGAACCAGGATACGATGGAGTTTATGGAAAAGTAAGGATTTTTTCCAAAGGAGAGCAAAAAAAAATAACTAAACAAGAAACCTTATTCTAAATTTCCGGTATCCACTTAATTAGATTTTCTTTTAATTCAAATTTTCCATTAATAAATTTTTCAATTACCCAAGCATTGGTTTTACAATGATTTGTAATCTCAGAAACTGTTACTGAGAATTTTTTATTTAATAAAGCCATATAAGGTAAGATTTGATCAGCTAAGTGTTTATCTAAACAAGCATTAGATTTTTGTTGTTTTAACAATTCTAAAGCAGATTCTTTTCCCACATTTTCAGCACTTTTACCTAATTTTCCCAAATTATCGGTTCCAATTATAGTGTTTTCAAATTCAGCTACTAAGCAAATCTGGCTACCAGAACATTGAGTATTATAATATTCAACTTTTTCTTCAATAGGTAATTTAAATTTTCCTAAAATCTCTCTTACTCCAGCTAATTGTCTTTCAGCCACTTTTTTATCTTTTAGAAATTCAGAAGCGCCAGAAATAGCTAAGATGTTTTGAAACTCTCCTCTTTTACTAAGGGTAATTTTTTTTAATTTGCTTGGTAAAACTTTTACTTTAACTTTTGCTCCTCCTTCTGGGTAATAACCTCTTTTAAGAATATCAATTTCAATTTTAGCTCCCATTTTTTCTAATATCTTTAAAAAACAATATTTAAAGTGATCAATGGTGGGGGAGAAAAAAGTATCAGTTGCTCCTCCATTAAAAGTGATTTCTGTTGGATTTGGAGCGAACAGGGCAGGAGGGATTAAAGCTTGTAAAACCAAGGCAATGCTTCCAGCTGTTGGAATATTAACAGAGACCCGACCCCTGTAAGTTTGGCCGGGGAAGAATTTGATTTCTTCTGAACCAAGAAAATCGCTCTCTAATTTTCCCTGACAAAGATGAGCCAGCGCTTGAATTGCTAAAAGGTGTTGTTGTTTTAACCCTGATTTAGGTCTTTTCCTTCGAATATTAAAAACATGGCAAGGTTTTCCTGTAATGGCTGAGAGAGAAACAGCTGTTCTAAGGATTTGCCCACCACCCTCTAAGTAATTTCCATCTATTTCAATCATGTTAACTTATTTTATCGGTTTCATAATTATTTGTAAAACTTGACAAGATTATTTATTTATATAAAATAGAAGTTGTTTAGTGTAGTAATTTCTTAAAAAAATGAATCAATCTATAAAAACAATTAATATTTCTAGTTTCTTACTCATGAATAATGATTGTGTTTTTAATTGGATTAAAACAATTAAGAAAATCGTTAAAACACAAACTAATCATAGGTTCGGTAGCTCAAGGTTATAACATAAAAAACCAATAAACAATATAAAGCTAAACTACTGAACCTCTTCCCAAGGAGGTTCTCTCGCTTTAAAAAGAATAAAATAAGATGATAGGAGATAATAAATTCTACTTAACTAAAAAAGGATTAGAAAAGATAAAAAAGCAATACGAAAAATTGAAGAAAACTAAGTTTTCTAAAATAAGGGGAGAAGCCCCAAATATTTTGCATTCTGAAGATTTAAATCCAGAATATATTTCTTTTAGAGAAGATATGAGTCTTTTAGAAAGAAAAATGGCTGAATTTGAAAATATTTTTAAAAATGTTGAACTAATAAAAATTCCACCCAAGAAACAAAGAAATATAGTTAAACTAGGAGCAACAGTTACTTTGGAAGAAAGAGGTGGGCAGATTAATGAATTTACAGTGGTTGGTACTTTAGAGGCTAATCCTGGTCAGGGGAAAATATCTTCTGAATCACCAGTTGGAAAAGCTCTTTTAGGTCAAAAAATTGGAAACGAAATAATAATGAACTCTCCAATAAAAATAGCTTATAAAATCAAAAAAGTTACATATCGTCTTGGCTAATTTTCTTGTTAATAACCTCAAGTTATGATTTAATATACTCAGGAACAATCCTGAGTATATTTTTATTTAAAATTTATGAAGAAAAAAACTAAAAAAGATTTAAAAAACATTTTAGATTTTGTCATCAATACTGGAAAATTAAAAAAAATGCCAAGAACAATTTGGTCTTTAATGGGAGTCAAGGATCCAGAAAAGATTTCAGGACACATTTTTAGCTTAACTTTAATGGCTTGGGCTTTAGGCAAGGAGGAGAATAGTCTTAATATGGAAAAGCTTTTGAAAATGTCTTTTTGTCATGAAATAGCTGCGGTTTATACTGAAGATTTAATTACTCCCTATAGAAAGATTTCATCTAAAGATATAGAAAAAAGAAAAAAGATTCTTGACAAATGGCCTCGACTTTTCCAAAAAGAGAAACAAAAGATGTTTAAACGAGACTATAAGGAAGAAACAAAAGCCCTTAAAAAACTTACTAAAAACCTAAATAAACCATTGAGAGAAGAAATGTTAGAGTTGTTTGATGAGTATAAAACTTTAAGCAGTCCTGAAGCTAGATTTCTTAATCAACTTAACGTATTAGTGGTTTTACTTGAAGGCATTCAGTATAAAAAAGAAGATCCAAGTATATCAATTGATTTTCTTTGGGAATGGACTTATGAAAAGTGCGATAATTCCTTATGTTTAGATTTTGTCGAGGAATTAAAGAAAAAATTCTACAAGAACAAATAAAATCACTTTTATCATGAGTTTGAGAAATATTTTGCTTTTTTTATTATCTGTTTTTACTGGGATACTTCTTTTTGTTTGGGTTTATAATATAGTGGATTGGGAAGAGATAAAAAATATTTTTATAACCTTCAGTATAAATCAAGGATTAATAATTTTTGGCTTAACATTATTGATAGCTTTAATGGGAAGCTGGAGATGGCAAGAAATATTAAAAGGAGAGAATGTTAAGCTCTCTTTTTTTGATCTTTTTTATCCTTATTTAGCTGGTTTTTCAATAATATTTTTAGCTCCAATTTTAGTTTTAGCTGGAGAAACTTTAAGAATAATTATTCTTAAAGAAAAAAATTTAATTTCTTGGTCAAAAAGCACAATATCAATAATAATAGACAGAGTTTTAGAATGGACCACCAACTTAATCATTATTTTTTTAGGAGTTTTGTTCTTTATTTTTAAAATAGGACTTCCTCCCAAAAACTTGAGTTTAACTTTTGGCACAGTCTTTTTTATTTTTGTAGCAATAACCTTTTTCTTTTATATAAAAATCCTTAAAAAAGAAAGCATTCTAAAGATTTTTAGCAAAAGATTTTATCGTAGCTTTGAGGGAAAGCCAGAAGAAATTGAAAGCAGGATTTTTGATTTTTTCAGAATAAAAAATAAATTAATGTGGCAAATGTTTTTCTTGTCTTTTGTTAGGGCAATAGTAATGTATGTTAGAACTTGGCTTTTAATAATTTTTTTAGGAACAAAAATTGCTTTACTTCCAGCATTGTCTATTTTGAGCTTTACTCTTTTAGCAGTAATAATACCAATACCAGCTGCCTTGGGAAGCCATGAAGCAATTCAAGTTTTTGCTTTTAATTCTTTAGGCTTGAATATTTCTTCAGCCACTGCTTTTACTCTTATAATTAGAGCTTCAGAAACAATTTTAGCTTTAATTGGTTTAATAATTCTTTTTAAATTATGGGGCTTTTTAGTTAACAACAATTTCCTAAGTAAGATTGAAAAACTAACAAAGAAGTAAAATGTTGAATGATATAGGACAAAGATAGGACAGAATTAGAAGGTAGGACAAAGTTAGGACATTAAAAACTTGACAATGGGTTTTAGTCTTGATAGAAACAAACAATAAGAATATACTAGAGTTTATGTGTCCGTATTTACTTAATTATAAGAAGATAAATTAATTATGTTTTATTATAAAATCTTGGGACAAAAAAATTCTTTTCAATACCCTTTTACAACAAAAGAGGAAGTAATTTTATTTTTGATTAGTGGAGTTTAAACTTCGCTTTTTTTATTGTTTAAAAAAAGCGAGGCTTGAACTTCTAGTTCAAGAAAATAAAAATATAAAAGGTCGGAATGAAAGTGGCTTAGCAGATGTCCTCTAGTCATATCTAGCAGGATAATAAACGGAAAGGGTCCATGTTAGAGGGCCTTAGGTAAGCCACTTAATAATAATTAATTAATAAAAAACTAAAATGAACAAAAAAATTCTAATTAGTTTAAGTTTAATCGGTCTAGTTGCAGCTATTGCTATTGGTGGAACTATTGCTTATTTTAGCGATACTGAAACTAGTATTGGTAACACCTTTACTGCTGGAGCTATTGACTTAAAGATTGATAATGAAAGTTACGTGACCGATCACAATGGTATATTAGTTGCAAGTCCAGAAACTTCTTGGCAACTTTCTGATCTTGACGGTCAAGTTTTCTTCAACTTCGCAGATTTAAAGCCAGGAGACATTGGTGAAGATACAATTTCCATCCATGTAAACAACAATGACGCATGGATGTGTATGTCAACAGAAATCACTGGCTACTCCAGAAAATGGTATCACTGAGCCAGAAGCGGCAGATGATCTAACCACGGGTGCTAATGAAGGAGAACTGCAAGATGCAATAAATTTCGTTTTCTGGGTTGACGATGGAGACAATGTTCTAGAAGTAGCTGAGAGTGCACAAGTATGGCAAGGTACAGCTGAAGAATTTATGAATACTTCACCTCGTATTATTGCTGACTCAACCTTCAATATCTTTGACCAAACACCAGGTACTCCAGTTCCAGGAGATTCAATGTTCTATATTGCTAAAGCGTGGTGCTTTGGTGAATTAGGATTAGATCCTCAAAGTGAAGATAGTACTGATCCAGTTACAAGAGGAGCTACTGGAATTACATGTAACGGTGCATCAGTTGATAACAGCACACAGACTGACGGTATAGAAGGAAACATTACTTTTTACGCAGAACAGTCAAGAAACAATGCAGGTTTTGAGTGCAGCGTTCACTACATGCCAGTAGAATTCTTGTATGACCAAAATTCAGATGGAGATGGTGATAATGCCGCTGGCGAAGCAACAGGATTTGGTTATGATGCGCCTTATGTCACATGGAGCTATGTTCCAGGTGGAGTAACGCTTACTTTTAACAATCCTACACCATGGTTATTTGTATTTGATGTTAGAGTAGATAATGAAGCTGGTATTGCTCGTGATCAAACTGGTACTGACCTTACAACCATGACTATCGGAGCAGGTCCTTTGGCTTCACAGCAATGGGGTCTGACATACCAGAGAGTTGAGGTTGATGGTAGACCTACTCCTGATGTACATCAGGTAACACAGACTTTCTATGGCACAAACAACATCAAAGTTGGTTTGAGAGAAGGTGCAGAACGTGACTGGTACATTGATTGGTTAACTTTCTTGGCTCAATAAGGTTAATTTTCTGTAAACAGTTAGGAGCTTTAGACTAGATAAGAAGTAAAATAATCGAAATCTTTTAGGTTGCCTCAAGCTTTCCTTGTAGTAAGCTTGGGCAACTTATAAGGGTTTTAAACCTTAAAATAATAATGAAAGGTCGCGTTTTGCCTATAATCTCTATTAATGGAGAATAAATTAGGCAAATAAATGAAATATAAAAAAGAAAAAATTATGAACAAAAAAATATTAATTAGTTTAAGTGTAATTGGTGTAGTTGCTGCTTTAGCTATTGGTGGAACTATTGCTTACTTTAACGACACTGAAACCTCAACCGGAAATATTTTTGTTGCCGGAAGCATTGATTTGAAAGTAGACCATATATTTCAGTCATATAACGGCAGTGAATGTGAGGAATTCTGTGAAGTTCCAGGAGATCCTCAGAACATTGTAGGTAATGGAAGTTTTGAGGCACCAGAGGTAACCAACAGCGCTAAGTGGGAGATATTTCCTTCAGGTTCTACTGGTCTCATTTGGACTGTGGAATGGGTTGGAAGTACTACTAGCTACGGTGGTTATACAAGACCGGATCCATCATTAGTTGAGTACCACGAAGGCGTCCTTGGTTCCGCTTATGAAGGAAATCAGTATACAGAACTTGATGGTGACTGGTATGGACCAGGACATCCGCAGAGTAACGAACCAGCATCGGTTCGTATATGGCAGGATATTTCTACCACTCCAGGTGCTAAGTATCGAGTTCAATTCGCTTTTGCTCCGCGTCCAAGCACTGGAACCGGAGACAACCAACTTGAATTTAGTTGGAATGGAAGTGCTATAGACACTCTCTCTGATTCCGCTGGAAGTGGATCAATACAGTGGTCAATAGAAACATACGATGTTACAGCATCGAGCGCAACAACTCGTATTGAGTTTGCCGACGTTGGAATAGAGAACTCATTGGGAACATTTCTTGATGATGTTCGTGTCTACGAACTTGATTGTGATTACAGTCTTCCTGGAGCAGAATCATGTGAACTTTGGGAAGAAACTGATCTTACCGAGCATAAGTTCTTCAATTTCCTGGATGTGAAGCCGGGTGATTTTGGCAGAAATGTCATCAGCTTGCATGTTGATGATAATGATGCCTACGCCTGTTTGATTATTCATGATGGTGATGATCAAGAAAATTCACTTTTGGAAACAGAGGAATACGCTGGAGATGCAATTAATCAAGGAAATAATTTTGGCTTCGGCGAACTTTCCGATTATCTGGAGATTTTTGCCTGGGAAGATTTAGACCAGGATGGTCTCTACGACCCAAGCAATAGCGAGAATCCATTATATGAAGGTAGTATCCAGACTGAAATAATTCCCATGGATCTCACAGGAGGTGGGCCGACCGAATATCTTGGTTTTGCCTGGTGTGCCGGAGATTTATCTGTGAATCATACATCAGGAGAAATCACTTGTGATGGTTCGGCTATGGGTGACCAAGCTCAAAGCGATTCTTTCACCGCGAGTTTGACCGCTTACGCTGAACAACAGAGGAATAATTCAGAATTTGATTGTGAGAACGTAGTATTGCCTGTATTGCCTAACTAATACTTGAAACTTTTTCAGTTGCCTCAAGCTTGTGGACTGGGGCAACTTATAAAGGATTTAAAATTTTATTTAATAAAGTAAATGAAAGCATTTAAAATAATTTATTATATTCTTACTGTTTTTATTGGAGCAATTGCTATCTTACTTATTGGTTCAGTTATTCCAATTGCCGGAAATTACAAGTTAATGGTTGTTCAATCAGGTTCAATGGAACCAGTTATTAAAATGGGAAGTATGATTGTAGTAAAACCAAGCGAGGATTATAAAATTGGTGATATGATTAGTTTTATGAATAGAGTAGAACGAGAAGAGTCAATCACTCATCGAATTATTGATTTAGAGGTAATAGAAGGTGAAAGTTTCTATGTTACCAAAGGAGACGCAAATGAAGATCCAGACCCTAGAAGGGTGGCAAAAAGAGATATAATTGGTAAGGTTTTATTTAGTATTCCTTATTTTGGTTACGCTGTAGATTTTGCTAAAAAACCATTAGGTTTTGCTTTAATTATTATTCTTCCAGCTTCGATTATCATTCTTGACGAAGCTAGGAAAATTTATGAAGAAATTAAGAAAAAACCAGTCTAAAAGAAAATATAGGAAAAAGTATTCAAAAGGTATTCAAAACCTTATGGAAAAGTTTATATTAAAAACTGTTGTTCTTTTATTAATTATCAGTCTTAACTGGGCTGGGTTTTCGAATATTGGTAAAACATCAGCTTACTTTTTTGACAATGAGGGCTCTAATGGTAATCTTTTTGAAGCAACTCTTTTTGATTTTTCAATAACTAATAAATATATAGAGAACTTTATAGGCATAGAAGCTACTAGTGATATAGAATCGGTTTCAGTAGTTACAAAAACAACAGGAAGCTTGAATGTCCAATATGAAGTAAGTGCTGAGAAGATAAGTGGGAATGATGATTTTTGCAATGCGCTTCAAATAGAATTAGAACATAATGGATCAGAGAAACATGATGGGTCACTTCTTTCTGTTAGTGTTCCAGTAACTACTCAATTGGGAACTTGGGAGCTTGAGCTTGATTTACCTGCCTCTGCCACCAATGTTCTTCACGGGACAGAATGTGATGTAGATTTGATATTTAAGGGGTGGAGAAGTAGTATTGTTAACTTTGAAGATAGTGGCTTTACAGACGAAGAGAGAATAAACTTACGTCTTACAAGCAGAATGGTTGTTTTAAATGAATTTTTACCAAATCCTAACGGATTAGTTCCTGATTATGGATTTGATTTTGGAGAGGATGGCGATAGTAAACCACGAGGAGAATGGGTAGAGTTGTATAATAATAGTAATACAAACCATGACCTTGCTGGTTGGTATATTTGGGATGCAAGCAGTGATGATTCAAACAAAGTTTTTATTACTGATTCAAACACATATTCAGCAACTACAATTATTCCAGGAAATGGTTGGCTTGTAGTATATATGAACAAAGCAGTACTTGATAATACTGGTGATACAGTAAAGTTATTTAATGATAGTGATACTTTAATTGATTCGTATGCTTACACGGGTGATAATGATTATTGTGAGATTGAACCTACCCCAGAAGATCCAAATTCTACCAGTAGCTCTGGTACTTGTGGAGGCGTTCCACCCAATAAATCATATGCTCGTATTCCCGATGGTATTGGTTATTGGGTAGATCCTATTCCTACGCCTGGTAGACCAAATATTTTAGAATCAGAGATAGAGATTATAAATCAAGAATCAGCTGTTGAAGAGGTACTAATTGAAGAACCTATTTCTAACGACATATTTGATGAAGAACCATTCATTGAAGAAGAGCCAGTTAACGAAGAAACTTCAACTATTCCAGAAGAATTAATTACGGAAGAAGAACCTATTGTAGAAGAAGAACCTCCAGTAGTTGAGGGAGAAGTTCCGCTTGAAGAGCCCGTTGTGGAAGAACCAGTAGTTGAAGAACCAGCTGTGGAAGAAGAGCCAATCCTTGAAGAATCCCCAATTACTGAAGAAGAATCTGTTGTTGAAGAAGAAACAGTTGAAGAATCAGTTGTTGAAGAAGAGTCAAATGCTGAAGAAACTCCAATTATTGAAGAAACAACCGAAGATGTAGTTGAGGAGGTGGTTGAAGCCCCTGTTACTGAAGAAACACCAGCAGATGAAGCTCCAATAGCCGAAGAGCAGCCAGCTGTTTTGCCTGATGATGATTTTTCTACTCAAACTACGACTGGAGAAAGTGAAGGTGATGTAGGAAGTGGTGATGGAAGCGATGATCCGAGTAGTTTAGATAGTGGTAGTTCCACTGAAAGCGTTGTAGAGAGCGAATAATGAATTAAGAATTATGAATAAAGCATTAAAAACAATTTTAATAATTTCAATCGCATTTTTTAGTGTGGGAATTTTGTTAATACCTTCAACTTGGGCTCAAGCCCAAAATTTAGTTGTTGAATTTGAAACAGATCCCTTATTTGATAAAGCTAATTTTCTGCCGGGTAACAGTGTTACTCGTTGGGCTAAAGTAACTAATAATAATGGTGAAAACAAACCAATTGCTACTGAGGCTATAAATTATCCTGGTTTTCCTAATTTCAATAATGTGCCAATTGATGATTTATCCAGAGCTTTAAATATAATAATTAGAGAAAAAGGAGGCGATGATTTATATGGTGGTTCAATTGGAATAAAGACTTTATTTAACTTTTATGAAGATGGTGAAACCTATCTTTCTGACATAGCAAATAGCAATTTTAAAGAATATGAATTTGAAATAACTTTTCCTTCAGAAAAAGAAAATGATTGGCAAGAGAAAACAACTTATTTTGACATTCTAGTAGGATTTGAGGGAACTGAAGGTGGTGGAGGCAACGGTAATGGTGGAAACGGTGGTGGTGGAGGAGGCGGAGGAGGAGGCGGAGGTTTGCCACTCGGATTAACGATTTTTAATGAGGCAGATAAAGAGATTGAAACAACTAGTATAACTATTACTTGGCAGACTAATTATTTTTCTACTAGCCAAGTGATTTATGGCACTGAATCTGAAGATCATACTTTGGATTTAAGTGATACTACTGGAACTCCACCAAAATATGGTTATGCCCATACCACGTCTGAATATGATACTAGTACAAAAGTTACTGTCCATTCAGTAACTATTACTGGATTAAGCGCTGGAACTACTTATTATTATCGATGTGTTTCTCATGCTTCTCTAGCAGTTAGCACATCTCATAGCTTTACTACTTTAGGAGTAAAGGGAGAAGAAGAAACACCTTTTGAGGGAGGAGAAATTCCTGAGATAATAGAAGAAGCTCTTGAGAAAATAGCCGAAGCGGGAGAAGAAACTCCTGAAGCTCAAGGACTAATTACTGAATTAAAAGAACTTTTAGTTGAAGAAGAAATTATTACTCCTGAGCAAGAAGAACTACTTGCTGGAAATTTAGGGCTTTTAGCTAATATGGGAATCGCTTGGGGAGAAATTAGTCAATCTCTTTTGATGACTATTTTGATAATAATTTTGTTAATACTTTTACTTTTGATATTAATTAAGAAAATAAGGAAGTGGGCCGAAGAGAAAAAAAAGAAATATAGTCCCTAAGTTTTTTTAGAATCCTTTAATTTTACCCCGCTTTTTTCAAAAAGGCGGGGTTTTGATATAATTAAAATATGAAATTGAAAATTTTTCCTTTTAAAGAAGTAAAATGTTGAATTACGAGATCGCAAAAATATTTTATGAAATCGCTGATTTTTTAGAGATGGAAGACGTTCAATTTAAACCCTCGGCTTACAGAAAGGTAGCTCTTGCCTTAGAAGTACTTGAAAAAGATATTGCAGATATCTATATTGAGGGTGGTAAAAAAGCATTAGACCAAGAAGTACCTGGAGTTGGGGAAAGCATTGCTAAGAAAATAGAAGAATATTTAAAAACAGGCAAGATTAAGTATTTTGAAAAACTGAAAAAAAAGATACCCATAGATATGGAAAAACTAAATGCTATTGAGGGATTGGGTCCCAAAAGAATTAAAGTTCTTTATAAAGAACTGAATGTTAAAAATTTAAGAGATTTGGAAAAAATGGCTAGGGCTGGAAAAATTGCTTCTTTATTCGGTTTTGGTTCTAAAATAGAAAAGAATATTTTACAAGGATTAAAGTTTTTTAAGAAAAGCAGAGGAAGATTTTTATTGGCGGAAATTTTACCAAAAGTTGAAGAAATTGAGCAAGCCTTTAAAAACTTTAAATATGTACGGGGAATTAGTGTTGCTGGTTCTGTTCGTCGTGGCAAAGAAACTATTGGAGATATTGATTTGTTAGTAATAACCAAAGAACCTGCCAAGACAATGAATTTTTTTGTTTCTTTACCAGGAATTGTTAAAATTTGGGGAAAAGGACGAACTAAATCATCAATAAGACTTAAGCAGGGATTTGATGTAGATTTAAGAATTGTGCCTAAAAAAAGTTATGGTTCTGCCCTACAATATTTTACTGGGTCCAAAGAACACAATATTGCTACGAGAAAAATTGCTATGAGCAAAGGATTGAAACTCAATGAATATGGACTTTTTAAGCAAAGAAAAAGAATTGCTGGAAGCAATGAAAAAGAGCTTTATAAAGCTATTGGTCTTGATTGGATACCTCCTGAATTAAGAGAAGACAGAGGAGAGATAGAGGCTGCTTTAAAAGGAGAACTACCACATCTTATTGAACAAAAAGATATTAAGGGGGATTTACACTGTCATTCAAGGCATGAGACAATCTTAGAAATAGCCAAAAAAGCAATGGAAATGGGATATCAATATTTAGGGATTTCAGATCATACTAAGTTTTTAAGAATTGAAAATGGTTTAAATGAAAAACAACTGATTAAACAGGGAAAGAAAATTGATGGATTAAATAAAAGATTTAAAAAACAAGGCATTAATTTTCAGATTTTGAAAGGAGCCGAGGTTAATATTTTAAAAAATGGTTTACTTGATATTAAAGACGACACGCTTTCAAAATTAGATTATGTTATAGCTGGCGTTCACTCTAATATGAAAATGAATAAGATAGAGATGACAAAGAGAATCATTAAAGCAATGAAAAATCCTTATGTTAAGATTCTATCTCATCCTACCGGTAGGATTCTTAAGAAAAGAGATGAATATCAGGTTGATTTTGATAAAATCTTGAAAACAGCTAAAGAGCTTGGAAAAATATTAGAGATTAATTCTTTTCCTTCAAGATTAGATCTTAATGATAAAAATATTAAGAGAGCAAAAGAATTTGGTGTCAAAATGGCAATTAATAGCGATGCTCATCATAAAAATCAGTTAGAATATATTCAATTTGGTGTTTTACAAGCTCGTAGAGGATGGGCTGAAAAGCAAGATATTATTAATACTTTGTCTAAAGAGAAATTATTAAGTTTTTTTAAATAATCCATGAAATTTAAAGATAAAGTATACAAAGTTGTTAGTAAGATACCTAAAGGTCAAACAATGAGTTATGCTGATGTAGCCAAAGCTGCAGGTAGTCCTAAGGCATACAGAGCAGTGGGTAACATTATGCACAATAACCCTGATCTTAAAAGAGTTCCCTGTCACAGAGTTATTAAGTCTGATGGTACTATTGGAGGATATGCTGGTGGAACTAAAAAGAAGATTGCTTTACTTAAAAAAGAAGGTGCTATAAAAACATGAAAAAATCATCTTGCAAGATGATTTTCTGAAGTAATTTTTTTATTTAAAAAAATAATATTATTTTACTTTCTCTATAATCTTTTCAAAGATTTTAGGATGGTTTCGAGCAAAATCAGACAATACTTTTCTATCTAATTCAATTTTGTTTTGTTTTAAGCCATAAATAAATTTATTATAGGGAATACCATGGCTTCTTGAAGCAGCATTAATCTGAATTTGCCAAAGTTGACGAAAGACCCTTTTCTTTTTCTTTCTGTCTCTGAACATATTTGTCCAGGCATGAAGAAGAGCTTCTTTGGCAGCTCGATATTTAGATTTTCTTCCCCAACGAAAACCCTTGGTATGTTTTAATAGACTTTTCCTTCTTTGCCTGGCAATTTTTCCTCTTTTAACCCTAACCATATTAGTATGTTAAGAGTTTTTTAATTTTTTTCGCTTCAGGTTTTGAAACCAAAACCCATTTCCTATTTTTTCTTTTTTTATTACCTGATTTCTTTGCCAAATTATGATTAAGACCAACCGCTCTTCTTAGAATTTTACCGGTTTTAGTAAACTTAAAACGTTTGGCAATTGATTTTCTTGTTTTAGCCATATTATTTTTTAGTAATTATCATTGTTAAATTTCTTCCTCTTCTTTGGATATCTCTTTGAACTTTAATAGTTATTTTTTGATTTAACGCCTCAGTAAACTGATTTATTTTTTCTTCGGCAATATTCTGAAGTGCTCTCTGTCTTCCTCTTAAAATTATATCTATTCTGATTCTATCTCCTCTTTTTAAAAACTTTTCGGCTTGTCTAACTCTTGTTTCTAAGTCGTGAGGGGAAATATTAAAACTTAATCTTATTGCTTTTAATTCTCCTACTTTTTTTGTTTTAGATTGTCTTTTTTTCTTTTCTTCTGCATAAAGATATTTTCCATAATCAGTTATTCTACAGACAGGAGGTTGTACTTTTTGAGTAACTTGGACTAAATCTAAATTGCGCTCTCGAGCCATTCGGAGCGCGTCTTTTAAATTCATAACTCCTAACTGTTTCCCAGTTTCGTCTACCAACCTGATCTCTAAAGCTCTTATTCTATTATTAGCTAATGCTTTTCTAATATTATTTATTTTATATTATTTTTTTGTGGAGATGGCGAGGGCGAACTCGCGTCCAAAGCTTTTATCAAAGTAATTCTACAGATATATCTTGTTTATTTTGAATGTTAGATTGAAACAAGAAAAATTCTAACAAGTTTATCTCTTTTTTTCAATAGATACTCGAGATAAGAAATCTATCAATCTCGATTATATAACACCTAGAATAATCTATCGAGAATCAACTATTTAGATGCCTTCTTAAGCGTAAGCTAAAGCAGGTTGTTTAAATAAGTTTGCACTTATTGTTTTTCTAAAAGTTTAGCGAGATTTTAGAATGCTCGATCTGCATAAATTGACAAAAAGTTTTGTCGAAACGTTCATCCCCATTAGGATTTTTCTCTTAAAACTCTTTGAATTATTCTTTCTACGTCTTTCTTTTTAATTTTTTCTCTTTTATCAACTTTTTTTAAAATCTTAACTATCCCAAATTCAATTTTTATTATACCTTTTTTAGCATAAACTTTCAAGGGTATCAAGGTTAATCCTTTTTGCTGTGTTTTTCCTATTAATTGCCTGATTTCAGATTTTTTTAATAGTAATTTTCTTGATCTTTCTGGATTATAATCTTTAGGAGCATTTTTGGGCTGGTATCTTGGAATATTGCATCCAGTTAAGTAAATTTCTTCATTTTTAATCACAACATAAGAGCCAGCAAGATTTATTCTACCTAATTTTATTGATTTTACCTCTTGTCCAATTAAAGAAATACCGGCTTCAATCTTTTTTAAGATTTTATATTTGAAATAAGCTTTTTTGTTTTCAGCAAATACTTTCATACTTTTATTCTAACACGGTTAAAGCCAAAGCAGCCATTAATCCATATTCTTAAAGGCTGCTAAACAAAAGAAAAGGTTTAATACTGAGGCACTAAAAAAGAGTGGTAGAAAACCAAAAGAAGTAATAACAAAACCAGCAATAGCTTGGGTTATTGCCATTCCTACATGTGTTCCTATCATTAAGATACTTATATCTCCGGCCATGGAGTTGTGATTGATAATCTCAATAAAGATTGTTTCGCGTCCTACATCAGAAATACCACCAACAATACCTAATAAAATCATTAATATTGGCAAAGAGATTTGATTGATAAAGGGTAATAAAATTAAAAACAAGGAATAGAAAAAACCGCCTATTAATATTTTATATTTACCTTTACCAATAGAGCGAAGAGCGTAAACACAAATACCACCAAAAAGGATTCTGGCACCTAAAATTAATCCAATGTTTTGTGTCATAATGCCTGCTCCTTTTAGAAATAAAGGAAAGACGTAGTTTCCAACCAGTCCGAAATAAAGTCCTGATACAAAGAAAAGAGTAAAAAATGTTTTGAATTTTTTTGTTTTGTTTTTAAAACTAAGAGATTCTAAGATTGCCAAAATGCTTATTTTCCTTTTTTCTTTATCTATTAATTTTTTAACATTTGGGAAAATTAAAAGAGATAAACCCATTAATAGATATAAAGTTTTATCATAAAAAAGCTTTGTTAATAAAAATCCGGCCAAAAGCGTACCCATGGCATTAAAAATAGAACCTATACCCCTCATTTTTATTAATGTTTTTTCGCGTTCCTGGCTATGGTCAAGAAAATAAGCGCGGTTAACAGACCAAAGAGAAGCATTTCTAACTCCTTCACTCATTTTTCCGAGTAAAAAACCAAAAGGAGATTTTGAGAAATAATATACTGTGAGGTGGACTAAGTTCATAATTCCACAAAGCCAATAGAATTTTTTTCTACCTATATAGTCTGAAACTGTTGCAAAAACAACCCTGTTTGTTTGGCTCACCAATGGAAGAATAGCAAAAATCAATCCCATTGATTTAATGGATATTCCTCTATCAAGCATTAATAAAGGTAAAAGAATATAGGTTACACCGCTAATAAAGGCATTTAACCCTTGAATTACAAAGGCATTTTTTATTCCAGTTTTTGTTTTCATGTATCAATTTTCCGTTTATAGGTCAAAGAACATTCTGTTCTTTTCCACCTTTTGCTATGCTCAGGTAGATAAAGAAGAGGATGAAGTCCTCTTCGCCTATGTTTCACTATACTTTAAATTACGATATACTAAAAGTGATGATACAAGAAAAGATAGCAGAATTAATACAAAAGTCAATAAAAATCGCTCAAAAAAAGGGAGCTTTTTCTGAATTTGACCTGCCTGTGATTAAGATTGAACATCCAAAAGAAATGTTTCATGGTGATTATGCTACAAGCATTGCTTTGGTAATTTCTAAGATTTTGAAAAAAAATCCAATGGAAATTGCGGAAAGTATTAAGTTTCAAATTTTAGACTTAGAGCCTGATTTTTTTGAGAAGGTTGAAGTTGTAAAACCAGGATTTATTAATTTTTTTCTTTCTCAGGAATTTCTTATTAACTCTCTAAATAATATTTTGAAAGAAAAAGAAAAATATGGTTCAGCTAAAATAAAAAAGACAGTTGTTATTGATTATTCTGCTCCTAATATTGCTAAGCCATTTGGAATTGGTCACCTAAGATCAACTACTCTTGGTCAATCTATCTATAATATTTATAAGTTTTTGGGTTGGAAGTGTATTGGTGATAATCATTTGGGAGATTGGGGTACTCAATTCGGTAAAATGATAGTTGCTATTAAAAAATGGGCTAATAAAGAAAAGTTAAAAGATTTATCAATTGCTGATTTAGAAAAACTATATATTAAGTTTCATCAGGAGATAGAAGCTAATCCTGAGTTAGAAGATGAAGCAAGAGCTTGGTTTAAAAAATTGGAAGATAACGATAAAGAGGCAAAAGAAATTTGGCAGACCTGTGTGGATATTAGCTTAAAAGAATTTGATAAAGTTTACGATTTGTTGGGAGTAAAAATAGATTATGTTTTAGGTGAAAGTTTTTATCAGGGCAAAACGATGTCAATTATTAAAGAGGCAAATAAGAAAAAAATTGCTATTAAAAGCCAAGGAGCTCTGATTATTAAATATCCTAAAGATAAACTACCTCCAACTATTATTCTTAAATCTGATGGCGCCACCAATTATTTTACAAGAGACTTAGCCACAGTTCAGTATCGTTTAAAAACCTGGAAACCAGACCTGATTATTTATGAGGTTGGGGTTGAACAATCTCTTCACTTCCAACAATTGTTTTGGGCCATAGAGCTTTTTGGTTGGGCCAAAAGAGAAAAATTCTTTCATATGGCTCATGGTCTTTATAGAAGTAAAGAGGGGAGACTTTCTACTAGAAAAGGCAAAACAATTCATTTAGAAGCTGTTTTACAAGAAGCAATTGATAGAGCAAAAAAGATTATTGAGCAATCAGAAACAAGCCAGGATTTATCAAATAAAGAAAAAGAAAAAATAGCTCAAATTGTTGGTATTGGAGCTGTTAAATATAATGATTTATCTCAACATTACAGCAGAAATATTATTTTTGACTGGGATAAAATTCTGAATTTAAAAGGAAACTCAGGTCCTTATTTACAATATACTTTTACTCGTTGTAAAAGTGTTCTTAAAAAATCTAAAACCAAAATTAATTTTAAAAACATAGAAAACCTTGATTCAGAAGAAAAAAATATTTTAAGAACAATTTATAAATTTCCAGAAGTAGTTCAAGAAGCGGCTGATAAGTTTTCTCCTAATTTAATTTGTAATTTTGCTTTTGATTTGGCTCAAAAATACAACCTTTTTTATCAAAAGCATTCAATCATTAAAGCAGAGACTGATAATTTAAAAATGTTTAGATTAAGTTTAACAGTGGCTGTGGCTCAAGTATTAAAAAACTCTCTTTCTCTTCTGGGAATTTCTGTTCCCTCCCAAATGTAATCTCTTGTGATAAACCGGGCTTATCGTAAATAAAAAAAGAGAGCAAAGTGATTTATTGTTTTGCTCTTTTATTTGAAACTAGCACCTTCAATAGCTGTTTTTTTCAGCCAAAGCTTTAGCTTTTTTTTCAGCCAAAGCTTTAATTTGCTTAAGGAAAGCTTCCCATTCGACCCATTTCCCCTTGTCTTTTATGTACTTGTCCGATCCCCAAAAGCTGTTGTCAGTCATATGCTTCACATAATCCTTATTGGTCTTGTCATACTTACTTGCCCAGGAAGGATTCTTATTTTCAGTTACCAGTTCAGCTTCTTCAATTTTTCTAGCCATATTACAAACTCACCTTTATTCTACAATTAACTTAAAATTTGTCAAATTTTCAATTCCAGAAAAAATGTAAAAAAAGAAGAGCAAGTTTTTGCTCTTTTTTAACCTTTTGTTTTTGGTTTTGGTTTTCTTCGGAAGGTTTTTGAACTCATCTTTTTCACCTCAACCTCCTTTAAAAAAGCCGTCTGTTCTACCACCAATGATGAATGAAACGCCACCACAATCTCGATGTCCTCATGCGTCCGCCGCTTTCACGCATCCTCTCAAAATAGAAGAGATGCCACATGAACGACTTTTTATCGCCTAGTTTAGGAATCATTTCTCAGCCTCCTCAATTTTTCTACTCATATTTTTCATATTATGAACCACTTTTATTATATAACTAATTTTAAAATTTGTCAAATTTTCAATTCCAGAAAAAATGTAATTAAAAAAAGACCGAAAGTTTGTTTCTAGTCTTGTTTTTGACAATATTGTCTTATAAGAACCTAAGTAGTTCTTTTTTTGTTTTGAATGATCTATTTTTTCTGGTCGGTAACTCGTTCTTTGGCTGCGAGTTTTCTTTCTCTTTTCTTTTCTCTTCGTTTTCTTAACTGACGCTTCGATTTTTTCTTTTTCTTTTTTCCCATAATTGTACTCCTTTCGATTTGTTCTGTCTCATAGTCTCTTTTTTATCACAAACTCTGTATTTGTCAATTATTAAAATAAAAAAGCCGGGGGAGGTTCGACGTCCCCCATTTTTTTGTTTGAAAAAAGGGGGTGAAAATGGTAATTTGAACTTATGAAAGAACTTAAAAACAAGTATTTTTTGTTAAGACACGGTCAAAACACACATCAGATTAAGGATATTAAAACTATATATTTTTGGCCAGATGGAGATCCTCCTTATGCTTTGACTGAATTAGGTAAAAGCCAAATTCAAGAAAAATCCCTTCAACTAAAAAGTAAAAAGATTGATTTAATTTTTTCCTCAGACATTTTAAGAACAAAGCAAACAGCTGAAATTGTTGGTCAAGAATTAGGATTAGAACCAAAATTTGATCAAAGATTAAGAGATACTAATTGGGGAGTTTTTCAAGGAAAATCAATGGAACAAGCATGGGCTTTTTACAATCATAATATGGAAAAAAAGTTTATCATTGCTCCTTCTGAAGGTGAAAGCTGGCACGATGTTAAAACAAGAGTAATTGGTTTATTAAAAGAAATAGAAGAAAAATATAATCAAAAAAATATTTTAATTGTTAGTCATGGCGATCCTTTATGGCTTTTAGAAGATTGGATGAATGAATTAAATCAAGAACAGTCCTTAAAACGAAGAAAAAATGGTTGTCCGATGAAAGTAGGAGATTTAAAAGAAATAGTATGAATTTTGTTGAAAACGAACATAAAATTCTAAAATTTTGGAAAGATAATAATATTTTTGAAAAATATCAGAAAAAAAACCACGGAAAAAAAAGATGGTCTTTTTTAGATGGTCCGATTACGGCTAATAATCCAATGGGCGTTCATCATGCTTGGGGTAGAACATATAAAGATCTTTTTCAAAGATATAAAGTAATGAGAGGTTATGACCAAAGATTTCAAAATGGTTTTGATTGTCAGGGTCTTTGGGTAGAAGTAGAAGTAGAAAAAGAAATGGGTTTTAAATCTAAAAAAGACATTGAAAAATTTGGTATTGAAAAATTTGTTAATGCCTGTAAAGCCAGAGTAATGAAATACTCTAAGATTCAAACCGAGCAATCAATTCGTTTAGGTCAGTGGATGGATTGGGACAATTCCTATTTTACAATGTCAGATGAGAATAATTACACTATTTGGAGTTTTTTAAAAAAATGTCATCAAAAGGGTTGGTTATATAAAGGTAAAGATGTTGTACCATGGTGCCCGCGTTGTGGCACAGCTATTTCTCAACATGAAATTTTATCTGAAGAATATAAAGAAGTTGTTCATAAATCAATTTTCATAAAATTTAAGGTTATAAATAAACAAAACACTTACTTTTTAGTTTGGACAACTACTCCCTGGACATTACCAAGCAATGTTGCTTTAGCTGTTAATCCAGAATTAGATTATGTTGAGGTTAAAAAAGAACAAGAAACATTTATTTTAGTTAAAGAAAAAGCTGATTTAATTTCAGAAGGTAAGATAGTTAAAACTTTTAAAGGCAAAGAATTAGAAGGACTAAAATATGAAGGCATATTTGATGAACTTCCTATTGTTAAGCAGGCCTTAGAAAATAATGGGCACATGGTTATTTTATGGGATGAGGTTTCTTTTGAAGAGGGAACAGGAATAGTTCATATAGCTCCTGGTTGTGGGCAAGAGGATTTTCAGTTGAGTAAAGATTTTAGTTTGCCGGTTATTGATCCAACTAATGAAGAAAGTAAGTATTTACCAGGATTTGGTTTTCTAACTAATAAATTAGTAGCTAAAGACGAAACTAGAGATTTAATCTTTGACAACCTAAAAGAAAAAGGAAAAGTTTTTAAAATAGAGAATTATAGACATAGATATCCTATTTGCTGGCGATGCAAATCAGAATTAATCTTTCGCTTAGTCGATGAATGGTATATTTCAATGGATGATTTAAGAGAACCATTGAAGAAAACAGTGAAAAAAATAGAGTGGATTCCTAGTTTTGGCAAAGAAAGAGAAATAGATTGGCTTAATAATATGCACGATTGGATGATTTCTAAAAAAAGATACTGGGGCTTAGCTCTTCCAATTTTTGAGTGTGATTGCGGTCATTTTGAAGTTATTGGTTCAAAACAAGAATTAAAAGAAAGAGCAGTCTCTGGTTGGGAAAAATTTGAAGGCCATTCTCCTCATCGTCCTTGGATAGATGAGGTTAAAATCAAATGTTCAAAATGTGACAAACAAATTTCTAGGATATTGGATGTTGGTAATCCTTGGCTGGATGCAGGAATTGTTTCTTTTTCTACTCTTAAATATTCTTCAGATAAAAAATATTGGAAAAAATGGTTTCCAGCTGATTTTATTTGTGAATCTTTTCCTGGCCAATTTAAAAATTGGTTTTACTCTCTTATTGTTATGAGTCAGGTGATGAATAACACCGCACCAGTTAAAACAATTTTTGGCCATGCTACTGTTAAAGATGAAAAAGGAGAAGAAATGCACAAATCTAAAGGTAACACTATCTGGTTTGATGACGGAGTAGAAAAGATGGGAGCTGATGCTATGAGATGGCTTTATTCCAGACAAAACATTATTCATGACTTGAGATTTGGCTACAATACAGTGGATGAAGCTAAAAAGAAACTATTAACTCTTTGGAATAGTTTTTATTTCTTTAAAACATATGTTAAAGAAATACCAAATTCCAAATCCCAAATCCCAAATTCTAAGAATATTTTAGATCAATGGATTATTTCTAAGTTTAATAATCTAATTGAAAAAGTAACCCAAAACTTAGATCAATTTAAAACCAGCCAAGCTGTTTTGGCCATGGAAAACTTTTTTATTAATAATTTATCTCTTTGGTATATTCGTAGGTCTAGGACACGATTACAAAAACCAAAAGATGAAACAGAAAAAAGAGAAGCCACAGAGGTTTTGTATTATATTCTTTTGAATTTAACAAAATTGATAGCGCCAGTAATTCCGTTTTTGGCTGAAGAAATCTATCTTTCTTTGAAAAAGAAAGACATGCCAGAGTCTGTGCATTTGTCTGACTGGCCCAAGACATATAAACGAAAGATTAAACCTGACTTAGAAAAGAAAATGGATTTGGTCAGAGAAATTGTTTCTTTGTCCTTAGCAAAAAGAAAGGAATTAGGCATTAAAGTAAGACAGCCGCTTGCTTCCCTCAAAATTAAGTCTGAGAGTTCAAAGATTAAAAATAACCAATTATTAGATTTAATTAAACAAGAAATAAATGTAAAGAAGATAATTTACGATCCTAAAATCAAAGAAGAAATAGAGCTTGACATAAAACTTACTCCTGAGCTTGAAGACGAAGGAAAACTAAGAGATATATTGCGCCAAATTCAAAATATAAGAAAAGAATTAGGATTGAAGCCGTCCCACAGAATATTTATTGGTTATGAAGCTACGGGTAGAATAAAAAAGATTTTAGCTCGTCAAGAATCTCGGACTCAGATTCTTAATGAAACTAAGGCAGATAAGATTAAGTATGGTAGGTCTCCTAATATTGATAAAGAAAAAGAATTGAAAATTGGCCAAGATAATTTATGGATAGGAATTAAAAAAATTAAATGAGATGGTCGTTCATTATCGTACTCAAGGATTTATTCTCAAACAGGACAATTTTAAAGAAGCAGATCAATTATTTACAATTTATACTAAAGATTTTGGAAAACTAAAGATTTTAGGTAGAGCCATAAGAAAGATAAAAGCAAAATTAAGAGGAAATACCAAATTATTTTCCTTTGTGGAATTAGAATTTATTCAAGGTAAAAGTTATAGAACACTTACTAATGCTGTTGTTATTGATAAATTTTCTGAGATTCATAAAGATTTAGAAAAATTAAAAATTATCTATCAAATTAGCGAAGTTTTAGATGATTTGATTAAAGGACAAGAACCCGACGAAAAAATTTGGCGTTTACTAAATGAAACCTTTGGCAGATTAAACGATTTACCATTTACCATTTACCATTTACCATTAATATATTATTATTTTTTCTGGAATCTTGTTTCTGCTTTGGGATATCATCCTCAATTAGATAATTGCATTTTGTGCGCCAAAAAGCTAAAACCTGAAAAATTAAGTTTTATTTCAGAACAAGGAGGAATAATTTGTTCCAATTGTTTAAAAGATAAAAAACAAGCTATAAATATTAGCCCAGAAACAATTAAGGTGTTAAGATTAATTTTGAATAAAGATTGGTTGATTATCAGAAAATTAAAAAAGATTAGTGAATCTAATTTGAATAATTTAGAAAACGTGTCTGATAATTTTCTTAATTTTATTCTTAATCAAATTAATTAATTCAAATGAAAAAAAATTTTATTATTTTTTTAATGATTCTTCTGGTAGTAGTTGCTATTTATTATTGGGATTCTAACTCTTATTCAAGAGAAACCTTAAAATTAGAAATTTTAGGTCCAGAAACAATAGAAATTGCTGAAAATTTTGAATATCTTGTTAAATATAAAAACAATGGAAAGGTTAGATTAGAAGAGCCAAGAATAATTTTTGAATATCCCGATTATTCAATTGTTGAAGAAAATCTTTTAAGAAAGGAAATAGAGTTAGAAGATATTTATCCAGGAGAAGAAAAAACATATTCTTTTAAAGCTCGACTTATAGGAAAAGAAGGAGAAGCCAAAACAGCTAAGGTTTCCTTAAGTTATCGTCCTAAAAACCTTAAAGCGCGCTTTGAGTCAGAGACCACTTTTACCACTGTAATTAAGAGCATTCCATTAACTTTTAGGTTTGATTTGCCTTCTGATGTTGAATCTGGAAAAGATTTGACCTTTTCTTTGAATTATTTTTCAAATATTGATTATCCTCTTTCTGGCTTAAGAATAAAAATAGAATATCCTTTAGATTTTGAGTTTATTGAATCCATTCCTCAATCTTTAGAACAAATTGAATGGGAAATTCCTCCTATAAACAAAGCTGAAGGTGGAAGAATTAAAATCACTGGCAAAATCAGGGGTGGCGTTGGAGATTATGAGATTTTCAAAGCTGAATTTGGCACATGGCAAGATGGAGAATTTATTTTACTAAAAGAAATTTCTAAAGCAGTAAAAATTATTAAACCAGCTCTTTATATTAGTCAAGAAATAAATGGTAATCCAGAATATATTGCTAGTCCAGGTGATTTACTTCACTATCAAATTTCTTTTAAAAATATAGGTGAAACTGCTTTGACTGATTTATCTCTTTTAATTACTTTGACTGGAGATAGTCTTGATTTAAATAGTATTAGAGTTCCTCGTGGAGATTTTGAACAAGGGGATAATTCAATTTTATGGGATTGGAAAAGATTAGGAGAACTCCAGTTTTTAGATGTTAGAGAAGAGGGAGAGGTGGAGTTCTGGGTCAAATTAAAAGAGAGTTGGTCAATTACCTCTTCTGAAGGAAAAGAAATGATTAAAACCAATATTTATTTAAGCCAGGCCAGAGAAGAATTTGAGACTAAAGTCAATTCAAAAATGGTTGTTGTCCAGAAAGCATATTTTGAGGATGAGATTTTTGGCAATTCTGGTTCTATACCTCCTAAGTTTGGTGATACAACAACCTATACTATAATGTGGCAAGCTAAAAATTTCTACAATAATATTGAAAGTGTGAAAATTAAAGCAAAATTATCCGAAAATGTAAGATTAACTGGTGAAATTTTTCCTGAGGACGAAGAATCAAAGTTTACTTTTGACTCTGGATCCAGAGAAATTATTTGGCGAATTGGTGAATTAAAAGTTGGAAAAGGAGTTTTAAATTCTGCTCCTAATATAGCTTTTCAGGTCGCTTTTAGTCCTGATTCTTCTCAAAGAGGACAAACTCCAGATATTATAGGACAAGCAGAAATTATTGGTCAGGATGATTGGACAAAAGAAATTTTAACATTTTCTACTAATAGTATAGACACAAGTTTACCAGATGATTCAACTGTTGAAAACGGCATTGTACAGTAATTTTTTCTTTTAAAAAGAATAAGATAAAATGAATTAATGGAAAACAAAATATCAAAAATTGTATCACTTTGTAAAAGGCGGGGATTTATTTTTCCTTCTTCTGAAATCTATGGTGGTTTTGGCTCAAGTTATGATTTTGGGCCTTTAGGTGTAGAAATGAAAAAGAATATCAAACAAATATGGTGGCAAGAAATGATTAATAATTATGATAATATCGTTGGTTTAGACGCTGCTATTTTAATGAATCCTAAGGTTTGGGAAGCATCAGGCCACTTATCTGGTTTTAGTGACGAATTAGTAGAATGTAAAAATTGTAAAAAAAGATTTAAACAAGAAGAAATCAAAGAGAATAAATGTCCTGAGTGTGATGGTCAACTTTTAAAGCCAAGAAAGTTTAATTTAATGATGAAAACTTTTGTTGGTCCGGTAGAAGACAGCGCTTCAACAGCTTATTTAAGAGCTGAAACATGCCAGGGTATTTATATGAACTTTGAAAATGTTTTAAATTCAATGAGATTAAAGATTCCTTTTGGAATTGCTCAAATTGGTAAAGCTTTTCGCAATGAAGTCAATCCTAAAAACTTTATTTTTAGGACTCGTGAATTTGAACAAATGGAAATGCAATGGTTTTGTCATCCAAAACAAGCTAATAAATGGTTTGATTTTTGGAAGAAAGAAAGAATTAATTGGTACTTAAATTTAGGTATTCCCAAAAAAGATTTAAGAGCCGTAGAGATTCCAGCCAAAAAAAGAGCTCATTATGCTCAAAAACAGGTTGATATTGAATATAGATTTCCTTTTGGTTGGGGAGAGATTGAGGGAATACATAATAGAGGAGATTGGGATCTTTCAAATCACTCTAAATATTGCGGAAAGGATTTGAAATATTTTGACCAAGAATCAAAAGAAAAATATTTTCCTTATATTATTGAAACATCAATTGGAGTAGAGCGGTCTCTTTTTGCTTTTTTAGTTAATGCTTATGAAGAAGTAAAAGGCGGAAGAACTCAGACAACTAAAGCGGTTAAAGAGACAGAAGTTGTTTTAAAAATTCATAAAAAATTAGCTCCAATTAAAGTAGCTGTTTTACCTTTAGTCAAGAATAAACCTAAAATAGTTAAAATGGCTAAGGAAATTTACAAAACATTAAAACCTCATTTTATGTGTTTATATGATCAGATTGGTTCTATTGGAAGAAGATATCGCAGGATTGATGAGATTGGGGTCTTATTTGCCATAACAGTAGATTTTCAGACATTGGAAGATAAAACAGTTACTTTAAGAAATAGAGATACAATGAAACAAGAAAGAATAAAGATTAAAGATTTGGTTAAGGTTCTAAAAGAAAAATTGGAATAATAAATGGTTATGAATAATCCTTATCACGGAATTCTTCTTGATTTAGAATTTAAAGATAAAGAGTTTTTAAAAAAATTTAAGATTCTTGGAAAAAAGAAAAGTTCTGAAAACCCTTGGTTTTTATTCAGGGTTGAAGTGCCCGCAGAGGAGTTGGAAAAAATAATAGGAGAAACTCAAGATCAAATGGTTGAAGGGGCATATTATTGCCACTTTTATAGGGACAACGAATTAATAGTAATTTTTAAAGAAAAAATATTTAAAGTCACTCCAGATAAATCTACTTGGGATGAGATTATAAATTATGGCTTATCTTTAGGGATTCCCGAGAAGCAATTATCTATGAGTCCTTGTAGGTTTGAAGATGAAACCTACTAAGTATTGAAATATTATGCACAAAAAAAGAACCTTCAAGAATGGTTTAAGAGTTATTACTGTTCCAATGAAAGGTACTCAAGCAGTGACTATTTTGGTTTTAATAAAAGTGGGTTCAAAAAATGAAACTAAAAAAATAAATGGAATTTCTCATTTTTTAGAACACATGTTTTTTAAAGGAACTAAAAAAAGACCAAATACATTATCTTTAATAGAGCCATTAGATAGGGTTGGAGGAATGTATAATGCTTTTACTGATAAAGAACAAACAGGTTATTGGGCCAAAGTAGATTCTAATCATTTAGATTTAGCTTTGGACTGGGTTTCAGATATATATTTAAATTCAAGACTTGAAGAAAAAGAGATTCAAAGAGAAAAAGGAGTTATTTTACAGGAATTAAAAATGTATTTAGATGTTCCAATGAGTTATATTAAAGACCTTTGGGAGAAATTACTCTATGGTCACCAACCAGCTGGTTGGCCAATAATTGGAGAAAAGGAAAACATAGCAGGTTTTAAAAGAGCAGATTTATTGAATTATAGAAAAAAACATTATTTAGCTCAAAATACAGTAATTTCTATTGCAGGAAACATAAACTCTGAAGTAATAGAAAAAAAGATTATAAAATATTTCAAAAACATAAAAATTGGAGAAGCTAAAGAAAAATTAAAAGTTATTGAACAACAAAAAACCCCTCAAGATTTAATTCATTTTAAAAAAACTGACCAAACCCATATTTGCTTGGGGGTGAGAGCATACGATTTGTTTCATCCTTTGAGATATGCTCAGGCATTATTAGCTACTATTTTAGGTGGCTATATGAGTTCTCGTTTATGGATATCTATTAGGGAAAGAAAAGGTTTAGCATATTATGTTAGAACTGGATCGTATACTACTACTGATACTGGATTTTTAGTAACTCAAGCTGGAATAGGTCATCAAAAAGTAGAATCTGTTATAGGTTTGATTTTAAAAGAATATAAAAGAATTAAAACTAAAAAAATAACCAAATCAGAACTTCAAAAAGCTAAAGATAATTTTAAAGGAGCATTCACTTTATCTCTAGAATCTTCTGATGTTCAAAGCGCATTTTATGCTGGACAAGAATTACTGATTGGTAAAATTATTACCCCAAAAGAGCAAATTTCAAGAATTAATAAAGTAACATCCAATGATATTTTAAAAGTTGCTAAAGACATTTTTCAACCATCAAAATTAAATTTAGCCCTAATTGGTCCATTTAAGCAAAAAACAAAATTCAAGAAACTTTTAAAACTTTAATTATGATCAATCAAAAAACTCAATTATTAGATATTTCTTGGGGAACAATTTTAAAGATGGCTCTGGCTTTTTTCTGTTTTTACCTTATTTATTTAATCAGGAATATTTTAGTTTGGTCTGTTTTTGCTTTAATTATTTCAGTTTTATTTGAGCCGGCTATTAGTTTTTTAAGACGTCGTGGATTACCCAGATTTTTAGCTGCTCTTTTTGTTTATTCAATGATTTTTGGATTTTTAGCTTTAAGTATTTATTGGTTGTTTCCATTGCTCTTTACAGAGATAAAACAATTTTCTCAACTTTTTCCACAATATTTTGAAAAAATTTCTCCTCCTTTGCAAGGATTAGGAATTGAGGCTCTTGAAAGTATGGAAAGTTTTATCCAAGCAATTGGAGATTTTCTTGAACAAGCTTCAACCAATATTTTAAGCGCTCTTTCAGTTATTTTTGGAGGAATTGGTTCCACTATTTTTATTGGTTCAGTTGCTTTTTTCATTTCTTTGGAAGAGGGTGGAATTGAGCGACTTTTAGCTATTTTTACTCCTAAAGAGTATGAAAATTATACGTTGGATCTTTGGAAAAGATGTCAAACTAAAACTGCTCAATGGTTTGGAACAAGGATATTAACTGGTATTTTTGTGGCAATTTTAGTCTTTATTAGTCTTAAGATTCTTAGCGTAGAATATACTTTTACACTTTCTTTTTTAGCTGGTGTTTTAGAAATTGTTCCTATTTTAGGACCAGTGCTTTCAGCTGTTATTGCCTTTATCTTGGTAGGGCTTGATTCCTGGTTAAAAGCATTTTTTGTCTTAGGAGCTTTTATCTTGATTCAGTTGATAGAGGGCAATATTATAACACCAATTTTGGCTAAAAAGTTTATCGGTCTTCCTCCTGCCTTAGTTTTAATTTCTTTGGCTGTTGGAGGAAAACTTTTAGGACTTTTAGGAGCCATATTGGCAATTCCAATTACTGGTATTTTGTTTGAGTTTTGGAGAGACTTTTTAATAGCTAAAAAACAAGAAAAATTAGTTATAAAATAAATGTCTGATTTAAACAAAAAATTCTATATTACAACAGCTATTGATTATGTAAATGGGTTGCCTCATATTGGACATGCTTTAGAAAAAATCCAAACAGACATTGTAGCCAGATATCATCGTTCTTTAGATGAGGATGTTTTGTTTTTGACTGGCACAGATGAAAATAGTTTAAAAAATGTTCAAGCAGCAGAAAAAGAGGGTATAACTGTTCAGGAGTTAGTAGACAGAAACTCTCAGGTATTTTATGATCTAAAAGATGTTTTGAATCTTTCATTTGATGATTTTATTAGAACAACCGAGAAAAGACATATTCAGGGAGTAAAAGAGCTTTGGAAAGCATGTCAAAAAGATATTTATAAAAAAATATATGAAGGACTTTATTGTGTTGGTTGTGAAACTTTTTACAAAGAATCAGAATTGATTAATGGTTTATGCCCTGAGCATAAAAAAGCTCCAGAATTAATAAAAGAAGAGAATTACTTTTTTAAACTTTCAAAATATCAAAAACAATTAAAAGAATTAATTGAAAAAGATAAACTTAAAATAATTCCAGAAACCAGAAAAAATGAAGTTTTAAGCTTTATCAATTCTGGACTTAAAGATATTTGTATTTCCCGCTCCAAAGAAAGAGCTCATGGGTGGGGGATTCCTGTTCCCGGAGACCCCAATCAAATTGTTTGGGTCTGGTTTGATGCACTTGCCAACTATATTACTGCTGTTGGTTATGGTTCAGATAAAAAAATGTTTCAAGATTTGTGGCCAGCCGATATTCATTTTATTGGAAAGGGTATTTTAAGGTTTCATGCTGTTTATTGGCCAGCTATGTTATTATCTGCGGGTCTTATTTTACCAAAATCAATTTTTATTCATGGATATATTACAGTTGATGGAGGAAAAATGTCAAAAAGCATAGGTAATGTTATTAATCCTATTGAATTAGTTAAAAAATATGGCACTGATCCAGTCAGATATTTTCTTTTAAGAGAAATGCCTCCAACACAAGATGGAGATTTTACTTACGAAAAGTTTGAAGATAGATATACAGCTGATTTATCTAGAGGATTAGGTAATTTTGTTGCTCGAGTTATTACTCTTGCTCAAAATTCTAAATCCGAAATTCTAAATTCTAAACAAATCTCAAGCCCTAAGTTCCAAACAATTATAAATAAAACCAAAGAAGAGCATAAAAAAGCTTTAAATGAATTTAAGTTTAATGAGGCTTTAGTAGCTATTTGGAAATTAATTGGTTTTTGTGATAAACACATTGAACAAACTAAACCCTGGGAAAAGAATGATGGTTGGGAAGACGTTATTAAAGACCTGCTTTTGGTTCTATCTCATATTGCTAAGATGTTAGAGCCATTTTTACCAGAAACCTCAGAGAAAATCATTGAACAATTAAAAACCAAAGAATCAAAATCACTTTTCCCCAGATTAGTGTCTTGACAAGATTTTCGATTCTGATATTCTAATAATTGCATCTATTTTTTAATTAAATGTATAGTATTCAAGAAAAGAAAAATTATAATAATCTCTTAACAAGACAAGCTATTCTCGTCATTTTTTTTGATTTGTCTTCATTGGGAGGTTTAGTAAAAATTAGAAATTAGAACAATTAGAAATTAGAAATTTTCAGAACCTCCCAAGCAAAGGGAGGCTTTTTATTTAATAGTTCTTTAAAAATTAAGGGAACGGAGTTAGAATCTTATGGTGGCGATTTGCTCATCAATCTCTGGTGGTCAGTTCGCCATCATAAGAAGGAATTACATGGACAAAACTGAAGGATATACTGAAATTTGTTTCAATGATGTGGGCACAGCACCAAATGGAACAGAAAAGCGAGTTCAAGTGTTTTTACTAAAGAATTCATCAAAAAAGAACAGAAAAAATCCCAAAAAAAACGAGAAAAGGCAAAAAACAAGTCGCGACGAACGGAATAGACGAATTCTTTATGGAAACATATATTTCAAACTCCAACCAGGACAAAGATATCGCATTGAAGAAACAATAAGGAAGAAGAGGAAGACCGCTCGTTGGGGCTGCGTTGTAGATGTTGAGCAAAATGGAAACATCATAATCAAAAACTTGGAAGAAAGAATCTGCCCACAGTTCTCATCAACAAAGGAAGTTATTAGCCAACTTCCTTCTTTTTTTGGTAAAATGATTTATATGTTAATTGATACCCACGCTCATATTAATTTTTCATCTTTTGATAAAGATAGAGAACAGGTTATTCAAAAATGTTTAAGTAACAATCTTTGGATGATTAATGTGGGCACTAATTTAAAAACCTCTGAAGAAGTAATTAATATTGCTCAAAAATATACTCAAGGTATTTATGCTTCAATTGGTTTGCATCCCATTAATCTAAATACAGGTTTAGTTAAAATTAAATTTGATGAAAATGAAGGAAAGCATTTAGAACAAGATTTTGATTTTAATCAATATAAGAAATTAGCTCAATCAGAAAAAGTAGTTGCTATTGGAGAAATTGGTTTAGATTATTATTGGAAGCCAAAAACCACTGGTAGAAAACAAAGATTTTTTCAACTGCAAAAAGATTTGCTTTTGGAACAATTAGAATTAGCTAAGCAATTAAATTTGCCTGTAATTTTTCATTGTCGAATGGCGCATGACGATCTTATTAAAATCCTTAATACTAACTATCTGAAGGGAGTGATTCATTGCTTTACTGGAAACTGGGAGCAGGCCCAGGAATATATGGATTTAGGATTGTATTTAGGATTTAATGGAATAATTTTTAAATTAAATCTTGATCAAATAATAAAAAAAACTCCTTTAGAAAGAATTTTAATTGAAACTGATTGTCCCTACTTACCTCCACCAAAATTTAAAGGTCAGAGAAACGAACCTCTCTATATAAAATATATAGCTCAAAGAATCGCTGAAATAAAGGGAATTGATTTAGAAACCGTATCTAAGATTACGACCCAAAACGCCAAAACCCTATTTAATTTGGGATAGGCCAGGCCTGTCCCAATAAAAAAAAGACAGGAATTTTGTTTTAGATTAGATCGCCGTGTTTTCTTCTTCTTTTTGTTTTTCTAGGACAATCTTCAGGACTTATGCCTGTATAGCCAAAAGGCTTTATTTCTACTCCGAGTACATCTTTTAGAGTAAGTGGATCTTCATCTTTTTCTTCTTTAAGAGGTTTCCTGTCTTTTACCTCTTTTTTATTTGATTCACTTGTCAATTTGTTACACTGTTCTTATTATGATTGATTTAAAGAAAACATCAAGCATTTTATTTTACAAAATTAGAACAAGGATATAAGATAAAACATATGAAATATAATCCTCAAGAAATAGAGCCAAAATGGCAAAAGTATTGGCAAGAGAATAATTTTTATCAAGCTGAAGATTTTTCCAAGAAACCAAAACTTTATATTTTAATTGAATTTCCTTATCCTTCAGGCGTTGGGTTACATGTTGGGCATTGTCGCTCTTATTCGGCAATGGATGCTATAGCCCGCAAAAAGCGAATGGAAGGTTTTAATGTTTTGTATCCCATTGGATGGGATGCTTTTGGTTTACCAACCGAAAACTATGCTATTAAAACAGGCATTCATCCTCAAGTAGCAACCGAGAAAAATGTTGCTACTTTTAAAAGACAATTAAAAAGCTTGGGTCTTTCTTTTGATTGGAACAGAGAAATTAATACTACAGACACTAAATATTATAAATGGACTCAGTGGATTTTTTTACAACTTTTTAAAAAAGATTTGGCTTATCAATCAGAAATTCCAGTTAATTGGTGTCCATCTTGTAAAATTGGTTTGGCTAACGAAGAAGTAATTGATAATAAATGTGAAAGATGTGGAGCAAAAGTTGAACAAAAAACACTAAAGCAATGGATGTTTAGAATTACCAAATATGCTGACCGATTGATTGATGATTTAGATAAAGTTGATTTTTGGGAAAAAATTAGAGCTCAACAAATTAATTGGATAGGTAGAAGTTATGGTACTGAAATTGATTTTAAGATTGAGAATTCTGAAGATAAGATAAGTGTTTTCACTACTAGAATTGATACTCTTTTTGGAGTAACAGCCATGGTTTTAGCTCCTGAACATACTTTGGTTGAAAAATTAACCACAGAAGAAAACAAGAATAAAGTTAAGCAGTATATTAAAGAATCTAAAGAAAAAACTGAGTTTGAAAGAACAGAATTGGAAAAAGAAAAAACAGGAGTTTTTATTGGTTCTTATTGTTTAAATCCAGTTAATCAAGAAAAAATTCCTATTTGGGTGGGTGATTATGTTATTGGTACTTATGGTGGTGGCGCAGTTATGGTCGTACCAGCTCATGATAAAAGAGATTATGAGTTGGCTAAAAAATATGGACTGGAAATTAAAGAAGTAGTTTCTGGAGGAGATATTACCCAACAAGCTTTTGTTGATTATGGAAAATTAGTTAATTCTGGAGAGTTTAATGGTTTGTCTTCTGAACAAGCCATAGAAAAAATTACTCAATGGCTAAAAAAACAAGGTTTAGGTAAAAAAACAATTCAATATAAACTCAGAGACTGGATTTTTTCTCGGCAACATTATTGGGGAGAACCAATTCCAATTATTCATTGTCAATCCTGTGGAATAGTTCCAGTGCCAGAAAAAGATTTACCAGTTGAATTGCCTTTTGTTGAAAAATATCAACCAACTGATACTGGAGAATCTCCTTTAGCCAGAATTTCAGAATGGGTCAATGTCAAATGTCCTAAGTGTAAAGGTGAAGCTAAAAGAGAAACAGACACTATGCCTAATTGGGCTGGTTCTAACTGGTATTTTATGCGCTATATTGATCCTCAAAACGATAAGGCTTTGGTTGACAAGAAAAAGTTAAAATATTGGATGCCAGTTGATTGGTATAATGGTGGTATGGAACACACCACCTTACATCTTTTGTACTCCCGTTTTATTTACAAATTTCTTTATGATATTAAGGTTTCTCCAAACTCTGAACCTTATCAAAAAAGAACTTCTCACGGCATGGTTTTAGCAGAAGATGGTCGGAAAATGTCAAAATCTTTTGATAATGTGATTAGCCCAGACGAAATTATTAAAAACTATGGAGCTGATACTTTACGAGTTTATGAAATGTTTATGGGACCATTTGATCAAGCTATTGCTTGGAATAATCAGGGAGTTAAAGGAGTTTTCCGCTTTTTAAGAAAGTTTTGGAGATTAATTTTAGAATGCAAAGAAAACAAGAAAAGCAGTTTAGAAATTATTAGAATAGCTCATCAACTTAATAAGAAAATTAACCAGGACTTAGAAAAAATGAAGTTTAATACCTCAATAGCTATTTTTATGGAATTTGTTAATTTTGCTTGTTTAAATAAAGAAAAACTTGGTAGAGATGTTATTGAAAGAGCTTTGAAAATGTTAGCTCCTTTTGCTCCGCATATGACTGAGGAATTATGGCATGAATTAGGATTCAAAGATTCAGTTCATAAGCAGGCCTGGCCTGAATATGATTCTCAAATAGTTCAAGAGGATATGATTACTTTAATTATTCAAATTAACGGAAAGATGCGAGACAAAATAGAGATTGAAGCTGATGTTTCTGAAAAAAAAGCTAAAGAAATTGCTTTGTCTAAAGAAAAAATCAAAAAATGGATAGGGAATAAAAAAATCAAAAAAACAATTTTTGTTCCCAAAAGACTAATTAATTTTGTAATTTAATCATGTGTGGCATTGTTGGTTATATTGGTAAAAGTAAAGATATTAAAATCGGACTTAATGCTCTAAAAAGATTAGAGTATCGTGGTTATGATTCAGCTGGAGCAGCTTGGTTTAATAAAGAACAAGATAAGATTTTTTCAGCTAAAAAAAAGGGAAGAATAAAAGTATTAGAAGAAGAAATTAATAATAGCTCATTTTCTAAACAAGGCAATCCATTTATATTTCATACCAGATGGGCCAGTCATGGAGGAATTACTGATGCTAATGCTCATCCTCATTGGGATTGTAAAAAGAATATTTTTTTAGTTCACAATGGAATTATTGAGAATTATAAAGTTTTGAAAAAAAGATTATTAGAGGAAGGACACCAGTTTTCTTCTGAGACTGATACAGAAGTTTTAGTTCATTTAATTGAGAAATTCTTTAAAGGTAATTTAGAAGAGGCCGTAATGAAAGCTTTAAAATTAGTAAGAGGGACTTACGCTTTGGCTATCATTGCTAAACAAGATCCAGGAAAACTTGTTGCAGCCAGAAACTCTTCTCCACTTTTAATCGGAGTGGGTGATGGAGAGAATATGTTGGCTTCTGATGCTTCAGCTGTAATTAGCAGAACTAAAAAAGTGGTTTATCTTGATGATGGAGAGGTGGCTGTTTTAACTGCTGACAGTTTTTCCATTTTTGATTTAAATAATATTAAAAAGGAAAAAGTAATTAATGAGGTTGATTGGGATTTAGAAGAAGCTCAAAAAGGAGGTTATAAGCACTTTATGCTAAAAGAAATAATGGAAGAGCCGGAAGCAATAGAAAATGCCATTAGAGGAAGATTGATACCCGAAGAAGGTTCGGTAAAATTAGGTGGATTGGACAGTGTTCAGGAACAATTAAGAAATGTTAAAAACTTGATTTTAACTGCTTGTGGTACAGCTAACTTTGCGGCCCAAGTAGGTAAACATATGTTGGAAGAATACGCTGGAATTTCTTGTCAAGTTGATGTTGGTTCAGAATTTCGCTATAGAAAACAGGTTTTAGATAAAAACACAGCTGCTATTTTTGTTTCTCAATCTGGAGAAACAGCTGACACTTTAGCTTGTTTAAGAGAACTTAAGAAAAAAAGTATTTTAACTTTGGGAATTACTAATGTGGTTGGCTCTTCTCAAGCAAGAGAAACTGTGGCTGGTGTTTATACTAGATCAGGACCAGAGATTGCAGTTGCTTCTAGTAAGGCCTTTCTTGGACAGTTATCCACCTTAGTTCTTTTTACTGTTTATTTAGGAAGACAAAGACAAATGAGTTTAGTTATGGGAAAAAGAATTGTTTCTGAATTAGCTAAATTGTCTAATCTGGCAAAAGAAACTTTAAAAATAGCTCCTCAAATTGAAAAATTAGCTGAAAAATACAAAGATTTTAAAAACTTTTTCTTTATTGGTCGAAAATACAATGCTCCAATCGCCTTAGAAGGAGCTTTAAAATTAAAAGAGATTTCCTATATTCATGCAGAGGGAATAGCTGGCGGAGAATTAAAGCATGGCTCATTAGCTTTAATTGACGAAAACTTTCCCACCATGGCAATTTGTCCTTCAGATTCTGTTTATGAAAAAATGATGTCTAATATTCAAGAAATCAAAGCTAGAAAAGGATTAGTCATTGCTATTGCCACACAAGGCAACGAAGAGATTAAAGAAATAGTTGATGATGTGATTTATATTCCTAAAACTCTGGAAATGCTTACACCAATGTTAACTACGATTCCTTTACATCTTTTTGCATATTATGTGGCTAATTTATTAGGTCGTGATATTGATAAGCCAAAGAATTTGGCTAAATCAGTTACAATAGAGTAAAATATAAGACATGGAAGAAATTTTATCAGGAAAAACTGGCGAAGAAATTATTCTTTTAGGAAATAATGCTATTGTTCGGGGCGCCTTAGAATCAGGCGTTCAATTTGTATCGGCTTATCCTGGAACTCCATCCTCAGAAGTGGGTGATACTTTTTTTAGAATTGCTCAAGAAGCCGGAGTTTATTTTGAATATTCAACCAACGAAAAAGTGGCTTTAGAGGCAGGAGCCGGAGCTTCTTTCTCTGGCTTAAAAACTTTGGTAGCCATGAAGAATTTTGGTTTAAATGTAGCTTTAGACTTTTTAATGCCTTTGTGTTATTCGGGCATAAAAGGAGAAATGGTTATTTTGGTGGCTGATGACCCTAATTGCTGGAGTTCAGCTCAATCAGAAGAAAATACCAGAGGTTTTGCTAATTTAGCTCATATACCAATTTTAGAGCCATCTGATCCTCAGGAATGTAAAGACTTTACTAAATTGGGCTTTGAACTTTCTAAAAAGTTTAAAATACCAATTATGATTAGAGAAACAACCAGAGTGGCTTTACAAGCAGCTCCAGTTAAATTAGGTAGAATTGTTAAAACAAAAAAGAAAGCAAAATTTGTTAAAGACCCTCATCAATTTTCAACCATGCCCCCTCGCGTTTTAGAAATGAAGAATGAGCTTTTGGAAAAGATTGAAAAAATGAGAAAAGTTTCAGAAAAATCCCCCCTCAATAAAATTTACAGGGGTCGGGTCTCTGTAAATTCTAAGATGGGGATTATAACTTCTGGGGTTTCTTATTTGTATGTTAAAGAAGCTCTGAAAGAACTAAATCTTAAAATGCCTGTTTTTAAATTAGGATTTTTTAATCCTTTGCCAGAAAAGAAAATTCAAAAATTTATCAAGAAACTTAAAAAAGTTTTAATAGTAGAAGAATTAGAGCCCTATTTAGAAAGAGAAGTAGAAAGGTTAGCCAAGAACGTAAACCCAAAACTTGAAATTTGGGGTAAAAACGTTTTACCTGTGACAGGAGAATTAAAACCAGAATATGTAATTTCAGCTCTTGCTAAATTTGTAAATAAAAAACCAAAATTCAATTTTAAATCTCATCTTAGAAAATTTAAAAAATTAGAAATAGAAAAACGCTTTCCTCAAGTTTGTACTGGTTGTCCTTATTGGTTGATATTTTCTACTGTTAAAAAAATAGCTCCAAAAGGAACAATTTTTGGTGGAGAAATTGGTTGTTATATGTTAGCTGCTTTTCCTCCACATAAAATGCAAGATTATTTATTTTGTATGGGTTCATCAGTTGGGATTGCTCATGGAATTAAAAAAGCAGCTTTACCAACTGGCGAACAAAAAGTAATTGCTTTTGTAGGTGATTCATCATTTTTCCATTCTGGAATTCCTGCTTTAATCAATACAGTTTCCAATCAATCAGACCCTTTAATTATTATTATGGACAATAGAACAACAGCCATGACTGGTCAGCAACCTCATCCAGGGTCTCCCGTCAAAGGTGAAGAGATTAAAATTGAAAATCTTGTTCGTGCTTTGGGAATAAAACATGTAAAAACAATTGATCCAATAAATGTAAAAGAGTTTGAACAAACTATAAAAGAGTTTTTAGAAAAAAAAGAAGTTTCAGTTATTATTGCTCGAAGAGCATGTATTCGCATATGAAGAAGAAAAATTTTAATATTATTATTAGTGGAGTAGGAGGTCAAGGATTAATAACTATAACTAAGATTTTAGCCAAAGCAGCTTTGATTGATGGTTTTGATGTTAAAACTTCTGAACTTCATGGATTGTCACAAAGAGGAGGTTCAATAGAAACAGCTATTCGTTTTGGCTCTAAGGTTGATTCGCCTCTGATAAGACAGGGCGGAGCTGATTTAATTATTTCCCTTGAACTTCAAGAAGCTTTAAAAGCTTGTTACTATGCTTCCAAAGATTCTAAAACTATTTTTTTGATTAATGATTTTGTAAAACCAATTCTAGGTACAAAAAAACCAGATAAGAATCAAGTTTTAAAACAACTTAAAGGATTTTCAAATAAAATAGCCTTAGTTCCAGCCACTGATATTTGCAAGAAAGAGTTTAACAAAGAAGTATTAGCTGGTATTTACTTAATAAGTTTGGCAGTACTTAAGGGTTTAATTCCTTTAAAAGCTTTTTCTGTTTTAAAAGCTGCAAAAAAAATAGTTCCAGATAAACATTTGGAACTTAATCTACAAACTTTTCAATTAGCTCAAAGTTATACTCTTTCTATTTGAGCTCCTAATTTTCTTAATTTTTCATCAATATTTTCATAACCTCTGTCAATTTGAGAAACATCTCCAATTAAAGTTTTGCCATCAGCTATTAATCCTGCAATGATTAATGTAGCTCCAGCCCTAATGTCTAGGGCTTTTATTCTGTTAGCAATTAATTTAGTTTTGCCAAAGATTAAAGCTCGATGAGGGTCAGTAATTTCAATATCAGCCCCCATTTTTCTTAATTCATGCAAATGATTGAATCTATTTTCATATAAAGGTTCATGAATCAAGCTTTTTCCTTGGGCTTGAGCAAGTAAGACTGAGATTTGGGGTTGAAGGTCAGTGGGAAAACCAGGATAGGGTAGGGATTGAATCCTAGTTGGCTTAAACTCTTGAGTTTGAAAAACATGAATTTCATTTTCTTGAACCTTAAAATTTACTCCGATGTCTTTCATTTTTTCCAAAAAGAAAGATAAATGACTGGGATTTACTCCTTTAATTTTTCCTTGTCCACCAGTAATAGCTAAAGCAATCATAAAAGTACCCGCTTCTAAAGGATCAGGACAAATAGAAAACTCTGTTCCAGATAGTTTTGGTTTACCAATTATTTCAATGGTGTGAGTTCCAACTCCGCTTATTTCAACCCCCATTTTTCTTAAAAGATTACCAAGATCTTGAACCTGTGGCTCAGCCGCTGCAATTTCAATAATTGTTTTACCATTAGCTAATGCTGCCAACATCATTATATTTTCGGTAGCAGTAACAGAAAATTCTTTCAAAATAACTCTGGCTCCCTGCATCTTTTCTGGTGCTTCAAAAATATAAAAACCATCTTCTCTCTTTATTTTTATCCCTAATTTTTTAAAAGCTTCAATATGTGTTGTAATTGGTCTTAACCCGATTTTATCTCCTCCAGGACTAGGAACTCTTATTTTTTTAAACCTGGCCAAAAGAGGGCCCATTAATAAAACAGAAACCCTCATTTTTTCAAACAAATCTACTGGAATTTTATCAGGACTAATATTACTTGGATTAATCTTAATTTTTCTTTTTCCCAACCACTCAATTTCAGCTCCCATTTCTTTAAGAATTTCAATTTGATTTAAAACATCAGAAACTAAGGGTAGATTGTCTATAATAGATGGTTCTTCTGAAAGCAAAACACCAGCCAAAATAGCTCCGGCTGAGTTTTTATAGCCTGATACAGTTACTTCTCCAGAAAGCGGCTTACCTCCCGTAATTAAAAATTTATTCTTCATTACGATATATTTTAAAATATTTTTTAGGTTTTGTCAAAGCCTAAGTTTTAAAAAATTATTGAAATCAAGGTACGATCAGTTCCAAATTTTGTAGGATTTTGCTTTGCTTTTTTGAAAGTAAAATCATCTAAACCGCTTTTATCTTGTTTTCTTAGGATCTTGATAAATTCTAAAAACTGGAAATATTCTGAAAATCCATCTGAATGAAAAACTATTAAATCTTTATTTTCTAATTTTTCTCTTCCTATTTTATAATACTTTTCTACCCCCTTCTCTCCTGTAAAACTTCCGTAACCTTGTCTTAAAAGAGTATTTCTATATTCTTTGTGCATTATTATAGTTTTTTGATTCTTGGAAAATTGATCCCATTTTTTATATTTTTTCTTAGCTCTTTCTCTGGCCAACGCAACTTTATCTTCTGTTTCAAATTTCAACTTATTTTCTTTATTAAAAATTTTTAAACTACAATCTCCAACATAGCCATAATACAAATAATTATTCTTTATAAAACCAACAACTCCAACTGTATCGAAATAGTCATAAATAAGATTATCCATTTTTTGAGTAATACCCTCTCTTTTATTTAATTCTTTTATTCTTTTATTGGCTAAATTAAAGCTACCTCTAATTAGTTTTTGGAGACTAATTTTTTTTTGAGATAATTTTTTTTCTAAAAATTCTAAAAGTGCGTGGCAAAAAATCTTAGAGGCTGCTTGAGCCCCGGCTGGAAAAGCATATTTTCCAGAAGGAAAATGAGCTTGAGTCACTCCGTCAGCTACAGCAAAAATCAGATATTTTGAAGAAGCTAAATAAAAATCCTCATTCGGTTTTTTATCAAATTTAATAAAATCAGTATAGGTAGAGGCAAAATATTTCATATTTTTATTATACATTTAATTGCTATTTACTGTAATTTTTTCAAAAAAAAAGAAGCGTTTAAATTTTAATAAAAAGCTTAAAACTAAAACGCTATTTATGAGTTGGTGAGGAGTTCTCCGATACTTCGTCCGCTTAACAAAAGCTCTCGGATTTTTTCTGTGTCCCACTGCTTTTTGCCTTTGGGAATGGAGTAATATTTGCAGATTATATCTACCCAGCGTTTGTTTTTGTCCAATATAAGTAAATCTTCAGCAAAGAGTGGTTCTACGTTTAGGCCGATTGCCTGGAATGTCGGTAATGCTGTTTTCATGTGGTACAACAGGGTTATAATGCCTATCTTTCTTGCTCCAGAGAAAGTAGTGCGTTTTAAGATAATTTTTAGTATTTCTGCTTGCTCCTTCGTGTGAGCTGAAAGTTCTTCTAGAAACATTACATGTTCTGGAACATTATAGTTGTTTCTTATGAAGTTCCTGATTACTTCTGCTTCTGATTTCAGTGTTCGACCCAAAGAGAAAGCTTCAAGGGAGAAGTCAGCTTTGTGGAACACTTTGTTCTCGTCGTACCTTACCCAAAAATTGTGACCACCAGAAATGATAAGTTCCTTTGCAATTCCTTTTTGCAAAGCAATTCCAGCTGCTTGGGCCCTTAATTCAGTATGTAGCGGTAGAGTATACAGAGAACCTTGTTTCTTTACTTGTGATCCCAATGAGATCACTAAATCATATCTTTCCAAACTTTTTCACCTATTTAGTTGTCAAACTATTGTATCATAATGAATTTTATAATTTTTGTCAATTAGTTTGTTCTTTGAGTGTTTCTAGATATAATAAACATATGCCAGATAGAAAGAAAAAAATTGTTTGTATTGGAGGAGGAAAAGCAATGCCTGAGGCTGTTTTATCAGAGATTAAAAAATACTCCATAAACCTTTCAGTAATTTGTTCTATGCTTGATTCAGGGGGCTCTTCAGGAAGATTAAGGCAAGACTATAAAATTGTTTCTCCAGGTGATATTAGAAGATCTTTTATTGCTTTGGCTAATACTTCTCCAGCTATTTTGAAGCTTTTAAAGTATCGTTTTCAAACTGGAGAATTAAAGGGACATAATTTTGCTAACCTTTTAATTGTTTCTCTGTTTCTTTCTAATGATCCAGATATTGCGATTAAGGAGATGAGTAAAATTTTAAATATTAAACATTCAGTTATTCCAGTTACTTTTGATAATTCTCAGGTTTGTGCAGTTTTAGAAAATAATAAGATAATTAGAGGAGAAACCAATATTGATATTGCTAAACATGATGGAAATTTAAAGATTAAAAGAGTATTTTTAAAACCAAAAACTAAAGCTCATCCTAAATCCTTAAAAGTACTTAAAAAAGCAGATTTTGTTGTTATTGGGCCAGGAGATTTATATTCCTCTCTTATTCAGATTTTGTTGGTTGAAGGAATTGCCAAAACTATTCAGAAAAGCAAAGCCAAAATAATTTATATTTGTAATCCAATGACCAAATATGGAGAAACTAATAATTTTAGTGTTCTGAATTTTACAGAAGAAATAGAAAAATATTTAGGCAAGCAAGTAGATTATGTTATATACAATAACTTTGTTCCTAAGAAAAAACTAATTAGAAAACACAAGAGCAAATATCCTATGTTATTAGAGCTGGTTAAGATAAACAATAATTTGGCTAAAGATAAATTTATTGGTAAAAATCTTTTATTAAAAGAATCAATAGAATATAATTCTAAGAAACTGACTAAATTAATTATGAATTTATGCAAGCTGTAATTTTAGCTGGAGGTCAGTCTTCTCGTTTCTGGCCACTTAATAATGAACATAAATCCTTAATGAAAATTATGGGGAGGCCTTTAATTTGGTACGCTATTAAGGGCCTAAACAATGCCAAAATCAAAGAAATAATTATTGTCCAGAGTAAAAACAAAGCCATAGAAAAAGAATTGAAACAATATAAACTTTCAGGAATAAAATATATTGTTCAGAGAAAACCAACTGGCACAGGAGACGCTATTTTAAAAACTAAAAGATTAATTAAGGGTCAATTTCTTGTTTTAAACGCAGAAAGACTTGATGTTGAATATTATGTGGAGCCAATTTTAAAAAAATTCAAACAGTTAAAAGAAAAGAACGGATTAATTTTAGTTGCTGGCAAAACCAACACTCCTTGGTTGTTTGGTATTTTGAAAGTTAAAAAAGATAGAGTCATAGATTTGATTGAAAAACCTAAGCTAGGTAAAGAGCCGTCTAATTTAAAAATAGTTGGAGTCTATTTTTTACCCAAAGAATTTTTGTCTTATTTGGAAAAAGTACCAAGTCATCCTCATTCTCTTGAAAATGCTCTTTTAGTTTATGCAAAAGAAAAAGATGAAAGAATAGTCATGGTTAATAGAGATACTCTTGCCTTAAAATTTCCTTGGCATATATTTGATAGCAATAGATTTTTAATCAATAGGTTTTTAAAACCAAAAATTAGTAAAAAAGCAAAAATTGCCAAAAGCGTCAAGATTGAAGGAAAAGTTTTTATTGGAGATAATACAATAGTTTTTGAAAACGCAGTTATTAAGGGTCCTTGCTATATTGGTAAAAACTGTATTATTGGAAATAATGCTATAGTTCGCGAATACGTAAATTTAGAAGACAATGTTTTGATTGGGGGCAATGCTGAAGTTGTAAGGTCTATTTTTCAAGAAGGAAGCAGTGTTCATTCTGGGTTTTTTGCTGATTCAATTTTTGACAAAAATTGTAAGGTTGGGGCTGGAACAATTACTGCTAATCTTAGATTAGATAGGGGAAATATTAAGTCAGTAGTAAAAGGAGAGAAAATTGATACTGGTTTGAAATCTTTTGGAACTATAATTGGTCAAAATACAAAAATAGGAATTCGTGTTTCTTTAATGCCTGGTGTTTTGATTGGTTCTAATGTTTTAATTGGTCCTAATTCTTTGGTTAGAAAAAATATTAAGAACAATACTCTTTTTTACTCTGAGTTTAAGGGAGTAAAAAAGAAGAATTTAAAATGAAAAAAATTAGTATTGTTAATGACATAGAAGAATCAGTAAAAGTAATTAAAAATAGAGGAGTCATTGTTTTTCCAACAGACACAGTTTATGGATTGGTTTGCGATGTTACTAACCAAGAAGCAGTCCAAAAACTTTTTAGAATTAAAAAAAGAGATTTAGAAAAACCAATTCCTGTTTTTGTAAAAGATATTGAAATAGCTAAACAAATAGCTCAAATTAATGATAAACAAGAAAATTTTTTAGAAAAAGTTTGGCCTGGTAAAGTAACTGTGATTTTAAGAGCTAAAATTGATTTTCCCCAAGGAGTATTAGGAGAGAATAGAACAATTGGATTAAGAATTCCTGATTATACTCCTCTTAATGCCCTACTCAATAAAATTAATAAACCACTAAGCGGTACTTCAGCTAATTTGGCTGGAGAACCATCTTCTATAGATATTAATGATATTATTGCCCAGTTTAAAAATGAGAAATTTCAGCCAGATATAATTATTGATTCTGGAATATTAGAGTTATCAAAACCATCCACTATTATTGATTTAACTAATAATAAACTCAAAATATTAAGACAAGGAGAAATCGGTAAAGAAGTCCTAGAAAACCTGCTTAATACTTAATACTGATACTATGAATTTAGATTTTTATCTTTTCGGACAAATAAATAAGTTTGCTGGAAAATATTTTTGGTTGGATACATTGGCTATATTTTTTGCCGAATATTTTGAATATGTTTTTATTTTTCTTTTGATTTTATTTTTATTTAAAAACTTTAGAAAACATATTTACATGCTTATTGAGGCGTTTTTTGCTGCTATTCTGGCTAAAGAAATTTTTGTAGACATTATTCGTCAATTATGGCCAAAACTTCGTCCTTTTGTGGAAAAACAAATCTATTTATTGATTCAGCATCCAGTTACTGCTTCTTTTCCTTCAGCTCACGCTGCTTTTTATTTTGCTATTGCTACTATTGTTTATTTCTATAATAAAAAAGCTGGTCTTATTTTTCTAATATCAGCTAGTTTGATTTCATTAGCTCGTGTTTTTTCTGGTGTTCATTGGCCTTCAGACATTTTAGCCGGAAGCTTAATTGGTGTTTTCTCTGCTCTTATTGTGAGAAGAATTGCCAAAGAAATCTATAAAAAATAATTTTTGTAATTTCAATTGAAAAACCCGCATAAACAGCGGGTTTTTTAGTGCCGAAGGTGGGAGTTGAACCCACACGAGATTGCTCTCATGGGTTTTTGAGACCCACGCGTATGCCAATTCCGCCACTTCGGCTTATTATGCTTAAAAACTAACAGTTTTTATTATAATCGTCAATTGACATTTTTAATAAATTCTTTAATATAAACAAAGTGAAGTAAATTGACCGGTCAAAAAGAATTACTTCAGAAAGAGACCATGTGTACAGCTCTATGGTTGATTGTACATGATGGGGAAAAAATAAAGGTTCTTTTGCAAAAACATAATGAACAAAGGAATGGTTCTACAAGTAAATTATACACTCCATTATTTACAGATCGTTGGTTTCAAAAGTCGGACTATGGAAACACGCTGTCAATAATTCGTCAAGAGGCTAAATATTTGTTTGGCGAATCGTTTGTACAAAATCATTTGACCAGGAGGGGATATCCTTTCCCAAATTTACTTTTAGTGGATAACAAGGAATTTGAATTTGGGGATAAAAGAAAAGCAGTGCGCTTGCATTACTTTGGCAAAATAACAGAAGATCAGCTGAAAGAAATTCAGAATCGGTTACATCATTTGTTTTGGGAGACCCCATTTCCTCACACTGAAAGAGTAGTCACTAAAACAATAACATCAGATGATTGCCATAGAATGTTCGAACTAGGATCAGTAGGCGCGGCTCGCAATGACTCTATTGTTCTTTTTCATGATGATTTTAATGTAATTTTTCCCTTTTTAGAGAATGATGCAGCAGAAATGCGTTTTATCTTAAAATATGATTGGCCATAAGCAGTGAGAATAATCTCACTTCTTTTTTTTAAAATCACACTCTTTGTGCGATGATTTTTTTCGAAAATCATCTTTCACATCGCCTTTTACAAAGCTCGGTATTAGAGTATTTGATTTGTTAGAAGGTTTTTCAAAAATTTAGTTTGACAAATTTCTTTTTATTGATAAACTCAAAGAGTGTAAAACATGGAACAGATAAAGTGTTATAGACAAGGAGACGTCTGCTTTGAGAAGATAGATGAACTTCCTGAAGGATTAGTAGAAAAAGGTACAATTCTAGAGATACACGGGGAGGAAGGACATGTTCACCAAATGGATGGCATTCAAACTTTTATGTCACCAGAACAAGAAGGACAATTACCAGTAATCATTGTCACAGGAGCTGCCTCAATGGTTCACGAACAACACCCGACTCTTACTCTGCTAGAAGGAACGTACAGGGTTACTCGATTTCAAGAACATGAAAACCCTCAGATAGTAGACTAAAAGCACATTAAAATCAGTTCTAACCATAAATAACCAAAACCAATTTGGTTTTTTTTATTGATTTGAGAAAGTATTGACAAAATTTTCTTTTTGTTTTAATATCATCTTAGTTCATAAGATGATCAATATGGAAGAAAAAGACACAAAAAGAGTAAAAAGATTGGAAGATAAAAGCTCTGACTGGATATTCGACTTTCTAAACCTCAATAAAGGACATAACTTACCAGAAGAACTAGTACAAAGCTGTTTAGATGTTCTAATCAGTCGACATGACTTGTCTTTTGTTGCGATTTCTTTGAGAGACAAAAAAATATGGCATAATGCATATCTAATATTACCTGAGGGTTTTGAAAATGAAACATTAAGCGAGATATTGGATATTATTGAAGCAAAACCATTAGTTGGCAAAGAAGAAAGAGAAATTTTAAGTAACTTTCTTTATCAATTTCCGGAAAATCTTAATGAAAAATTCAAAAGAATCCTTAAAAAATTCTTAGTTTCAAAAGATCCAGAAATCTTGCAATGGCTTTTATCGCTTCCATCAGGATTTGAAGAAATCGAAAAATCTGCTAGAGAAAAAATAATAGCTGGTAATAATATAGAGCTCATTTTGGGAGTATTGAAACGGAAGAAATTGTCTTCAGATCTAGAACAGGAGGGAATAAAGAAAGTAGTTGCTAGTAAAGAATTCCGATTAATCTACTTTGTACTTAGAAATTTTGATTTGCCTCAACATCAGAAGATCCAAGCAATAGAAGTGCTTCTTTCTCAGAGAAGTTCTGCCTATAGCTACCTTATTCTCCGAAATACCACCAATTTGCCCATGGATTTGCAAGAAGAAGCTATTAAGATTATTAAATCTAAAACCAAAGCTGAAAAGATAACCTGTCTCACTCTAGAAGCAATTCAACAGATTTTAGGCCAAAAATGGATTCTGATGACTTCTGATCTTCGAAAACAAGTTGAAAAAATTGATAACAACAGTAATCCAAATTGGAGATTTGAAAGAATAGGAAATGAAATTCCAGTTTTCCAAGATACTCTATGGTTTCTCAGAGATAGAGAACAAAAAACTATTGATGACAAAACAATGACTACTGGTGCGCTCCTGTGGTCAAAACATCATAGTAATGATTTCCAAGTAATTCTTTTGTTGGATCCAAGTAATCTTAAAGGATATGCTTACCAGGCAAATCCTGAAGCTAAAACCGTAGCAGAAGCTCTTGCTTATGCTTTCCAACTAGAACCTGAAAAATTCAAAGGTTTTACAGAGGAGAAATAGCTTACTTTAATCAGTAGGCTTTTTTATTTTTTAAAATCACATTCTTTGTTCGAGCACTTAATCTGTTTTCCTTTTTCAACTAAAAGAGAATCGCACTTAGGACATTTTTCTTTAATGGGTTTATCCCACAAAGCAAAATCACATTTAGGATATTGATTACAAGCATAAAAGATTTTTCCTTTTCTAGTTCTTTTTAAAACAATTTCTCCTTTTTTACATTTGGGACATTGAATGCCCAAAACATTTTTTTCCAAAGGTTCTGTGTGTTTACATTTGGGAAAATTAGAGCAAGAATAAAATCTTCCAAATCTGCCTAACCTGATTAATATTGGAGAACCACATTCAGGGCATATTTTGTTTGTTGTTTCTTGGGCAATATCTTTTTTATCAAGTTCTTTTTCTTTTTGTTTTAAATTTTTTTCAAAGGGACCATAAAATTCTTTAATTACTGGAATCCATTCCTTTTTATCATGGGCTATACTATCTAAATCTTGTTCCATTTTAGCAGTGAAATTAATATCTACAATTTTAGAAAAATGTTTAACTAATAGATTATTTACTACTTCTCCTATCTCTGTTAAAACAAATCTTTTTTGCTCATCTTTCATAACATAGTTTTTGCTTTGGATTCTAGATAAAGTAGGAGCATAGGTAGATGGTCTTCCTATCCCATTTTCTTCTAAAACTTTAATTAAACTACCTTCATTATATCTAGGAGGAGGAGCAGTAAAGTGTTGAGATGGGATTAATTCTTTTAATTCTAAAACAGTGTTTTTTTCTAAATCAGGCAAGTTTTCTTCTTTATAATTAACAGGGTATATTTTTAAGAATCCATCAAATTTTAAGATTTGACCATTAGCTCTAAAGCCATAGTTTTGAGCTGAGATATCTATGCTGGTTGAGTCAAAAATAGCTTGAGACATTTGAGAAGCAACTAATCTTTGCCAGATAAGATTATAAAGTTTTAATTGTCTAGCATCTAATTCATTTTTGATATTCTTTGGATTTTTGTTTACAAATGTTGGCCTTATAGCTTCATGAGCCTCTTGAGTTCTTCCTTTTGCCTTATATTTTCTAAAAAATCCTGGCCAATATTTTTCACCTAAATTATCTAAGATATATTTTTTAGTTGTAGTTAATGCCAAATTACTTAGATTAACAGAATCAGTTCTGTGATAAGTAATAAATCCTTTTTCATATAGTTTTTGAGAAATACTCATTGTGGTTCTAGCTCCCCAATGGAATTTTTGCCAGGCTGTTCTTTGAAGAGAACTGGTTGTAAAGGGAGGTAAAGGATTTCTTTTTACTTCTTTTTTCTTAATATTAATTATTTTGTATTCAGCTTCACTTAAATCTTTTAAAATTTCATCTGCTTGTTTTTTATCTTTTATATCTAACTTATTAATTGTTTCTCCATCTTTTTTAATTAAGAAGGTCTCAAATTCATATAGAGGCCCGGCCTCTATCTCTTTTTTTAGTAAAGCTATGATTTTCCAATATTCTTGAGCTTTAAAGTTTTTAATTTCTTCTTCCCTTTCTGCTACTAATCTAACAGTCACAGATTGAACTCTGCCGGCTGACAAACCTCTAGCCACTTTTTTCCATAAAAAAGGAGACAGTTTGTAACCCACAAGTCTGTCTAAGATTCTGCGTGCTTGTTGAGCATCAACAAGATCAATATTAATTTTTCTTGGATTGTCTAAAGCTTTTTCTATTGCTTTTTTAGTAATTTCATGAAAAACAATTCTTTCATAATTGTCTTTTAAGTCCATAGCTTGAGCTAAATGCCAGGCGATTGCTTCTCCTTCTCTATCTTCATCAGTAGCCAAAATAACCAAATCAACCTTTTTCGCTTCTTTTTTCAATATATTAAGATTCTTCCTGGCTTTAGTTGGAATAATATATTTGGGTTTAAAATCGTTTTCAATATCTATTCCTAGGGTACTTTTTGGCAAATCTCTAACATGTCCATAAGAAGACAGGACTTTGTATTTTGGTCCTAAGAATTTTGTGATAGTTTTAGCTTTAGTTGGGCTTTCAACTATTATTAATCTCATTTGTGTTTCATTTTTCAATTGCTAAACATAACATTTGATAATAATTCTTGCAAGAATTATTTGAATTTTTTTTAAACCAGAAATTTTTTTCTAAAAAATAAAGTATAATACTAACGATTAAAATATTATTTATCTCGTTTGACAAATTCATTTAATCTGATTATAGTATAAATACATGAATAGATAAAGAGAAAGACACAGAAAAGACATTAAAATTGTTCTTTTAAATTTCTAATTCTTATGAGTAGGAATTTGATTAGTACTACAAAAACATGTTAACTTGTCGGTTTCCTACTCATAAGAAAAAAAAGGTGAAGAAAAATTGACAGATAAAAGGAAAATGGTTCAAGTTCTAATTGGAGAAGGATATCTAAAGGCAGAAGAAATTGACGATGCTCTAAGAACCTATAAGGCAGCAAGTGTTGAGTTACCAAGAGACAAACTTATCAATTTTGGCAATGCGTGCCTTAAGGCTGGAAAACTTTATAAAGGATTAACAGCTTTAAAGGCAGTAGGTATAAAACCGTCAAAAGATCAACTTATTGCTTGCGGTCACAAATGTCTTCAAAAAGAACGGCCAGAAATAGCTCTAGATGCTTTTAAACAAGCAGGCGTAGAACCACCAAAAGACAGGATTATTGAACTTGCTGACAAGCTTCTTAAATGGGGAAGTTTTTCCCAAGCCAGAAAGATTTACGAAGCAGTGGGTGCAAATGACAAACTTATTGAACTTGGTAATTTACACCTTGAAAAAGGAGAGCTTTCTATAGCTAGAGAAATCTACAAAGCAATAGGCGCAAATGACAAACTCATTGAAGTTGCCAATAAGTACATTTCAATGAGAGAGTTCAAAAAAGCCTTAGAGATCTTTGAAGAAGCAGGCGTAGAACCACCAAAAGACGAACTTGTAGCTCTTGCCAATAAGTATCTTAAGAGAGGATCTTGGTCTGAAGCTTTAAGTCTTTACGAAGCAGCAGGCAAAGATTTACCAAAAGACAAGCTTATTTCTCGGGGCGACAAGTATTTTGAAGAAGGTGATACTACAAATGCTTACTGGCTTTACAGAAAAGCTGGTGCAAAAGATAAACTCATTGCGTTGGCTAACAAGATTCTGGAACTGGGAGAAGAAAACAGTTTTGCCATAAGAATGTTCAAAGAAGCAGGAATTCAGCCATCAAAAGACCAATTGATTACTGTGGGCGATAAGTATGTTGAACAGAGAAAATTCGAGGCGGCCATTGAATACTACGAAGAAGCAAATGCTAAAGAAAAGCTAATTGAGCTTGGTAGAAAGTGTCTTGAGAACGGTTATTTGACTGTTAGCTTAGAAATTTACGAAAAGGTAGGAACAAAACCCCAGAAAAACGAAATCATAGCTTGCGGCATTAAGTGCTTTGAACAAGGATCGCTCAGACAAGGCCTAAAAGCTTTTGAGATGACAGGAGTAAATCCTCCACCAGAGAAACTTATTGCTTGTGGTCACGAATTCATCAAGAAAGGTAAAATACCTTTTGCTATAGAAGCCTATGAGAAAGCAGTAGAAATACAGATAATTCTTACCTCACAAGACTACGAAACAGCAATAAATGTAATCTAACCAAAAACTCCTTGATAAGGGATGATAGAAAAATCTATCGCATCCCTTCTTTTTTTAATAATAAAAAACTAAAGACCTTTAATGGTCTTTTTTATAATTTGTTTTTCTTTTTTTGTAAACCTCTTAAGAACAAATCTTTCTATTTCTTTTGGTTTTCCTTTTTTAGGTAGAATTCCAATTCTAATTCTTTTAAAATCTTTTGTTCTTATAGTATCAATAATAGATTGAACTCCTTTATGACCAGCAGATCCTGAATTATTTGATTCTTTAATTTCTCCTAAAACAATATCAATATCGTCGTGAACTATTATTAGTTTTGCTTTTTTGTAATACTGGCTTAGAGCTTTTACTGATTCACCAGAAGAATTCATAAAAGTTTCAGGTTTTGCTAAAATAGTTTTTTCTTGATCTAAAATTCCTTTTGAAATTTGAGCATTAAACTTTTTAGAAAAAGAAAAATCAGGAAAATCATTTTTTTCCTTAATTTTATCTAAAACTTCAAAACCAATATTATGTCTTGTCTCTTTAAATTTTTCTCCTGGATTACCCAAGCCAATGATAATAATCATATTTTTATCTTAGCATTTCTTGTTCAAAATTTCTTGATTTATGATAAAAAGTAAGATATAATCAAAAAATCATGAAAGCAATTTTTTCATTTTTTACATTCATTTGGGAAATTTTTAAAATAGTTATTATCGCCTTAATAATAGTGATTCCTATTCGCTATTTTTTATTCCAGCCATTTTTTGTAAGAGGGCAATCAATGGAACCAAATTTTCAAGATGGCGATTATTTAATTATTGATGAATTATCTTATAGATTTTCAGAAATTAAAAGAGGAGATGTTGTTGTTTTCAAATATCCTAATAATCCTTCACAACGTTATATTAAAAGAATTATTGGTCTTCCAGGAGAATTGGTTGAGGTAAAATCTGGTTCAGTTATGGTTTATTCTGAAGAAGGAAAACAGGTTTTAGATGAAGGAGAATATCTTTCTTATAATACAAAAACCCCAGGACAAGCCAGAATTTTCTTAAATGAAAATGAGTATTTTGTTTTAGGAGATAATAGAGGTCTTTCCTCTGATTCCAGAAGCTGGGGATCCTTAGATAAAAAATATATCATTGGAAAAGTTTTTATAAGAGCTTGGCCGTTTACTGCTTTAGCCAAGATTGAAACTCCTCAATATTAAAATTTATGGCTAGAAAACCAAAATTTCAAACACCAACCGGAATGCATGATATTTTACCAAAAGATCAAGCATATTTTCGGAAAATATATAATGTGGTTGAGAGTATTGCTAATTTTTATGGTTTTGGAAAAATTGATACTCCAATTCTTGAACAATCAGAACTTTTTTCAAAAGGAGTGGGATTAGATACAGATATTGTTCAAAAAGAGATGTTTAGTCTAAAAACTAGAGGGGGAGACTATTTAAGTTTAAGACCAGAAGGCACAGCTCCAGTAGTAAGGGCTTATATTCAGAAAGGCATGATTAATTTGCCTCAACCAGTTAAGCTCTGGTATTTTGGTCCTTTTTTCAGATATGAGAGACCACAAGCAGGTCGTTTTCGTCAGTTTTGGCAGTTTGGACTTGAGATTTTGGGAGAAAAAGGTCCAGTAATTGACGCTGAAATTATTCAGATTTTCTATAATATTCTAAAAGATTTAAAGTTTAAAAATTTATTAGTAGAAATAAACAGTATTGGAGATTCACAGTGCAGACCATATTATAAAAAACTGTTAAAGAATTATTTTCGTTCCAGGGAAAGACTTCTTTGTACGGATTGTCGGAGAAGGTTAAAAACAAATCCCTTAAGAATTTTAGATTGTAAACGAGAAAGATGTCAAAGTATTGTTAGCCAAGCGCCTCAATCAATTGATAATCTTTGCGATACTTGTCATGAACACTTTAAAGAAGTTTTAGAATTTTTAGATGAAGCTGAAATTTCTTATCGTTTAAACCCTTATTTAGTTAGAGGTTTAGATTATTATACCAAAACTGTTTTTGAAATAGTTGAAGATTCTGTTGAGGAAAAAACATCAGGAGCTTTGGTTGGTGGAGGAAGATATGATAATTTGTCAAAAATTTTAGGACGAAGAGATATACCAGGCACAGGAGGTGCTGCTGGAGTAGAGAGAATTATAACTTCAATGAAAAAAAGCGGAAGCGCTGTTTCCCGTGTTACGCCTCCTAAGATTTTTTTGTCTCAAGTTGGTAAGTTAGCTAAAAGAAAAAGTCTAAAACTATTTGAAGAGTTTAGAAAAGATAAAATTTCAATTATTGAATCTTTTGGCAGGGATTCTTTGAGAGCTCAATTGGCTAAAGCTAATAAGTTCGGAGTGTTATACACTTTAATTTTAGGGCACAAAGAGGCAATAGATGGAACAATTATTGTTAGGAACATGAAAACAGGAAAACAAAAAACAGTAAAAATAGATAAAGTGGTAAAAGAAATGAAGAAAAATCTTAAAAAGTAATCTATGGAATGTATTTTTTGTAAAATTGTAAATAAGGAATTACCTTCTGAAATTGTTTATGAAGATGATGAGATTTTAGGTTTTAAAGATATTAATCCCAAAGCGCCTGTTCATCTTTTAATTGTTCCTAAAAAACATATTCGTTCAATTAATGAATTAAAAAAAGAAGATAAAAATTTAATTGGAAGTTTATTTTTAGTTGCTAAAAATATGGCAGAAAAAACAGAAATTAATAAAACTGGCTATAAACTATGTTTTAATGTCGGAAAAGGAGCTGGTCAAATGGTTGATCACATCCATTTACACCTTTTTGGTGGCTGGACAAATGGCGTTCCAAAGCATAATATTTAATTTATATGGTAATAGAAATCAAAAAAAAGGAAAGAGAAACATCTCAGTCTTTAGTTCGTCGTTTTTCAAGCAGATTTCGCAAAAGCGGGATTTTGCTTCGAATGAGACGATCTCAGTTTTTCAAAAGACCTAAAAGTAATCAATTGAAAAAAAGAGCAGCTCTTAGAAGAGAAGAACTAAAGAAAGAGTACGAAAAAAAGAAAAAATTGGGCAAACTTTAAAAATGTTCAAGGATAAAATTAGACAAAACCTAAAAATTGCTCTGAAAGAAAAAAGAGAAATCGAGGTTTCTGTTTTAAGAATGGTTTTAGCTGCGATTTTGAATAAGGAAAAAGAAAAGAAATATAGGTTGAACAAAGAGAAGTCTGATTTGGGTCAAGAAGAATTAGAAAAACAAGGTCAGTTAACAGAAGAAGAAATAACTTCAATTGTTTCTATTGAGGCAAAGAAAAGAAAAGAATCAATAATAGCGTTCGAAAAAGGAGAAAGAAAGGATTTGGCTGAAAAAGAAAAAAAAGAATTAGATATTTTAAAGAAATATTTACCTAAACAACTTTCAGAACAGGAATTAACTAAAATAATTGAAGAAGTGATTAAAGAAACAGGAGCTAAAGAAATCAAAGATATGGGAAATGTTATGAAAGAGGTAATGCCAAAAGTAATGGGTAGGGCATATGGAAATCAAGTTTCTGACATTGTAAAAGAATTGTTAAAAAATGATTAGTATTACTAATCTTACTGCAAATTCAATAGATAAAAGTTTTTTTGAAGAAATTGCCAAACTTGTTTTAACAGAAGAAAAAAAAGAAGATAAATTATCAATTGTCTTGATTGGGCCAACAAAAATGCGAAAATTAAATAAGCAATATTTGTGTAAGAACAGGACAACCGATGTTTTATCTTTTAACAAAGTTCAATCATCAGAGTTTAAATTTCCTCCTGGCCAAGAAAAAGAATTAGGAGAAGTAGTTATTTGTTTGAGGGAAGTTAGAAAGAATACAAAAAGATTAAAATCTACTTTTGATGCAGAGTTGGCCAGAGTCTTAATTCATGGCATTTTACATCTTTTAGGATATAATCATGAAAAATCAGAAAAAAAGACAAAGAAAATGCAAGAAAAAGAGAATTATTATTTAAAAATATGGCAAAGCCTCACTTGATAACTAGTTTAGATATTGGAACAAGTGTAATAAAGGTATTGGTTGTTCAACAAAATCCAAACTCAGAATTGGAAACTATTGCTTTTTTTCAAAAACCAGTAAGTGGTATTAGAAGAGGAATAGTTATTAATGTTCAAGAGGTTGCTAAGGTACTTGGAGATGTACAAGAGGAAATAGAAATTCAAACAGGCCAGAAAATTAATTCCGTTTATATTAATATTGGGGGTAGTCATATATTTTGTACTTTTTCAGAAGGTAAAGTAGCTGTTTCAAGAGCTGACCAACAAGTTTCTGAAGAAGATATTGAGAGGGTTTTAGAAGATGCTAAAACCTTTTCTCTTTCTCCGAATAAAGAGATTTTAAGTGTTTTCGCTAGAAACTTTATAGTTGATGGAGAAAAAGTAAAAGAAGCTGTTGGAATGAAAGGAGTCAGGTTAGAAGTAGAAGCTTTAGTTGTTTGCGTTTTTTCTCCTTATTTTAAAAATTTACAGCAAAGTATTTTAAGTTCTGGTTTTCATATAACAAATGACATTACTCCTTCACCAATAGCTGCTGCCAGAGCTGTGCTTTCGCCTCGTCAAAAAGAATTAGGAGTAGCGCTTTTAGATATAGGAGAAGGAACATCAAGTTTAGCTGTTTTTGAAGAGGGAAGTTTAATACATTTAGCTGTTTTGCCAATTGGTTCATCTAATATTACTCAGGATATCGCTATTGGTTTAAGAACAGATATTGATATTGCTGAAAGAATAAAAAAAGAATTTGGTTCTTGTCTTATCTCTGAAAAAGAGAAAAGAGAAAAAATTGAAATTAAAGAACCAGAACTTCTTGTTTTTACACGTAAAATCCTGAATAATATTATTGAAGCAAGAGTTTCGCAGATTTTTGAAGAAATGAATAAAGAGTTGAAAAAGATTTCTAAAGATAATTTATTGCCAGCTGGTATAGTTTTAACTGGAGGAGGCGCTAAGTTACCAGGAATAGTAAAATTAGCTAAAAGAGAATTAAAATTACCTTGTAAGATTGGAAAACCACATGGTTTTGTTGGTCTTAGTAAAGATCCTAGCTTGGCTACTATTTGTGGTTTAACTTTAATGGGACTTGACTTAGAGGATATAGAATATTCTCCTTCTATAATTAAAAAAATATTTTCTAAAATTAAAAATTTTTTAAAAAACTTAATTCCATAATATTATGACTGGTCCAATAAAAATTAAAGTAGTTGGAATCGGGGGTTCAGGTGGTAATGCTGTTTCTAGAATGATGAGAGCTAAAATTAGAGGTGTTGATTTAATTGCTATTAATGCTGATTTTCAAGACCTTAAAAAAACTAAAGCTCATATTCGTCTTCAGATAGGAAGAGAATTAACTAAGGGTTTGGGTACAGGAATGAATCCAGAGTTGGGAAAAAAAGCGGCCTTAGAGAATAAAGAAGAAATTTCAGAGATTTTAAAAGATACAGACATGGTTTTTATTACCTATGGAGCGGGTGGAGGAACAGGTACTGGAGCTGGTCCTGTTGTAGCTGAGATTGCTAAGGAGTTAGGAGCTTTAACAGTAGCTGTTATTACAACACCATTTTCTTTTGAGGGTCAGGCGCGAAAGAAAATAGCTGAACTGGGTGTAAGAAGATTAAAAGAAAAAGTAGATAGTTTAATTACGATTTCTAATGACAAGCTTTTGTCAATTTTAGACCCTAATATTTCACTTCTAAAAGCTTTTTGGTTTTGTGATGATATTCTACGTCAAGCTGTTCAGGGTATTTCTGATTTAATAATGCTTCCAGGTATTATTAATGTTAATTTTGCTGATGTTAAAGAAATTATTGAAGATTCTGGAACTGCTCTATTTGGTATTGGTAGAGCTCAAGGGGAGAAAAGAGCTGAAACAGCGGCTCTTTTGGCAATTAACTCTCCCTTACTTGATAGTTCTTGCAAAGGAGCTAATGGTATTTTGTTTAACATTTCAGGAGAAGATATTTCTCTTTCGGAGATAGATGAAGCAGCTAAAGTTATTACTAAAGAAATTAATCCTGGGGCTAAAATTATTTTTGGAGCAATTCAAAACGAAAGATTAGGTAAAGGGCAAATAAAAGTTACTGTTATTGCTACTGGTTTTTAGAAATAGTATTTTTCAAAAACTTGACCGAGTTTTGACTCGGTTTTTTGGTTGTAGTAAAATGGACTTATTCAATTATTAATAATTTATAAAAATGGCTAGAAAAATAAAAAAGATAGAAAACAAAATTACAAAAGTTGAAAAAAGAGATGGCACAATTGTGCCCTTTGATTCAGAAAGAATCAGGCAAGCCATTTTTAGAGCAGTTACAGCTACTGGCCAGGGAGATGGAAAATTAAGTGAAAGATTGACTAAAAGAGTAGTTAAAATTTTAACTCGCCGTTTTAAAAAAGACGAAATTCCTCAAGTTGAACAGATTCAAGATGTTGTTGAAGAAGTTTTAATTTTAGAAGAATTAGTTGAAACAGCCAAATCTTATATTTTATATCGAGAACAAAGAAGAAGAATTAGAGAATCAAGTTTTGTTTTAGATGAATCAAGTAAGGCAGTAGATAAATATTTAGACGAGCTTGATTGGCAGATTAAAGAAAATGCTAATATGACATATTCTTTACAGGGATTAACTCAATATGTTAATTCTTATGTTTCTAAAAAATATTGGCTTAATAAAATCTATCCAAAAGAAATTAGAGAAGCAGCAATTAATGAAGATTTTCATATTCATAATTTAGATAGTATTAGCACTTATTGTTCTGGTTGGGATCTTTATGATTTACTTTTGCGTGGATTTGGAGGAGTAAATGGTAAGTTAGAATCTCGTCCTCCAAAGCGTTTTAGAGTTGCTTTAGGACAACTGGTCAATTTCTTTTTTACTCTTCAAGGAGAAAGCGCAGGAGCTCAAGCGATTTCTAATTTTGATACTCTTTTAGCTCCATTTATCAAGTATGACAATTTAAATTATCGTCAGGTCAAGCAGTCAATGCAGGAGTTTTTATATAATTGTATGGTGCCAACAAGAGTTGGTTTCCAAACTCCATTTTTAAACGTTTCAATTGACATTAAACCTCCCAAGTTCTTAGCTGATCAACCGATTGTTATTGGTGGCAAGATTCAGAAAGAAACTTATGGAGAGTTTCAGGAAGAAATGAACATGTTTAACAAAGCTTTTTATGAGGTGATGATGGAGGGAGATGCTAAAGGAAGACCTTTCACTTTTCCAATCCCAACTGTTTCTATTGGCAAAGATTTTGATTGGGACAATCCAGCATTAGATCCTATGTGGGAAGCAACTGCCAAATATGGTATTAATTACTTTTCTAATTTTGTTAATTCAGACATGGATCCAGAAGATTTTAGAAGTATGTGTTGTCGATTGCGTTTAGATAATAGAGAACTTTATCAGAGAGGAGGTGGTTTATTCGGTTCAGCTCCTTTAACCGGCTCTATTGGTGTTTGTACAATTAATATGCCCAGGATTGGTTATCTTTCAAAAACAAAGAAAGATTTTTTTGAAAGATTGAGTCGGCTAATGGATTTATCTAAAGAGAGTTTGGAGATTAAAAGAAAGGCCTTAGAAGATTTTATGGAAAAAGGACTTTATCCTTATTCAAAGTATTATTTAGCTTCAGTAAAAAAAATAAGAGGAACTTATTATGGAAATCATTTTTCAACCATTGGTTTATTGGGTATGAACGAGTCCTTATTAAACTTTATTGATGAAGATATGGCTTCACGTAGAGGAAGAAAGTTTGCTCTTGAAATATTAGATTTCATGCGAAAGAGATTAATTAAATATCAAAAAGATACAGGTAATATATATAATCTTGAAGCAACACCAGCTGAAGGAACTAGTTATCGTCAGGCAAAAATAGATAAAGAAAAGTATCCAGACATTATTACTGCTGGTACAAAGAAAATACCCTATTATACCAACTCTACCCAATTACCAGTTGGAAAAACTGATGATGTTTTTAAGGCATTAAAACTTCAGGATAAATTACAATGTCGTTATAATGGTGGCACGGTTTTACATCTCTTTTTAGGAGAACAGATTTCTGATATTACAACAGTAAAAAGCTTAGTTAAAACAGTTTTTGAAAAGTTTAATTTACCTTACATTACTATTACTCCCACTTTTTCCATTTGTCCGGTTCATGGTTATTTATCAGGAGAACATTTTACTTGTCCTCAATGCGCTATTGAACAAACTTGTGAAGTTTATTCTCGTATTGTTGGATATTTAAGACCTATTTTTCAATGGCACGATGGAAAAAAGAGAGAATATAAAGATAGGAAAGAATTTAAAATTAAAAAAGATCAAATCACAGCCTTAAAATAATTTATGGAAATTGCTGGTTTACAAAAATTAACTCTTATTGATTATCCAGGTAAATTGGCTTGCACAGTTTTTTTAGCTGGTTGTAATTTTCTTTGTCCTTGGTGTTATTCAAAAGAACTTGTTTTACCAAGAGAAATTGAAAAACAGCCAAAAATTTCTGAAAAAGAATTTTTCAATTTTCTAAAAAATAGAAAAGGCTTATTAGAAGGAGTTGTTTTGTGTGGAGGAGAACCAACTATTTTTAAAAACCTGCCTGATTTTGTAAAAAAAATTAAAAAATTAGGATTTTTTGTGAAACTTGATACTAATGGTTCAAACCCAGAAATGATAAAAGAATTAATTGATAAAAATTTGATTGATTATGTAGCCATGGACGTTAAGTTGCCAAAACAAAGATATACTGAAATTTTTAAAAGAAAAGCAAAAATCAGACAGATTGATAATTCTATTAAATTTTTAAAACAAGGAATAATTGATTATGAATTCAGAACAACTGTGGTTCCAACAATTCATAAAAGAGGGGATATTTTAAAGATTGTTCACTGGATAAGGCCTGCTAAAAAATATTTTCTTCAGAGTTTTAGACCTGAAAAAACTATTGATTCGAAATTTGAAAAAATTAAACCATATTCCAGAGAATTTCTTTTGGAAATTAGAAAAACAATTGCTCCATTTTTCGAAACCTGCCAAGTAAGATAATTTTATTGAAATGACTTCTTCTAAAATTCTTTTTTATTTTTGTCTCTTCTTTATTGGAGGAGTTTTTTTATATTCATTAAATATAGATATACAAAGTAGTCAAATAAAAGAGTATTTTGATAAAGAGGTTAGTTTAGTTGGAATAATAGTTCAAGAACCGGATAAAAGAACAAAAACCACTAAATTAACAGTTAAATTAGAAAATTCAGAAGAAAAAGTTTTAATTACTAAATGGCATTATCCTGAATATGAATATGGAGATAAATTAAAAATTAAAGGTACTTTACAAGAACCTGAAATTTTTGACGACTTTAATTACAAAGATTATTTAGCTAAAGACAAAATTTTTGGTCTAATGTATCAACCTAAAATTGAATTAATTGAAAAAAATCAAGCTAATTCTTTAAAAAGATTTTTAATTTCAGCCAAAAACAAATTAAAAACAAGTTTAAACAAAATAATGCCCATACCACAATCTGGTTTTTTAGAAGCCCTGCTTTTTGGAGACGAGAATAATATTTCTAATCAATGGAAAGATAAGCTCAATTTTACTGGAACTCGTCATATTGCTGCTGTCTCTGGTATGAATATTACTATTTTATCTTTTTTACTATCTGACTTTCTTCTGTCCTTGGGTTTTTGGAAAAATCAATCGTTTTATATTTCAGTAATTTTCATTTCTTTTTATATCTTAATGATTGGGGCTCCCGCCTCAGGTGTTAGAGCTGGAATTATGGCCATTGCTTTTTTGACAGCCCAGTACTTTGGCAGAGTTTCAACTGGTTCTCGGATAATTGTTTTATCAGCTACCATAATGTTAATTTTTAATCCATTGCTCTTAGTTTTTGATATTGGTTTTCAATTATCTTTTTTAGCCATCATGGGTCTTATTTATTTACAGCCAATACTTCTTAATCTTTTTAAAAAAATCCCAGATGTTTTTCAATTAAGATATAATCTTTCTGGCACTTTAGCTGCCCAGATTTTTACTTTACCAATTTTAATCTATAATTTTGGTCAAGTTTCAACAATTTCATTATTGGCTAATATTTTAATCCTTCCTCTTTTGCCAGCTATAACTATTTTGGGTTTTATTTTTTCTATTGCAGGTATGGTTTGGGAATTACTTGGTCAATTTTTATCTTGGCCAGCTTGGTTTATGCTTACTTATTTAATCAAAATAATTGATTGGTTTTCAAAAATTTCTTGGGCTAATTTGACATTTCAAAATGTGAACATATTTTTTCTTTTGTTTTGTTATTTTATCTTTATTTTAATAATTTGGCGCGCTCAACAAAACAAAAAACTAAAATTTTTAAAATATTAGTGCTAAAATAGAATCATGACAAAAAAGGCCTGGGTAATTACAGTTAATATGGGTTATGGGCATCAAAGGACCACTTATCCTTTGAAGAATTTAGCGTTTAAAAGAAAAATTATTCCTGCTAATGATTATCAAGATATTCCAAATGGAGATCGTAGACTTTGGGAAGGGAGCAGAAAGTTTTATGAAGCTATATCTCAATTTAAAAGATTTCCTTTAATTGGTGGATTTATTTTTGCAACTTATGACAAACTTCAAAGAATTCTTAGTTTTTATCCCAAAAGAGATTTATCAAAATCAAATTTCCAATTACAAGAAATTTTTTCTTTAATTCAAAGAGGTTGGGGTAAGCACTTAATTGAGAAATTAAAGAAAAAACCTTTTTCCTTGGTAACAAGTTTTTTTACTCCAGCTTTTATGGCTGAAGCTTTTGATTATCCCGGCAACATTTTTTGTATTATTTGCGATGCTGATATCGCTCGAACTTGGGCGCCTTTAATACCTCATACGAGCAAGATTAAATATCTTGCTCCCAATGAAAGAGTAGTTGAAAGGTTGAAATTATATGGAATAAAGGCAGAAAACATATTTTTAACTGGATATCCTTTACCTAAAGAAAATATTGGAACAGAAAAGTTAGGTATTTTGAAAAAAGATTTGGCTCATAGAATTGTAAATCTTGATCCGAAAAAAAGATACCAACACTATTATAATTCTCTGATTAAAAAATACATAGGAAAATTACCCAAAAAATCAAACCATACCTTAACTTTAATGTTTGCCGTTGGAGGAGCTGGAGCCCAAAAAGAAATAGGAATACAACTTGTTAAAAGTTTATTTTTTAAAATTAAAAAACAGGAAGTTAAGGTAATTTTAGTGGCTGGGATTAAAAAAAAGGTTAAAGAATATTTTGTTAAAGAGATTAAAAAATTGGGTTTAAAAAAGAATAAAGGTGTTGAAATAATTTTTGAAAAAGAAATTGAATCATATTTCCAGAAATTTAACATAGCTCTAAGAACTACGGATATTTTATATACAAAACCAAGCGAATTATCTTTTTATTCGGCTTTAGGAATTCCAATTATTATTGCTCCCTGTATTGGTTCTCAGGAAGAGTTTAATAAAAGTTGGCTTTTAAGGTCTGGTTTTGGTGTTCCACAAAAAGACCCTAGTCATATTAATGAGTGGCTTTTTGATTGGTTGGAAAGAGGATATCTTGCTGAAGCTGCTATGGAAGCTTTTATTGAAGGAGAAAAACTGGGCACTTTTAAGATTGAAAAAATGATTTCATAATGAAAAACCTAAAAAAAATTATGTTTGGGTTATTATTTTTACTTATATTGTTTTTTAGTTTATTTTTTGTTGGAAGCGTTTCACAAGCAGATAAAATTGCTTGGGGAATTAGTTTTTCCCAAAAACACTCTCAATCATTGAGTTTAGATTGGAAAGAAAACTATTTAGCTCTGCTTAATGATTTAAAGGTTAAAAACATCAAATTAGCTGTTCATTGGGATTTAATTCAACCTGAGGAAAACAAATTTAATTTTGATGACTTAGACTGGCAAGTAGAAAAAGCAGAGGAAAAAGGAGCTAAGCTTATTTTAGCAATAGGAATGAAAACTCCTCGTTGGCCAGAATGTCATATTCCAGAATGGGCTAAAAATAAAAGCAAACAAAACCAGCAAAAAGAAATTTTAAAAATGCTTGAAAATATTATTTTAAGATATAAAAATTCTCCAGTTATTAAGTATTGGCAAGTAGAAAATGAACCGCTTTTTCCTTTTGGAGATTGTCCATGGATTGATAAAGATTTTTTGAAAAAAGAAATATCTTTGGTAAAATCTTTAGATGAAAAAGAAAGAGTAATTATATCTGATTCTGGAGAGGGTTCTTTTTGGATTCAAGCAGCTCAGCTGGGAGATGTAGTTGGGATTACTATATATAGAAAGGCCTGGTTTCATCAGTTAGGATTCTATATTAACTATCCTTTCCCTCCAATTTTTTATGCAAGAAAGGCCCAGATTATTAATAAACTGTTTGATAAAGAGGTAATTTGTGTGGAATTACAAGCTGAACCTTGGGGTTCTAAATTACTTTATGATTCACCATTAGAAGAACAAGAAAAAACAATGAATTTAGAACAATTTAAAGCAAATATTGAATTTGCCAAAAAGACTGGATTAAAAGAGTTTTATCTCTGGGGTTCTGAATGGTGGTATTGGATGAAAGAGAAACAAAATAAACCTGCAATTTGGAATCAAGCTAAAACAATATTTTAAATTATGCTTTCAATCATTATTCCAACTTTTAATGAGGAAGAATATCTTCCTCTATTACTTAAACAAATTAAAAAGCAAAGTTTTAAGGGCTTCGAAATAATTGTGGCTGATGCTCGCTCAGAGGATCAGACAGTTAAGATTGCTAAAAGTTTTGGTTGCAAAATAGTTAAAGGAGGTTTGCCTGCCAAAGGAAGAAATGAAGGAGCAAAAGCAGCTCAAGGAGATATTTTTTTATTTATGGATGCTGATAATATTTTCTTGCCCCAGGATTTTTTAGAACAATTAATTGGACAATTTGAGAAAAGAAATTTAGATTGCGCTTCTTTCCCAATTTATATGGAAGGTAATAAGTTAGATAAATTACTTTATGGAATCTATAATTTTTGGACAAACATAACTCAAAACTTTTTACCGCATGCTTTTAATTCTATTTTAATTAAAAAAGAGCTCCATCAAAAAATTAATGGGTATGATGAAGAAATAAAATTAGCCGAAGACCACTCTTATGCAAGAAAAGCGGCTCGCTTTGGAAAGTTTGGATTTATTAAAACCAAACCAGTTTTGACTTCTTCAAGAAGATTTAAAAGGGATGGAAAGTTAAAGTCCTATTTGAAATATGCTTTAGCTGGTATTTATTTATTTTTCTTGGGTGACATTAAAACAGATATTTTTAAATATAGATTTGGTTATTCCTTTAAAAATAAGAAAAAATAAGATAAAATAACCCATATGATAAACTATAATTTACCTCCAACTCCATCTGATCAAGACAAAATTAAAAAGACTATTAATCGGTGGCCTAAAATTAAACTGCCCAAGATTTGGAAGAATCAAATTTCTTTAATGATTTTTTCTTCAGTTATTCTGTCTTCTGCTTTTGGTTTTTTGGCTGGAGCTGTTTCAGGAAGTATTTTCTATTTTGAAGTAAGAGACACCCTTACCAAATTAAGCATTGATTTACCTTTTGTTAGTACAATAATTGAAAAAGAAACAATTATTGAAAAAGAATATATTCCTCAAACAAGTCAGGAGCAAATAATTATTGGAGTGGTTCAAGATGTTTCTCCAGCAGTGGTTAATATTATTGTTACTAAGGACTTGCCAATTATTGAACGATATTTTCGCGACCCATTTGAGGGTTTTGAAGAATTTTTTGGTGAATCACCACTTCTAATTCCTGAGTATCGTGAAAAGGGGATTGAAAAAAGAAAAATTGGAGGGGGAACAGGATTTATTGTTTCTGAAGATGGCATGATATTAACCAATAAACACGTAGTTTTAGATGAGGAAGCTGATTATACGGTTTTGACTAATGATGGCAAGCAATATCCGGCTCGTGTTCTGGCCAAAGATCCATTTCAGGACTTAGCTATTCTTAAAATTGAAGATTCAAACTCTTTTTCAACAGTTAAACTTGGAGATTCAGACAAATTACAAATAGGCCAGAGTGTCATTGCCATTGGTAATGCTTTGGGAGAGTTTCAGAACACTGTTTCAGTAGGCGTGATTTCTGGCTTAGGCAGAACGATTACTGCTTCTGGAGGAGGAATGGTTGAAACCTTAGAAGATGTTATTCAAACAGATGCAGCTATTAATAAAGGCAATTCAGGAGGACCACTTTTAAATTTAAAAGGAGAAGTAATTGGCATTAATACAGCTGTTTCTTTAGAAGGAGAAAATATTGGTTTTGCTATTTCTATTAACAAAGCCAAAAAAGACATTAAACAGGTTCAAGAGTTAGGTAAAATTGTTTATCCTTTTTTAGGCATAAGATATGTTATTCTTAATGAAAAAATCCAAGAGGAAAATGATTTACCAGTAAATTATGGGGCTTATATTACCTCAGATGAAAGTTCAGAAAAAGCAGCTATTACTCCTGGATCTCCAGCTGAAACTATTGGATTAAAACAGGGAGATATTATTTTAGAATTTGATAGTCAAAAAATTACAACTGATAATTCCTTAGCTGATATTATTAGAAAATATAATCCTGGAGATAAGATTATTTTAAAGGTTTTAAGAGAAGGAGAAGAAAAATTCTTTACAGTTACTTTAGATGAAAGAAGTGAATAAACATTGTTTTTTTAAGAATTTATTGTAGAATAAAAACGCTATGATTGGAGGTAATTTTACTCAAAAAGCTCAAGAAGCAATATTAAAAGCTCAATCAGTTGCTCGTAAAAAAGGACAGCAACAGATTGATGCTTTGCATCTTTTATATTCTTTGCTCTTACAAGGAGAGAGTATTGTTTTAAATTTGCTTTTAAAGCTGAATGTAAATATTGATGATTTAAAGAATAAAACCAAAAAATCTTTAGAAGAAATATCAGCTATTATTAGTCCCCAATCTTTTGGTCAAGTTTATTTAACTCAAGACATGGCTAAGGTTTTGGAAAAAGCTCGCCAGGAATCAATTAAAATGGGCGACGAATATATCTCAGTAGAACATTTATTTTTAGCCCTTTTAGACAGTCCAACTAAAGCGCAAGAAGTTTTGAAAAAAGCTAATTTTTTAGAATCAAAAGGAGCTCTTCTGGAGGAAAAATCTCTGAATTATAAAATTGCTTTAGAAATTTTTAATCAAATTAGGGGAGGAGAAAAAATTACTGATCCTAATCCCGAATCAAAATATGAAGTTGTTGAAAAATATGCCCGCAATTTAACATCTTTAGCCAAGCAAGGTAAATTGGATCCAGTTATTGGTAGAGAAAATGAAATTAGAAGATTAATGCAGGTTCTTTCTCGCAGAACCAAAAATAATCCAGTTTTAATTGGAGAAGCCGGAGTTGGAAAAACAGCGATTGTTGAAGGTTTGGCTCAAAGAATTATTCACCATGAAGTTCCTGAAAGTTTAAAAGAAAAGGAAATTATTGCTTTGGACTTAGGAGCTTTAGTGGCTGGTACTAAATATAGAGGAGAGTTTGAAAACAGAGTTAAAGCTCTATTAAAAGAAGTTAATAAAGCTGATGGGAAGTATATTTTATTTATTGATGAATTACATACTTTGATTGGGGCTGGAGCGGCTGAAGGAGCTATTGATGCTTCTAATCTTTTAAAGCCTGCTCTGTCTAGAGGAGAATTAAAAGCAATTGGAGCTACTACTTTAAAAGAATATCAAAAATATATTGAAAAAGACCCTGCTTTAGAAAGAAGGTTCCAGCCAATTTATGTTGCTGAACCTACTATTGATGATACGGTGGCTATTTTAATGGGTATTAAAGAAAAATATGAAGTTCATCATGGAGTTAGAATTACTGATTCAGCTATATTAGCTTGTGCTCAATTAGCGGCTCGTTATATTACTGATAGATTTTTGCCCGACAAAGCAGTTGATTTAATGGATGAATCAATGAGTTCCTTGAGATTGGAAATTGAATCAGAACCAGCTGCTTTAGAAGAACTAAAAAAGCAAATTCGTAAATTAGAAATTAAAAAACAAGCCATTAAAAAAGAGAAAAAATCTGAATTAAAGCAAAAAGTCATTGTTCGGCAATTAGCTGACTTAAAAGAAAAAGCTAAAAGCATTGAAGCTAAATGGAAGCTTGAAAGAGAAACTATTACCAATATTAAAAAGTTTAAACAAGAGATTGATTTGGCTCGTTTAGAAGTAGAAAGAGGAACAGCTCAAGCTGATCTTGAAAAAGTAGCTGAGATAAAATATGGGAAGATTCCTCAGCTTAAAAAAGATTTAAAGAAAACTGAAAGAAAATTAGCTCGGCTTCAAAAAAATCATCCTCTTTTAAAAGAAGAGATTGAGACTGAAGACATAGCTAAGATTATTTCTCAATGGACTGGAATTCCAGCCACTCAGCTTTTAGAAAAAGAAGCTAAAAAATTAAAGAAAATGGAAGAGATTATTTCTCGTCAAGTTATTGGTCAGAAAGAAGCAATTTCAGCAGTTTCCAATGCTATCCGGCGTTCAAGAGCTGGTATTTCAGAAGAAAATAGACCTTTGGGTTCTTTTCTATTTTTAGGACCAACTGGAGTTGGTAAAACAGAAACAGCCAGGGCTTTAGCCAAATTTCTGTTTAATGATGAAAATGCTTTGGTTCGGCTTGATATGTCAGAGTATATGGAACGTCATACTGTTTCTAAAATGATTGGCTCTCCTCCTGGTTATGTTGGTTATGAAGAAGGAGGTCAGCTTACAGATAAAATTAGAAGAAGACCTTATAGTGTAATTTTATTGGATGAAGTTGAAAAAGCTCATCCTGAAGTTTTTAATATCTTGCTTCAGATTTTAGAAGATGGAAGATTGACTGATGCTAAAGGGAGAACTGCTTCTTTTAAAAATTCAATTTTGATTATGACTTCTAATCTTGGTTCTCAATATATTTCTAAAATGGGTTCTCTTGGGTTTTTTGGAGAAAAAGAAGATAAAGAAAAAATATCTTTAAAAGAAAAAGTAATGGAAGCTCTAAAAGAAAGATTAAGACCCGAGTTTTTGAACAGGATTGATGAAATTATTATTTTCAATTATCTTGGTAAAAAAGAAATCAGAAAAATAGTTGATTTAGAATTGAATAAAGTGGCCTCTCGTTTAAAAAACAAGGGAATTAAAATTGAATTTAGTGAAAAAGCTAAAGAAATTTTAGCTAAAAAAGGTTTTAATCCTAATTTTGGAGCCAGACCTCTTAAAAGAATAATTCAGAAATTAGTTTTAGATCCTTTGTCATTAAAAATTGTTGTTGGTGAGATTGTAGAAGGTGGTAATGTCAAGATTGATTCAGATAATGGAAAAATTGTTTTTTTGATTCCCAAAAAATTAGTTCAAGGTAAAAGGCTCAAAGAAGATAAATCTTCTTCTCGCTCTTCACCAGGTTCGGAGAAACAAGTTACTGTAAAATAAAATTTAACTATATGTTAAAAAAAATCTCTCAAATTCTCTTTCTTTTTATTTTTGGAATAGCGGGCGGTATTTTTGCTGATCAGATTCTTTGGCCTTATTTTGTAGAAAAACCTCTTTTTTCTGAATATCGATTGGAGCAAACTCCAATTTATGTAACTGAAATAAAAGAAATTACAGTTACTGAAAATATTGCTCTTGAAGATGCAATTAAGAGAGTAGAAAACACCATAGTTGGAGTCAGCACCCAGAGAGTTGATGGTATTATTTTACAGGGTTCAGGGCTTATTGTTACATCAGATGGACTTTTTGTTACTTTAAATGATTTAATTCCAAGAGGTTCTGTTTTTAGCTTTTTTGTAGATAATGAGTTGGTTGATTTTCAGATTTTAAAAAGAGATGCAGAAAAAAACTTAGCTTTAGTTAAAGTTGAAAAATCTAACCTGTCTACTCTTGGCTTTGCTGACTTTGGAAAAATTAAATTAGGTCAAAGAGTTTTTTTAATGGGAATAGTTTTTGAAAAAGCAGAACTTAAAAAAACAGTTAATCAGGGAATTATTAAAAGTTTTGATGATAATTTAATTGAAACTAATATTTTTGAAGAAAACATTTTAGCTGGAAGTCCTTTATTTGATATTTATGCTAATATTGTGGGCTTGAATCAAATTGATAAAAATGGAAAAGTGATTTCCATTCCAATTAGTATAATCAGAGAATTTATTGGTTTTTAGGCCTTGATTTTTCCCTCTAATTGAATTAGAATACTAATAGCTAAGGAGGAAAATGGGCTGTCAATAAGGAGCGTTGATCTAAAGAAGGGAGATGTTGATCTAGAGAAGGGAGATAAGGTTGATTTAAAAGAATTAAAAGGCAATGGATGGGTTGAGCTTGGAAAAAATCGTCGTGGCGAAAAAATTCTTGGGAAAATACATAAAAAAGACATAAAAGGCATACTTTACGACCCAAACAGTCAAACTATTGTTCTTACTTTAGAATTACCACCAAAAAGGGGATGATCTAACAGATTTGCCCCTCTTTTTATTTGACCATCTTATTCTAAGATGATAGAAAGAAATTAGCGAGGTTTTGTTCTATGAATAACCTAACAGAAGAAATAAGTTGTTGGAGGGGTGTGATAGAGAGAATAAAACGACTTCTAATACTAAACCGAAACGAAATCAATACTGAACTGTTCTATTGGCAAGAAGAAAGAGAAAGGCTAGCCGAAGAGAAAAGCAATGTCCAGGGCAATCTACTTGTTCGCTTTATCAGATCATTATCAATAAGGCTGTCGTTGTGGGAAGCATCAGGAAAAATCACAAGGAGAGTTGACCTTTTAAAGCAATACAATGAGATCATTACACTTTTTCTTTACGATGATGACCCTAGGAATACTGTACTGATGGAGATAAAGGGTTTGTGCATTCAACACATGATTCGATTTGGTTTCTTTCTCAATACACTGGGATCAACGTCTAGTACGACAAAGAAAAAGGAATCACAATTCGACAGGGCAGTAAAGGCATTTTGGATTTTAGAAGAAGGACTCTCAAAATTATCCCTCATACCACAGAGTTCCCCGAGCAGTGTATGATTGTAAAATCAACACGGCTTTTTTTTTGCTCCCAAACCATTTTCTGTTAAACTAAGTTTATATGATTAAAAATATTTTATTTGATTGGTCAGGAACTCTGATAGACAATCTGACAATAACTTATCAGGCTACAATGTATGTTTTTGAAAAGCTTGGCGCTAAATCAATATCTCTTGGCGAATATAGGAAGAGATTCTTTTTGCCTTATATAAATTTCTGGAAGAAATATTTTCCAGATTCTACTAAAGAACAAATAGGTAAGCTTTTTAGAGAAGGTCTTAATACATCTGGCGATATGGGATTATATCCTGAAGTAAAAGATGTACTTAAAAGATTGTACGATAAAGGAATTAAATTGGTTATAATGAGTTCTGGTTCTCAGGAAAAAATAATTGCAGACGCTAAAACATATGGCGTCTTTGATTATTTTCAGGAAATAAATGGAAATATTCCTGATAAGTCACAAGTAATTACAGATATTCTTCAAAGAAATAATTTTCAGCCAAAAGAAAGTATGTATATTGGAGATATGCCTCATGATATTCAAGCTGGAAAAAAAGGAGGTGTAATATCAGTTGGAATATCTTGGGGTCACAAATCAAAAGAAATGTTGGAAGCAGCCAATCCAGATTATTTAATCTCAAATATTATTGAACTAGAAAAACTACTTGATAGAATTAAATAGAATTATGAAAATATTAAAATCAGAATTTGTTAAAAGTGTTATTGGGGATGATTATGGTTTAAAAGACAATTTACCACATTTTGCTTTTTTTGGTCGTTCTAATGTAGGGAAATCAAGTGTGATTAACTCTTTAGTCGGCAAAAAAAAACTTGTAAAAACAAGCAAAATGCCTGGCAAAACACGCCAGGCGAATTTTTTCCGTATAAATAATTCTTTTTATTTTGTGGATTTTCCAGGATATGGATATGCCAAGCGTTCAATATCAGAGCGCAATAAAATGATCAAAAGAATTTTTTGGTATGTGGAGTTTTCCAGCGCAAGGCCTAAAGCTGTTTTCCTAATTATTGATGCTAATGTTGGATTAACTATACTTGATTTAACTATGATAAAAATTCTTCAGGAAAATAAGCATCAAATTATTATTGTTGCAAATAAAATTGATAAATTATCTAAAGGTGCTGCAAAAGAACAGCTTTTATTAATCAAAAAACAAGCTCAAGGTATACCAGTTTTTGGATATTCAGCCAGAACAAATCAAGGGAAAGACGAATTAATTAAAAAAATTGCCAGCTTTGTATAAAATTTGATGGGTCGGACCCATTAAGTTTACCCGAGAGCTTTTCTCGGGTTTTAGTATGAAATAATTTGACTATTATAGTCAGTTGCGTTAAATTAACGAAAGGAGAAAGATGAACATGAGTGAAGAGTTTGTTTTTGATAAAGACGTGAAAAGAGAAACACTTCTTGTGTTAAAAGGAGTGGAAGCAATTCTGCCAGAGGTCATTAAAAAAATAGAACAATCCGAAGAGAATAACTTAGCAAACGGGGTCTCTTGTGGTAATTCTGGTATTAATAGTGGCAGTACAACAGTGACGATCTTTCCAGATGGCTATTCAGACGATTTAATGATACCTCAGATTAGGATAAAAATTGACCACAAAAGAGACGAGAGGGACAACATTCTCAGCGAAGGAAGAGGAATAAGTTTCGATTTTTTTGATCTTTATAAACACACCCATCTCAAAAAAGAGAAAAGTTCAATCTGACCAGAGCAAGTCATCAAAATTGCTCTTTTTTTATTTTCTAAACATTTATCAAATAGGTTCTAACATCGTCCAGCCAGGGGAGCAAATTTCCGTCTATTTTTTGGGCGGTTTTTTTGGTAAGATGAAATAATATGGTAGATGCATATTTTAGGAAAAAAGTCTTGGCAAGGGTTTTTATGGCATAATATAAAGTAGGAGCTTTGATTTGTTAAGGTATAGTTATTTAATCTTGAATTAAATATATGAAAACAAAAATTTTAGTTTTTTTCATCTGTCTGTCTCTTTTGATCTCTTTTAATTTTACCCAGGCTCAGGCTACGACTGCAACGCCAGACCTTGAAACTTTGGCTCAGACTCTTCGTCAGCAAATCGAAGATCTAATAGGGAGGATTCTGCAATTACAAGAAGAACTAAAAAAGATAACCACAGAGTTTAAGGAGGTAGAAAAAGTCGTTAAATTTACCCAGAATCTACACAAAGGGTTAAAAGACAAAGAAGTAGAATATCTTCAAGAATTTTTAAGTGAGTACCCTGAAATTTATCCCGAAGGATTGGTGACTGGATATTTTGGCCGCTTAACAGAGAATGCAGTAAAGAAATTTCAGGAAAAATATGCCGATGATGTTTTGAAACCTTATGGATTAAATAAAGGTACTGGTTATGTTGGAGAGAAAACCATTGCCAAGATAAATGAACTCATGGCAGGAAAAAAAATTACTATCTGTCATTATCCGCCGGACAATCCTGAAAATAGGCACACTATTGTAATTAATAAGTCGGCTCTTGAAGCGCATTTGACCCATGGAGATTTTATCGGCGCTTGCCCAGATGAACCAATACCAACACCAACTCCAACACCTGAACCGGAGCCGGAAGATGTTTGTCCTAATCTTGAAGGGGTACAAACAATAATTCCTAGTGGTTTAATAAAAAACAGTGAAGGAAATTGTGTGGAGCCTGAGCCAGGAGCAATTTTAGGATGCATAGACGAAACAGCGCTCAATTATAATTTCAGAGCAACCCAAGACAACAATACTTGTATATATCCAGACACAACTTCGCCAGTTATTTCCAATGTTCAAGCTCTTCCCGCGCCTTATATTACAACAGCTCCCTTGTTTATTATAACCTGGCAGACTAATGAAAAATCAGATAGTGTGGTGGATTATGGACTAACCACTTCTTATGGATTTACTGTTTCTAAAGAAAGAGAAGTAACTTCTCATGAAGTTTATGTTAGTAGTAATTTGATAGGGGGCAAAACATATCATTATAAAGTAAGTTCAACTGATGAAGCTGACAACAAAGCTCAAAGCACTGATAAAACTTTTACAGTATTAGATACAGCTTCACCAGACGAGGTGAGTAATTTTATCGCAATTGGCGGAGATAGACAAATTAGTCTTTCGTGGACAAATCCCACCAATGAGGATTTTGCCGGAATTAAGATAATAAGAAAAAGCGCAGATAATCCTGACGGTATTACAGTCTATACTGGTATTGGCGTTAGTTATATTGATACCAATAATCTCCTTAATGAAATTCCTTACTATTATAAGGCTTTTTCCTATGATGAAGATCAGAATTATTCTTCAGGAGTATGGGTTTACACCACCCCGATATTACTTCCCGGCCAGTTTCTTTTGAACTGGGGCTCTTATGGTACTGATGATGGACAATTTAAACATCCTCGCGGTATTGCCATTGATACCAGTGGCAATATCTATGTGACAGACCCAGTCAATAATCGCATACAAAAATTTACCAGCAACGGTATTTTTATTACCAAATGGGTTTCTTCTGGTTATGACGATGATCGATTTAAAGATTCTACTCGTATTGCTATAGATAGCAGTGGCAACATTTATGTGACTGAATATAATAAGCATCGCGTCCAAAAATTTACCAGCGATGGTGTCTTTGTTACCAACTGGGGTTCTGAAGGGTCTGGAGATGGACAATTCTTTATACCTAGCGGTATCGCCGTAGATAGTAACGATAATATCTACGTGGTGGATGCCAATCATCGTGTCCAGAAATTCACCAGCGACGGTATATTTATTACCAAGTGGGGTTCTTATGGTACTGATGATGGGCAGCTTGGTTCACCTGTTGATATTGCTATAGATGTCAATGACAATGTTTACGTATTGGAGACCTCTAATAGTCGTGTTCAGAAATTTACCAAGGATGGTACCTTTATCGCTAAATGGGGTCAGGACTCTATACTTGCTAATAGCCTCGCTGTAGATCCAAATAATGGTAATATTTACGTAGTAGACGGTTATAAAAACCGCATTCAGAAATTTACCAACGATGGCACTTTTCTCACTGAATGGGGGTCTAAAGGATTTGGTTATGGAGAGTTTGACTATCCTAATGACATCGTCGTAGATGCCAGTGGTAATATTTATGTGCTAGATCGTCGCAATCAGCGCATCCAGAAATTTAGTTCTGAATAAAGACCCATGAATCCCGCTAGATATCCTCCTCTTTTTTGATCAAGCCAATAACTTAGTTATTGGTCTTTTTTATTAAGAGGAGTTTAGTTCCTCTTTGGTATTATACTAATAATATTGAAAATGAATAAAAAAAAGTCCACTTTTAGTGAACAATGATTTTGGTCTTATTGAGAATTATTTAGTTGGAGTTTCCAACCAATCATTCAGTCGAAGTTGCTGGGCTGCAGACATAAACCAGTAGAAGCAAAACGATCCTATAGCCAAAGGTATTAAAAACACTAATAGTGTTAACCCGAATATTTGGATGGTTAAAGTCATAGTTGGTATGGCACAAAATAACAAGATTATACCACACATAGACAACTGATCAGCGTTTGATGGTTTCAGGTCAGAGAGTTTCGGTATAGAGATTTTTGGCAAGGAGAACTTCGGCAATTTACGAGGAAAAGTTTCTTTCAGGATTTGGATTTTTTTACCCATATTTTACACCTTTTTCTCAATTAGCTATTTTCTTTTTATCATTTTTTTTAAAATTGTCAATTCTGATTTTTTATAAGAATAGCTCATTTTTACCAGCTACATTGTGCTTTGCCGTAGGTGTATTTATCTATAAAAAGATTATTTTGGTCTCGTAAGTAAAAAGTATCACAACTATTACTGACAACCAAATTTCTGTTCATATAAATATGCCAATTTTTCATTATAAAATCTTCATCTCTGAAGTAATTTCTAAAACAGCCATCATAGTTAAAATTTTCATTAAGGTAAAAAACGCATTCTGAATCAGATAAAATTATAAAATTGCTAGAATAGTCTGGGATTTTACATGTCTCATTGTCGAAAATAAATTCTTGGCAACAAGGATCAAGGCCGGAAATTTCTTCTTTTGTTGGTCTTGGGCATTTTTTTGATAAAGAGATAGCAAAATCACGATAGTTAGGATAGTTAGTCAAATAACCCAAGCATTTATTAGGCCTGAAATTTATACCTCTTCCTAAAGGATTTAAAGCGCTAGAGAGATATATTTTATCACCACGTTTAACAAAAATACTTTCTGTAGGAACTGGACTATAGTAAGTCCTATATTTTTCTATTCCCTCAGGAATAACAAAGCTTCCTTGTTTCCCTTTAATCTGCCAACCAGTAATGTTGACTTCTTCCTTTTTTTTAAGATGAGTACTCAAAGTGATTAAAGAAGAACGAGAGGAGGTTTGAGTTTGCACACGAGAAATTTCTACTTTGTCAAAATAAGGAGAAATATTGAGTTTAAATATTCTTTGAGCAGGCAAAGTGGTTTCTGCTTTTTCTTTTTCCCGGACCAGAAAAGTGTATTCTTTGGGTCCAGGAGGCAGGGTTATAGTTCTTTTTTTTGAATAAGTTGATTTCCATTCACTATCAAAACCCAATACTTTAGTTTGAAACCTTGTACGTTGGTCTGGATCAGGGATTTTCAAATCAAATTCAAAAGTAATTTTATTTGTTTCGTCTATAACTTCATTATGCTTTGGACCAGAAACTATTTTAGTTGTTATTTCAAAGGTTTGGGTTTTTGGAGTTGATGTTTCAAGGATTGAAGCTTGATAAGGATAGGGAGTTGTTGATTGTTTTTCAGTAACGCTTATTTCAACTTGAGAACGAGTGTCTTGAGACAGAAAAACATTCTCTTTTAACATTGAAAGAGAAGGAGAAAAAGTGTTTATAAAGCTTAAAGCCAAAACAAAAATTATAATAACAGTTATTATCATTGCTATTATTAAAACACAAAAGTCTAAAAATTGCAACTTTAATTTTATTTTGACTTTTAGTTTAGTTGTTGTTATATTTTCTTAATATCTGTTTTTGTTATGGATAAAAGTTATTTTATTAAACTAACAACTAATTTGTATCGTTTGACCATTCTTTTTCCCAAGAAAGAGCCCTTAAGGTATAAAATAAGAGAATTTGCTGATAATATTTTAGCTAATTCTGTTTTGATTTTTAAAAAAGAACCTTCTCAATCAAAAAAATTAATCTTGGAGATTGAAGAGTATGTAGAGGTTTTAGATAGTTATTTAGAATTAGCAAAAAGCCAGAACTGGGTTAGTCCTTTTGATGTTTTGGAGATTCAAAAAGAATATGCTAATCTTATAGGAGAATTAAATAGGTCAGAAGAGTCAAAAACCAGGGTTTTAATACCAGAAATAGCAAGTCATGTGGTTAAAGAAGAGTCAGTCTATGGAAAAGAAGATCGCCAAGACAAAATCTTAGAATTTTTAAGGCAAAGGGGAAAAGCTCAGGTTGGAGAATTACAGCAGATTTTTCCTGATATTAGCAAGAGAACTCTTCGTAGAGATTTTGAGTTTTTGTTAAAACAAGGCATTGTTCAAAGAATCGGAGAGAAAAGCTCTACTTTTTATCAATTAAGGCATATAGCGTAGGTAGGACATACGCATATATAGATAGGACATACATATATATAGGTAGGACATAGTGTCCTACTGTAATATTCTATGAATAAAATTAAAAAAGAATTTGAAAGAATATACGATAAATATATAGAGAAAATCTATAGATTTATCTTTTTAAAAATAGGGTCTAAGGAAATAGCTCAAGATTTGACATCGGACACGTTTTTAAAGGGATGGAAAGCGTTTCAAAAAGCTCAAGATCCTAAGAATAACTATCAAATTGAAAATACTCAGGCATTTTTATATCAAATTGCTCGTAATTCAATAGCAGATCATTATAAGAGAAAAGGGAAAATTAAGATTGTTTCTGCTGAAAATAGAGTAATAACTGATTTTAGTGTTGATTTAGAGAAAAAAGCTATTTTAAACTCTGATATGAATACAATTAGATTGGCTTTAAATAATTTGAACGAGGATTATCAAAATGTGATTATTTGGCGTTATTTAGATGGTTTTTCAACGGCTGAAGTAGCTCAAATGATGAATAAATCAGAACAAGCAACTAGAGTTTTACTTCATCGGGCCTTAAAATCACTTAAAAGCCAAGTTAATCAGAACAAAATAGCCTAAAAACAAAAAAGAGGAGCTTAGCTCCTCCGAGAATGGCTTAAGTTTATTACGTGTAACGTTTTTAAGTTAAAACAGTCATAAATATATCGGGAACAATATCGGTCAAAAAAATGAACGATAAACAACTAATCAATCAAATACAATTACTCGCACAGATCAAACCCAGTCAGGACTGGGTTGTTTCAGTTAAAAGCCAAATTTTACAAGATGAGGTTCAACCCAGTGTTTCAGTAACACAGGTTTTTTCAAGAATGTTTTTACAATTAAGACCAGCTTTTGTTAGTTTGGTTGTTTTGGTTGTTGCAATAGGAACATTTGGATTTATTCAAAATTCTTTGCCTGGTGATTTTCTTTATCCTGTTAAAAAGATAGCTGAAAGAGGAGAGGCAAAGTTTTTAGTGTCCGAACAAGATATTGTCCACTATAAGCTTGAAATGGCTAATAAAAGATTAGAAGAATTGACCAAGATTGCTCAGGTTAATCAGGTTCAGAAATTAGCTCCAGCTATTGCTGAATTTAGAGCTAATGTTGCTGAAGCAGCTGATAATTTAATAAAAGCAAAAGATTTGAATATTAAGGAAATTGTTGCTGATACTCAGAAATTAGAAGAGAATAAAGCAAAAGTTGAAGCTTTGGGAGTAGTGATTGGAGAAACACAAGAGTTTGATAATGCTATGAAACAGATTGTAGAAAGAGAGCTTGAAAGTATAGAAGAACAGGTTTTGGGAGAAAGTCAGGATCAAGCTTTAATTCAAATAAGAGAAGATTACGAAGCAGGAAATTATAGTCAGGCTCTAGAAGGAATATTATTTTTAAGTTATTTAGAATAAAAATTTGAGAGTCGCAGCTCGTTGTTCTTACGTAAAATTGCGAGCACGGTCGGCGCGGCAGAAATAAAAATTGTCGAAAATATTAAACAATTAAATTAAAAATGACAAAAAAATTGAAAAAATTTGTAGCGATTGCTACATTAATGGCTTCTGTTATGATGGTTGCGGCTCCCAGTCCAGCTTATGCTTTGACGGCCGAAGAGCTTGCAGACCAAATTACTGATTTACAGGCGCAATTGCTTCTTTTAACAGCTGAATTATCTGAACTTACAGGCGAAGAAGAAGCTGTTGTTGTTTCAGGGTGTGATATTTCCAGCTTTGACCGAAATTTAGAAGTTGGAGATACTGGCAATGATGTAAAATGCTTACAGATTGTCTTAAACTCAGACTCTGATACTCAATTAGCTGATTCAGGTGTAGGTTCTGCTGGAGAAGAAACCAGTTATTTTGGTCCTTTGACCAAAGCAGCTGTTATTAAATTCCAGGAAAAATATACTGATGAAGTATTAGCTTCTTGGGGACTAACTGTTGGAACTGGTTTTGTTGGTTCAACTACAAGAGCAAAGCTTAATGAGCTCTTAGTTGGCGCTGCCGAAGAAGAGGAAGAAGGAGAAGAAGGAGAAGAAGGAGAAGAAGGGGAAGAAGAAGGGGAGGTTCCAGCTGAAGGTCTAAGTATTTCTTTAGCTTCTGACACTCCTGCAGCAGGAGGTGTTCCTGGTAATGGTACGATTCCTGTACTAAAGGTTCTCTTAACTGCTAGCGAGGATGGAGATGCTACGGTTATTGGCATGAGTCTGACAAGAGTTGGGCTCGGTAGCTCCTCTGATTTTGCTAAAGTTTGGGTAGTAGCTGATGGTACTCGTCGAGGAAGCATGAGAGCTATGACTAGTTCTGATATTGTATCGCTAGTTTTCACTGGTATTCATGACGTAACTATTCCTGCTGGTACTAGTAAGGCTTTTACCGTTTATAGTAATATGGGTAGTAATTCAAATGCTGGTCATGCTAGTGGTTTGCAGGTTACTGGTGTTACCACTGATGCTGTATCGGTTACTGGGTTACCAGTTACTGGTAATCTTATGACTATTTCTAGCGTTAGTGCTGTTTCAACGACCGTTAGTAAACTAAGTGTAGGAACTACTCGTGACATTGGCGATACTGATGTTGAAGTAGCTAGATTGAAAGTTCTTAACACCAATGCCGGTGAAGATGTTAGTGTGAGTTCCATTACTTTAAGGAGTATTGCTCCTAGTAGTGGTACCAAGGTTGATATTAATGATGTAGTTGACTTTAAACTATATGTTAATGACGTTTTGGTTGCTGGTCCTGTCCAAACTAATGCGCAGGGATATGTAATCTTTACCTTAGATGATCCCTATCTCATTGAAAAAGGCGGTACTAAGTACAAAATCTTTACTGTAAAAGCTGACGTTGCTGATGGTCCAGGTAGAAAACTCACTTTAGACATTGTTGAAATTGCCAGTGGTAAAAACATCGATGTTGAGGCCTATAGTACTCTTACTGGTTTCCGAACTTATAATACCGACAGCTTTGCTACTACTGAAATTACTATCAGTGCTACTGATTTATCAGTAAGCACGGATGCTATTAATAATCCAAAGAGCAGGACAGTTTTGGACAACGTAACTGTTACCTTGCTTAAGGGTTATTTCAATGCTAGCAAAGGTCCAGTAACCGCTACTAGGGTAAGAATTGTTTTAACTGGTAGTGATATGGACTTTGGTGCTACTGACGAATACGAAAGTTTAAGATTTTATCTTGATGGTATCTTAATTTCTGAAGCTACTGGAAGTGAAATTTCTAGTTCAGATAGTGAAACATCCATTAATGTTAATCTTACTGATGAATTTGGTATTGATGGCAAATTACCATTTGAAGTTACTATTAACGCCAAAACAGTAGGTGATTCCGAGACCCTTAAAGCAACTATCGCTGGTGCTAGCATGCTAGCTACTAGGGATGTTGATAGTGCCTCTGTTACTCCTACTGGGACTGCTACTGGAAGTATTGTTACTTTTGGTTCTGGAGCTTTAACTATTGCTCACAGTGCTACTCCAGTTTCAGTAACCAGAGTAGCTGGAAGCACTGATGTTAACTTCCTTGGATTCACTTTATTTGCTAGTACTGCTGATGAGATTACTGTTACTAAATTAGTCTTTGAGTTAGATTCTGATGGTACAGAAGTAGCCGGAGATGTAGATACAGTTAGACTTTACGCTTCAGATGGTACTACCTTAATTGCTGGTCCCAAAAACCTTGATTCATCTAAACAAGCTGTTTTCTCTGGACTTGCTATTCCTATTTCTAAGGGTGAGACTATCAAGTATGTCTTGACAGCAAATATTAACCCCACCATTAATGATTCGGCTATTACCACCTTGAACCTTGAGATGCCTTCAACTGGTGGTGTAACTGCTGAAGAGAGTGATGGAGATGAACTTTCGGCCTCAGTTATGACTGGTGAAACCGACATGAATAATGCAGGTACCACTGAAATTACTATTGTTGATAGAGGAGCCTTAGATGTCTATCTTTCAACCTCTACGCCAAGTACCCATCAAGTGATGGCTAACGATATCGGCGACATAACTACTATGATTAAATTCGATGCTAGTTATGAGGATGTAAATATCAAGAAATTGGTCTTTACTACCGTAGCAGGTTCTGGTAGTGACGATGAGGTGAAGAAATTAACCTTGGAATGTAATCAAGGATTCGTTTCAATTTCTAGTGAAGCTATTGCTTCAGGGATAATAACCTTCAACTTACCTGAAATTAACTACGTAGTTGTTCCAGCTGGTATGACTACAGTTTGTACTCTTAAGACTGATTATAACTCTACCCTTGATGATGTAGCTGATAGTGGTGCAAAAGTTCAATGGGAACTTAAAGAAATGTCTACCGATGTCGAAGCAGAAGGTGCAGTGAAAGATGTTTATGCTGCAGTTCTGGCTTATAATGGCACTGGTGTTACTTTAGGTACTCCTGGTGATAACTCAGACCTTACTGCTGATGCTACCGCTGCGGCAACCACTTTAACTGTTGCTTCTACCACCGATTATATTGCTGGTGATATCTTGTTTATTGAAAATAATGGTACTGGTGGTACGTTTGCTGTAGGTGATGATGAATATGCTCTTATTCTTTCAGTGGACAGCGCTACTCAGCTAACAGTCCGTCGTGGAGTTGCTGGTAGTACTGCTATAGCTATTGTTGCTAGTGATGCTGATAGTGTTTGGCATGTTGATCAGTTATTAGTTGGTGAGACAAGCCTTCTTTACTCCAACTACCCTTATGTTGCTGCTCCAGGTACTCAGGTGCCTGGCGGCACTCTCATTGTGGGTACTTATGATGCCTTCAAGTTCAAGATGGGTGACTTGGCTGCTGGGGAATATGATGTAACCATGGAAGAGATCTTAATTAGAGTAGACGGAAGTGGTATGTCTGCTGCTGATGGATATCAGATTACAAATTCCTACCTCTATGTCGGCTCTCATCTAATTGATACCGATGCAACTGATATATCTGCTTCAGGTGATATTACCTTTGATGCCATAACGGGTAGCGTTTACTCTATTCTTGGTACAGAAACTGAGTTTACAGTTAAAGTCCAAGTTGCAGAGACCGGTACAGGTTTTGTTACTGGTAGCTCTATGAAGTTATCTATTGATGATTTTGGCTCAGCCAATGCTGCAGGTACCATTACTTCTGGTGATATGGATTGGGAAGATGGTGCAAATTCAGGTACTCAAATTCAATGGATTGATACCGACTTAACCTCTGTTTCGGGTAATACCTTCCAAATAATCTTATAATTCTGAAACGGACCCGCCTTCTTTTCCTTGTGTAGATGTGAGCGGGAGAACTAAAAACCGCAGCACTTGCTGCGGTTTTTGGTTTAGATATTTATTGATTATTTTTTACTTATCATTTATTATTAATGAATAATAAGTAATCATTAATCATTTATGTTGGACAAAATCCTTAAATACGGACTTTATTTATTGGTTTTTTTAACACCAATATTCTTTCTTCCAGCCACTGTTCTACCAGTCATTATTAACAAGCAAATGCTTTTATCAGTATTGGCTTTTTTATTATTCATTTTCTGGATGCTGAAAATAATGATTACTGGCAAGCTAAAATTAGCTTGGGGCAGGATTAGTTGGAGTGTGCTTTTATTAATTATAATTTTAGGTATTTCTACTTTTGCTTCTGGAGCAAGAACACAAAGCTTATGGGGAATGAATTTTGAACCAGATACTTTTTACAGCTTTGTTTTATACGCTCTTGTTTTCTTTCTTGTTTCTAATCTAGTTGAAAAGCAAGATGTTGTTAAGATTCTTTTTGTTTTCTTGGCAAGCTCTGGTGTTTTGTCTTTAATGTTTTTAGTTCAATCCTTAATTGGCCCTGTTTTTCCCTGGGATTTTGCTCAAGGAGCTGGATTTAATCCAATTGGTTCTGTTCAAGGATTAAGCGTGTTTTTAGGGGGAATGTTTATTCTATTAATGGGTTTAATCAATAGTGATTTAGTCAAAAAAAGAACTCGTATTTTAATGGGACTTTTAGGTGTTTTGCTGTTTTTGGCTATTTTTCTAATAAATTCCTGGGTTGCTTGGTTGGGAATAGTGTTTGGAACAGGAATAATTGTCTGGAATATGATTAAAAACATAGAAAACACTTTTGCTGAACAGGACTTTAAAAAGTTTATTTTACCTTTATTTATTCTTGTTTTTGCTTTAATTTTTCTTAATTTTCCTTTTAGAGGAATTGTTGATTTACCGGGAGAGATTAGTTTAACTCATTTGGCAACCTGGGATATTGCTGAAAAAACCTTAAAACAAAGTACTAAAAACCTAATTTTAGGTTCAGGTCCAGCTACTTTTCTTTATCAGCACAATCTTTTAAGGGGAGTTGAGCTTAATTTGAGTGATTTTTGGCAACTTCAGTTTGAACAGGGTTCTTCTGCATTTTTAACGTTTTTAACTGGTTTTGGTATTGCAGGAAGCTTAATTTTACTTACAATAGTCATTATTTTCTTATGGCAGGGGATTCAGAGATTAAGAAGAAATGAACTTAAAAATGAACAATTAGCAGTTTTTGCAGCAGGTGTTTATGCTTTAATTGTTAGTGCTTTTTATGCAGTTAATCTGTCTTTAATGTTTAGTTTGTTTTTAATGCTTGGTTTATGGGTTAGTTTGACTGAAAACAGAAAAGAGTTTTTATTCACCCAATCTCCTCAAAAAGCATTTTTAATAATGCTTTTAGGAGTTGTTTCTATGGCTGGTTCAGTAATAGTCATTTATAATGTATCTCAAAAGTATATTGCAGCATTAAATTATGCTCAAGGTATTCAAGCAATCAATGTCCTAGGACAAGAACCAGAGGATGTCCGAAGTGCTAAGTTAAATGAAGCAATAGTTAAAATAAGTAAAGCAACTCAGCTTGATCCTAAAGATATTTATTTTAGAAACTTGTCTCAAGCATTTTTAATTCAAATCAATCAAATTATTAGTAATGAAGGATTAGAACAAGAACAAATGCAAGCATTGTTCCAACAAGTTATTTCTAATGTTGAGCTTTCAGCTACAGCTAGTGTTCAGGTTAATCCTGCAAACAGCCAGAATTTAGTGCAATTAGGCAGGGTATATGAAAATATGGGGGTGTTAAATGTTGAAGGAGCAAATGATTTAGCTATTATGAGCTTTGAACAAGCAAGAGAACTTGAACCCCAAAACCCATTTATTCCATTTAATATAGCCAGAGTATATTTGACTAAACAAGAATTAGACAAAGCCAAAGAAGAGGTGGAAAAATCCCTTGAGCTTAAAAATGATTTTCAAATTGCGCTTAGTTTGATGGAAGAAATTAAATCTCAAGAAGAAACTGAATCCCCAGAATAGTAAGGTAAAAGTTTTCCACAGTTGGCACTCGTTTTAGAGTTTTGATTTTCTGATATAATAATATAACTTAAATATTTTATAGAAATAGAAAAAATTAAAGGTCGAGCATAAAATTAACCCCCCGAAAGGGGGAGGTCGAAAATAATTAATCAAAATCATTATTATTTGTAGACGCGTAATAAATAATAATGAAAAAAATTAAAAAACAAAAATGAAAAATAAAAAAGAATTTTTAACAAAGATTGCAACGGCTGTTATTTCTGGTTTGATGGTAGCTAGTATGGTTATAGCTGTTACAACAATTAGTGAAAACATTGTAACTGCTGGTACTTTACAGGTTGGTGATATTGTTACAGTAACTAATACTTTGGGTGCTAATGAAAATGGTGTAACTTTAGCCATAACTGCACCCCTTGCTACTGTTCTACATAATTGGACTGCTGCACAAACCATTGACATTACACAATCAGATAGACTAGGTTCTGCTGGAAGTCCCGCTTGGAATGCTCGTGGTAGACTGATGGCAGGGGATTTTGATGTAACTATTGTAGACTCTGTAACAAATGTATTCGGTGTTATATCTAAAATTAATGTAGATAGTAGTTTTGCTACTGACGGGAATAATGAAACTAATGATATACAGTCTTTAGTAGGTTACGTGAATCTTAATCCTACAGCAGGAACCACTATGCAGGCACAGGGTACCAGTGTTATAACTGGAGTAAAAGGTGTAGTAACTAGAGGTGAAAGTGGTGCTATAACAGTAGAACATGGTATAACTGCGGCTACTTTTGCATTGAATATACCATCTGTTACAGCTGCCAGTTCTATTATAGTTGACTTGTATAATTATGGCAGCCAAACTACTGACGTTGGTATAAATATGCATCCATTTGGAACTATTACAACTGGTATAGACCTTGATGATTCTGATGGTGGAACATTTACAACTGGTATTAAGATTGACGCTGCGACAACTGGTATTGCTTTAACAGGAGTGCAAAACACGGGAATTGCAATTGGTACAGTAGGTGTTCCTATTGCATGGGTAGCAGAAGAATACACAGCCATAGATATTAACGTAACGGGTTCTGGAAGTAACAATTATCCGTCTGTGATATATGCAAAATATAATACAGCAGCCGTTAACGCTCATGGGGTTGCAGGTGTTATATATGGGCGTGCTAATATTAAACATGTAACCATAGGAGATGCTTATGGTGTAAGAGGTAGGATGGATTTTGCACCTACTGCTCCTGGTGCAGCAACTGCAAATATGCTTGTTGGTGTTATGGCAAGCGCATCTGTTAATAATCCAGGACAGACGCTTACTATGACGAATGGTCTTGTTAAAGCATTAGATGCTTCTGTGTCCGTTACAGCGACTTCTCAAGTAGCTGGATCAGGTTCAATAATTACAGCTGGATGGTTTGATTCAAGTAACGTCCTTATGGATACAACAGCTGAAGTTTCTACTGTTTATATTAAAGCGGGTGGTAATAGTTATACTGATTACGGCTTGAAAGTTCGTGCTGGAAATAATAATCTGACAGCAGGAGTACAAATTGTAACAACAGATAGTGCTGTTCTTCCAATCGGCTTAGAAATAACGAGTGATAGTGGAAGCATGGCAACAGGTATTGATATGAGTAATGCTACTATTAGTGGAGCAGCAATTCTATTGCCCACTACGTCCACACCTGGTACCTGTGTTGCTGGATCTATTTACTATGACGGAACTCACTTTTTTGGATGTATTACTACTAACAATTGGACTCAGTTTGATAACTAAAACCTAAATTAACCTAAAATTCTGTAAATTATGCGCAAATATTATTTGCCGACAATTCTTTTTCTGTTAAGTTTAGTGTTGATGATGCCAGCAATGGTTTTAGCTGTTGAAGATGTTGTATTAAATGCTGCTATTTATGTTAATCTAACAAGCCCTTCAACCACTTTGGTTATAGCAACAGGAGCTACAATGGATGAATTGGTAGTTGATACAGACAATATAGTTGTTTCAATGTCTGCAGGGAATTTTCCGGTTACTATTACTTCTTCAGATAGATATCAATTTACTGTAAGCGGTATTACAGACCCGGGTACAACCTGTGGTGCAGATGAATCTACTATAATTCTTCCTGCTCAGGGAGGTGCTGTAGATGTGACTCTTACTCTTTCAACAGTGTGTGCTGTTACTACTGGAGGTTCTGGGGGCGGTACTTATTACGATCCTCCTGCTCCAGAAGAAGGGGTTGAAGAAGAAGACGAAGAAGTAGAGGAGGTAACTGAAGAAGAGGAAGAAGTAGTAACCACTCCAATCTCAGAAATGACTATTACACAACTAAAAGCTGAAATAACCAGAATAGCTGGTTTAATAGCTGAACTCCAAGTTCTACTCTTAGAAATGATTGGAGAAGTAGAAGGTTGTACTATTACTTCTTTTGACAGGAATCTTCAACTTGCTATGTCAGGTGATGACGTTAAATGCTTACAGGTTGTTCTTAATTCCTCAGCAGACACTCAAGTAGCACCTTCGGGCGTAGGTTCTTCAGGAAATGAAACTAACTACTTTGGTTCTTTGACCAAGGCAGCTGTTATCAAATTCCAGGAGAAATATGCTGATGAAGTATTGGCTCCTTGGGGACTAAGCTCAGGAAATGGATTTGTCGGTTCAAAAACAAGAGAAAAACTGAATGAATTGTTCTAGTTAAATAGACTGAATTTGCCCCTTACGCTTCCTTGTGAGCGGTGTGAGGGATAGAAAAGCAACCCAGCCCTTAAATTATAGGGCTGGGTTTTGCCTATTAAGCTCGTATTATGATATAATTCTAAAATATTACTATGATTAAAATGAGAAAGTTAAATAGTAAAATCTTTCTGCTTGGAATTGTTTTTCTTTTTTTACCCTTGTTTGTTTCGGCTAATTATCAAGGCCAAATAGTTAAGTTTTTTGTTGACCCTACTTATGATTTATCTGAAAGAGAAGAAATTTCAGCTACTTTACAGAAAATTAGCCTAAAAGCCTATTTTTATATTGAGGACGATTGGTGGGGATCATTAGATTATCAAAAGAAGCGGGAAATTGATTTAGCCCTTGGAAACTTAGGCAAAGAATTTTATTCCAAAATTTATTTCACTTTGACCTCTACTTTTGGTTCAGAATGGAAACCGGGAATTGATAAAGAGAGCCGAATTACAATTTTAATTCATCCTATGAAAGAGGAAGCTGGAGGTTATTTCAATGCTGGAGATGAGTACGCCAAAGCACAAAATCCAAAATCAAATGAGAGAGAAATGATTTATTTAAATGCTGATTATATTACTAATTCCTTGGCTAAAAGTTTTCTTGCCCACGAATTCACTCACTTGATTACTTTTAATCAGAAAGAAAAGATTTGGGGAGTTTCTGAAGAAACTTGGCTTAATGAAGCCCGGGCTGAATATGCCCCGACTTTAATTGGTTATGATAATGTTTATGAGGGGAGTAATTTGGAAAGAAGAGTTAAAAGTTTTTTAGTCGAACCCTCTGACTCAATTACTGAATGGCAAAATACTTCTGCTGATTATGGAGGTTTGAATCTTTTTACTCAATATTTGGTTGAGCAATATGGAATAGAAATTTTAACAGATTCTTTAAAATCAAAAGAAGCAGGAATTAAAAGTTTGAATTATGCCTTAGAAAAAAATGATTTTGATATTGACTTTTCTCAAATTTTTACTGACTGGACGATTGCTGTTTCAGCCAATGATTGTTCTTTAGGTGAAAAATATTGTTATCTAAATGAAAACTTAAAAAACTTGCGGATTATTCCATCAATTAATTTTTTACCTTTAAAAGGTAAAAGTACTTTAGGGGTTAGCCAGACTACCAAGAATTGGTCAGGGAATTGGTTTAAATTTATTGGCGGTAAAGAAGGAACCCTAAAGATTGAATTTATTGGTAATCCAGAAAATTTATTTAAGGTTCCTTATTTTTCAAAAAATATTTCTGGAGAATACTCTCTTAATTTTTTTCAACTTGATGAATATCAAAGGGGAGAAATTTTAGTTTCCGGGTTTGGAACAGATATTAGTTCGGTGACCATTATTCCTACAATTCAAAGTAAGGTATCGGGATTTTCAGACCAGGAATCTGCTTTCCCATTTTTCTGGGAGGCTTCCACTATAGCTGAATCAGAAGAAGCGGAAGAAAATTCAAACTCAAAATATTTAGAAAAGCCAATTTCTAAAATGTTTCAACAAGAAATTTTAGCTATGATTTCTGAGATGGAAGAGTTAATCAGCCAGCTCAGAGCTCAACTTGTTAAAATTGAAAGTGAAGAAGATAAATCTTCATCTTCACCCTTCGCTTGCGCTCGGGTATTTGAGGAAAATCTTTTTTATGGATTAAGGAATGATAATAGGGTTTACTGCCTCCAGCAATTTTTGAAAGATCAAGGTTCAGAAATTTATCCTGAAGGTTTAGTTACTGGAAACTTTTTGACATTAACTAGAGCTGCGGCAATTCGTTTCCAGGAAAAATATGCTGATGAGATTTTATTTCCTTTAGATTTAAGTACTGGAACTGGTTTTGTCGGCCCCTCAACCAGAGCGAAGATTAATAGTTTGTTGGAATAGTGAAACCTTGACAATTCAGCTTAAATTTGCTATTATGCAATCAGTGAGTGTTGTTCGCAAGAACATCTCTCATTCTGAGTAAGGCGGCAAATCTCTCTTAAGTGAGATTTGTTGCTTTTTTTTGTTCTAAAAATCTGTTAAAATTATATTGGGTCGGGAGGATAGCACTCACTAAAAACCTTAGAATTGGAGTCACTCTCCTGACCCTTTTCATTTTAGAATACAGAATATAGAATATAGAATAAAGAATGAAAAAAATAATTTTTAAAAAAATTCAAAAAGAATTACCAGAAATTCAGGAAAATGTCTCTTTAGTAGAACATACTACATTTCGTATTGGAGGAGCAGCTAAATATTTTTATAAAGCCAATACTAAAGAAGAATTGATTAAAGCAGTTAAAATAGCTAAAAAAAATAAACTGCCTTTTTTTATTTTAGGAGGAGGAAGTAATTTATTAGTGTCTGACAAAGGATTTGATGGATTGGTTATTAAAATATTTAATACTAATTACTTAATACTAAATACTAAAATAAACACTGAGGCAGGAATACTGTTAAGTTTATTGGTTTCAAAAGCAGTTGAAAATAGTTTAAAAGGTTTGGAGTGGGGAATAAGTGTTCCTGGAACAGTGGGCGGAGCAATAAAAGGAAATGCAGGAGCTTTTGGGGAATCAATAGGTAATATTATTAAACAGATTGAAGTTTTTAATTCAGAAAAAGAAAAAATAGAAAATTATTCCCAAAAAGATGGAGGTTTTGCTTACAGAGAAAGTGTTTTTAAAAAAAGACCTGAATTAATAATTCTTTCAGCAGAATTAGAATTAAAAATTGGAAACAAAGAAGAAATTCAAAAGAAAATGAAAGAATATTTAGATTATAGAAAAGACAAGCAACCTTTAGGATTTCCTTCAGCTGGTTCTATTTTCAAGAATCCATCAGATGTTTCAGTTGGACAATTGGTGGATCAATGTGGATTAAAGGGAAAAAGAATTGGAAATGTTGAAATTTCTAAAAAACATGCTAATTTTATTATTAATTTAGGAGATGGAAAAGCAGAAAATGTCTTAAAATTAATAGATTTAATGAAAAAACAAGTAAAAGATAAATTTAATATTCAATTAGAAGAAGAAATTCAATATGTCGGTTTTAAATAAACTTTTTGGCGATGCTAATCAGAAATATCTAAATAGACTCAATCCAATAGTTGAAAAGATTAACAATCTTGAAAAAGAATTTGAAGGATTTTCTGACGAACAATTAAAAAAGAAAACAATTGAATTTAAACAAAGATTAAACAAAGGAGAAGAGTTAGATAATCTTTTATCTGAAGCTTTTGCTTTAGTTAGAGAGGGAGCTAAAAGAACTCTGAAACAAAGACATTATGATTGTCAAATGGTTGGGGGAATTGTCTTGCATCAAGGAAGAATTGCAGAAATGAAAACTGGAGAAGGAAAAACATTAGCGGCTACTTTACCTCTTTATTTAAACGCCTTGACTGAAAAAGGCTGTCATTTGGTTACAGTTAATGATTATTTGGCCCGAAGAGATACAGTTTGGATGGGCCAGATTTATTATGCCTTAGGGTTAAGTGTCAGTTGTTTAAATCACCAGCAATCATTTTTATATGATCCTGATTATAAAAAGCCGGCTGAACAGGAAGAAGAAATGAGAGATGAATTAGGAGGTTTTTATATTGTTGAAGACTTTTTAAGACCTTGTTCCAGAAAAGAGGCCTATTCAGCTGATATTACTTATGGAACAAATAATGAGTTTGGTTTTGATTATTTAAGAGATAATATGGTTCAGGATTTATCTCAAAGAGCTCAGAGGGATTTTCATTTTTGTATTATTGATGAAATTGATTCAATTTTGATTGATGAAGCCAGGACTCCTTTAATTATTTCAGCTCCAGATAAAGAAAGTTCAAAATGGTATCAAGAATTTGCCAAGATTATTCCTAAATTAAAAGAAGAGCAAGATTATGAAATTGATGAGAAAATAAAAACTGTTGTTTTGACAGAAGAGGGGATTAATAAAATAGAAAAAATCTTGGGAATGGAAAATATTTACGAGGAAAAGGGCATGAAATATCTTCATTATTTAGAGCAAGCTCTTAGAGCTCAAACTCTTTTTAGAAAAGATAAAGATTATGTTGTTCAGAATGGAGAAATAATAATTGTTGATGAATTTACTGGTAGATTAATGCCTGGCCGACGCTGGTCTAAAGGTCTTCATCAGGCAGTTGAAGCAAAAGAAGGAGTTAATGTTAAACAAGAATCAATTACTTTAGCTTCTATTACATTTCAAAACTATTTTCGTCTTTATCAAAAATTAGCTGGTATGACAGGAACTGCTGTAACTTCGGCTGAGGAGTTTGATAAAGTTTATAAATTAGAAGTTATTGTTATTCCTACTAACAGGCCTTTAATCAGAAAAGCTTTGGTTGATAGGGTTTATAAAACTGAAGCAGGAAAATTTAAAGCTCTAATAAAAGAAATTGAGCAAAGACATAAATTAGGCCAACCAATTCTAATAGGTACTCGTTCAGTTGAAATGAATGAAAAATTTTCTCAGCTTTTGAAAAGAGTTCATATTCCCCACCAGATTTTAAATGCTAAAAATCATCAAAAAGAAGGTGAAATTATTGCTCAAGCAGGAAAATTAAAAGCCATTACTGTGGCTACTAATATGGCTGGCAGGGGAGTGGATATAGTTTTGGGCGGCAATCCTCAAGATTTAAAAGAAGCTCAAAAAGTTAAAGATTTAAGTGGTTTACATGTAATTGGGACTGAAAGACATGAAGCTCGGAGAATTGATAATCAATTAAGAGGAAGGTCAGGTAGACAAGGAGATCCTGGCTCTTCTCAATTCTTCCTTAGTTTAGAAGATGATTTAATGAGAATTTTTGGAGGAGAAAAAGTTCAATCTTTAATGTCTCTTTTAAAAATACCAGAAGACGAGCCGATTGAAGCAGGTATGATTTCTAAAGTTGTTGAAGCTAGTCAAGCAAAAATAGAAGGTTTTAATTTTGATATTAGAAAACGTTTATTAGAATATGATGATGTTTTAAACAAACATCGTGAAGTTATTTATAAGAAAAGAAGAGAGATATTAAAAACGAAAAACGAAAAACGAAAAGCAGAAATTATAGAATTGATAAAAAAATACGGTTTTTCAAAGCAAGATTATGAAAAAAGAGAACAAGAGTTAGGGCAAGATAATATGCGTCAAGTTGAAAAACTTGTTTACTTGAAAATTATAGATACTCTTTGGATAGAGCATTTGGAAAACATGGATTACTTAAGAAACTCAGTAAAATTAAGAGCTTATGCGAAATTAGATCCTTTAATTGAGTATAAAAGAGAGGGTCATAAAATGTTCCGTAAATTATTAGATACAATTGATTATTCAGTTGCCCATACTATTTTGAAAGCAGGTATAAAGATTAAACAGAGCCCACAACCAGTTCGTTCTCAAATTATGTCTTCTAAAAAAGTAGGCAGGAATGATCCTTGCCCTTGTGGTTCTAATAAAAAATATAAAAAGTGCTGTTGGCCTAAGTACGGTTAAAGCCTAAATTTGGATAAGATGATTTTTTTACCAACTATTTTAATCACTTTTATTGGATTTATTCTACTTTTTCCCATTTTATTTTTAATGGGCTATTTTCATATTTTAACTTTAAGTTTTGGAAAGTTAGGAATTTCTCCTGATATTACGCTTATTTTACTTTTTTTAATTTTGATTGGTTCCTGTATTAATATTCCTATTACAAAAAAGAAATTAATTTATCAGGAAAAGGTTCGCTTTTTTGGTTTTTGGAGAAGACCTATGATGAGTGTTCAGGCCATAGCTATTAATTTAGGAGGAGCAATTATTCCGGCTATTCTTTCTTTTTATTTTTTGTATAAAGGATGGCAAATGGGTTTTGATTTATACCAGATTTTTAAAGCAATTGCATTAATGGCTTTGGTGTCTAAGTTTTTAGCTAAAATAGTTCCAGGTAAAGGAATTACTATTCCAATATTTGCCCCTCCTGTTTTAGCTGCTTTATTTGCTTTGATTTTTGCTCCTGGTTTTACTTCGCCAGCTGCTTTTATTATTGGTAGTTTGGGAACTTTGATTGGAGCTGATTTATTGAATTTAAAAAAAGCTCAAAAATTAAGTCCTGGTTTTCTTTCAATTGGAGGCGGAGGAGTATTTGATGGAATCTTTTTAGTAGGAATTGTTTCTGCTCTTTTGTCTTGATATAAGAAGTTTGTTTTTGAACTCCCCAAAGGTTGTTTTTAAAGAAGAAAAAGTATAGAATAGTTCTATGACAAATAAGAGATTTTATATTTTAACAATTGTTTTTTTACTTTTAATTCTTTTCGCAGAGAGTTTTATTTGGCCTAGCTATTTCAAAAAATCAGTTAATCTTTTAAAAGAAAAAACCATATCTAAAATTAATATTTCTTATTTATTGGAAAAACCTTTTGAGCTTGGTTTTGATTTTAAAGGAGGCGCTCAATTAGTTTATGATATTGATTCAGGAGAACATAATAAAGAAGAGATTTTACTTGGTTTCAAACACATTATTGAACAAAGAATGGAGGTTTATCAAAGAGAGGCAGAGATTAAAATTGATAATAATCTTATTGTTCAATTACCCGTTGAAGAAGATTTAGAAATGATAATTGAAATAATGAAGCAGGTACCAACATTAGAGTTTAGAGAAGAGAGTGAACAAGAAGATTTCTTTAATCCAACTGATTTAAATGGTGAATATTTAAAAGAGGTCTTTTTAGGTATAGATCAGAATGATAGGAAACCTTTAATTTTACTTGAGTTTAATGAAGATGGAGCTAAGATATTAGAAGCTTTAACCAAAAGAAATGAAGGAAAGCGATTAGGAGTTTATATTGATTCTATTCCAGTTTTTCCCTTACAAGTTGATAAAGCAATTTCAGGTGGTAATGTTCAAATCAAAATGGATTCAAGTATTGATTCGGTCATGAAATTAACTCAAATGATTAAAACCTCTTCCTTATCTCCTTCATTAAAGCTTGTTTCTCAAAAAATTATTACTCAACAAGATGCTCATAGCTTTTTAAATAGCTTAAAAAAATCAGGAGCTTTTGGTTTTTTAGCAATATTTTGGATAATGATTATTGTTTATCGGTTAATGGGATTAATATCTTTTGGAGTTTTATTAATTTATATTTGTTTACTTTCAGTTTTGTTTAGATTTATTCCTATTGTTATTAGTCTTGATTATTTATCTGGAGCTCTTATGTCAATTGCGATTGTTTTAAGCAGCAATGTTTTTATTTTTTCTAAGATAAGAAAAGAAACTAACAAAGGAAAAAGTTATGGTATTGCTTTTGAGGAAGGTTTTGACAAAAGCCAATCTTTTCTTAAAAAAGTTCATTTATTTATTTTTTTATTATCAGGTCTTATATTTTTCTTTGGAACAGAAACAATGAAGAACTTTGTTTTTCTTTTATCTTTAGGAACATTGATTAATCTTTTATTACTTATAACGATAACTAAAAAGATTTTAATTTCTTTATTAGATACCAATCTTAAAAAAATAGATTGGTTATGGAAATCTTTGATTTGACAATGTTCATAAAAAATGTTTGAATAAAACAATGAATTTTAAAGAAATATGAAATTTAACTATCAAAAAATTTGTTCAAACCTTTTAAGTAATTTACCTGAAAGAACAAAAGATGTTCTTGTAAGGCGTTTTGGTTTAGAAACAGGAAAAAGAGAAACCTTAGAATCTATTGGTATTAGTTATGGTATTACCAGAGAAAGAGTTCGTCAGATTGAATCAGACGGTCTTTCAAAAATCAGTGGAAAAATAGAGAAAGACCATAAGGTTTTTCAATATTTTGCAACTTTTCTTAAAAATGAAGGAGGTTCAAAAAAAGAAGATATTCTTCTATCTGAATTAGGAAATCAAAATTATAGTTCCCATGTTTTCTTTTTATTAAACCTAAGGCCAGATAACTTTAAAAGAATTTCAGAAACAAAAGATATTCATTGTGTTTGGACAATTGATTCTCAATCTTTAGATTCTGCTAAAAACGTTATTAAGGATTTATATAAAAAATTCAAAACAACTAAAAAAGCTTTAAATCTAAAAGAGTGTAATGCATCTTTTGCTATAAAATCTAATGTTTTACTTTCTTATCTTCAGATTTCCAAGTTAATAGATAAAGGTCCTCAGGGTAATTTTGGCTTAAGAGATTGGGCAGAAATAAATCCACGAGGAGTAAAAGATAAAGCATTTCTCATACTAAAAAGAGAAAATAAACCTCTTCATTTTAGCAGGGTTGCTAGTTTAATTGGACAAGACGCTTTAGTTCAAACAGTTCATAATGAATTAATCCGTGACTCAAGATTTGTTTTAATTGGAAGAGGAATATATGCCTTAGCTGATTGGGGATATGAGTCCGGAACAGTTAAAGATGTAATATCTCATGTTTTAAAGGGAGCTGAAGCGCCTCTTTCTAGGAATGAGATTTTAGAAAAAGTTTTAGAAAAGCGCTTTGTTAAAGAGAATACGGTTTTACTTAATTTAAACAATAAAGAACATTTTTTAAGAAACGCTCAGGGAAAATACCTTTTGAGAGATGCTTGAAATTTTTAACATAGGAATAAATATTTTGCTTTGGTCAACCATAGTGTTTTTTTTACTTTTGTTGTATGTATGCGTTAGGTGGGCTAAAACTCATCCTGAAAGAAATTTTACTATTGGTTTTTTGGTAAGCTCTTATTTTACTTTCAAGTTTATTTTAAGGGCTTTTTTAATTATTTTAACTATTTCTATTTTATGGGAAATAAGAGAAGACATTTCAAGTTTTATTAATTTTCGTTTTTTAAATTATGATTTTAGATAGTTTTTTTAATTTTATTAATACTTCTCAAATTATTCCAATAATTGTGCTTGTTTTAAGAACTTGGTGGTGGGTTTTTGTTCCTATTATTTTTGCTGTTCCTTTTAAATATCTTTATGCATATTGGGTTCAGTGGGAGGTTTTTCATGCAAAAGAAAAATGGATTTTACTTAAAATTATTTCTCCAAGAGAAATTGAAAACACTTTTAAAGCAATGGAAGATTTCTATAATGTTATTTGGGGGATTTATGATGGACCCAATTGGAGAGAGCAGTGGTGTGAAGGAGAATCAAGAAGGGGACCTTACTGGGCATCTTTTGAAATAGTCAGTATTGGAGGGAAAATTAGTTTTTATATTAGATGTTTAGATGTACACAGAAAACTTTTTGAAAGTACTTTATATTCTCATTTTCCTGAAATTGAAATTTCTTTAGCTGAAGATTATACCCAAAAAGTTCCTAAGGACGTACCTAATGCTGAATGGGACCTTTATTCAGAGGACTATACTGTTTTAAAACCCCAACCATTACCAATTAAAACCTATCCAATGTTTTTTGAGGAAAAACCAGAATCTGCCAAAATAGAAGAAACAAGAATTGATCCTTTAGATTCTATGTTGGAAGCTTTAGCAGGTGTTGAACCAGATGAACAAATATGGTTTCAAATCGTAATAGCTCCTGTTGTAAATGAAGATACTCCAATCAGAGGAGGGTTGGGTTGGATAGACGAAGGAAGAGCTTATGCTGATAAAATAGCTCAAAGAGATCCTAAAAGAAGAGAACCTTCTAAATCAGTATTTCAAGAAGCTTTGGAAACATTAATATTTGGACCAAAAGAAGAAAAAGAAGAAGAACCTGTAGATATATTGTCAGCGCCTGAATTAAGATTAACTGCAGGAGAAAGAGATATTTTAAAAGGCGTTGAAGCAAAGATTTCAAAACAAGGATTTAAAACTTGGATTAGAATGGTTTATCTTTACAAAAGAAACAAACCTCATTTTAGAGGTAATTATAAGATTATCAGGTCTTATTTTAATCATTTTGCAACTGGGAACTTAAATGCTCTTGTCTTCTGGGGTCCTACAAGAACAAGGATTCATTATTGGATGACTAGTCGTAGATTATATTTGAGAAAAAGAAAATGTTTTAGAAATTATATAAATCGTCTTCCTTCATTATATCCAAGAACAATGGATGGAGAACCAATGTTTGCTAAGGGAATTGTTGGAAGAAGTCCAGGATTAAGAGGAACAGTTATTTTTAATAGTGAAGAATTAGCTACTATGTATCATTTTCCAGCCAAAATTTCAGCTGTTTTGGCTCCAGCTCTTACTCCTATTGAGGCCAAAAAAGCAGGACCTCCAGTTGGCTTACCTACTGAGAAAAATAAGTTTTAATAAAATTTATTAGATGGAAAACAAAGAAATTAATTTTTTTGGAGAAACTACTTTTCGTAATCATAAAAAGAAGTTTGGTATAAAAATTGATGATAGACGTCGCCATATTTATGTGGTTGGTAAAACTGGTATGGGAAAAACAGCCATGTTGGAAAACATGGCTATCCAGGACATTCAATCAGGTAATGGTCTTGGGTTTGTTGATCCTCATGGAGATGCAGCTGAAAGATTATTAAACTTTGTGCCTCCAGAAAGAATTAATGATGTTGTTTATTTTAATCCATCTGATTTAGAGTTCCCAATTGGATTTAATATTATGGAAAAGATTGAGGCAGATCAAAGGCATTTAGTTGCCTCTGGTTTAATGGGTGTTTTTAAAAAAATCTGGCCTGATGTTTGGTCAGCCAGAATGGAATATATTTTAAATTATTCTATTTTAGCTTTACTCGAATATCCAGGTTCAACTCTTTTAAGTATTAATAGAATGTTGTCTGATGCTGATTTTCGGAAAAAAGTAATTGATAAGGTCTCAGATCCTATTGTTAAATCCTTTTGGGTTAAAGAGTTTGCTCGATATACTCAAAGATATGAGACTGAAGCAACAGCTGCGGTTCAGAATAAAGTTGGTCAATTTATTGCAAATCCTCTAATGAGAAATATTATTGGTCAGACAAAATCAACTATTGATATAAAGAAAGTGATGGATGAAGGAAAGATTTTAATTTTAAACCTTTCAAAAGGCAAAATTGGAGAAGACAATTCTCTTTTATTAGGAGCTCTTTTGATTACTAGATTACAGTTAGCAGCTATGTCACGTGTTAATATACCAGAAGAAAAGAGAAAAGATTTTTTCCTCTATGTTGATGAATTTCAGAATTTTGCTACTGAGTCATTTGTTAATATTTTGTCTGAGGCAAGAAAATATAGGTTATGTTTAATCTTGGGTCATCAATATATTGCTCAAATGGAAGATGTGGTACGAGATGCTGTTTTTGGAAATGTAGGAACATTAGTTTCTTTTCGGGTAGGGGCTGAAGATGCAGAATATTTGGAAAAAGAGTTTTCTCCTGAAATTCTTGCCACAGACCTTGTTAATTTAGGAAAATATAATGTTTATTTAAAATTAATGATTGAAGGAATTGCTTCAAGGCCTTTTTCAGCTCAAACACTTTATCCTTTTGAGATAAAAAAAGATTCAGATAAAGAAAAAATTATCAAGGTTTCTCAAGAAAGATATGGTACATCAAGATCTGTTATTGAAGAAAAAATTGTTCGTTGGGTAGGGGATTTAAAACAATTCGCAAACAAACCTCAACGAGCTCGTTCTTCAACTCGTTCTCCAACCCTGTATGATGCTCAATGTTCTTTATGTGGAAAATGGACCAAGGTGGTATTTCCTCCAGATGGCACTCGCCCAGTTTACTGTAAACCTTGTTTAAAGAAAATTAAAGAGAAGAAACAAATTTCTCCAGCTCCTTCAATTAGTAAACCAGAAACTATTGTTAAAGCAAGTCCAGTTACTTCTTTAAAAGATATAGCAAAAAGTGGTAGTTTAAAAAAGAAGACAGAAAGAAAAAAAGTGAATTTGGAAGAATTAAAAACTGTTTTAGAAGAATCCTTAAAAAAATTAAAAAAATGAAAGGTTTAAAAGACCTTGATTGTCAGGGTAAAAAAATTTTATTAAGATGTGATTTTAATGTTCCCCTTTCTGAAGAGGGGAACATTTTAGATGATTTTAGAATAAAACAAAGTTTGGCTACTATTCAATATTTAATAGAAAAAAGAGCCAAGATACTTTTGATAAGTCATTTAAACAGACCCAAAGGAAAAGAGTTAAAATATAGTTTAAAAGTGGTTGCAGTAAAGCTTCAAGAATTATTAGGAACAAATGTAAAATTTTTATCTGATTGTATTGGTTCAATGGTTGAAAAAGAAATTCATAAAATGGAGTTAGGAGATATTATTCTTTTGGAAAATCTTAGATTTCACAAAGAAGAAGAGGAAAATGATTCTAATTTTGCTAAAAAATTAGCTTGTTTGGGAGATATTTATATTAATGATGCTTTTTCAGTTTCTCACAGAAAACATGCTTCAGTTGTTGGAATTACTCAGTATATAATTTCAGGACAAGGATTTTTATTAGAAAAAGAAATTAAAGCTTTAAAGAAAATCATTGAAAATCCAAAAACTCCTTTAATTGCTATTTTCGGAGGAAAAGGTGATGGTTTTAAGGCAATTAGTAAAATTTTAGATAAAACAGATGTGATATTAATTAATGAATTAATAGAAAAAGAAATAAATAAGAGAAAAATAATATTTAAAAATCCTGAAAAGATTATAGCTCCAATTGACAGTATTGATACCTTTGATATTGGACCTAAAACAATAGAATTATTTAAAGAAAAGATTAAAAAAGCTAAAACTATTTTTTGGTCTGGTCCCTTAGGTAAAATTGAAGAGAAAAAATATAGAAATGGCTCAGAGCAAATTGCTAAAGCAATTATTGACAGTGGCGCCTTTTCAATAGTCGGAGGAGGAGAAACAATGGAGTTTGTTAATAAGTTGGGTTTATCCTTAAAGTTTGACCATCTTTCTACCGGAGGAGGAGCAATGTTAAGTTTTTTAGCTGGTGAAGAATTACCTGGAATAACCGCATTAAAAAAATATGGCTGAAATAAAAAATCTTAAAAAGGCAGCTAATCGGATTTTAAAAGCAGTTCAAGATAAAGAAAGAATTATTATTTATGGTGATTCTGATCCAGATGGAGTTGCAGCAGTAATTATTTTAGAAGAAGCTCTTAAAGAGCTTGGTTGTGTTCCAAAAGCAATTTACTTTCCTGATAGGGAAAAAGAAGGGTATGGAATGAATGAAACTGCTTTAGATTATTTAAAAAAACATGCGCCAGCTTTATTTATTACTTTAGATTGTGGTATTGGTAATGTGAAGGAAGTAGAGATAGCCAAGAAAATGGGATTTGAGGTAATTATTATTGATCATCACAAAATACTTCCAGAAATACCTAAAGCTTCTATTATTTGTGACCCAAAACAAGAAGGAGATAAATATCCTTTTAAAGAATTATCAACAGGTGGTATTGTTTATCGATTGATTAAATTATTGTTTGCTTCTGTAGATCAGGAATATAAACCAGAACAATATTTAGAATTAGTTGCTATTTCAACCTTGGCAGACATGATGATTCTTGAACAAGATAATGAAAAATTTGTGACAGAAGGTTTATTAGCTTTGAATTTTACTAAAAGACAAGGACTAATAGCTTTAATAGATATTACTGATTTTAAAAACTGGGATATTGGAGAGGTTCGTAAAAAAATTATTTCTCCTTTAAATGCAGGTAAAACAAAAAAACATTTTAATGAAGCTTATTTACTTTTAATTGAAAAAGATTTAAAAAAAGCCAGAAGCAAGGCAAAAAAATTAATTGAAAAAGCAGAAAAAAGAAAACAAGATATTTATGCTATAACTGAAGAGTTGAATGATAGAGTAATTCATAATGAGCAAGAGATTATTTTTGAAGGAAGTAAAGATTGGCCATTGTATTTATTGGGTCCATCTGCTTCTAGAATTTCTCAAAGATTTGAAAAACCAGTATTTTTATTTACAAAAGGAAAAAAAGAATCTCCAGGAGCAGTAAGAATGCCCAAAGGGTTAGATGCTGTTAAAGCAATGATTAGTTGTAAAGAGCTTTTAAAAACTTATGGAGGTCATCCTTTAGCAGCTGGTTTTAGAGTTAAAAATGAAAACTTAGAAGAGTTTAAAAAGTGTTTAATTAAGTATTTTAGACAGACGAAAAGATAAGTGAAAAAGATAACAATTTACACAGATGGTGGCTCTCGTGGCAATCCAGGTCCAGCTGCAATTGGAGTGGTTTTTTGTAATCAAAAAGGACAGACGATTAAAGACTATTTTAAGTTTTTAGGAAAGAAAACTAATAACGAGGCAGAATATGAAGCAGTTATCTTTGCCCTTAAGAAATTTAAACAGCTTTTTGGAAAAAAATTGGCTAAAAATTCAGAAATTGAATTAAAATCAGATTCTGAATTATTGGTTAAGCAATTAAAAGGGGAGTACAAAATATTAGATTCTAAAATTCAAGCTTTGTTTTTAACTGTTTGGAACTTGAAATTAGATTTTAAAAAAGTTAAGTTTAAAGCGATTAGTAGAGAAAAGAATAAACAAGCTGACAGATTGGTAAATGAGGCCTTAGATGCAGAAAAAAGATCTCAGAAATTACTTTAGTATTTTAGTTCTTTTATAAAAAAAAGGGGTTACATCATCTGAAATGTTCATAATGTTTTTTGTGAATATTTTGGATGGTGTAAATAGTGATCAATCCTGAGCTGATATTGTTCGAGCTTACAAAAGGATCTCCCAACGCGTCAACAGCTAGAAACATGATAGCAAGCATTGTATCAGACACGCTAAAAGACTCAAAGATTACAGAGAAAACCTTGAGAGCAAGAACCGACATGATTGCAATAATCTTAGGGACTGCTAATCCCTGCCCGCTAGATGAAAACCAAATGGCTCTTCTTAGGGCCGCTAACAATCTAAAAGAACTTTGGTTTATCATCTGTGAAACGTCCTACATTAATCACTAACCCTTCTTTTTTTTTCGAGCCAAGGAGATTTAATTTCATTGGTTGGAAAAAAAATCTTTTCTTTTGGGATAGGCCAGGCCTATCCCCTTTTTAGACATAAATCCCTTGACAAATTTTACAGATAATGTTATAATGTAATTACAATGTTTAGAGAAGTCAAGGGAGGCAATATAGGGTTCTTCATGGCCCCAAATGGTTGCCCCGACCGAATAGGAAGGCTCTACGAGGTCTACAAAGAGAACGAGCGTAAAGCGGAACTACTACGAAAGGCACAAGAGAAAAGTTCGTAGACAGTAACGCTATTCCTTCTTTTTTTCTGAGCTAAGGAATAAAAATTCATTAACTCAGAAAAGGAAAGAAAGAGATTTCTTTCCTAAAAGGAGGAATCAGAAAGACAGCCCACTCTATTTATGGGGCTGTTTTTCACTTTTAGGAAGAAAACTTGACTTTTATTAATTCTTTGATATAATCTGAGTTGTTCAAGTAAATTAGGTAATTACGCTTCACTTTTTAAAAAAGGTGTTGCGAGGAAAGTCCGAACACTCACTTCATTAGCTTTATGTTAATGATTTAAAAAGATAGCGGCTAACAGCCGTCGCCAGTAATGGTAGAGGTGCGAACAGAGACGTGTAAGACCGAAAGGTTTTACAACCCATTTATGGGATATTCCTACAGTAATGTAGGGGTGAAACGGCTAAATCCTTATCGGGTGCAAGAACAAACATTTCGACAATCTCCGGATTTGCCGAAATGAAAAAGTAGTTCGCAAGAACCAAAGAGTAATTTTTGGTCCAGATAGATGATTGCCCTAGACAGAATTCGGCTTATTATTTACTTGAGTAATTAAAACACCGCGTATGCGGTGTTTTTTTTGTTCCAATTAAATTGATTTAAAGAATAAATTAGCTTAAAATACCCTTAATATGGGTATTTTAAGTTTTCAAACAAAAACTATAACTCAAGGAGCAGCAATTTTAGCTGTTTCAACTTTGATTAGTCGTTTTTTAGGATTAATAAGACAATGGTTATTGGCTGATAGATTTGGGGCTGGTTTACTTTTGGATATTTATCTTACTGGATTTAGGATTCCAGATTTTATTTATAATATTCTTATTGTAGGAGGGATTGTCGTTACATTTTTACCTCTTTTTTCTGAATATTTTTCTGAGGATGAAGATAAGGCATGGCAATTTACTTCTAATGTAATAAATGTTTTCTTTTTTCTTTTGGCCTTAATTTCTTTATTACTTTTTATTTTTACGCCTCAGATTCTAAAGTGGATTGTTCCAGGCTTTTCTCAAGCAGCTAGAATCCAAAGCGCTGAGTTGGCTAGATTAATGCTTTTAAGTCCTATCTTTTTAGGTCTTTCCAGTATTTTTTCTAGTGTTTTACATCATTTTAATAGATTTTTAATCTATAGTTTATGTCCTATTTTATATAATTTAGGAATTATTTTTGGAATTGTATTTTTATCTCCTAATATGGGAATTTTGGGAATATCTTTAGGTGTAGTTTTAGGAGCTTTTCTACATTTAATAATTCAAATTCCTGCAGCTATAAATTCTGGATTTAAATATCAACCTATTTTTAATTTTCAAACATCAGGTATTAAAAGAATATTTAAATTAATGTTTCCTCGGGTTTTTGGTATAGCGGCTCAGCAAATTAATCTGATTGTTATTACAGCTATTGCTTCCACTTTATCTAAAGGATCTATTGCTATTTTTAATTTTGCTAATAATCTTCAATATTTGCCTATTGGAATTATTGGAGTATCTTTTGCCACAGCTGCTTTTCCTAGATTTACTCAACTTCAAGCTAATGGTGAGAGGAAAGAGTTCATGAACAAGTTTAAATCAATCTTTTTTAAGATTTTGTATTTAATTATTCCAATTAGTTTTCTGATTTTTATTTTTAGAAATGAAATTGTCAAGATTATTCTCCAGCATGGTCAGTTTTCTCAAGTTTCAGCCCAGCTTACTTCAGCCAGCTTGGGTATTTTTTGTTTTGGTTTATGGGCTAGTGCTTTAATCCCTTTAATACTCAGGGGGTTTTTTGCTCTTCAGGAGACTAAAATTCCAACCTTGATTGCAGTTTTAACCGTATTATTTAATGTTGGATTAAGTTTTGGCTTTGTCTCTTTGCTCGGAACAAATAGCAGATTATGGTTTTGGTTAGTTAAAACATTTAATTTAGGAGCAATTTATGATATTCGGATTTTAGGACTTGTTTTAGCTTTTTCTGCTTCCGCCATTTTTCAATTTATTTTATCTATAATTTTTTTAAAGAAAAAAAGTGAAACAGCTTAGAAATTTTAATATAATTTCGCACATTGATCATGGCAAATCTACTTTAGCAGATAGATTTTTAGAATTAACCAATACTGTTCCTAAGAATAAAATGAAAGAAAGGTTTTTAGACATGATGGATTTGGAACAAGAAAAGGGGATTACTATAAAAATGCAACCTGTCAGAATGAATTATGGAGATTATATTTTGAATTTGATTGATACACCTGGCCATATTGATTTTGGTTATGAGGTATCAAGAAGTTTAGCTGCAGTTGAGGGAGCTATTTTGTTAGTAGACGCTACCAAAGGAATTCAAGCTCAAACTATTCATAATTTAGAATTGGCTCAAAAACAAAAATTAACAATTATTCCAGCTATAAATAAGATTGATTTGTCTCAAGGTCAGATTGAAGAATCAAGAAAAGAATTGGCTCAACTATTGGGTATTTCAGAAAAAGAGGTCTTTTTAATTTCAGGAAAAAAAGGAACTAATGTTAAAGAATTATTAGAAACAGTCATTAAACAAGTTCCCGAACCAAAAGGTAGTATTGAAAAACCATTAAAAGCTTTAATTTTTGATTCCAAATATGATGCTTTTAAGGGAATATTAGCTTATGTAAGAATCTTTGATGGAGAAATTAAGAATGGTGACAATTTTTATTTAATGGCTTCTAAAACAAAAGGAGAAGTAAAAGAGGTTGGTATTTTTAGCCCAGAATTAAAGCCAATTGAAAGTTTAAAAGCAGGAGAGATAGGTTATATTGCCACTGGGATTAAAGAACCAAATCTGATTAGGGTTGGTGATACAATTACTAATTTAGATAACAAAATTAGTGCTTTACCAGGGTATAAAGAGCCAAAACCGGTTGTTTTTGCCAGTTTTTATCCTGAGAATTCTGATGATTTTGAATTATTAAAAAAAGGATTAGCTCAATTAAAACTTAATGACGCTGCTTTGAATTTTGAGCCGGAAACAAAAAAAGTATTGGGTCGTGGTTTTCGTTGTGGATTTTTAGGTTCTTTGCATATTGAAATTGTTTCTGAAAGATTGCATCGGGAGTTTGGATTGAATTTAATCATTTCTCGCCCTCAGGTTTCTTACAAGATTGTAAATCAAAAAGACGAAGAAATATTTATTTATTCAGCTGGTGATTGGCCTGACTCATTGCAAATTAAAGAATCTCAAGAGCCATGGATGAAATTAGAAGTGATAACTCCTCAGCAATTCTTGGGTCCTGTATTAGAACTTTTAAAACAATCAAGAGGAATTCAAATTGAAATAAAATATTTGCTTTCAGGAAAATCACTTTTAATTTATGAGGTTCCTTTGAGGGAAATTATTGTTAATTTTTACGATAAATTAAAAGGGATAACTCAAGGATTTGCTTCAATGAATTATGAAATGATTGGTTATAAAAAAGGAGATTTAGTAAAGTTAGAAATTTTAATTGCTGGTCAAAAGGAAGAAGCTTTTTCTACAATTGTTCCTAAAGAAAAAGCTTTTGAAGAGGGTAAAAGTATGGTAAAAAAATTGAAAAAAGTATTGCCTTCTCAATTATTTTCAGTTCCTTTACAAGCAATTATTCAAAGCAAGATTATTGCTCGAGAAACTATTAGGGCTAGAAGAAAGGATGTAACGGCTTCTCTATATGGAGGAGATGTTACTAGAAAAAGAAAGCTTTTAGAAAGACAAAAAAGAGGCAAAAAAGAACTAAAAGAAAAAGGAAAAGTTCATATTCCTTCTAAGATATTTTTAGAAATGTTTAAAGGGGATTGAAAACCTTTGTTAGTAGAGCTAAAATAAATTAGAATAAGGGAGCAACAAGCATTAAGATTGTACTGATTGCAACCAAAGAAACTAATGTAATCCAAAGTGTTTTTAAAACCCCTTTTTTGAAAAAGCTTTTCATATCTATTATGGTAACAAAAAAAAGAAAAATTAAAAAGTCTCGTTGGGATAATTTTTTTTCAATTTTACCTGTTTTTTTAATATTTATTTTTTTGTGTTATTTAATTATTTCTAATATTAGGATAAGTAAGCGAAGATCAGAAATGCTTTCAGAAATAAGCGCGCTAGAAAAAGAAATTCAAACATTAGAAGAAAAAAACTCTAATTTGCGAGTCGGAATTTCTGAAAGTGACGAAGACATTTATTGGGAAGAAAGTGTTAGAGAACAAGGATTTGTAAAAGAAGGAGAGAATTCAGTAGTTGTTTTGCCTTCAGAGGAAACAGGGATTGAGCGTGGAGAAGATACTAATCAAGGATTTTTTAACAGGTTATTAGAAAAAATCAAAAATATTATTAATTAATTTTTTTTATACAAATATGAAAATTGGTACAGTAAAAGAAATCAAAGATAATACAGAAACAAGAGTGGGCTTAACTCCAGAAACAGTTAAAGAATTAACAGGTCTTGGACATCAGGTTCTTGTTCAGGAGGGAGCAGGGCTCTCTTCACAAATTTTAGACAAAGAATATCATCAAGCTGGAGCTGAAATTTTAAACAGTGCTAAAGAAATCTGGGACAGGGTTGATTTAATGGTTAAAGTAAAAGAACCACAAAAAGAAGAGTTTATATATTTAAGAGAAAATCTGACCATTTTTACCTATCTTCATCTTGCTAGTCCTTCAAGTAAGGATTTAACAATAGCTGCGCTTGAAAGTAAAGGAACATTTATTGCTTATGAAACCGTTGCGCTTGAAGACAGAACAACTCCTTTATTAGCGCCAATGAGTGAGGTAGCTGGTCAGAGAATAATTGATGTTTGTAGTGAATATTTAGCTTCTCCAAAAGGAACTGCTAATAAAATGGTTAATAAGATAAGAGGTAAGGCGGGCAAAATTTTAATTATTGGTGGAGGAGTGGTAGGTTTTAATTCGGCTTATTCTTCTTTGGGAAGAGGCGCTAATGTTGTTATTTTAGAATTAAGAGAAGAACAAATAAAACAGCTTGAACAAGAATTACAACCTTTAGCTAATGCTTTTGGAGCAAATTTGAAAATATTAGAATCAACTAAAGAAATTCTGACTCAAGAAATACAAGATGCTGATATGATTATTGGTTCTATTTATATTAAAGGAACTAGGGCTGATAGATTAATTAATATGGAAATGTTGGATTTAATGAAAGATGGCGCTGTTATTGGAGATGTGTCCATAGATCAAGGAGGTATTTGTGAATTTTCTCAAGTCACTCATATTGATCATCCAGAAATTATTGTTAATGGACCCAAAACTGGAAAGAAAATAATTTATCTTGGTATTCCTAATATTCCAGCTACAGTAGGAGCTACATCTACTCATGCTCTTAATGCAGCGACCAAAGAATATGTTAAGAAATTTGCTCAAGGCGGTATTGATGCGGTATTATCTGACCCTGCTTTTAAGCAAGGGATAAATATTACTAAAGGATATATTACCTTAGAGCCAGTAGCTAAAGAGCATGGTTTAGAGGATAAATTTATGTCGTTAGATAAGATATTTGAGTAATTTTGTAGAGATTTTTACTAAAAAGCTCTGATTTTATCAGGGTTTTATCTATTGTAAAACACATATTTTGTGATAGAATAAATCAAAATAAAAACCTGTTTCTGCCGAAGTAGCTCAATGGCAGAGCAACAGTGTCGTAAACTGTAGGTTGGGGGTTCAAGTCCTCTCTTCGGCTCAAGGACATGGTTAATAATTTATCAGAAACAATTAAAGAATTACAAAATAGACTCCTCATTCTTGAGGACTGTCTTTGACTTAGTCCAGAAAGAAAAAATCTTAAAAAAATTAGAGAAAAAAACCCAAGAATTAGATTTTTGGAAAGATAAAGAAAAAGCAATAAAGGTTAACCAAGAATTAAGCCAGATTAAAGAAGAAGTAGAAAGTTTTCAAAAATTAAAAAAAGAATTTGATACTTTAATTAATAATAAGGAATTAGGACAAGAAGTAAGAACTTTTGAAAAAAAATTAAAACAAAAAGAAAATCAAATTTTTCTTTCAGGAAAATACGACAAAAAAGGAGCTATTTTATCAATATTTGCTGGAGTTGGAGGAAGAGATTCTCAGGATTGGGCTACAATGCTTTTAAGAATGTATCAAAGATATTCTCAGAAAAAAGGATATAAGGTCAAGATGCTTCATCAATCTTTTGGCGAGGGAGGGGGACCAGATGGAAGGATTGGTTTGAAATCAGCAACCATAGAAATTCAGGGCAAATTTGCATTCGGCTATTTTAAAAAAGAAGCAGGCGTTCATAGATTAGTAAGAATTTCTCCGTTTTCTCCTCAAAAACTTCGCCATACTTCTTTTGCTCAAGTTGAAGTGTTGCCTGAGATTTCTAATCAAGAAGAATTAGAAATTAAAATTAAACCAGAAGATTTAAAAATAGACACTTTTAGGGCTTCAGGGCCTGGTGGTCAATATGTAAATAAAAGAGATTCAGCAATAAGAATTACTCATTTTCCCAGTAATATTGTAGTTAGTTGTCAATCAGAAAGATTACAAGGATTGAATCGCCAAAAAGCAATGAAGATTTTAATGGCTAAACTTTATCAATTAAAAAAACAAGAAAAGGAGAAAGAATTAAAAAAAATCAAAGGCAAAAAGGTTGATGCTAGCTGGGGAAACCAAATTCGGTCATATGTTTTACACCCCTATCAAATGGTCAAGGATTTAAGAACCAATGTTGAAACCTCTAATGTAGAAGCTGTTCTTGATGGAGAAATAGACGATTTTATAGAAGCAGAAATTAAAACCATTAATTAATATTGTGATAAGTTTTAAAAATATTACTAAAATCTATCCTCCCAATACAGTTGCTTTGAAAGATGTTTCTTTTCAGATTAAAGAAAAAGAGTTTGTTTCTCTTGTTGGAAAATCAGGAGCTGGAAAAACAACTTTATTAAAAATACTTTTAGCTCGTGAGAAACCAACTAAAGGGAAAGTTTTTTTTGAAGGTCAAGATGTTCATCAGATAATACCGAATGAGCTGCCTGAATTCAGAAAAAGAATTGGTTCTGTTTTTCAAGATTATAAACTTTTATCTTCTAAAACAACCTATGAAAATGTAGCTTATATTATGGAGGTTTTAGAGAAGAGTCAGGAAGAAATTTCAAGAGATGTGCCAAAGGTTTTAGAAATTGTTGGGTTGACTGAAAGAGCTAACCATTTTCCAGCCCAGCTTTCAGCTGGTGAACATCAAAGAGCAGCTATAGCTCGAGCTTTGATTCATAGACCAGATGTTATTTTGGCTGACGAACCAACAGGAAATCTTGATCCTTATAATACGTCGGACATAATTCGTCTTTTGTTGAAAATTAATGAATTAGGAACTACTATTATCTTAGCTACTCACAATAAAGAAATAATCAATTCTTTGGGCAAAAGAGTAATAAGTTTGGAAGAAGGAAAAGTAATTAGAGATGAATCAGAAGGAAGATTTATCCTTTAATAATATGTTTACTTCAATTAAAAGAATAATTCGTTTAGGATGGACAAGTTTTTCTCGTGACGGTGGAGCAATAACTACCACTATCTTTATTTTAGTTTTAACAATTTCTTTAGTTACCTGTATTTTCTTTTTGAAAGGAATAAGTGAGATTTTAATTTCTGATTTAGAAGAAAAAGTAGATATTTCAGTTTATTTTAAAGAAGATATAACAGAACAAGAAATTCTAAGCGTTAAACAAAAACTTTACCAGGTTTCAGATGAAGAAAATATTGAATATATTTCTAAGGAACAAGCTCTTGAGATATTTGTTCAAAGACATAAAGAAGACCTTATTTTAATGGCTTCTTTAGAAGAAATAGCAATAAATCCATTTTTGGCTTCTTTAAATATTAAAGCATCAGATTCTGTTCAATATGGAGAAATTGCTAATTTTTTAGAGGGAGATGTTTTTGAAGCTTCAGTTGAAAAAATTGATTATTATCAAAGAAAGCCAGTCATTGATAGAATCTTTAGTTTGACAGATTCTTTTAAGAAAATAGGGATTGGTATTTCTATATTGCTTGTTTTACTTTCATTTTTAGTTGTTTTGAATACTACCAGATTAGCTATTTATAATTTAAGAGAAGAAGTTGAGGTTCAGAAGTTAGTTGGTGCTTCTAACTGGTTTATTCGTGGTCCATTTTTAGTTCAAGGAGTGATTTCTGGAGCAATAGCTGCTTTGATTTCTTTTGTCATTTTTGGTTTAGGTTGTTTCATTTTTAGTTCAAATATTAATGCTTTATTTTCTGATTTGAATATTTGGCAATACTTTACTGATAATATTTTCATTATTATTCTAATCCAATTAACTACTGGAATTGGTTTAGGGGTAAGTTCTAGCATTATTGCTATTAGAAAATACTTAAAGGTCTAATTTTTGAAATATTTTGGAGGATCGTCTAACGGTAGGACAATGGCCTCTGAAGCCATGAATCTAGGTTCGAATCCTAGTCCTCCAACATTTTAAAAGATGAACTAAGTTCATCCGAATAAAAATCGCCAATCAGGCGGTTTTTTGATAGAATTAAAATATGAGAAAAAGAGAAAAATTACAAAAAAGATTAGTTTATTTTGCTAAAAAGCATTTAGGAAAACCATATAAATATGGAGCTAAACTTAATGAAGCTCCAAAAGTCTTTGATTGTTCAAGTTTTATCCAATATCTCTATAAAAGGATTGGCATTTATTTGCCCAGAAGCGCCCTTGATCAAGCTCATTTAGGCAAGTTGATTAATCTGAAGAAAGAAAACTTACAACCAGGAGATTTGATATTTATTAAAGGTAGTTGGGGTCATTATAATCCAGAATTTCTTCAAGGTATTGGTCATGTGGCAATATATATTGGTAATAAAAAGATAATCCATGCGAAATGGGAAAAAAATAAAAAGGGACGTAAAAATAGTTATGTAAAAGAGGATAGGGTTGAAAAAATGCTAAGTCGCAAAGATTTAATAGTTATTAAAAGAATACTTTAGATTTTAAATAAAACAGGATTGACTTATTAACTACGAGGCCCGTCCTCGTTAGTAAGAAAAATCGCTAATCAGGCGATTTTTTATGTTAAAATGACGATATGACAGTAGAAGACAAAATATACGGCAAAATAGAAATTAAAGAACCAATTTTATTGGAATTATTAAAATCCCCAGCAATTTTAAGATTGAAGAAAATTTCTCAATACGGAGTTCCAGATAAATACTATCATCTCAAAAATTACAGCAGATATGAACACAGTATTGGGGTAATGCTTCTTTTGAGAAAATTAGGAGCAGCTTTAGAAGAACAAGTTGCTGGACTTTTGCACGATACCTCTGTTTTAGCTTTTTCTCATATTGCTGATTGGGTATTTGCTAATGGTAGAGATGGTATAGAGGACTATCACGATACAATTCACGTGGCATTTATTAGAAAGACAGAAATACCCAAAATTTTAGATAAGTTTGATTTTGTATTAGAAAGAATATTAAACGAACACAATTTCTCATTACTTGAAAGAAGCGCGCCTGATTTGTGTGCTGATAGAGTAGATTATGCTTTAAGAGAATTCAAAGATTGGCTAAACCCCGGGATAGTAAATAGTTGCATTAAAGGATTGGTAAATTACAATAGTGAGATAGTTTTTTCTGATAAAAAACCCGCCTTTATTTTTGCTGTTAATTATTTAGAATTGCAGACAAAACATTGGGGAGGATATCAAGCAATGATGCGATATAATCTTTTTTCTAAGGCCTTAAAAATTGCTTTAGATAAAAAGATTTTATCAGAAAAAGATTTTTATAAAAATGAGCAATTTGTATTAAATAAATTTGAGAAAAGTCAAGACAAAACAATTAAAAATATATTGAAGATTTTAAAAGACAAAAAACTAAGGGGTTTAAATAATAATTCAGGAAAAAAAATAGTTAAAAAATTTAGATATGTTGATCCAAAGGTAATATCAAATGGAGAGTTGATTAGATTAAGCAGATTACTTCCTAAATTTCAAACAACTATTGAAAAGCATAGAGAGATAAATAAAAAGGGTCTAATTGTATAATAGTTTGTGATAGGCCTGGCCTATTACAATTAGAAAATCGCTAAAAAGGCGATTTTTTGATAAAATTGGAATATGGAAAACATTAAATTAGTTTGTTTTGATATTGATGGAACTCTTGTTCATGGAACCTCTTGGTTAATATTATCAGAGGGTTTAGGTTGGTCTTCAAAAGAGGCCCTTGATGTTTTTAAGCGAGCCAGAAAGGGAGAAATTTCTTTTACTGAAGCCGAAAGAATATTCATTACAGAGTATCAAAAGAGCGGCAAAGCCAATAAACAATTTATTGAAGAAATATTTAATAATATAGATGTTAAAAAGGAAGCAAAAGATTTAATTTTTTATCTTAAAGAAAAAGGATACATAATTTATTTGATTTCAGGAGCAATTGATATATATGTTCAATGTATTGCTAAAAAACTTAATGTAGACGGGTTTTATGCGAATTCAACTTTAGAGTTTAATAATAAAGGAACTCTTCAGAAAATTAACTATCGCAATAATCAGAAAGAGGTAAAAGTTGAACAACTTAAGAGACTAATTAAAGAGCTAAACATTAATATAGATCAAGTTGTTTTTATAGGAGATAGTGAAAATGATATAGGAGTTTTTAAAGCTACTAAACAAGGGATTGCGGTTCATAGTTCTAACGAGGAATTAAAAAAAATCTCTTGGCGAGTAGTAGATTCATTGTTAGAAATAAAAGATATTCTTTGAGTTTCTGTTAAGTTTAACCCGGAGACACGAATCGCCAATTAGGCGGTTTTTTGATAGGATAAATATATGAAAATATATTTTGCTGCTCACTCAACATCAAAAGACAATGAGGCAGAACTATCTTCTGGATGGAAAGATGTTGAATTATCTGAATTGGGAATTCAACAATCAAAAGAATTAGGAGAAAGGTTTGAGAATATGAAAATAGATTTAATTTGCTGTTCTGACTTAAAAAGAGCTGTAGACACAGTTAAAATAGCTTTTGGAAACAAAATACCTCTTATCATTGATAAAAGATTAAGGGAACTAAATTACGGAGATTTTACCGGAAAGCCATCTTCAATAGTGGGTCCTATGAAAAAAGAAAGAATAAAAGAACCTTTCCCTAATGGAGAGAACTATGAACAAGCAATGGAAAGAGTTCACGGGTTTTATCAAGAACTAAAAGAAAAACACTCAGACAAAACTGTTTTAGTAGTTGGTCATCGCGCTACTCAGTATGGTTTAGATACGCTGATTGGTGGCAAAACGCTTGAACAATGTCTAAGTATTCCATTTAAATGGCAGCCCTATTGGGAATATAATTTTTAATATGAATAAGACAGGAGTTTCTCAAAAAGCAGTAATATTGAATAAAGAAGGCAGGTTTTTGATTATCCAGAGAAGCGCAACTGCGCCTTCTAATCCGAATAAGTGGGATTTGCCAGGCGGTGACTTGGATTTTGGAGAAAATCCGATTGAGGGAATCTTAAGAGAGATTAAAGAAGAAACAAGTTTGACAATAAAAGAGATAAAGCCATTTGATGTTTATTCCAATATTAATGACATTGGTGATTTCTGGGTTACTATTGCTTATATAGCTAAATCTGTTTCTGAAAAGATAAATTTGAGTTATGAGCATAATGATTTTAAATGGATTAATGTTAAAGAGTTTTCAAAATTAAAATCTCCTGACAAAATAAGACAGTTTATAAATAATATACCAAAGAATTTGTAAAAAGGAGTTAAGCTCCTTAAGTTTAAAATCGCCAGAGAGGCGGTTTTTTGATAAGATAGAAATATGGAAAAGATAAAACCTCATTCAAAACCTATTAGACTGCTTTTCTTTTGGATAGGTATTATAGCTACCTTGGCTTATAGGGCTATTATAGTATTAAATTTCTACGATTCTTTGTGGGTAAAGATTGCTTGGTATATTGGAACAATAGGTTTTACTATTTATTTCTGGCATCGTTATAATATTCAAGAGAGACGCTCTAAACTAGTTGAAGATTATAAATTAGTTGATTTAGTTAAAAAGAGTAGCTATACAGATAAAAAACAAAAAGAAGCACTTATTTATGTTGTTGAAACTAGTTTCTCATCAAGAGCAAAATGGAATTCAGCTTTTATTTGCTGGCTTTCTGTTTTGGCGCTAATTTTAGGTATTATTATGGATATTAGATAAAGTGTTAAAGCTAGAATAGGCCTGGCCTGTCCAAATGGTTGACATTATTTTTAGGATATATACAATATAAACATGTGCTCTAAAAGTTCTTTGCTGTGTTTGCATAATACTCCCTCTTAAAATTATACCGAGATTTATTCTCGGATTTTTTATGAAAATTAGAAAAGAATATATTACAATTTTTATTATTCAGGTTACTGAGGTTTTGGGATTTTCTTTAATCCTACCTTTTTTACCATTTTTTGCTGAAGATTTAGGAGCCAGCCCGTTTATGGTTGGTTTAATTTTGGCTAGTTTTTCTTTTTTTCAATTTATTTCAGCTCCAATTATGGGAAGGTTGAGTGATTTTTATGGTAGAAAGCCCTTATTAATTCTTTCTCAAATTTCTACTTTTATTAGTTTTTTAATTTTAGGATTTGCCAATTCTTTATGGATGATTTTTTTATCAAGAATTGTTGATGGCTTATTAGGAAGTAATTTTACCATTGCCCAGGCCTATTTAAGTGATTTATCTTCTAAAGAAGACAGAAGTAAAGTATTTGGCTTAAGCGGAGCAGCTTTTGGGTTTGGGTTTTTAATTGGGCCGGCTATTGGTGGATTTTTGTCTCGTTTTGGATACAGTTTACCTGCTTTTTTAGCAGCTGGCGTATCTTTAATAACTATTATTACTACTTTTCTTTTCTTACCAGAAACAATTAAGAAAAAAGAAAACGCAAAGTTTGATTTTAAGATTTTTGATACAGCTGATTTTAAAAAATATTTCTCCAACCCTAAAATATCTCTTGAGTTAGGACAATTCTTTGCTTATATTCTAACTCATGCTCTTTGGGTTAGTAGTTTTGCTTTATATGCCAGAAGACAATTGAATATTCAAGCAAGCGATATTGGCTATATGTTAGCTTATGTTGGATTTATTAGTATAATCTTGAGAGGAGTTTTATTGGGTAGGATAATAGATTTTTTTGGAGAAAGAAATCTAAAAATTGGAGGTACTATTTTTATGATTATAGGATTGGTATTGTCTGTTTTTATTAATCAATGGTGGATGTTTTTAGTTGTCATGACTTTTTTCGCGGTTGGTAGTGGTTTATTAAGGCCTATCATTATGGCTGATATATCAAGAAGTGTTTCAGATGAAGAACAGGGAGCAATTATTGGTTTTACGAATTCATTGGGAAGCATGTCTCGTATTTTTGGACCTCTAATTGGCGGCTTTATGATTAATAACTTTTTTCCAGGAAGTTTAGGCATTATTGCTGCTTTGACAATGGGAATAGGACTAATACTTGTCTTAAAAGAAAAAACTGATTGATTAAAATATGTTAAAATAGAAATATATTAAATAAATTAAAATCATGGAAAAAACAATTAAAAACTTAACTAAAGCATTTATTGGTGAAAGCCAGGCCAGAAATAGGTATGATTTTTATGCAAAAATTGCTCGCAAAGAAGGGTTTGAGCAAATCTCTGAAATATTTTCAATTACAGCTGAGAATGAAAAAGAGCATGCTAAAAGATTGTTTGAACATATTCAAGAATTAAAAACTAAGTTGAACAAAGACTTGGATGAAATTAAAGTTGAGGCAACTGCTCCAACAATATATGGTAATACTGCAGAAAACCTAAAAGCAGCTATAGCTGGAGAAAACTATGAATATAATAAAATGTATCCTCAATTTGCCGAGGCAGCTGACAAAGAGGGCCTTAGTAAAATAGCTGCCAGATTAAGAGCAATTGCCAGAGCTGAACAACATCATGAAGAAAGGTATTTAAAGCTTTTAAAAGAAGTAGAAGCAGATACTGTTTTTAAAAAAGAAAAAGAAGTTTCATGGATTTGCCGCGAATGTGGCTATGTTCATTCTGGAACAACGCCACCAGAAAAGTGTCCTTCTTGTGATCATTCAAAGAATTTCTATCAAGTAAAGTGTGAACAATACTAGTAATTTTGATTTGTTTTACATAAAAACTTTTCCACAGATATTTTTTTGGAAAAGTTTTATTTTTTTGATAAAATAAAATAACGTGACCAAGATTATTAAAAATAGCTTTGGTGATTTTTTAGTAGTTTTACTGATTTTTTCAATTGTAACAGGTTGGATGTTTTCTGGTTGGCCTAGAATTTGGGAAAAACCATCAATTCCACCAAAAATTCAAGAAGTTTTAGCAGCAACAGAAGTTAAAAAACCAACAGATTTTAGTGATGTTACAACATGGACTAATCCAGCTCAAACTTATGATTTACCATCTACAGCCAATGATCAAAGCACAGAAGGTAACGATACTAGTATGAAAGGTGAGCCTTCTATAACTTTTCATACTTGGGCGTCCAAAGCTCAAACTTATACCGCAACAGTTTTGAAAGTTAATTGGAAAACCAATGGCTTGTTTTCAAATGATCAATTTGCTATTCGATATATGAAAGATGGCTCAAATTGGTTGGATCTTGTTGCTTTAGGTATTCATAATGAAACTACTATTCAAACTTCTTTTGTAAGTATAGATGCTAATCAAGACTTAACTCTAGTTCAAGTGAAGCTTGATTCTACTAGGGGTGGGGGGCCAGACGGTGGAACTGTATATATTTATGATATTTGGACAGAAGGCGAATATACTGCTGTTACTTATCCTACATTTAATGGTAGTCAAGAGCCTCATGAGGATCCAGAGGTACACAATGGTACTGGTACAGGAGGAACAGCAGGTAATCCTGTTAATGTTGGTTCAAATGTTACTTTTAAAGCAATAGCTACTGATCCTCAAACTGATAATTGGACTCTTTTAGTTTGTAAAACAGATGGTGTAACTGGAATTGCGTGTGATGATGGAGCAGGAGACACATGGTGTACTTCTTCTCCAGCATCATCTTCTAATTCAGAAGCCAATTGTACGTATACGGCTTTAGTTGGAGACAATGAATCTAATGCATGGTTTGCTTATGCTTGTGATGCGAGTACTTGTTCTCTCAATTCCAACTCAGGCACTTCAGGCAATAATGGAACACCATTTTATGTTAATCACGCCGCAAGTTTTACGGTACTTGATGATAATGATGATCCATCTGTCCCTGGAGGCACTGTAACTATTACCACAGAAGCCAATGATCTAGAAGGCACAGAAGCAGATGACACTTTAAGTCTTTATGTTTGTAAAACCCAAAGCGCTACTTCTGCAGGTTGTGGTGGAGGAGAATGGTGTCAAGATGTTTCAAGTCCAACAGAGAATCCTACTTGTAACTGGACAATGAATTTGGCTAAAACTGGAGATGTAACTGCTAATCAGTGTGAAGGAAGTTACGATTATTATGCTTATATCTTTGATAATCACGGGTTTGCTGCTGATGATGGTGACAGTAAACATGGATTTGTATTCACCAATACAGTTAACAATGTTGCTCCTGAAGTTACAGCTGTTAGTTTAAACTCAGGAAGTGATTTTACTCCAGACAACGAAGAAGCAACTAAAGATATAGAGGTTACAGGAACAATCAAAGACGATAATGGTTGTATTGACGTTGACGATGCTGCTACAGCTGATGTTAGTATCTATTATTATAAAAACGCAGTTACTGGTTATGCTGAGTGTGATGCTGGTGGAGAAGCTGATGATAATGATTGCTATCCTGTTCAAAACTGTTCCTATGATGGATCCTCCTGTACTGGTACCACTGATTCTGACTCTACTTTTACCTGTACGGTTGCTCTTGAATATTATGTCAATCCAACTGATGGATCAGGTTCAGGTGATTCTAGTTGGTGGGATTATACATGGAGGGCTACTTTAATTGGTACAGATGGAAATATTCCTGACACCTTAGAATCAACTGATATAGAGATGATTAGTGTTATGGCCTATGATGTAGATGATGGTGGAGCTGCTATTGCCTATTCTGGTCCATTGGCTCCTGAAGAAGAATCGTCTTCTGTAACTAATACAGTTGAAGCTACTGGTAATGTTGGTTTAGATGTTAATCTTTATTCTGTAGAAGACTATATGTGTACTAACTTTTCGACTTGTGATACTGACACAATGCTTATTTCAGCCCAGCGTTGGTATGGCTCAGAGGTTGCTTGGGACAGTATGACCGTTCTAACTACCACCAGTTCTGATGAACTTGAATTAAATGTTGGTAAAACAACTAGTGGTACTCCGGCTTCAGCCGATGTCTATTGGAAAATTACAATTCCAGTCGCTCAAGAAACAGGAAGTTATACCGGACAAAATACTATTGCTGGGAAAAAGGGTGAAGCAGGTGATTGGTAGTAATTAAGATTTATAATTTTAATGCTGATATAGTTATGTCACTAAGGGAAGTGAAGAGAATTTTGATTATTGCATTGTTTTTAAGCTTAGCTGGATCAAACATAGCTCAAGCTGGTTTTGGTATTGCTCCTCCTTATGTTAGAAATGACATGTTGGCTAGAGGTTCTCATTATGAGCAAAAGATTCTTTTAATTAGAGGAGACCCAGTTGAGGATTTAAGAGCGGAAATTACTGTTGATATTCCTGGAATTGATGATTGGATTTCTATTGATAAGGGGATGGAATTTATTTTACCTAAAGGAGAAAAGAAAGTACCAATGGTGGTAAATGTTGATGTGCCTCAAGATGTTAAGTTTGGCAATTATGAAGGAGCTATTAGAATAAGAGTTGTTTCTTTGGCGCCGTTAGAAACTGGAACAGTCAATATTACTCTGGGTGGTCAAATTGACGTTAGACTTAATGTGACAGATATAGAGATTTTTGATTTTTTGGTTAGATTAGTTACTATTCCTGATTCGCCAGAGGGGAGAGCAGCAAAAATTCTACTTAAAGTTGAAAATACTGGCAATATCAAATCAGCTCCAACTAGTGTTCATTTAGATGTTTACGATTCATTTCATCAGGATTTATTATGGTCTGGCGATGATAGCCGTCTTGAGAAAATAAAACCCTTTGAGACAAAAGAGATATTTGCTAAATTTAAAACTGAGTTAGCAATGGGGCAATACTGGGCAGACGTTAAGATTTTTAAAGGTGAAGAAGTAGCAAGAGAAGAAAAAGTATTTTTCACTATTACCGAGAAATTGGGAACGTTAGATAGTTTGAAAGCCGATATTAGCGAATTACCTATTTGGGTCTGGGTAATAACTGGAATTGTAGTTTTAGCGGGAATTGGTTACGGGGGATATCAAATTTGGAAAAAGAAAAAAAAGAACATAGTTTTGAAAAAGGAAAAAAAGAACATAGTTCTCAAAAAGGAAGAAAAGAAGGTCTTTCCGAAAGAGAAAAAAAAGAAAACAGTTTGGAAAAAGAAAAAAAAGAAGATCCTTCCGAAAAAGAAAATAAATGAAAATAGAATAACATGATTTTATGGTGTTATATTCTCGAAATAGTATAAGTTTATTGAGTATTCTGATTTTTCTGGGACTTATTTTTAGTCCTATTTTTTTATATTTTGAGATTTGGGAAGCTCGGGCAGACGTTCTATCTACTTCGGTATCGGTAATTATTACTGTTTGTGGTAATGGAGTTATTGAATCAGGGGAAGTTTGTGATGATGGAATTCATAATGGTCAATATGGTTTTTGTAAATCAGATTGTAGTGGTTTGGGTCCTTATTGCGGGGATGAAATTTTACAATCAGATTATGAAGAGTGTGATGATGGAAATAATATTTCTGGAGATGGTTGCGATGCAGTTTGTAAAATTGAAGAAGCACCGCCACCACCACCACCTTCTGGAGGAGGGGGAGGGTGGATTCCTCCTCCTACAGCGACTAAAGTTATTATTAAAGGCATAGCTTATCCATTGAGTCATGTAACTGTTATTGAAGACGGTAGAGTAGCAATTACTACTATTGCTGATTCTCAGGCAAATTTTAGAGTGGAAATCACTGATATAACTGCTGGAGTATGGACTTTTGGAATTTGGGCAGAAGATAATAAGGGAAGAAAATCCATTACTTTTAGTTTTACTACCAGCGTAACTTCTGGAATGACTACTACAATTTCAGGTATTTTTTTACCCCCTACAATTGATTTAAGTAAGACCATTATTCAAAGTGGTGAAACCTTGAATATTCTTGGTCAAACCTCTCCTGAAAGCGATATAACTATTTCTATTAGCTCTGATGAAATTATTAAAAAAACCACTGCTCAAGCAGACGGAACTTGGTTTTACGGTTTTGACACTACTCCTTTAGAAGAAGGTTCTCACAGTACTCGAGCCAAAGCCACTTCATTAGATGGATCATTAAGCACTTTTTCTAATACTTTAGCATTTTATATCGGAGAAGGAGCACCAGGAGTTATCTGTGCTGGAGCTGATTTAAATGGAGACGGCAAAACAAATTTAGTTGATTTTAGTATTTTGCTTTATTGGTGGGGAAGATATGATCCTTGTGCTGATCAAAATGACGACGGAAAAGTAAATTTAGTGGATTTTTCAATTATGATGTATTGGTGGACCGGTTAAACTAAACAATATACAATGTTTCAAATCCTAAATCTCAAACAATTTAAAAATACGATTATTTTTTTGATAGTTGGTTTTACTTTATTTCCTGCTATTACCTCTGGGGCGGTTTTGTATTTGGAACCAGATAAGGGAGAATATCAGTCAGGTGATACTTTTGTGGTAGAGATAAAAATAGACACTGAAAATCAATGCATTAATGCTGTTGGTGTTGATTTAAACTTTTCTCAGAACATTTTAAGAGCAATTGATTTTAGTCAAGGTGAATCAATTATAACTCTTTGGGCAGAAAATCCTCAGATTAATCAAGAAGCTGGGCATATTTCTTTTAGTGGAGGAATTCCAGGCGGTTATTGCGGAAGAATACCGGGTGATCCAGGTGAGAGTAATTTATTGGGGAAAATAATTTTCAGAGTACCTGGAATGATGGTTGTTCAACCAGGCATACCCTTGGCTCAAATATCATTTTTAGAAAACTCTCAAGTTCTTCTGAATGACGGATTGGGAACTAAAGCTGAGATTACTGTCAAAGGAGCAAGCTTTACAATAATTGATAAATCAGAAGCAGTGAAGGATGAATGGCAAGAGGAACTTAAAAAAGACAATATTGCTCCTGAATTATTTAAGATAGAAGTTTATCAAGACTTGGCTATTTTTGAGAATAAATATTTTATTACATTTTTTACCAGCGACAAACAAACAGGAATTGATTATTATGAGGTTAAAGAGGGGAGTCAAGACTGGAAAAAAACTGAAAGTCCTTATTTGTTGGAAGACCAAGGTTTAAAAGCTATAATAAAAGTGAAGGCAGTAGATAAAGCAGGAAACGAAAGAATTATAGAATATAGCCCTGAAATACCAAAGAAATCACTACAGTATTTGGTAATAATTTTGATTTTATTAGGAATGTGTATAGTTATATGGGTAATAAGAAAACTTAGGTATGCTAAACAATAAAAAAATTTGGTTTAGTCTTGGTTTGGTGTTTTTATTTAGTTTTTATTTGATAACACCTGTTAAAGCAGCTGGTGCTTCTTTGTTTTTATCTCCACCAAGCGCTACTTATGCAGTTGGTAGTACTTTTTCAGTAAAAGTTAAGATGAATAGCGGAGGAGAAGCCATAAATGCTGCTGAAGGAAATTTGATATTTAATCCAGATGAAATTTCAATTGTTAGTATTTCTAAAACAGGCTCAATTTTTGGTATGTGGACTACTGAACCGACTTTTTCTAATTCTGTTGGAAATATAATTTTTGGTGGAGGAACTCCCAGCGGTTTTACTGGTTCGTCAGGCACTATTATTACCATTCGTTTTAAAGCTAAAGCAAATGCTTCGTCTCAAGTAAGCTTTTCTTCTGGTTCTATTTTAGCAGCTGATGGAAAGGGAACAAATATTTTATCTACCATGAATGGTGCGGTTTATACATTAAAATCAAGAGTTATTACTCCGCCAGCTACTGAAGTTCCTTCTGAACCAGAATATGTTGTTCCAATAGTATCAAGTGGAGCGCCAGCTGTTCCAATTGTTTCTTCAACGACTCACTCTAATCCAGAAAACTGGTATTCAAACAGTAATCCAGAATTTTCATGGAAAGTACCTACAGATGTTACAGCTGTAAGATTATTAATAGGTCATTTGAAAAGTGCTATTCCAACCGTAATTTATAGTCCTCCAATTTCAGAGAAAAAACTTGAGGATTTAGAAGATGGAACTTGGTATTTTCATGTTAGATTTAAAAATCAATATGGTTGGGGAGAAATATTACATAGAAAGATTTTAATTGATACAGTATCCCCAAAACCATTTAATATTACTGTAGACAATGGGGGAGATTCCACTAATCCTACTCCAATTTTACACTTTAATACTACAGATTCTCTTTCAGGGGTTGAATATTACGAAGTTAAAATTGGAGAGAAAGATATAATACCAATTGTATCTGCTGCTGTAGAGAGTAATCCTTATCAAACGCCAGTTCTTGAGCCATGGATACACACAATTATTGTTAAAGCAGTAGATGCTGCTGAGAATTTAGCAACTAGCACTATAGATGTTTCAGTAGAACCCATAGAAGCTCCGGTTATTACTGATTTTCCAGAAACGCTTAATCAGGGAGATACTTTAATTATTAAAGGAACTTCTCCATATCAAGAAGGGATTGTTGCAATTTTTATCAAAAAGGACAAAGAAGAAACACAGAGTCAAGATGTGGAAATAGGTAGTGATGGCAATTGGATTTTGATATGCGGTCAGTCCTTAGAAAGAGGTACTTATCAGGTTTGGGCACAGATCATTGATATTAGAGGCGCTCAAAGCAATATTACTGATAAAGTTATAATAACAGTTACTTTGCCAACAATTTTAAAGTTTGGTAGAATAGCTATAGATTACCTAAGTATTATGATTAGTTTAGTTACACTTATTATTGTTTTAATTGGTGGCATATTTTATGCCTCACATAGATTTTCTGTTTGGCAGAAGAGGTTAAGAAAAGAAACAAATGAAGTGTCTCTGAATGTTGCTAAAGCATTTCGTGCTTTACGCGAGAAGGTTCAAGAACAGATTGAAAAACTTGATAAAAAGCCTGGTTTAACCAAGAAAGAAAAAGAGATGCGTGACAAGTTACAAGAGGCATTAAATATTTCAGAGACATTTATCAAAAAGGAAATTGAGGATATAGAAAAAGAATTGGAATAAAACTTTTGTGATATGGCTAAAAAGAAAATAAAAAAATTTCCTAAAAAAAGGGTTTCAAAACCCAAGCTTTATAAAGCCAAGAGAATTAAAATTAGAGTGATTGGTATTGGTGGAGGGGGAAGTTCAATTGTTTCAGAATTAGCTTCTCGTATGACAAGAATTAGTTTTGTAGTAGCTAATACTGATATTCAGGCTCTTAAAACAGCCAGTAAAAAGGCGATTCACTTTCAATTTGGAACAGAATTGACCAGAGGATTAGGAACAGGCATGAATGCTGAATTAGGTAGAGAGGCGGCTCTAAAAGAAAAAGAAAGAATTAAAAAATTATTAGAAGGATATGATTTTTGTATTTTAGTGGCTTGTTTGGGAGGAGGAACTGGTTCAGGAGCAATTCCTGTTTTTGCTAAAATCTCTCAAGAATTAGGCAATATTACTTATGGTATTTTTACCTTGCCTTTTCAATTTGAAGGAGAAAAAAAGATGGAAATTGCCAGAAATGCTCTTCAAAAAACAAGATCAAAATTAGACATTTTTTCAGTTATTCCCAATGAAAGAATTTTCAGAATAATTGATAAAAAAACACCATTAAAAGGCGCTCTTTCTATGATTAATGAGAATTTGGCTGAAAGTTTAGAAGGTTTGATTGATATGATTTATAATCCAGGTTTAATTAATATTGATTTTGCTGATTTTAAAACAATTATCTCTGGTTCCTTGGTTTCCGATAAAAAAACAAAAGGTCAATTAGCTTATTTAAATACAGTATCTATTTCCAGAAGAAAAGGGACAATTAAAGACTTAATAGAAAAAGTGCTTTATAATCCTTTATATTCTTACAGTGTTAATGGGGCTAAAGGCGCGCTACTCAATATCAGTGGCGAAAAAAATCTTTCTTTAGCTGAAGTAAGCAGAATATCAAAGGCCATTGCTGGATTGGCTAATAAAGAAGCAAAGATTATTTTTGGAGTTTCTCAAAATAAAAAATATTCAGGCATTATTAAAACAACATTATTGGCTACTGGGTGTAAAGCAAGAATGTTTCCCTCAAAGCCAAAATCAGCTAAAAAGAAAATAATTTCTAAAATTTCTGAAGTTGCTTCTGCAATTATTCAAAAAGAAGAACCACCTAAAGAACCACCTAAAGAACCACCTAAAGAGCCTCCTAAAGAGCCAGCTAAAGATATTCCTAAAAAAATCAAAAAGAAAGCAAAACCTAAAAAGAAAAAAAAGGCTAAAAAACGCAGAAAAAAAACTTCTTCTGTTAAAATAATTCCAATTATTCATAAACCAAATATTCAGAGTGAAACAAAAGTTAGAAAAAATGCTCTTCAAATTAAAAAAGAAATGGAAGCAGAAGAAAAAGAAATATTAGATAAAGAGAAGTTCTGGGAAGTTCCAGCTTTTTTGCGAAAAAAATAAACTCAAAAAACAGAATGAGAAAACTCCTTGTTCTGTTTTTGATTTAGAAAATTTGTGTTAAAATAAATAAATTATACAATTAATATTTATATTTTATGATTCAAGTAGATAAAAAAATCTTAAAAGATTTGTTTAAATTAAGAACCGCCGGAACTTATTTCCCAAAATATACTTTTGGACTTTTATTGGTTATTGGAGGAGGGGAGTTTTATTCAGGTTCTCCGGCTCTTTCAGCCATGGCTGCCTTTAATACTGGAGTAGATATGGTAAAAATTATTGCTCCTCAAAGAGCAGCTGATATTGTGGCTTCTTTTTCGCCAAATCTATCTGCTTTTCCCTTGAAAGGAGTACGATTAGAAAAAAAACATCTGGCAACTTTACTTAGTTTTACTAATTCAGCTGAGGAGGTTGCCAAAGGAAATGCCGCTGTATTAATTGGTGGAGGTATGGGCAGGTCAGAAGAAACAAAAGAGACAATTTTAGAATATATTTCTCAGATTAATATTCCAGCTGTGATTGATGCGGCAGCTATTTATGCTTTAGAAGAACATTCTGAGATTATTAAAGGAAAGCCATTTTTGATTACCCCTCATAGTTTTGAATTTTTTACTTTAACTGGAAGAGCAATTTATAAACTTTCTCATCAGGAGAAAATTAAAGCAGTACAAGAAGAAGCAGCTCGTTTAGAAACAACAATTTTATTAAAAGATAAACCAGATATTATTTCTAATGGAAAAGAAATTGCTTTGAACAAGAGCGGAAGTCCATATATGTCAGTTGGAGGAACAGGCGACACTTTAGCCGGAGTTTGTGGAGCTTTATTAGCTAGAAATATTGATCCTTTTTTAGCTGCTCAAGCAGCAGTTTTTATTAATGGGAAGGCGGGCGAATTAGCGGCTAATAGATTAAAAGAAGGATTATTACCTACTGATGTCATAAAAGCTATTCCAGAAGTTTTACACTTATAATTTATGACTTATGATTTAATAATTATTGGAGGAGGACCAGCCGGAATTACGGCTGGGATTTATGCAGCTCGGCAAAAACTTAATGTTCTTTTAATTACTAAAGATTTTGGAGGACAATTAAATAAAAAAGCTATTGATATTAGCAACTATCCTGGTTTAGATGGGATTTCGGGCTTAGAATTGGTTCAGAAATTTCAAACTCATTTAGAAAAGCAAAAAATTGATATTGAAAGAGATAAAGTTGGAAAAATTGAGAAAACAAAAAAAGGTTTTTCAATTTTAACTGAGAATAAGAAAGTATTTAAATCAAAAGCAGTTATTATTGCTTCAGGAAGTGATCCTAGACCATTGGAGATTCCGGGAGAAAAAGAATTTCTTGGTAAGGGAGTAAGTTATTGCGCTATATGTGATGGTCCTATGTTTGAAGACAAAATTGTAGCTGTTATTGGTGGCGGAAATTCAGCTTTTGAATCAGCCATCTTTTTGTCTAAAATAGCTAAAAAAATCTATATTTTAGAATATAATCCAAAAGTTAATGCTTTTAAGGATAATCAAGAAGCTGTAGAAAAAATGGGTAAAGCAGAAATAATTACTAATGTTGTTTTGAAGAAAATTGAAGGAGATAAATTTGTTAATTCTATTACTTATCAAGATAGGATAACTAAACAAGAAAAAACTTTAGAAGTAAAAGGTATTTTTGTAGAAATAGGTTATCAACCAGCTACTTCATTTGTCAAAGGATTGGTTGATTTTAATCAAAGAGATGAAATAAAAGTTGATTTTGAAACCTGTAAAACAAAAACTCCAGGGCTTTTTGCAGCTGGAGATGTTAATGTTGGAAGATATAAGCAGGTTGTAACTGCTTGTGGAGAAGGAGCCAAAGCTGCTTTAGCTGCTTTTGAATATTTATATAAACAATCTTAATGAAAATAAAATTAATTAAAGCTAGAGAAATATTGGATTCAAGAGGAATTCCTACGGTTGAGGTTGATTTAATGACAATTGATGGTCTTTTTAGAGCATCTGTGCCTTCTGGTTCTTCTACTGGCAAGTACGAAGCTTTTGAATTAAGGGATGTTAAGAAAAAAAGATATCATGGTTTAGGAGTTGAACAAGCTGTTAAAAATGTTAATCAACTGATTGCTCCAAAGGTTAAAGGAATGAATGTAATAGAACAAGGCAAGATAGACGGTTTAATGATTAGATTAGATGGAACTGAGAATAAATCAAAATTAGGAGCTAATGCTATTTTAGGAGTTTCCATGGCAGTTTGTAGAGCTGGAGCTGCTGCTAAAAAAATGCCTTTGTGGAAATGGATTTCTAAATTATCAGGCACTAAACCAAAACTTCCAGTGCCTTGTATTTTGTTTATAGAAGGGGGACTGCATGGCAGAGGCGATTTAGATATTCAGGAATTTATGGCTGTTTCTCAAGCTAAATCGTTCAAAGAAAATTTAAGGATTGGAGTAGAGATTTATTATAATCTTAAGAAAATCCTGATTAAAAAATATGGCGCTTCTTCTATTAATGTAGGAATTGAAGGAGCTTTTACTCCTTCTATTAAAAAAACAAGGCAAGCTTTAGATTTGTTAATGGAAGCAGCCAAGAAATCAGGCTATCAAGCAAAGATAAAAATTATTCTTGATGTAGCTGCCAGTTCTTTGTTTAAAAAAGGAAAGTATGATTTTGAAAAAGGACTTTTGACTAAAGAACAATTATTAAGCTTTTATCTCAGGCTTTTGAAAGACTATCCAATTATTGCTATTGAGGATCCTTTTACAGAAGAAGATTGGAAAGGTTTTGAAAAAATTACTGAAAGAGTGGGTAAAAAGATAACAATTATTGGAGATGATTTATTGGTAACTAATGTCAAAAGAATGAAAAAAGCTCAAGATAAAAATGCTTGTAATGGGGTGATTATAAAGCTAAATCAGATTGGAACAGTTTCTGAAACCATTCAAGCTGCTCAATATGCAATGGAAAACAAGTGGCAAGTTTTTGTAAAACACAGGGGAGGGGAGACAGAAGATAGTTTTATAGCTGATTTGTCTGTTGGTTTAGGCACTGGCTGGATAATGGCTGGAGCTCCTTCTCGTGGTGAAAGAGTAGCAAAATATAATAGATTATTAAAGATAGAACAAGAATTTTAAATGAAATCATTATTAGCCCTCATAATATTAGACGGATGGGGGATAAGAAAACAGAGAGAAGGTAATGCTATTGCTTTAGCAAATACTAAGAATTTTGATAGATTTAAAAAAGAATATTCTTATACAACATTAAAAGCATCTGGTGTGGATGTTGGATTGATGAAAAGAATGATGGGTAATTCTGAAACTGGACATGAAAATATTGGCGCAGGTAGAATTGTTAAACAAGAAATCTTAAGGATTAATAATTTAATTAAAGATAAGAGTTTTTTTAAAAACCCAGCCTTATTGAAGGCTGTTAAAAATGTTAAAAAACAAAATTCTGTTTTACATTTAATGGGTTTACTTTCTGATGCCGGAGTTCATTCTTATGACAAGCATCTTTTTGCATTATTAAAACTTACTTCACAATATAAAGTTAAGAAAGTAATGGTTCATGTTTTTACCGACGGTAGAGATACTGGCATACAATCAACTAAAAAGTATATTAGGAGATTAAATAAAGAGATGAAAAAACACGGAATTGGAGAAATAGCAACTATTATTGGTAGATATTATGCTATGGATAGAGATAATAGGTGGGATAGGACTAAAAAAGCATATGATTTACTAATTAAAGCAAAAGGAAGGATTATTAAAGATGCTATTTCTGGTGTTGATTCGGCATATGATATGGAAGAAACAGATGAATTCTTTTCTCCAATGATTATTAATGGATTTAAAGGAATTAAAGATAATGATTCAGTAGTATTTTTTAACTTTAGAAGTGACAGACCACGTCAATTAGTTAAAGCATTTACTGAACCCAAATTCACAAATTTTGAGAGAAAAAAAAAGAAATTAGTTTTTGTTTGTATGGATGAATATTATAGAGGAGTAAAGGCAGAGGTAGTTCTTAGAGAGCAAAAAATTAAAAATGTATTAGGTGAAGTTTTGAGCAAAAAAGGACTTCATCAACTAAGGATATCTGAGACAGAAAAATATCCTCATGTTACTTTTTTCTTTAATGTTAAAAGAGAGAATCCATTTTTAAAAGAAGATAGGATTTGCGTTCCAAGTCCAAAAGTTGCTACATACGATTTAAGTCCAGAAATGTCAGCCATTAAAATTAAAGATTTAGTTGTTAAAGAAATTAGAAAAGATAAGTATCAATTTATTGTTTTGAATTTTGCTAATGTAGATATGGTTGGACATACAGGAAATTTAAAAACAGCAATTTCTGCAGTAGAAATAGTTGATAAATGTTTAGGTAAAATTGTAGAAGAAATTAGAAAGAAAGATGGAAAAGCTATTATCTTTTCTGATCATGGAAATGCTGAGTATATGATAGATGCTAAAACAAAAAAAAGACTTTCTACACATACAATCAATTTAGTTCCTTGCATTATAATTGATGATAAAAAATATAAACTAAAAAAAGGAAAATTATCAGATATTGCTCCAACAGTATTAGGATTAATGGGTTTTAAGAAACCCAAAGAAATGACCGGTAATTCTCTAATATAGCTTTACAAATGAATTAATTTTGTGTAAATTAAAAATGTATGGCAGATAAAATTAAAAAATTATTTACTCCCTTTCTTATAATAATCGGCTGTTTAGCCATTGTAGGAGTTTTTATTATTTTAAATCAAGGGAAAACAGAAAAAAATCAAACTGTTCCTGAAGATTTAGCCCAAAAAGCAATAGATTATATTAATGAAAATATGTTGTCTGAGGGACTTAAGGCTTCATTAGTAAGCGTAGTTGAAGAAAGTGGATTATATAAGATTCATCTTGAAATTGGTGATGAAAAATATGATTCTTATGTGAGTAAAGATGGCAAGCTTTTATTTCCACCAGGTTTTATTGAGTTAGAAGGTTCTGAAGAACCAGAGCCAGAAACAGAAAACAATAATTTTGATAATGCTTCTCTTGAAACTTTAGCTAAGTGTTTGGAAGAGAAAGGAGTGAAGTTTTATGGAACTTCTGGATGCGGTTATTGTAAAAAACAAAAAGAAATGTTTGGAGAAGCAGCTCAATATTTACCATATATTGAATGTGCAGATGAAAAAACAAGATATATCTGTGAAGAAGCAGAAATTGGGCCAGTTCCTACTTGGGATTTTCCAGATGGGAAAAGAGTATCAGGCCTTCAATCACTTGAAGAATTAGCAGAATTATCAGGTTGTTCTCTATAAATTAAAAACTTAATTTTCTAATATCATGGCAAAAGTAAAAGTATTTTCTACTCCATTTTGTATTTACTGTGTTTCCTTGAAACAATTTTTAAAGGAACATAATATTAAGTTTGAGGAAATTGATGTTTCTAAAGATAAAACAGCTCAAGAAGAAATGATTGAAAAATCAGGTCAAATGGGTGTGCCAGTGGTTGAGATAGATGGAGAAATTATTATTGGATTTAACAAGAATAAAATTGTAGAATTATTAAATATTAAGGAATGATTTTAAAATTCTATGCCAATAAAAGTTGCTATTAATGGTTTTGGTAGAATAGGTAGGGCTACATTTAGAAATATTCTACAAAATCACCCAAACTTAGAAGTGGTAGCTGTTAATGATTTAACTGATGCAAAAACATTGGCTCATCTTTTGAAATATGACTCTATTTATGGTCAATTAAATGAAAAAGTTGCATTTTCTGGAAACTATTTAATTATTGGAGGTAAAAAATTTAAAGTATTAGCTGAAAAAGATCCTCTTAAGTTGCCCTGGAAGAAATTAAAAATAAATGTTGTTTTAGAATGTACTGGTGTTTTCAGAGATTTAGAGGGTGCTAAAAAACACTTGAAGGCGGGCGCTAAAAAAGTTATTATATCAGCTCCGGCTAAAGGAAAAGGTATCCCTTCTTTTATTTTAGGAATCAATGACAATAAATATAACCCTGGCAAAGACCACATTGTTGATATGGGTTCTTGTACTACTAATTGTTTAGCTCCTGTAGCTAAAGTTTTAAATGATGAATTCGGGATTATTTCTGGTTTTATGACTACAGTACATAGTTATACTACTAATCAAAGATTATTGGACTTGCCTCATAAAGATTTAAGAAGAGCCAGAGCAGCAGCTATTAATATTGTTCCTACAACTACTGGCGCAACTGAAGCTATTGGCAATGTTATGCCAGAGTTAAAAGGTAAATTAGATGGAGTTGCTCTTCGGGTTCCTACACCCATTGTTTCAATTATTGAATTAGTTTGTAGATTAGAGAAAAAAACTACTGTAGATAATATTAATAAAGCCTTTAAAAAAGCTGAAAAAACTTTAAAAGGCATATTAAGGGTAGAAGAAAATCCATTAGTTTCCACAGATTTTATTGGAGATCCTTATGCTGCTATTGTAGACGCCTTATCTACAAAAGTTATTGGTGATATGGTTAAAGTATCAGCTTGGTATGATAATGAATGGGCTTACGGATGTCGTTTAGCAAAGTTTGCTGAATTTATTGGCAAAAAATTATAAAACATCTCTGGGGATAGGCCAGGCCTATCGTAAAAGGAGCTTAACTCCTTTTTTTGTTTGAATTTGAGTTTGTAACAAGGTAAAATAAATTTATGATTAAAGTTTCCATTGAAATATCAGCTAGACATATTCATTTATCTAAAAAAGATTTGGAAGTTCTTTTTGGTAAAGGATATAAATTAAACAAAAAAAAAGACTTAACTCAACCTGGTATGTTTGCTGCTGAAGAAACATTAACTATTCAAAAAAACAATAAAAAAATAACTAAAGTTAGAATTGTTGGGCCAATACGATCTAAAACCCAAGTAGAATTATCTTTGACAGATGCTTATAATTTAGGAATTAAAATTCCAATTAGAAAATCAGGAGTTTTAAAAGGAACACCAGGAATAATGCTTATTGGTCCCAAGAAAAAACTTAAAATTAAACAGGGAGTTATTTGTGCTTGGCGGCATATTCATTTAAGCAATAAAGAAGCTAAAAAGTTTAAATTAGAAAAACAAAACTTTGTATCAGTTAAAGTCAAAGGAACAAGATCAGTAATTTTTAGTAATGTTAGAATAAGAATAAATAAAAACTATAGACTTTGTCTTCATATTGATACTGACGAAGGTAATGCTGCGAATATATCTAAAAAAGGAACATGTTTGATTATATAAGTAAAGTCTTGGTTCTGAATTCTGGCTCACAATCTTTAAAATACAAAATTTTTGATAATAATTTAAAATTGATTAAAGAGAAGAAGATAGAAATTAAAAATCCAAAAGATTATCAGAAAGTAGTAAAAAAGGAATTAGAAAAATTAGGAAAATACAAAAAAGAAATATTAAAAGTTTGTCATAGAGTTGTTCATGGTGGTGAGAAATTCAGAAAACCTGTTAAAGTAACAAAGAGAGTTTTAAAAGAGTTAGAAAAATACAATAAATTAGCTCCTTTACACAATCCTTTTAATATTTTAGGGATTAAGATAACAATGAAAATTTTTCCCAAAACTCCTCAGTTTGCTGTTTTTGACACTGGATTTTATGATCAGTTGCCAGAAAAAGCATATATTTATGCTTTGCCTGAGAAATTAAGAAAAAAATATGGATTTAGACGATTTGGGTTTCATGGTATTTCTCATGAATATGCTGCTAAAGAAGGAGCAAAAAAAATTAATCAACCTTTTAAAAAATTAAAAATCATTAGTTGTCATTTGGGCGGTGGAGCTTCAATTACTGCCATTAAAGGAGGGAGAGCAATTGAAACTTCAATGGGATTTACCCCTATGGAGGGATTATTAATGATGACAAGAATAGGAGATATTGATCCTGGTATTATACTTCAACTTTGTCAAACCTTTTCTATGAAAAAAGTTGATGAAATTTTAAACTATGAATCAGGAGTTAAAGGGATTTGTGGTTTTTCAGACATGAAACAAGTCCTAAAAAAAGCAAATAAAGGAGATAAAAAAGCCAAATTAGCTCTGGGATTATTTGTTTATCATATTCAAAAGTATATTGGAGCATATTTTGCTATTTTAGGAGGATGTGATTTAATAGTTTTTACTGGGGCTATTGGTTCAGGTTCTAAAAAGATTAGAACAATGATTTTAAAAAATTTAACTATTTTAAAAAAGAGCAAAAAAATATTTATTAAAACTAACGAAGAATTAATGATTGCTAAAAAAGTTAAGAACTATGAATAAAAATAAAAAACTCATTTTATGGTTTGAACAAGTTTCCTCAAAAGATGTTGCTTTGGTTGGAGGTAAAAATGCTTCATTAGGAGAAATGTTTTCTCTATTAACTAAAAAAGGCATTAATATACCAGATGGTTTTGCTTTAACATCTTCAGCTTATTGGCATTATCTAAAAGTTAATGGAATTGATAAAAAGCTAAAAGAGATTTTTAAGAAATTCAACCCTCAAGACCTAAAAAGTTTAGAAAAAACAGGCAAAAAAGCTCGTCAGTTAATTCTTAACGGAGAAATTCCTTCTGATTTAGAAAAACAAGTTTTAATAAATTATAGAAAGTTATCAAAAAAATATGGTGAAAAAAATATTAGTATAGCAGCTAGGTCATCAGCCACAGCAGAAGATTTACCAAGTGCTAGTTTTGCCGGACAACACGAAACTTTTTTAAATGTTAGAGGAGAAAAACAACTTTTAGAAGCCATTAAAAAATGTATGGCTTCTTTATTTACTAATAGGGCTATAGCTTATCGAGAAGAAAAAGGATTTTCTCATTTAAAAATTGCGCTTTCAGTCGGTATTCAAAAAATGATAAGGTCAGATTTAGCTTGTTCTGGAATTATTTTTACTTTAGATACAGAAACTGGATTTCAAGATGTAGTTTTGATTAATTCTACCTGGGGTATAGGGGAAATGATTGTTAAAGGAAAGGTTACTCCTGACCAATTTTATGTTTTTAAACCAACCCTTAAAAAAGGTTTTAATTCAATTATTGTTAAAAATTTAGGACGAAAAGATAAAAAATATATTTATTCTAAAAAAGGAGGATTGAAAGAGGTAGGTGTTTCTGTTGAAAAACAATTAAAATTCAGTTTAACAGACAAAGAGGTTATAAAGCTGGCTCAATGGTCCTGTCTTATTGAAGAACATTACAAAAGGCCACAGGATATTGAATGGGCCAAAGACGGAAAAACAGGAGAATTATTTATTGTCCAATCTAGGCCAGAAACAATCCATGCTGTAAAAATAGGCAATTTTTATGAGGAGTACAAAGTAGAAAGTAAGAAGAAACCAATTTTAACTGGTATTGCTGTTGGTTCTAAGATTGGAATAGGAAAAGTAAAAAAGATTGCTGATGTTTCCAAAATTTCTCAATTTAAAAAAGGAGAAGTTTTAGTTACTAAAATGACCGATCCTGATTGGGTGCCTATTATGAGATTAGCTTCAGCTATTGTGACTGATGAGGGTGGCAAAACAGCTCATGCAGCAATAGTAAGTAGAGAATTAGGAGTCCCTTGTATTGTTGGTTGTGGTAATGCTACTAAGGTTTTAAAGACTGGCAAAATAGTTACGGTTGATTGTACCCAAGGTTTGAATGGCCGTGTTTTTGCAGGAAAAATTCCTTTTAAAGTTAAAAGATACAATCTTAAAAAGATACCTAAATTAAAAACAAAGATAATGATTAATATTGGAGCTCCTGATATGGCTTTTAGAACCTCATTTTTGCCTAATGATGGAGTTGGTTTGGCTCGTCTTGAATTTATTTTGGCTGAAAAAATTAGAATTCATCCTTTAGCACTATATCATTACAATAAGCTTAAATCACAAAGCTTAAAGCGCAAAATTAATGAGATTACTATTGAACATAAAGATAAAAAAGAACATTTTGTCAAAGAAATGGCTGAAGGTGTTGCTCAGATAGCAGCTGCTTTTTATCCTAAACCAGTCATTGTTAGATTATCTGATTTGAAAACTAATGAGTATGAAACCTTAATTGGGGGAAAGCTGTTTGAGCCAAAAGAAGAAAATCCAATGTTAGGATGGAGAGGAGCGTCAAGATATTGTGATAAAGATTTCCAACCTGCTTTTAAGATGGAATGTAATGCACTTAAAAGAGTCAGAGAAGTTTTTGGATTGAAAAATATCTGGATTATGGTTCCTTTTTGCAGAACAGTTAAAGAGGGTAAAAATGTTTTAGATTTAATGGCTAAATATGGACTTAAAAAAGGCAAAGATGGGTTAAAAGTAATTGTCATGTGTGAGATTCCTTCCAATGTGATTTTGATTGATGATTTTCTAAAGATTTTTGATGGAGTTTCTATTGGAAGTAATGATTTAACTCAATTGGCCTTAGGAATAGATAGAGATAATTCTCAAATAGCTTATATTTCGGATGAAAGAGATGAAACAGTAAAAAAAATGATAAGTAAGGTAATCAGGGCTTGTAATGCTAAAAACAAGTATTGCGGAATTTGTGGCCAGGCGCCGAGCGACTTTACAGATTTTGCCCAATTTTTGATTGAAGAAAAAATTGAATCAATTTCTTTAAACGCAGATACAGTTATAAAAACAATTTTAAAATTATCTAAAAAAAATGTTTGACATTATTACATTTGGTTCAGCAACCAGAGACACCTTTTTAAAACTAAAAAAAGGTAATTATGGAATTGTAGAAGACAATAAATTTTTAACTGGTAAAGGTTTTTGCTTTTCTGCTGGGTCAAAAATTGAGATAGAAGATATGGTTGTCTCTACTGGGGGAGGTGGTACAAATACAGCGGCTACTTTTGTTAAACAAGGTTTTAAAGTATCTTATGTCGGTAAAATTGGAAAAGATAAAAGAGGAGAAGCTCTAATAGAAGAATTAAAAAAACTTGGAATTGATACTCGTTTTATTAAAAAAGATAAAAATAGGATTACTGCTTACTCAGTTGTTTTTGCTTCCTCTGGTAGAGGAACAATTTTGGTTTATCGGGGAGCCTGTCATTTTTTAACTCAAAAAGAGATTCCTTTTAAAAAATTAAAAGCTCAATGGTTTTATTTAGCTCCACTTAAACAAAGATTATTAAAATCTTTTGGTCCCTTAGTTGAATTTGCCAAAAAAAATAATATTAAAATAATGGCTAATCTTGGTAATTCACAGATTAATTTAAAAAAAAGAGAATTAAAACCAATTTTAGCTAAGATTGATATCTTGAACCTTAATCAAGAAGAGGCATCTTTACTCACTGGAGTTTCATTTCATAAAGAAAAGAAATTGTTTAAAAAATTAGATGATATGATAAAAGGGATTGCTATTATGACTAAAGGGGAAAATGGAGTAGTAGTTTCTGATGGGAAATATCTTTGGTCTGCTTCTTCTCCTTTCGTGAAGGTAACTGATTTTACTGGAGCTGGAGACGCTTTTGGCTCTGGTTTTTTATCTGGGTTTATTAAAACTAATGATATTTCTTTTGCTATTCAATTAGGAATTGCTAATTCTATTTCTTGTATCCAAAAAATAGGAGCTAAAAATGGCTTGTTAAAAGGTTTTAAAAAGAAAGAACTGTCAAAAATAAAAGTTAAAAAACATAAATTATGACTCTTTTATAAAAGAAACAGGTTTTCCTGTTTTTTTAAAATCTTGACCATAGAAAAAATTTAGATTAGATTAAAGAGACAATTAATTAAATGAAAATTATTCATCAAATTGAAAAATGTATTGGTTGTGGTTCTTGTGTGGCTATTTGTCCACAAAACTGGGAAATCGGAGATGAAGGAAAAGCGCATCTTTTGAATTCAAAAATAAATAAAAAAACTAATAATGAAGAGTTAGAAGTTAAAGAAATTGGTTGCAATCAGGAAGCAGCTGAAATTTGTCCAGTTCAATGTATTAAAATCAAAAATAATTAATATGCCTACATTATCAGCTAAAATTCGCCAAGTTTCAGATATTAGAAAAGAAAATATAATTCCAGCAGTTTTATATGGATCAAAAATAGAATCTATTTCTTTGAATGTTGATTTAAAAGAATTTGAAAAGATTTATAAAGAAGCAGGAAAAAATACTTTAGTTGAGTTGAAGATTGAGGGAGGAAATAAAGAGTTTTTGGTTCTAATTTATCAACTTCAGTTTGATGTTATTAGTGGAAAACCTATTCATGTTGATTTTTTCCAACCTTCTTTGAAAGAAAAAACTGAAGCAAAAATTCCTTTGGTTTTTGAGGGAGAAAGCGAGGCAGTAAACGATTTTGGAGCAACTTTAGTAAAAAACTTTTTTGAATTAGAAGTTAAAGCTTTACCTCAAGATCTTCCTAGTGAAATCAAGGTGAGTATTAATGGGTTGAAGACTTTTGATGACGAAATCTTTGTTAAAGATTTAGAAATACCAAAAAATGTTGAAGTTTTAAGAGGGCCAGATGAGGTTATTGCTACAGTTTCTCCTCCTGAGAAAGTAGAAGAAGAATTAGAGAAACCAATTGAGGAAAAAGTAGAAGATGTAGAAAAAGTTGGAGAGGAGGAAGAAATAAAGAAACAAGAAGAGAAGGAACCCTCTTCCGCTAAAGCTACGGCGGGCAAGAAAGAAGTAAAGAAAGAGGAAAAGAAGAAAGAAGGGAAGAAGAAAAAAGAGAAAGAATAAAATATGAAATTTTCACCTATTATTAAAAAACTCTTATTGTTCGGATTAATCTTAACTTTTGTTTTGCCTAATTTTGAAATTTTTGCTCAAACTTCTACTGAAGAAAGGGAAGAACTTGAAAGAGAGTTACAGGAATTGGAAAAAGAAATTGCTGAAATAGATAAAGATGTAAAAAGAACAGAACAAGAAAAGAAAACTCTTGAGAATCAAATATATCTTTTAAGAAGCAGAATTAATAAATTAGACCTTCAAATCTATCAAGGTAATGTAATGATAAAAGATTTGGGTGTCCAGATAATAGACACTGAGGGCTCTATTGAAGAGACCTCTTTTAAAATTAAAGATTCAAGAAAACATTTGGCTAGGATTCTGCAGCTTATTTATGAATCAGACCAGAAATCTTTAATTGAAATTCTGCTTTCTGAAGAAGAGCTTTCTGATTTTTTTAATGATTTAGTCGCTTTAGAATCTCTAAGTGTTCAAAGTGGAGATCTTTTAGAAAATATTGAAAACTTAAAGGTTAGATTAGAAGAACAAAAAGATTCTTTGGACAATGAAAAACAGGATTTAGAAAGCTTAGTAGTTATTCAAAATGTTCAAAGAAGAGAATCTTCTGTGATTAAGAAAGATAAGGACTGGCTTTTGCATTTAACAGAAACAGAATATCAAAAATACCTTAGCGAAAAACAGGAAACACAGCAAAAAGCAGCTCAAATTAGAGCTAGGATTTTTGAATTAATTGGTATTCCTAAAGCTCCGACTTTTGGAGAAGCTTATGAAATTGCCAAATATGTTTCTGGAATTACTGGTGTAAGACCAGCCCTTTTATTGGCTGTATTAACCCAAGAATCAAACATTGGAAAAAACGTTGGTCAATGTTATTTAAAAAACCCATCAACTGGGTCTGGTATAGTAATTAGTAGTGGTAAAACAATTTCAAGAATAATGAAACCTTCGCGGGATGTAACTCCTTTTTTAACAATTACCAAAGAATTAGGGAGAGATCCATATAATACTCCTGTTTCCTGTCCCATGAGTATTGGTTATGGAGGAGCTATGGGTCCAGCTCAGTTTATTCCTTCAACCTGGAACATATATAAAGATAGACTTTATAATATAACAAAAAAACCAGGCGACCCCTGGAATATTAAAGATGCTTTTTTAGCTGCTGGTTTATATTTATCAGATTATGGAGCAATTAAGCAAACATATAATGGTGAATGGAAAGCAGCTATGATTTATTTTTCAGGCACAAGTCTAAGAACTAAATATAATGGTTATGGTTTTTATGGAGATTCAGTAATGAAAATTGTTGAAGGATATGAAAATGATATTGCTGAGTTGGAGAAGAATTAGTTTTCTAATTTTCTAAATGCTTTAATAATAGGATTTAGATTTCCATCCATAATTTCTTCTAAATTGTGCCAATTCTTTTTAATTCTGTGGTCAGTAATTCTATTTTGTGGAAAATTATATGTTCTGATTTTTTCAGATCTTTTAGCCCATTTAATCTGGGTTTTTCTTGTTTTTTCCAGACTTTCTAATTCTTTTTTTTCTTTTTCTTCAGAGATTTTAGCTTCTAAGATAACTAAAGCATTTTCTTTATTTTGAGCCTGATTTCTTTGAGTTTGAGAACTGGCAGTTAAACCAGTTGGTAAATAAGTGATTCTAACAGCTGTTTCTCGTTTGTTGACATGTTGACCTCCAGGACCTGAAGCTCTATAAAAATCAACTCTTAAATCTTCAGGTCTTATTTTAATTGTTGCTTTTTTGGGCTTAAGTAAAACAGCTACTGTTGTTGTTGAAGTATGAATTCTTCCTTTTTTTTCTGTTTTGGGAATTCTTTGAACCCGATGAACACCTCCCTCATTTTTTATTTCTGAAAAAATATTAAAACCAGAAAGTTCAAAGATAATCTCTTTAAACCCACCTATTTCAGTGGGTTTAGATTCAAGAATTTTTTGAGTCCAACCTTTTGAGGCAGCATATCTTGAATACATTCTAAATAGATCGCTAGCAAATAATGCTGATTCTGCTCCTCCTGTTCCGGCTCGAATTTCAATAATAACTCCTTCTTTATTATTTTGGTTGCCCATGTTACTTCTTTTTTTTGCTTTTAGTCAATCTTTCTCTGAATTTTTGAACTCGTCCCAAAGTATCTATCATTTTTTCTTTGCCAGTATAAAAAGGATGACATTGAGAACAAATTTCAACTTCAAGAAACTCTTTAGTAGAGCCAATAGTAAAAGTACTGCCGCATGCGCACTTAACTTGGGCTTTTGGATAATATTTTGGATGAATATCTTTCATGTCTCTTTGACCCTCATAATATCTTATTACTATTGAAAAATCAAGCGGAATATTGTAAAATCTGACTATATGATAAAAACTAAAAACAGTGATATTAAAATTAATATAGAAGAGATGTTAAAGGCTGGTTTGCAATTTGGTCATAAGACATCCAGAGCGCATCCCAAAATGCGTCAATTTGTGCAAGGAGTAAGAAACTCTATTCATATTATTGATATTGAGAAAACAGCTGAGAAATTAAAAGAAACTCTTGCTTTTATTGAAGAACTTATTTCAGATAACAAGATTATTCTTTTTGTTGGTACTAAGGTTCAGGTAAAGGATTTAGTTGAGGAAATTGCCTCAGCTTGTAAAATGCCTTATGTAACTGATCGTTGGTTAGGAGGAACTTTTACTAACTTTGAAATAATTAAAAAAAGAATAGAATATTTTAAAGATTTGCAAAAGAAAAAAGAGGATGGAGAATTGGAAAAATATACGAAAAAAGAAAAAACCAAGATTGATAGAGAAATTGCCGCTCTTGCAAAAAAATTTGAGGGAATGAGAGATTTAACCAAATTTCCTGATGCTATTTTTGTCATAGATATGAAAAAAGATGCCTTAGCAATTAAAGAAGCAAAACAAAAAAACATTAAAATAATTGCAATTACTGATACTGATGTTAATCCTGATTTGACTGATTGTTTTATTCCAGCTAACGACGATGCTATTTCTTCTGTTAGATATATTTTAGAGAAAGTTAAAGAAACAATTCTTAATACTAAACCTAAAGTTGTAGTAAAAGAAAAGGAAGAGGAAAAAGAAAAAAAATGAAAAATATATGATAAATGTTGAACAAATTAAAAAACTTCGTGAGGAAACAGGGGTTTCAGTTATTGAATGTCAGAAGGTTTTAAAAGAAACAAAAGGAGATATTGAAAAAGCTAAAGAGTTTTTGAGGAAAAAAGGTAAAGAGTTGGCTGGTAAAAAATCAAGTAGAGAAGTTAAATCAGGTTTAATTTCAACCTATGTTCATCAGAATAAAAAAGTTGGAGTTATTGTTGATATTCGTTGTGAATCAGATTTTGTAGCTAAATCAAGTCACTTTCAGAAATTATCTCATGAAATTTGTTTGCAAATTACAGCTATGAAACCGATATTTGTTAAGAAAGAGGATATTCCTGAAAGAATTTTAGCTAAGGAAAAAGAGATTTATAAAGCGCAATTCAAGAATTCTGGTAAATCTAAAGAGATAATTGAAAAAATGATTAAAGGAAAATTGGAAAAATATCAAAAAGAAAATTCTTTAACATCTCAAGTTTGGATTAAAGATAATACTAAAATCATTCAAGATTTGATAGAAGAATATATTATTAAATTAGGAGAAAATATTATAATTGAGAAATTTGTAAGATACGAATTATGATAGTTTTAATTGCATCAATAATTTTTGGAGGCAGTGTTATTGGGATGGGAACAATGTTTTATCAAAAGATTCCAGCTTTAGTTAAGTTGCCAGAAGTCGTTGAAAAAGATGAAAAGAAAAATCTGATTTTAGTTATTAAAAATAAAGTCAAAGAAATAGATTTTATCAAAGATTTTTCTTATGAAATGTTTTTGCAAAAAATACTTTCTAAAATTAGAATACTAACTTTAAAAACTGATAGCAAAACTTCTAATTGGCTTCAAAAATTACGAGAAAAATCAAAAAATAAGAAAGTTTTAGATGATGACAAATATTGGGATGAGTTGGGAAAATGAAAACAAATTTAGAATTCTATTTTAAACTTTTAAGAGTTAAAGATTGGCGTGGTTATTTTTTTATCACCACACTTGGATTTGTTATTTCAAAAGGATTTTTATTTACTTTTAAAGAGATTATTATTTTTTATGCCATAATTCTATTACTTTTGAGTTTTGCTTTTTCAGTAAATGATTGCTTTGACACAAAAGAAGATGAATTGGATAAAGACAAAAAAAATCCTATAGTCCTTAAAAATATAAGTTTTAGAAATGGTTTATTTTTTTCAATTTTACTGGCAGTTTCAGGGTTAGCTTTATCAGCAGTATTTGGGATAAAAGTTTTTTTATTTTGTTTAATAACCGTATTAATGATTTATTTTTATTCCTCTCCTCCTTTACGTATGAAATCTAAACCCTGGATTGATTTGCTTTCCCATGGATTATTTGCCGGCGCCTTTCCTTTTTTTATTCCTGTTTTAATTTTTAGCAAAGAGATAACTCAATTTTATTATTTAATTGCTTTTTCTGTTTTTTATTTTTCTGTCATATTAGAGCTTAGAAATCATATAGAAGATTATGAAACCGATAAAGCGGCTGGTTTAAATACAACTGTTGTATTATTAGGTCGCGAAAAATCAGAAAAATTATTAAAATATTTAGCTATCTTTTATCCTTTGACTCTTTTTCCAATTTTTTTCTTCTATAAACAATTTTTCCTGTTATTTTCTATTTTAACTGTAATCTTTTTATTTTTATTTCAGAAAAACCATCGTGGTATAAAAGATTATAAAATGATAGATGTTTATGCAAATCTTTCTTTTTTTTTCCTATCAATAATAACGATTTTTGAATAATTTGCCACCCTAGCTCAATGGCAGAGCAGTTGCTTTGTAAGCATCAGGTTCGCGGTTCAAATCCGCGGGGTGGCTCACGCTGCGCTCAAGGAACTTCGTTCTTTTCGACAGAGTACTGTACTCAAAGAACTAAAGTTCTTTTCCACAGAGTTTTCTATATATAGTCAAGGAGATAAATCTCCTTTCCACAGAGCTCTTATATAAAGGAATCTTTTGTAAAGATCTGTAATAAATGTAAAACTCTGCTATTGACATCTTTGGTTTTTAAAATTAAGATTGAAATGCATAGGAAAGTACTTTTCAATTGAATATGGAATATTAATTTAGTTTTTTAGAGTTGTTTCGTACTTAGTTTTTTTTGAGAGTTTGATCCTGGCTCAGGATGAACGCTGGCGGTGTGGATAAGGCATGCAAGTCGAACGGTCACCTTCGGGTGGCAGTGGCGAACGGGTTAGTAACACGTAGATAACGAACCCCAAAGACAGGTATAATCCCGCGAAAGTGGGGCTAATTCCTGATAGTCCCTTCACTTCAAAAGTGGTGATGGGTAAAGAGAGCTTTTTGTAATCGCTTTGGGATCGATCTGCGGCCTATCAGCTTGTTGGTAAGGTAATGGCTTACCAAGGCTATGACGGGTAAGGGGCATGAGAGTGTGTTCCCTAACACTAGCACTGAGATACGGGCTAGACTCCTACGGGAGGCAGCAGTCGAGAATATTGGGCAATGGGCGCAAGCCTGACCCAGCGACACCGCGTGCTCGAAGAAGCCCTTCGGGGTGTAAAGAGCTTTTATGGAGGAAGAATCCCTACACTTATCGAGTATTGTGCTTTGCACAATTAAACGAAAGTTTATACTCAATAAGTGTGGGGATGACGGTACTCCAGGAATAAGAGGATGCTAATCACGTGCCAGCAGCCGCGGTAAAACGTGATCCTCGAGCGTTATCCGGATTTATTGGGCGTAAAGCGTCTGTAGGCGGCATAGTAAGTTTGGTGTTAAAGCCCTCGGGCTCAACCTGAGGAATGCATCAAAAACTGCTAAGCTAGAGGGCATTAGGGGCTGATGGAATGGTCGGTGTAGGGGTGAAATCCGTTGATATCGATCGGAACACCAAAAGCGAAGGCATTCAGCTGGGGTGACCCTGACGCTGAGAGACGAAAGCGTGGGTAGCAAAAAGGATTAGATACCCTTGTAGTCCACGCCGTAAACGATGGATACTAGCTATTTGAAGTGTCGACCCTTCAAGTGGCGAAGCTAACGCGTTAAGTATCCCGCCTGGGAAGTACGGTCGCAAGGCTAAAACTCAAAGGAATAGACGGGGTCTCACACAAGCGGTGGATCATGTGGCTTAATTCGATAGTAAGCGAGGAACCTTACCAGGGCTTGACATGTCAATGAACCTTCGGAGAAATTCGGAGATTCCACAAGGACATTGATACAGGTGTTGCATGGTTGTCGTCAGCTCGTATCTTGAGACGTATGCTTAAGTGCAGTAACGAGCGCAACCCTTGCTCTATGTTTTATGTGTCATAGAGGACTGCCTGGGATAACCAGGAGGAAGGTGAGGATGACGCCAAATCAGCATGACCCTTTGATGCTCTGGGCGGCACACGTGATACAATGGCCGCTACAATGGGTTGCCAACCCGTAAGGGGGAGCTAATCCCATCAAAAGCGGTCTAAGTTCGGATTGAGGTCTGAAACTCGACCTCATGAAGTTGGAATCGCTAGTAATCGCCAATCAGCCACGTGGCGATGAATACGTTCCTGAGACTTGTACTCACCGCCCGTCAACTCAAGCGAGCTGGGAATACCCGAAATCCCATGTGATGTGGGCCTAAGGTGGGCTCAGTAAGAAGGAGTAAGTCGTAACAAGGCACGGGTAGGGGAACCTGTCCGTGGATTAAATCATTTCTTTGAAAAATGTCGACAATGGTTGAAGTCTGAAATTTGGATTTTAACTATTCAGGTATTGACCGAAACACCTAAATAGATCGGTTGTACGAAACAGCTCTAAGAAACTAATATAAAATATAAAAACTCCTTTGTCTGGGGTTTTTGTTTTACTTATTTTTTGTTAAAATATCTTAATGGGTTTTCATCAGATATTTTCTAAAATATATAAAGATGCAGCTCAAAGAATGTGTTTAGATTGCGAAGAGTTCATCAATAAGGGAGATAGAATTTTGGATTTTGGTTGTGGGTCAGGAATAATAGCTAAAACATTTGAACAACATTTTAATTCAGAAGTTGTTGGAGTTGATATTAAAGATAGCCGTACTATTGATATTCCTTTTAAGCTTATTAAGAATAATAAAATTGATTTTAATAACTTGAATTTTGATGTAATTTTGATAAGCTATGTTTTGCATCATACAAAAGATCCTGAAGTTATTCTCAGGGAAATTAAGAGGATAGGAAAAAGAATCATTATTTATGAAGATTTACCAGAGGGATTTTTTTCTAAAATAACCTGTTTATTTCATGAAATGAGTTATAAGTTGCTATTTCAGAGAGTAGATTATAGATTTAGTTTTAAAACTGAGAAAGAATGGAAAGAATTATTTAATAAAATTGGTTTAAAAACAGTGGCTTTTAAAAAACCTAAATCTAAATTTTATTTTCTCTATCCAGTTAAAAGGATATTATTTATTTTAGAATAATTTTTGGGCGTGTGGCTCAGTGGTAGAGCGTGTCTCTGATAAAGACAAGGTCGAAGGTCCGATTCCTTCCACGCCCACAAATAGAGGGCCGTTAGCTTAGTTGGAAGAGCACTGCACTTGCACTGCAGAGGTCACCAGTTCGAGTCTGGTACGGTCCACATTTTTCATAAAAAACCTTAAAAAGAGTTTTCCACAGTTGACTCTTTTTTTTGTTGGAAATTTGGTATAATAAATAAATCTTAATTAAAGGTCGAAATTCGACTAATAATTAATTAATTTATTTTAAAAAAAATGGCGTTAGTACAAACATGGGCTGATACTACAATCATTGCTCTTCAAAATCTTTGGCAGGTTTTTTTATCTTTTATTCCTCAATTATTGGGAGCGTTTATAGTTTTTGTAATTGGTTGGTTTATTGCTGTTGGTGTTGGCAGATTAGTGTCTGAAATTCTAAATCGTTTAAAGTTTGATAAACTTTTTGATAAAGCGGGTTGGAGCGAAGCTCTATCAAAAGCCGATTTAAAGGTTAATGCTTCTGGTTTTATTGGAGGTATTATCAAATGGACCTTAATTGTTGTTTTTTTATTGGCTTCAGTAGAGATTTTAGGGCTTGATCAATTTGCTGTTTTTGTCAAAGATGTATTATCTTATCTTCCTAATGTTATTGTTTCTGCTTTAATTTTTGCAGTAACAGTTATTGTGGTGGATATTATAGAAAAGGTTGTTAGAACAGGAGTAGAAGGAATGAAGATAGGATATGGTCAAATAGTAAGCTTAATTGTGAGATGGTCAATATGGATATTTTCTATATTAGCTATCTTATCTCAGCTTGGAATTGCTCGTCCTTTCCCAGAGATTTTATTCAAAGGACTGGTTTATACAATGGTTATTGCCTTTGGACTATCTTTTGGTTTAGGAGGTAAAGAAGTAGCAGCTGATATTTTAAAAGATTTAAGAAACAAACTTAGATAATAGGAATTCAAATAAATCTAATAGATCTAACCGTTTCTCACTCAAAGAACTAAAGTTCTTTTCGACAGAACCATTACACGAAATAATTTTTTGTAAGGTTCTGCGGTCAAAGAGCTAAAACTTTTTTCCACAGGCTTTTTATAAAATTATATTTTATAAAAAACCTGTACTTGACACGTCTTTTTAATTTGTTAAAATCTTAGTACATGATAAAGAATATAAAGATTTTGAACAAAGGAAGCGGTTAGGATATTTTGACTTTTTTTGGTACAAAGAAGCCGCTTTTCTTAGCGGCTTTTAGTTTGTAAGAAAGCAATAGTAAGGACATTGATAATTGAAAAGGTAACCGTTTAAATTTAAAAAGAGTGGTTATTAATTGCTAGCCAAGTGCTAATAATTAAGGGCAAATGGTGGATGCCTTGGGAGATTAAGGCGATGAAGGACGTGGCGTGACTGCGATAAGCTTCGGGGAGGTGTCTAGCAACCTTTGATCCGGAGATTTCCGAATGGGGAAACCCAATAGACAATAAAGTTTATTACCCCGCCTATGGCGGGGAGCGTACCCGCTGAAGTAAAACATTTCAGTAAGCGGAGGAAAAGAGAACGTAAATTATTCCCCTAGTAGCGGCGAGCGAAGAGGGAGAAGCCCAAACCCAATATTTTTATAATATTGGGGGTTGTAAGAAAATATTGTCAGGAGTCTTGTTTATATTTATCTATTTATAAATATAAGCTAGATTTTCTGAGGGAGAGCATTTAGGTAAAGGTTGGTTAAAAGAAATACCCTGGAAAGGGATACCATAGAGGGTAATAGTCCCGTATTTGAAAACTTCTTTACGCTCCTTGATATTTATCTTGAGTACCATCGGGGAAGATAACCTGGTGGGAAGCAAGCCGGACTACCGGCTAAGGCTAAATACTTAATCTCACCGATAGTGAACCAGTACCGTGAGGGAAAGGTGAAAAGTAGGGAGGTGATCCCGGTGAAATAGAACCTGAAACCATTATGCCCACAAGGAGTCGGAGCCATGTTTACATGGTGACGGCGTGCCTATTGAAGAATGAGCCAACGAGTTTAGATTTGTCCCAAGTCTAATCCCTTCTGGGGAGAAGGCAAAGCGAAAGCAAGTGTTAAAAGCGCGTTAAGGGGCAGGTCTAAGACCCGAAGCCAAGCGAGCTTACCATGGCCAGGGTGAGTCACACAGAAATGTTTGAGGAGGCCCGAACCCGTGAGTCGTGCAATTCTCTGGGATGAGCTGTGGTAAGTAGTGAAAAGCTAATCGAGCTTGGGAATAGCTGGTTCTCCCCGAAATAGCTTTAGGGCTAGCGTCGATTTAAGACAATTGGAGGTAGAGCACTGAATGGGATTACTTGGGCGCAAGCTCAGTCTTTCCAATCAAACTCCGAATGCCAATTGTTGTTTGTCGGCAGTTAGGCTATGGGGGCTAAGCTCCATGGCCAAGAGGGAAACAGCCCAGATCTTCATCTAAGGTCCCTAAACTAAACTAAGTGTTTTAAAGGAAGTAGAGCGCCAGTGATAGTTAGGAGGTTAGCTTAGGAGCAGCTATCCTTTAAAAAGTGCGTAACAGCTTACTAACTAAGGAGTTCTGCGCCGAAGATTGCCGGGACTAAGTTTAGTACCGAAGATAAGACTTCATATCAATTTATTGTTATGAAGGGTAGGGGAGCGTTCCTATTGCAGTGAAGTTCAATTGTGAATTTGGATGGAGCGATAGGAAGTGAAAATGTTGGCATGAGTAACCGCAATGCAGGCGAAATCCCTGCACACCTGAAGCCTAAGGTTTCCTTGGCAATGACAATCATCCAAGGGTTAGGCGGTCCTTAGGGATAGCCGAAAGGCGTACCTGATGGACAGCTGGTTAATATTCCAGCCCATCTATTAAATAAACTCAAGAGGACGAAAAGTAGTACTCTGAGCGGATTATTGGATTTCCGTTGATTGCATAAGGATACCCGCAAGGGCTTCCAATTGTCGTCAAAATTTCTTCCTACGGGAAGAAAAATTCAGGAGAGCACTTTTCCCGGAAAAGTCTTGACTATACTATTTAATAGGTACCGTACCGCAAACCGACACAGGTAGGCAGGTGTAAGAGCACTAAGGTGAACGAGTGAAAGATCCTGAAGGAACTAGGCAAAAAAGCAGGCGTAAGTTCGCAATATGCCTTGCCGCGCAAGCGGCCGCAGCGAAAGTACCCCTAGCGACTGTTTATCAAAAACACAGGTCCCTGCTTAACTCGTAAGAGGATGTATAGGGGCTGAGACCTGACCAGTGCTGGAACGTTAACCTTGCCGGTTCTCACTTTTAGTGAGGGCTGAGTGAGCGAAGCGCCAGTAAACGTCCGCGATAACTATAATCGTGTTAAAGTAGCGTAATCCCTTGCCGTGTAAGTTACGGCCCGCATGAAAGGTTTAACGACTGGGGGACTGTCTCCAGGATTTGCTCGGTGAAAATGCAACACCGGTAAAGATGCCGGTTACCTGCAGCTAGACGGAAAGACCCCGGGAGCTTTACTGTATTCAGATATTGGGTTTTGGTCTTGGATGCGTAGCGTAGAGGGTAGACTTTGAAAGACAGATTTCGGTCTGTCTGGAGTCGCCAATGAAACACCCTTCTTCCAAGGTCTTTGTTCTAATCATGTTTTATACATGAGACAGTGTCTGATGGTCAGTTTAAGTGGGGCACTTGCCTCCCAAAAGGTAATGGAGGCGCTTAAAGGTCAGCTAGGCACGGATGGAAATCGTGCTAATAGGACAAAGCTATAAGCTGGCTTTACTGCAAGACGGATATGTCGCGCAGTTAGGAAACTAGAACTTAGTGAACCGACGGTGGTTAGTAGAACCGCCGGAGATTATCAACTAAAAGTTACCCCGGGGATAACAGGCTAGTCGGGCCCGCGAGTCCACATCAACGGCTCGGTTCGGCACCTCGATGTCGGCTCATCACATCCTGGAGGTGGAGAAGCTTCCAAGGGTTTGGCTGTTCGCCAATTAAAGTGATACGTGAGCTGGGTTCAGACCGTCGTGAGACAGGTCGGTCCCTATCTACTGCAGGCGTTTTGAATCTTGAGGAGGGTTCTCACTAGTACGAGAGGACCGTGAGGAACTGACCTCTGGTGTACCAGCTGTCTTGCCAAAGGCATTGCTGGGTAGCTAAGTCAGGAACTGATAAGCGCTGAAAGCATCTAAGCGCGAAGCAGGCTCCAAGATTAGGATTCTTTTGAGGCTGGTTGGAGACTACAACCTTGATAGGACACAGGTGTAAGCTCAGTAATGAGTTAAGCCGAGTGTTACTAATAAGCCGAATAGTTTCTTGGCTAGCAATTAATGACCATTTAACGAACGAGGCGAAGTCGAGTGAAGTTTAAGAAAAGAGCTTTGTTCTCTTCGCCTGAAAAGGCGTTTTAGTGGCGGTAATACTAGAGTTGTCCCACCTCTTCCCATTTCGAACAGAGAAGTGAAATACTCTAAGGCCGATGATAGTGCTTTGCGCGAAAGTAGGTAGCCGCCACCAAAGCGCCTTTTTGATTGGAAAAAAAGTGAAATTTTGATATATATATACTAATGAAGGTCAATCTAAGAATTAAAAAAGCAGTAATATTGTTTTTAATTATTGTTTTTTTTATTTTTTTAAATCGTTCTTTATTTCCAAACAAGCTTAAGAATTCTTTTTATCTTTTTTCTGAACCAATTCAAAAAGTTTTATGGGAGACAGGAAATAAAATTTCTGATTTTTGGGGAACTATTTTTGAAATTAAAAACTTAAAACAAGAAAACCAAGAACTTAAACTTACAATTTTAGAATTATTAAGTGATAATTTTAAAATAAAAGAGCTTGAAAAAGAAAATCTTATTCTTAGGCAAGCTTTGGATTTAGGAATAGAAAAAAAGTTTAAATTAGAAATAGCGAATATTGTTGGAAAAGATATTTCTCAGGACTTTATTTTAATTAATAAAGGATATGAAAACGGTCTTTTAAAAGATTTAATAATAATAACTCAAGAGAAAATTTTGGTTGGAAGAATTTACGAAGTTTATGAAAATTTTTCAAAAATAACCTTACTTTCAAATAAAGATAGTTTTTTAGATATTGAAATTCAAGATAAAGAAATTCAAGGTTTAGTAAAAGGCAAAGGAAGTTCTAATCTTTGGCTTGAACTTATTCCTAAAGAAAAAGAAATAGAGAAAGAAGATATTATTCTAACTAGTTCTTTAAGTGGAATTTATCCACAAGGTCTTTTAGTTGGTAAAGTTAATGAGATTAAAAATCAAGATACTGAGCCATTTCAAACAGCGACTATTAATCCATTTTTTAATATTAAAGAAACAAAAACCATTTTTATTATTATTGATTTTTAATGAAAAAGTTATTAATTCTCATCATCTTTTTTTATATTCTCGCTTTACTCCAAACCAGTTTTTTTATTCATTTTGATTTTTTTCGTTTTTTCCCCAACATTATTTTAATTTCTCAAATTTTAATTACTCTTTTTGAAGATCCCAATAAAAATTTATCCATTTTTTCTGCAATTCCAGCCGGATTTTTTTGGGATATTTTTTCTGAGAATCCAATTGGTTTTGGCATTTTAACTTTAATTTCAATTTCTGTTTTTTTAAAAATAATTTTAAGAAAATATGTTCGGATTCCAATTCTCAAGCAATTTTAAAAAAAGAAAAATTCAAAGAATTTTTGATCTTGAACCTCAAGAAATTCTTTTGGATAAATTAGCTCAGAAAAGAACAGAGAAATTGGGTGTGTTTCAGGTTCCGCTTTCTAAAAATATTTTACAATTAACATATTTTATTTTCTTAATTTTATTTTTTATTCTTTTTTATAAAACCTTTCAACTTCAAGTAATTCAAGGAAAAGAATTTTCAGCTTTAGCCGAAAGAAACAAATTCATCATTTATCAAATCAAAGCTACTCGGGGAATAATTTATGATCAAAAAATGGAGCAATTAGTTTTTAATAAACCGAGCTTTGATTTGGTTGGTTATAAGAATGACTTTACTCAAAAAGAAGATGAATGGGTGGAAGATATAAAAGAAGTAGCTGAGATTCTAAATCAAGATTTTGAAAAGTTAAAGGCAAAAATTGAAAAAAATAACCAAGCTAAATTTTTAATTTCAGAAAACCTTAATCATCAGGAGTTAATAATATTAGAAACAAAAAGTAAAGAATTACCTGGTTTTCAAGTTGAACGAAACTCAATCAGAGAATATGTAGATGGAGATGTTTTTGCTAATTTAATTGGTTATCTGGGAAAGATTAAAATTTCGGAATTGCAACAGGAGGCCGAACTTTATTCAATTAATGATTACGTTGGAAGAGATGGTTTAGAACTTTATTATGAAGATATTTTACGTAAAAATGCAGGAAAACTTCAGATTGAAAGAGATGTTTTGGGGAATATAATATCAAGGGAAATAACTCAATTTCCAGAACCAGGGGAAAGCTTAGTTTTGTGGATAGATGCAGATTTACAAAGAAAAATTACTAATCAATTAAAAGAAAAGCTTAAAGAAATTGGAGCTCAAAAAGCAGTTGGTATTGCTTTAAATCCCAAAACTGGAGGAGTTTTGGCTTTAGTTTCTTTACCATCATTTGATAATAATTTGTTTTCCAGTGGAGATGAAAAAGCTTTAGAAGAGATTTTAAGTGATAAGACAAAACCTTTATTTAACCGGGCAATAGCTGGAATTGGCTATCCAACGGGGTCTGTTATTAAACCTTTAATTGCTTCAGCTGCTTTAGAAGAGGAAATAATTAGCCCAGAAAAAAATATTAATTGTCAAGGAGAAATTGTGGTTGAAAATCCTTGGTATAACGCTGAAGATTCAGAATCAGGACAGGAAAAATGGGTTTATCATGATTGGACAACGCATGGTTGGACTAATTTAAGAAAAGCCATTGCTCAATCTTGTAATGTCTATTTTTATACTATTGGAGGAGGTTATAAAGAACAAAAAGGTTTGGGACCAAAAACAATTGAAGATTATCTTGAGCTTTTTGGTTGGGGAGAGAAAACTGGAATTGATTTAATCGGAGAAGGTAAAGGCATATTACCAACAATAGGTAATGAATGGCGTTTAGGAGATACATATCATTTATCTATTGGTCAAGGAGCTTTTACTGTGACACCTATTCAAGTAGCTAATGCTTTTGCAGCCATAGCTAATAATGGTAGACTTTATTCTCCTCAGATTATTCAGAAGATTGTTAATGATTCAGAAGTTGAACCAAAACTTATCCGAGAAAACTTTATTAGTTCTGAAAATCTTGAAATTGTTAGACAAGGAATGCGTCAGGCAGTAACTAATGGTTCAGCAACTGGCTGGCTTGATTTTTTACCAGTTGAAGTAGCTGCTAAAACAGGAACTGCTCAAACTGAAAGAATTAATTATTATCATAACTGGATTGTTTCTTTTGCACCTTATGAAGATCCTGAGATTGTCTTGCTTATTGCGATTCTGGATGTAAAAGAAATACGAGCCGCTGTTTTACCAGTAGCTAGAGATATTTTACAATGGTATTTTGAATAAAAAGATGAAAAAGCATTATTTAACTCCAAAAGGATTGGAGAAATTAAAAAAAGAATTGGTTTATTCCAAGGATATTAAAAGAAAAGAAATTGCTCAAAGATTAAAAAAAGCAATTTCTTTTGGCGACTTATCAGAAAATGCAGCTTATGCTGAAGCAAAAGATGCTCAAGCTTTTTTAGAAGGCAAAATCTTAGAATTAACAAAAATTATTGGTTCAGCTGAGATCATTAAAAAAGAAAAATCAGATAAAGTTAAGATCGGTTCCATTGTTAAGGTTATGTTTGAAAATCAGGAGTTTAGTTTTGAAATAGTTGGTGAACCAGAAACAGACCCATTAAATAATAAAATTTCTTACAAATCTCCTTTAGGTTCTCTTTTATTTGGACAAAAAAAAGGAAAAGAAGTTAATCTTAATATTAATGATAGAAAGATGAAATATAAAATTTTAAATATTGATTAAAGTTGTTTTTAAGTTAAAAAAAATATAAAATAGAAAAATATGGCACAAATAGATAATATACAGAAAATAAGGGAAAAAAAGCTGAGGCAAATCAGAAAAGCAGGTCACAATCCATATCCTGCTAAGTCAAAAAGAACTCATACAATTTCTCAAGCTTTAAAGAGTTTTTTAAAATTTTCTAAAACCAAAAAAAACTTAATATTAGTGGGAAGAATTATGGCTCAAAGAGGACATGGTGGTTCAAGTTTTTTTGATATTCAAGATGGTACAGGTAAGATTCAAGCTTTTCTTAAAAAAGATGTGGTTGGAAAAAAGCAATATAGTTTTTTTGTAGATAATTTTGATATAGGAGATATTATTGAATTAAAGGGAAATTTATTTAAAACAAAACAAGGTGAAAAAACTATTGAAGTTAAAGACTTTAGGATTTTAACTAAAAGTTTATTGCCTTTACCTGAAAAATGGCATGGTTTAAAAGATTTAGAAGAAAGATACAGAAAAAGATACTTAGACTTGTTAATGAATAAAGAACTAAAGGAAATCTTTATTAAAAAAGCCAAGTTTTGGGACGTGACCAGAGATTTTATGAAAAGAAATGGGTTTTTTGAAGTTGAAACTCCCAGTTTGGAAATAACTACTGGTGGGGCTGAGGCAAACCCATTCAAAACTCATCATGATGATTTTGATATAGATGTATATTTAAGAATATCAGTTGGCGAATTGTGGCAGAAAAGATTAATGGCGGCTGGTTTTGAAAAAACTTTTGAGATTGGCAAAACTTACAGGAACGAAGGTTCAAGCCCAGACCATTTACAAGAATTTACTAATATGGAGTTTTATTGGGCTTATGCTGATTATAATGATGGAATGGAGTTAACCAAGAAACTATTTCAAGAAATAGCTAAAAAAGTATTTGGAACAACTAAGTTTGAATCAAGAGGTTATAAATTTGATTTAGCTTCTAAATGGAAAAAGATTGATTATCAAAAAGAAGTTTTAAAGCAAACAGGAATTGATATTTTAAAAGCTTCAGAAAAAAAAATAAAGAGCAAACTTAAAGAGTTAAAAATAAAGTATAAGAAAGATAGCAAAGCAAGATTAATTGATAGTCTTTGGAAATATTGTAGGAAAAATATTGGTGGACCAGCTTTTTTGATAAATCATCCTAAATTCATTTCTCCTTTAGCTAAAGAAAAAGAAAGTGCTCCTGAGTTAACCGAGAGATTCCAAATTATTATTGCTGGTTCTGAAATTGGTAATGGGTATTCAGAGCTTAATGATCCTATTGACCAAAGAAAAAGGTTTGAACAACAGCAAAAATTATTAAAAGCAGGAGAAAAAGAAGCCATGATGCCAGACTGGGAATTTGTAGAGATGTTAGAATATGGTATGCCGCCTACTTGTGGATTTGGTTTTGGAGAAAGATTTTTTGCTTTTTTAGTTGATAAACCAATTAGAGAAACAACATTATTTCCATTAATGAAACCCCGTTAGAAATTTTTAAAGTCTACTCATATTTACAATTTTTAGACAAATATTAATTTTCTAACGGGGTGAAACCCAAAAAATGTACAAAGAACAAGCATTAAAATTAGTTAGAGAAAAGATTAAGAATAATAATCTTGTTAAACATTGTTTAGCTGTAGAAGCTTGTATGAAAGCTTTAGCTCTTCACTTTGAAGAAGATGTAGAAAAATGGGGATTAGCTGGGCTTTTGCATGATATAGATTATGAAGAAACAAAAGACAATCCTCATCAACATTCTATTTTGGGGGCTGAAATGCTTGAGAAATTAGATGTGGATAAAGAAATTGTTGATGCAGTAAAAACGCATAACGAGATGCACGGAATCTTGCCACAAACATTAATGGCTAAAGCTTTATTTTGTTTAGACCCTTTAACTGGTTTGATTGTGGCTACTACTTTAGTTTTACCTGACAAAAAAATACAAAATGTAAATGTTCAAAATGTTTTGAATCGTTTTAAAGAAAAAGCTTTTGCTAAAGGAGCTAATAGAGAGATTATTGAAAAATGTTCTGAGATTAATTTAGGTTTAGAAGAATTTGTTAGGATTTGTTTAAAAGCAATGCAGGAAATAAGCGCAGAATTGGGACTATAATTACTTGACAGGACTTTTAGAGCTTAATATAATGAAAAACAGTTTATTCACAACTTAATAATTCCTAAAGGCAAAGAAGGAGGGCTTTCCCCCTCCTGAGCCGACAGGGAAAACGTGTATCTTTTATAAGACACGACTAACCTGATCCGGGTTCGCCCGTTACAGCGAGAGCAGAGTTTACTGTATCAAAAGCAAAGAACTCTCAGAGGCAATTTTGGTGACATAATTGTGAAACAAGGTGGTATCGCGGGATTGAAAACTCGCCCTTGAAGATTATTAGTAATAGTCGACAAAGGCGAGTTTTTTGATTAAAATTAATCAAAAGAGTAATTATTAAATTAAAAATATGTTAGACATTAAATTTATTCGGGAAAACCCCGAAAAAGTTAAACAGGGAGCAGCTAAAAAGCAAGTCAAAATAGATATTGATCAGCTTTTAGTTCAGGATAAAAAAAAGAGAGAAATTTTAGGAGAATTAGAAGGATTAAGAGCAGAACAAAATAAAATTTCTGACAAAGTAAACAAGGAGAAAAATGAAAGCAATAGAAAGAAATTAATTGATCAGGCTCAAAAAATAAGAGAAAAAACTAAAATTCTTGAGGCAAATCTAAAAAAGGTTTCAGAAAAGCTTAATCAATTAATGCGTAAAATTCCCAACCTTCCTCTTGATGGGGTGCCTGCTGGAAAAGATGATTCTGATAACAAAGTTTTAAAAAAGAATGGAAACCCTACTAAATTTGATTTTGAACCAAAAGATCATTTAGTCTTAGGCGAAGCTTTAGATATTATTGATACTAAAAGGGCGGCTAAAATCTCAGGCAGCAGGTTTGGTATTCTTAAAAACGAAGCAGCTTTGATGGAGTTTGCTTTAGTACAATATGGATTAGAGATATTAAGGAAAGAGGGATTTGCTTTAGTTATTCCTCCTATAATGCTTAAACCTGAAATGATGGATGGTATGGGCTATGTTGAAAGAGGGGTTGATGAAATATATTACATAGAAAAAGATAATTTATTCTTAGCTGGAACTTCAGAACAAATGATTGGGCCAATGCATTCTAACGAGGTTTTTGAAAGAAAAGATTTACCTAAAAGATATGTTGGTTTTTCTTCTTGTTTTAGAAGAGAAGCAGGCTCTTATGGAAAAGATACTAAAGGGATTTTAAGAGTGCATCAGTTTGATAAATTAGAAATGTTTACTTTCTGTCAACCTGAAAATTCTTCCAAAGAACATGAATTAATGCTTTCTATTGAAGAAAAGTTAATGCAAGGATTAAAGCTTCCTTATCAAGTTATTAATATTTGTGCAGGTGATTTGGGTGATCCTGCTGCTAAAAAATATGACATTGAAGTTTGGCTTCCTGGACAGAATAAGTATAGAGAAACCCACTCTACCTCAAATTGTACTGATTTTCAGGCCAGAAGGTTAAATATTAAATTTAAGAATAAGGAAGGCAAGTTAGAATATGTTCATATGTTGAATGGAACTGCCTTAGCTATGGGGAGAATGATTATTGCCATCATAGAGAATTATCAGCAAAAAGATGGTTCTATTCTTATTCCGGATGTTTTGCAAAAATACATGGGAATTAAAAAGATTATTAAGTAATGGAAAAAACTGTTTTTGTTAATAACTTAAAAATTAATGTCAAGATAGTTGGACAAGGAGAGCCGATTTTGATTTTACATGGCTGGGGTGATTCTTTTAATTCTTGGTTTAAAGTCCAGGAAATTTTAGCTGAAAAAGGATTTAAGGTTTTTATTCCTGATCTTCCTGGTTTTGGTAAAAGTGATACTCCAAAATCAGCTTGGTCACTAAGTGATTATAGTAATTTTATATTTAATTTTAGCCAAAAGTTAAATCTTTCTCAGTTTTTTCTTATTGGTCATTCTTTTGGAGGAAGAATCTCTATAAAATTTGTTAATAATTATTCAGAGAAAGTTAATAGTTTAGTTTTAGTTGGTTCAGGTGGAATTAGGCCTAAACTTAATTTTAAAACCAAAATGATTTATAGTGTTGGCCGAATGGGAAAGTTTTTGTTCACAAAAAGAGTATTCAGACCTTTTCAAAAAACAGCTAAAACTTTATTTTACTTTGTTTTGAGAAAAAGAGATTATATTAAAGCCCAGGGTATTATGCGTCAAATTGTTAGAAAAGCCATAACTGAAGATTTATTGCCAGAGCTTTGTCAGATTAAAACAAAGACCCTTATTATTTGGGGAGAAAAAGATAAATCAATACCAATAGAAGCAGCCCATATTTTTAAGAGAGAAATTAGAAATTCTCAATTAAAGACTTTTTCTGGAATAGGACATAGTCCTCATAAACAAATTCCTGAAAAATTAGCTGAAACTATTGTTGATTTTGTTAAAAAAAATCAATTGTAATCAAATGATTTATTCAATTTTTATTTTTTTAATTTTTGTTAAACTTTTATTTTTTTGGCTTTGGCTTTGGCAGTTAAAGGAATACCATACAGGTCGTTTTCTAACTCATTTTAAAGAAGGTCAGGCAATAAAAAAAATCCTTTCCAGTTTTTGGCGGTTTAAATATCCAAAATTTACTAAAAAAATAATAGTTATTTCTTTGGTTAGTATATTTTTAGCGATTTTAATGTTTTCCAAAGGATTCTATTTTTCTGTATTTCTTTTAATTATTTTTGTTCCTTTAATTTTACAAATACCAACCATCATTTGGCGAAATAGATTTTTAGAAAAAGCCAGAAAAAAAAGAGAACAATTTAAAGATTTGATAGTAATTGGAATTACTGGAAGTTATGGTAAAACTTCAACTAAAGAGTTCTTGGCTACAATTTTGTCAGAGAAATTTAATGTTTTAAAAACAAAAGAACATCAGAATTCAGAAGTTGGTATCTCCCAATGCATCTTGGACAGGCTTAGCTTGTCCCATGAGGTTTTTGTGGTGGAAATGGGGGCATATGATAGGGGAGGGATAAAATTGCTTTGCGATATTACCCAGCCCAAGATTGGAGTTTTAACTGGTATTAATGAACAACACTTGGCTCTTTTTGGGTCGCAAGAAAATATTATTAAAACAAAATTTGAGTTGATAGAAAGCTTACCAGAGGATGGAATTGCTTTTTTCAATGGAAAAAATAAATATTGTTTAGATCTTTATCAGCAAACAAAAGTTAAGAAAATTCTCTATGGTAAAGAAGTTGTTTTTCCTGGAGAGGAAAACATTTTGGGAGCTATGGCTATAGCTAAAGAGTTGGGAATGAATGAAAGCGAAATTTCCAAGGCGGTAAAAAAAATAGAGAATAAATTTCCAGGAATAAAGATTAAAAAAGGAATAAATGGATTGAATATAATTGATGCTACTTATTCTGCTAATCCTGATGGCGTAATAGCTCATTTAGATTATTTGAAAACTTGGAAGGGTAAAAAAGTAATTGTTATGTCTTGTTTGATTGAATTGGGCAAAGTTTCAAAAGAAGTTCATCAAAGAATAGGTCAAAAGATTAGTCAGGTCTGTGATTTGGCCATCATTACCACCAAAGAAAGATTTAAAGAAATAAAAGATGGTTCGGTAAGTTCAACACAAGGAGGAGCAGAAGTTTTGCTTATAGAAGATTCTAAAGAAATTTTTGAAAAGATAAAGAAATTTAATGGAAAAGACGATATTATTCTTTTAGAAAGCAGGGTGCCAAAACTGCTTATTCAACAATTAAAATGATTTTTTCAAAACCAATTTTTACATCATTATCACCCAATACTGAAAAAGATGATATTATTTTAGCTTTTAAATTGATTTTTCAACCCTGGAAATGGAAAAAAGGAGATTCAACTCAGAAACTTGAAAAAGAATTTAGAAGTTATTTGGGTGTAAATAATGTTTTTGTTTTTAACAGTGGCCGTTCAGCTCTCTTGGCGATTTTAGATGCTTTAGGAATAGGGAAGGGCCAAGAAGTTTTATTACAGGGATTTACTTGCAACGCAGTCATTAATCCAATTTTAAAATCAGGGGCTAAGCCGGTTTTTGTTGATATTGATCATACTTTAAATCTTGACCCAAATGATTTAAAAAAGAAAATCACATCTAATTCAAAAGCAGTAATAATTCAGCACAGTTTTGGCTGGCCAGCTCAAATTGATGAGATTATGAAAATAGCAGAAGAGAATAATTTATTTCTGATTGAGGATTGTGCTCATGCTTTAGGCGCAAGGTATAAAGAAAAATTATGCGGAACTTTTGGGGATGTTGCTTTTTTCAGTTTTGGCCGGGACAAAATAGTTTCTTCTGTATTTGGCGGATTGGCAGTTACTAATGATAATCAATTGGGCAAGAAGATTGTGGCATTTCAAGAAAGAATAAAATATCCTTCTAATCTCTGGATTTTACAACAACTACTGCATCCTTTACTGACAAATTATGTTGTCATGCCTATTTATGCCCTAAGCGCTGTTTTAGGAAGACTTGTATTGGGTTTCTTACACATACTTTTAATTTTATCCAAAGCAGTTTATAAAAAAGAGAAAAAAGGAGAATTTGTTAAACAATTTCCAAAACGACTTCCCAATGCCTTAGCTATTTTAGCCCTTCATCAGTTCAAAAAGTTAGATAGATTTAATCAACACAGGAAAGAAATAGCTGATTTTTATCAAAGAGAGCTTAAGGGAACTGATTTTATTTTACCTTTTAATAGAATCAGGAATGAGGTTAAGCCAGTATTTATGCGTTACCCAATTTTGACAGATTTGGACACAGATGAAATTGTTAAATCAGGTAGAAAAAAGAAAATCTTTTTAGATGATGGTTGGAGAAAATCACCAATTGTTCCCCTTGACACTGATTTAGGAAAAATGAACTATCAATTAGGTAATTGTCCAAAAGCAGAAAAGGTTAGCCAATCAATTATTAATCTGCCAACCCATATTAATATTTCTCAAAAAGATGCAAAAAAAGTTATTAATTTAGTAAATGAATATACAAGGAATAAAAGATAAAAATGTTTGGAAGGGATTTTTTCAAAGGGCAGGGGAGAAGACATTTCTTCAATCTTGGAATTGGGGAGAATTTCAAAAAGCAATGGGCCATAAAATTTGGCGGCTTGGCATTTTTAGAGAAGCTAAACTTATTTCAGTTGCTTTAGTTATAAAAATTGAAGCGAAAAGAGGTAATTTCTTATTTGTACCGCATGGGCCAAGTATCAAATATCAAGCATCAAGTAGTAAGTATAAAGCATTAGAAACACTACTAAATGAACTGAGGAAAATTGCTAAAGAAGAAAGCGTGGATTTTATCAGATTTAGTCCAATTTGGGAGAGGAATCAGGAAAATATTGAAATTTTTAGAAAATTAGGTTTTAAAAATGCTCCAATTCATATGCATCCTGAATTGAGTTGGGAATTAGATATTAGTTTATCTGAACAAGATCTTTTAATGGGTATGAGGAAAACAACTCGTTATTTGATTAAACAAGGATTGAAAAATAAAGATATTGAAATAATTCAAAGCAAAGAATTAAAAGATATTGAGATTTTTAATCAAATAAACAAACAAACTGTTAAACGCCATCATTTTATTCCTTTTTCATTAGAGTTTTTGAAAAAACAGTTTTCTGCTTTTAATTCAGACAATCAAATTTCTATTTTTTTAGCAAAATATCAAGAAGAAATAATTGCTTCTGGCATTTTTATTTTTTGGCAGAATATAGGGTTTTATCATCATGGAGCTTCTTCTTTAAAATACCCCAAGATTCCGGTTTCTTATCTTTTGCAATGGGAAGCTATTAAAGAAGCGCAAAAAAGGGGTTGTAGAGTTTTTAATTTCTGGGGTATAATTTCTGAAAAAGAAAAATCGCATCCTTGGGCAGGACTTACTTTATTTAAGAAAGGTTTTGGAGGTTATGAAAAAAACTATGTTAAAACTCAAGATTTTCCTATTTCTAAAAAATATTGGTTAATTTTTATTTTTGAGAAATTGAGGAAAATGAAAAGAAGAGTTTAAAAATGCGTAGAAGAAGAATCAGAAAACCATATCGGATTAAAAGAAAAAAATCGATTTTTGAAAATCGCTTTTTGAAACCAAGTATTTTAATTTTGTTCATTTTAACCACTTTATTTTATATAGCTTTATTCTTGAATTTTTTCCAAATTAAACAAATTAAAATTTCTGGAAATGAAAAAGTTGTTAAAGAAAAACTTGAAACAACCATTGAAGGTTTGATTGAAAAAAAGATATTATTTTTTTCTTCTAAAAGTATCTTTTTAGTTAATTTAGATGAAGTAAAAAAACAAATTCTTACAGTTTTTCCTTTGATTTCATCTATTGATTTTAAAAAAGAACTTCCTCATAGTTTAATTTTAGAGATTGAAGAAAGAAAAACAGTAGCTATTTTTATACAAAATGATAAAAGTTTTTTTATTGACAAACAGGGAGTAATTTTTGAAGAAACTTTAGAAACAGAATCTAAAAGATTAAAGCTTAAAAATTTAATTCTGAATAAAAATTCAGGTTTAGGAGATACAGTAATTAACACTACTAAAATGTCTCAGATTTTTGATATAGAATCTAATTTAAGAAATAGTTTGGGTATTAGAATTAATGAGGTTGTAATAGTCTCTGAACAGAGATTTAATTTTACTACTGAAAACAGTTGGGACATATATTTTAATCCGCAAAACAATATTGATTGGCAGATAATAAAATTAAAAGAGGTTTTAGAACAAGAAATCCCCAATGAAAATAGGAGACTTCTGGAATATATTGAGTTAAGATTTGGTAATTTTGCTCCCTACAAATATCGCTAATCGATGTGATAAATAAAAATTGAATAACCAATCTTTTCTACTAACTGATGTTTATCAAGCCAGCTATAGCAAAAAGCAGGATGTTCTAATTCAGGAATAGGTGTTCCTAATCCTGATTGTAAAAATGTGGCTGAAATAGCCAAATAACTATTTTTAGGAAAATCTTGTTCTTGGTTTGTACATTCCCATCGTACATATTTTTCTTTTAGATAATATTCTGGATCACTTCCACCAAAATAATCAACATAGATTTCTTTACCTGCAGGCAGATTTTCTTCTGTCCATTTTTCTAATCTTTTTAAATCTTGACCCCAGTCCAAATTAGAATCAACAGTAAAAATATGTCCATTATCTGGTCCGCCAACAATTTCATTAAAATAAGCTAAGAAATAAGGATAAACAGAAACCACTGAGAATACCTGATAAGCCATTAAAACTCCCAAAATAAATGTTTTTAATTTTAGATTTGGTTGCTTAAGCAATTTGACTATAACTCCTCCTATTAATACAAAAATAAATGGAAGTGTTGGTAGAAGATGGCGTACTCCAATGTTTAAACTTGATATTAAACTGCTAACCCAATAAATAGCAATAAAAGTAAGCATAGCAAACTCATTAAAATGAGTTTTAATCCACTCTTGGATTTTCTGGCTGTACTTTTTCTTAGAATATATTATTGTTTTAGCAATATATATGATAGTAACTAAGCTCAGGATATGGAATGTTAAAGGCGCTTTTATAGAATAGACTATTGGAAAATATTTTTTCCAGCCCAAATTGGATACTTCGCCCATAAAATAAGTTGTATGACCAAAAGCTGCTCTGTGAAATACCATAAATAAACCAGTAAAATATTGAGCATATGGTCTTAGAATTGGCTTGTCTGATGCCCAAATAATCGGGTTTTTAATAAATCCAGGATAATCCTTAAGATATATTTGAGCATCTGTTTGTTGTTTTTGAGCAGGATAATTTAAAACATGATATTGATAAAGAGGCCAAATTACAATAAAACCAATAATCATTATTAAGAAAAATGTTTTAACAATTTGCTTTAAATTACCTAATTTTAAGAACCAATAAACAAAACTTAAGACGACAAAGAAAGGTATTAAAAGAATTACTGAGAACTTGCATAATTGAGCTATTCCAAAAGCAATTCCAGCTAACCATATATTTTTTGAAGTTGACTCTTGTAAAGCTTTTAAAAAATAATAAGTAGCAATAAAGATTCCAGCTGCAGCTCCAACATCTGTAGTGATTAATCTTCCGTGCGCTAAAAAGGTTGGTGAAAAAGAGAATAAGAATAAACTAAGCAGGGCAGCTTTTTTTCCAAACAACTCTTTTGTCCATTTAAAAATATAAAAACCTAATACCATTAAGACAAGAACCATTGGTATTCTTGCCCAAAACATCATTTTATCTGTTGGATTATTGCTTTTAAAAAGAAAATAATCACCAAATTCCCATTGACCATTAACATCTTGCTGCCAAGCCTTAATATTTGAAGGAAAGTTTATATTCTTAATAAAAAGTAATGGAAGAGCTGCTAAATCTTTAATCAATGGAGGATGTTCTGGATTTAAGCGCATATCTTTTTGTGTTAAATATGAGTAGCCAGCCGGCAAATGAGCTTTTTCATCCATAGTAACAGAATCATTAGCCATACTGGTTATGGCTAAAAAGAACATACAACCCAAAAGAGCAGTTGCTATGATATTTGTGGTTAATCTAGTATTTTTCATATAATATATTTTATCATATTTTAAGAAACTAAATAATCAAATCTTGATTTTTATTGTTAATTTATTAGAATAAATTGATAAAGCCTATTCGTTCATCAATAAAATGGAAAAGAATACTAAAGAGAAAAAGAAAAAAAAGATTAGTTTGTTAAAAGAATACGAAAAGTTGAAAGATGAGTATTTAGCTTGTTGGCAAAGAGAAAGAGCTGATTTTATTAATTATAAAAAAAATGAATTAACAAGAATAGGAAAGTTAATGAGTTATTCCAATATAGATTTGATTTTAAAAATTTTGCCAATTTTAGACAATTTTGAAATAGTTGAAAAGAAAATGCCAAAAGAATTAAAAACAGATAAAAACGTTAAAGGATTATTACAAATTAAACTTCAGATTAAAAATTTTCTTAAAAATCAAAAAGTTCAAGAAATAGAATCTATTGGAAAAAAATTTGATCCTAATTTTCATGAAGTCATTGGAGAAGTAGAGTCCAAAAAAGAATCTGGTACAATTATTGAAGAGATTCAGAAAGGATACAAGTTTAATGAAAGAGTTATTCGTGTCGCTAAGGTGAAAATTATAAAATAATTTCAAAAAATAAAAATTTAAAATTATATGTCAAAAATATTAGGTATTGATTTAGGTACATCTATGACTAAAATGGCCACCATTCAAAATGGTGAGCCAAAATGTTTAGAAGCTAGAGAGGGTTCAGTATTAGTTCCCTCATTTGTAGCTTTGTCTAAAAGCGAAGAAAGATTGGTTGGTGTTTTGGCTAAGAGACAAGCAGTGACTAATCCCCAAAATACTGTTTTTGCAGTAAAAAGATTTATTGGAAGACGATATTCAGATTCAGAAGTTCAAAAAGAATTAAAACGTTTGCCTTATACTACAAGAGAAAAATCTAATGGGGGAGTAGAGATTAAAATGGGAGAGAAATGGTATACACCAATTGAAATTTCTTCTATGGTTTTACAAAAGATTAAAGCTGATGCTAAAGAAAAGTTAGGTCAAGACATTACTGATGTAGTCATTACTTGTCCAGCAAATTTTGATGATTCTCAAAGAAAAGCAACTAAAACAGCTGGAGAAATTGCTGGCTTTAAGGTTTTAAGAATAATTAATGAACCAACTGCAGCTGCTTTAAGTTATGGATTTGGGAGAAAAGAACCAGCTAAGATCCTTATTTATGATTTTGGTGGAGGAACGTTTGATGTTACTGTTTTAAACATTTCACCTGACACAGTTGAAGTTCTGGCTACTGGTGGTGAAGCTCATTTAGGAGGAGAAGATTTTGATCAAAAAATAATTGACTGGATGGTTGATAAATTCAAGAAAGATCAAGGTATTGATTTATCAAAAGATGCCTTGGCTCTTCAGAGATTAAGAGAAACAGCTGAAAAGGCAAAAATTGAATTATCAAGCGCTTTAGAGACTGAAATTAATCTTCCTTTTGTTTCTGGAGATAAAGAAGGTCCAAAACACCTTTATTATAAAATAACCAGAAGTGAGCTTGAAAAATTAAGCAGAGATTTAATTGAAAAATCCATAGAAAGAGTCAAAAAAACCTTGAAAGAATCTAAACTTTCTAAGGAACAAATAGATGAGGTTATTTTAGTTGGTGGCACAAGTTTAATCCCAGCGGTTAAAAATGCAGTTAAGAGTTTGTTTGGCAAAGAGCCAAATAAATCAATTAATCCGGAAGAAGTAGTTGCTATGGGGGCTGCGATTCAGGCTGAGATTTTAAAAGCAAAAGAAGAGGGGAGATCTCCAGAAGGAGAAATTAAAAGTGTTTTACTTTTAGATGTTTTACCTCTTTCTTTAGGTATTGAAACATTAGGTGGAGTAAATACAATAATGATTCAAAAAAATACGACTATTCCTACTGATAAGATTCAAATTTTCTCAACCGCAAGCGATAACCAACCTTCGGTTGAAGTTAATGTTCTTCAAGGCGAAAGATCAATGGCCCAGGATAATAGGTCTTTGGACAGGTTTATTTTAGATGGAATTCCTCCTTCGCCAAGAGGGGTTCCTCAAGTTGAAGTTAAGTTTGATGTAAATGCTGATGGTATTTTAACTGCTATTGCTAAAGATAAGGCAAGTGGTAAAACCCAATCTATTAGAATTGAGGGTTCAATAGGCCTGGCAAAGGAAGAAATAGAAAAAATGAAAAAGGAGGCAGAAATGTATGCAGTTCAAGACAAAAAAAAGAGAGAATTAGTTGAAGCCAAAAATATGGCTAATAATCTAATTTATACAACCGAGAAAACATTAAAAGAGCTTGGAGATAAAATTTCGGATGAAGTAAAAAAAGAAGTTAAAGTTAAGATGGAAGCATTGAAAAAAGTTAAAGACAGTGATAGTATGGAAGAGATTCAAAGCAAGATTCAAGAATTATCTCAGATTTTACAAAAGATTGGAGCTGAAATTTATAAAAAACCGCCCCAGACAGAAGAAGGAGATAAAGAAAAATAATTAGGCGATGAAGTTTACCCCTTCGGGTTTGCCCTCATCTTTATCTTCACTTATTAACATTAAATAATGAAAGCTTGATGAAAGATTATTACAAAATTTTAGGTGTTTCTTCTACTTCTTCTCAAACAGAAATCAAAAAGGCATATTATAAATTAGCTCATAAATATCATCCAGATAAAAAGGGGGGTGATGAGAAAAAGTTTAAGGAAATAAATGAGGCCTATCAAATTCTTTCTGATAAAGAGAAGAAATCACAATATGATAGATTTGGTCAGGTTTTTGATATGAGTGGAAGAGGATTTAATCCTCAAGCACAGTTTAATTGGGCTTGGGGAAACCCAGGAATGAATTTTGAGGTTGATTTTGGTGATTTGCAAGAAATGATGGAACAAATGTTTGGTTTTGGAACTTCAAAAATAAGGAAAGATTTTAAAAAAGGAAAAAATATTAGAATAGATATTGAGCTTTCTTTAGAAGATGTTTTAAAGGAACAGAAAAAACAGATTGTTTTACATAAAAATATTGTTTGTTCTCGTTGTTCAGGAACTGGAGCTGAGCCAGGAACTAAAGTAAAAGAATGTTTTTCTTGTGGTGGGACAGGTAAGGTTCAGCAAATTAAAAAAACAATTATAGGTTCTTATACTAAATATATTGTTTGCCCTGAATGTAGAGGTCAAGGACATAAGCCAGAAAAACCTTGTAATGTTTGTAAAGAAGAAGGAAGAATTAAGGGAGAAGAAAAAATTGATATTTTTATTCCGGCTGGAGTAGATTTTAATCAGATTATTAAAATTGAGGGTAAAGGACATACTGGCAGAAAAGGAGGTAAGCCAGGAGATATTTATCTTAGAGTTTTAATTAAACCTCATTCTATTTTTCAGAGAAAAGGTGATGATTTATTTATTCAGGTTCCCATTTCTTTTTCTGAGGCAAGTTTGGGAGATGAAATTGATATTTTAACCTTGGATAAGAAGCGCATTTCTCTGAAAATTCCTGCAGGTATTGAATCAGGCAAGATTTTTAGAATATCCAATCAAGGAATTCCTCATTTTGGAAGCAGAGGTAGAGGTAATTTATATATTGAATTAGTCATTAAAACACCAAAGAAATTAACTAAAAAACAAAAAGAACTCTTGAAAAAATTGAAAGAAGAAGGTATATAATGTATATACTTGCCCTCATAACTCAATTGGTAGAGTAGTTGCCTTTTAAGCAATTAGTTGGAGGTTCGAGTCCTCCTGGGGGCACATATGAAGATTAAAAATTCTTTTATTATTATTTTTTCTGCTTTTACTATTTTAGTTAGTTTTGTTTTTGGTTTTTCTTTTGGCCAAGCAGAGTGCAAAATTTGTGCTCCAGAAGATATTGATTTTTCTTTACTTTGGGAAGCTTGGTATAAACTTGAAAGTAAGTATGTTAATAAAAAAGATTTTGATACTCAGGAAATGATTTATGGCGCTATCTCTGGAATGGTGGACTCTTTGGGAGATCCTTATACAATCTTTTTAGATCCAAATGACACCAAAAGATTTGTTGAAGATGTAAAAGGAACTTTTGAAGGAGTGGGAATGGAAATTGGAATTAGAAAAGAACAGCTTCAAGTAATAGCTCCTTTAGAAGGAACACCTGCTCAAAAGGCTGGTTTAAGGTCTGGAGACAAAATTATAAAGATTAATGATGTTTTAACAGCTGATCTTTCATTAGATGAAGTGGTTGATTTAATCAGAGGACCCAGGGGGACAACAGTAAACTTAACCATTTATGATGATGATATCAGCCAAATAAAAGAAATTCCTATTGTTAGAGAAGTAATTCAGGTTCCTTCCTTGAAGTTAGAAATATTAGATGATAATATAGCCCATTTAAAACTCTACCATTTTTCTGAAAAAGCAAGTTATGATTTTAGAATAGTTGCCATGGAAATTTTAACATCTTCGGCTGAATCAATAATTTTAGATTTAAGAAATAATCCTGGTGGTTATTTAGAGGTAGCTCAAGATATTGCTGGTTATTTTTTAGAAAGAGGTCAAGTTATTACTATTGAAGATTTTGGAAATGGAGAGCAAAAAGAATATTTAGCTCAAGGAACAGCCAATCTTATAAATTATTCATTAGTTGTTTTGATAAATGAGGGATCAGCTTCTGGTTCAGAAATATTAGCTGGTTCTTTAAGAGATAATCGAGGAATTTTATTAATCGGAGAGAAATCTTTTGGTAAGGGTTCTGTTCAGCAGTTAGAAAAATTAAAAGGAGGTTCTTCTTTAAAGATAACTATAGCTAAATGGCTGACTCCTAATGGAGATTCTATTGCTGATCAGGGGTTAAGTCCAGATATTGAAGTAGAAATAACAGAACAAGATTATGATCAAGAAATTGATTCTCAATTAAACAAAGCTATTGAAATAATTAAAGAAATTCGTTAAAATACTTCTATGAAAGTAATTCTTCTACAAGATATTGAAAGGTTAGGCAAGAGATATGAAATTAAAGAAGTAAAAAATGGTTATGCCAGGAATTTTTTAATTCCTCAAGGTTTGGTTAAAATAGCTAATGATGAAGCTTTGAAATGGCTTGAAATTCAGAAAGAGGTAGGAGATAAAAAGGCTGAACAATTACTTAAAACAACCCAAGAAATTGCTTCAACTCTTGATGGTCAAGAAGTTCTTATTTCAGTTAAAGTAGGAGAAGATGGTCAGCTTTTTGAATCAATTAGTGTTCAAAAAATATTCGATGAGCTTAAAAAAATGGGTTTCAATATTAAAAAGAAACAAATTGATTTAGCTCAACCAATTAAAGAATTAGGAGAATTTCCAGTTAAAATTAAATTTGATCACAACTTAGAACCAGAAATAACTATAGTAGTAAGCGAGGAATAGTAAAAAGTTTATTTTATTTTAATTAAAAGCAAAAAATCCCGAGAAGGGATTTTTTAAATATAAATTAAATCTATTTAACGTCAACTATCTTGACTATTCTTTGATAACCGCCAAAACATTTTTTTCTTTTTGTTCTAAAGCTGACTAATCCTTCTTTAATAGCGTAAAGCGTGTCGTCTCTTCCTTTTTTTACATTTTTTCCAGGAAGAAATTTTGTTCCTCTTTGACGAATAATTATGCTTCCTATTTTTGCTTTTTCACCGGCAAAAAGCTTGACGCCTAAATATTGTGGCCCCGAATCTCTTCCTAATCTTGATGTACCTGTAGCTTTAGTCTTTGCCATATAATGATATGATTATCTATAGTTGAAAATACATTAAAATGTTAACAAAAATCAGGTCTTTTGTCAAAAAAAATCAAGATGATATAATATTATTTACAGGTATTATTTTGATTTCTCTTTTGTCTTTTGCTTTTGGTTTTATCATAGCTAAGCAACAAGAGAAAGAACCTATTAAGATAGAATATTTAAATGAAAAATAAAATTCCTAATCATATTGTATTATTTCCTGATGGTAATCGGCGTTGGGCTAAACAAAAAGGATTACCAACCCTAAAAGGTCATTTAAAGGGACATGAAAAATTTAAAGATTTTTTAAGATGGTGTCAGGAAAAAGGAGTCAAAATTGTGACTGTTTTTGGTTTTTCAACTGAAAACTGGAAAAGATCTAAAAAAGAAGTTGATTATCTTATGAATTTGTTTAAAAAAGGATTAAGCAATAAAAAAGAAATAGAAAAGTTTCAAAAAGCAGAAGTCAAAGTAAAAATAATTGGTCAAAGAAAAAGGTTATCAAAATCTTTACAAAAAGTAATTTCAAATATTGAGGAGTTAACTAAAAATAATAAAAAGTTTTATTTAAATTTGGCTGTTAGTTATGGTGGGAAATGGGATATTATTCAGGCAATAAAAAGAATTATCAAAGAAAAAGTTCCAGTTCAAAAAATTAATGAAGATTTAATTGAAAGTTTTCTTTCAACAGCAGGATTATCAGCTCCGGATTTAGTTATTCGCGCTGGAGGAGAAAAAAGACTTTCCAATTTCGTTCTTTGGCAATCAGCTTATTCTGAGTTGTATTTTTGTCCAAAACTGTGGCCAGATTTTACAGAAAAAGATTTAGATAAAGCTTTTGAAGATTATACTCAGCGCCAGAGGAGGTATGGAGGGAATACATCAAAATAGTTCTTTTCAATAAAGTTTTTATTAAACAATCTTGTTTTTTTTTCTAAAATCTATAGTATAAAAATATGTTTGTTTTGTTCTTTGTTAAAAGAATAGGAGTTAAGTTGAAAGAAATGTTCATAATGTTCATAGGGTTCATAGGGTTCAATAAAAAAAGGTTCATAGGATTCGATTGTGAGGGTCCAATCAGATCAGACGATGGAGCTGCACTGGCCTGTTCAAAGTTAGTACCAAAAGGAGATCGGGTATATTCAGTCTTGAGCAGAGGTGTTTGGCTTATACTAGCAAAATACAAAGAATGGTGGAACCATAGATTACAAGCAGGCACTACTTTAGCGTTGCTTACATTCTTATTGGCTGTTTTTGGTGCCAAAGAAGAAGATTTGACAGAGATAGCAAAAAAAGAATCTGAAAAATCCTTTGTTCCTGGCATTAAATATCTGTTTTATGATCTTCAATCACAAAATCATAGACCATTTATATTCACCACTAGCTATGAATGGCAGGCAAAAGTTATTGCAGAAGAACTTAATTTGTTTCCAGAAGAGCTCTTTTGCACTAAAGTTCCACACAAGCTTTCGTATTTGAGAGCCCAACTTACAGATACTGAAGTGAGAATAGCAAAGATGTTTATAGATCGTGCTTCTGAGATATATTGCGACGAACTGAGTTCTGGCATTCATGATGAAAAAATCCTTTCTCTCATGGACTGGTTTTTGAATGAACTTTCAGGGACTCAAATTCAGCAATGGCTTCAGGATATAGAGATTATGGGTAGCCTAGGAAAGCCAGAAGCTTTTAGGGAGGCCGTTATTGCTAGCCAAGGAGAGTTTAATAATGCAATATTCATTGGAGACAGCTCCACTGATATGGGTGTTGCTAAACTAATATCTGAACACAGAGCACAGGGCAAAAATGTTGTCTTTATTGCTTGGAATGGAACCAAAGAACTCATTGCCTCTGGTCATGTGACTTGGGGAGTAGCAGCTGACAATTCTGAGGCGCTCAGATTGCTTATTGACGCTTGGATAAAGGGTGGAATAAAAGGTGGCAATGCTTTTATTAAAGAGCAACAAAACCATCCTTCATTTCATTATTCTATCTTGGAGAGAACAAGTGTTGAAGAGGTCGAAGAAATTCTTACTCATCATCTTGACGCTCGTAATCATCTAAGAGGTCTTTATACGGCCAATCTAATTTAAACTCCAAAACATAAATTCCTCAGCAGCATTTTTTTAAATCATTGCTGCTTTTTTGTTTTTTAAAAGTCATTTTTTAAATTGTTTTAGAAATTTAATTATGCTATTTTAAAAGAATATATTTAACTATTTTTTATGAACTGGTATGTTGTTACAGGAGGTCCTTGCTCTGGTAAAACCGCAACTTTAGATGCTTTGTCTAAAATGGGGTATTATACTGTTCCAGAAGCTGCCAGAGTATATATTGATAAAAAAATGGAAGAAGGCCAAGTTATTGAAGATATTAGAAAAGATGAAGCCGAATTCCAAAGAAAACTTTTTAAATTAAAAATAGAGATAGAAGAAAAAACACCAAAAGACAAAATAGTATTTTTTGATAGAGGGATACCAGACAGCATTTCATATTATTCTGTAGCTGGAGCTGACCCTCAAGAAGTTAAGGATTTTTGCTTAAAGAATAAACCATATAGAAAAGTGTTTTTTTTAGAACAACTTCCCTTTAAAGAAGACTATGCTAGAACCGAAGATCAGGAAACTATAGAAAAACTAATAAAGGCTTTAAAAAAAGATTATGCGGAGTTGGGATATGAAGTTATAAAGATTCCAGCTCTACCTTTAGAACAAAGAGTAAAAATAATATTAAAAGAAATTCAACCATCTATGGTAAAAACATATGCTGAAGCTGGAGTTGATAGAGAATCTAGGAAAGAGGCTAAAAAATCTCTTAAAGATTTTGAATCAACTTACAGATTAAGCAAATATGGTGAAATAATTAAAACTCCTTTTAATGTTCTCTACCCAATACATAATGACATGTATCAGGTTAAAACTTGTGATGGTGTGGGTACTAAGGTTTTGTTAGCTGAATTAGCCAATAAACATGACACCATAGGACAGGATGGTATTGCCATGGTAGTGAATGATTGTATTAGATGTGGGGCAACACCAATTGCTATTACTGATGTTATTGATATTAAAAAATCAGAGCCAGAATTATTATCGGAATTGCAAAAAGGATTGATTTTAGGAGCCGAGCAATCAGACTGTCCATTAATAGGTGGAGAAACAGCTGATGTTCCTGAATTAATGAAATCTACCTATCATATTAATTGTGATTGTGTCGGTATGGTAGATAAAGATAAGATTATTACTGGTGAAAATATACAACCAGGCAATGTCATAATTGGTTTCGCAAGCTCTGGCTTACATTCAAATGGTTTAACTTTAGCCAGAAAGGTATTATTTAAAAAATGGGGAGGCAAGTATGATGCGATGGAAATGATTGAAGGTTTTGAAAGAGAGCTAATTTATGAAGCTTTAGAACCAACTAGAATATATGTAAAGCCATTTTTAAAACTTTTAGAAAGTGTGAGTGTTTTGGGAGCTATTAATATTACTGGCGATGCATATCTTAAATTTCAAAAACTTAAAAAAGGTATTGGATATGAATTTGATAATTTTAATGTTCCAAAAATATTTGAATTAATTAAAAGTACAGCCAATATAGAGTATGAAGAGATGTTTAAGACATTTAATATGGGATGGGGATTTGCAATTATCGTGCAAAATGAAGATGTTGATAGAGCTTTAGAATCATTAAGAAACGAAGTTAATGCTGAGGTTATTGGTAAAGTTATTTCAGAAGAAAAAATTATTGTGCATTATCAAAAAGAAACTTTTACATTGTAAAGGTTTCTTTATTATTAATTAATTTTAAAAATATGAGTTTAATAACCATAATTTTAGGTTCAGGATCAGATAAACCTATTTATGAAAAATGTAAAAAGGTTTTAGATGAGTTTGGGGTATCTTATGAAGGAAGAGTTGCCTCAGCTCACAGAACGCCAGATAAATTAGATGAGATTATTAAAAATTCTGAAAGTGATGTTTTTATCGCTATAGCTGGTTTATCAGCTGCATTACCTGGTGTTATAGCATCTAAAACCACAAAGCCTGTTATTGGTGTTCCAGTTGAGTCAAAACTTGATGGAATGGATGCTTTATTATCTATTGTGCAAATGCCTCCTGGTATTCCAGTTGGTTGTGTTGGTATTGGAAGAGGGGATAATGCTGCGCTCTTAGCTTTACATATTTTATCTATTAAAGATGAATCTTTAAAAACTAAGCTTTTAGAATATAGGGCTAAAAAAAGAGAAAAGGTTGATCATGATGATGAAGAAATCAAAAACTTATGAGCATACATCCAATTGATTTTAGATATGGTTCCAAAGAGATAAAAGATGTTTTTGAGGAAACTAAAAAATTAGATTATTTATTAAAAGTAGAGGTTGCCTTAGTGGAGGCTCTGGCTGATTTTGGAAAGATACCAAGAGATGCTGCAAATCAAATTAAAAGTAAAGCTACTTCAGAATTCGTGAAATTAGAAAGAATAAAAGAAATAGAGAAGGAAACCAAGCATGACATTATGGCTTTAGTAAAAGCTATTACCGAAGTCACTGGAGAAGCTGGTAAATATGTTCATCTGACAGCTACTAGTTATGATATTGTTGATACAGCTTTGGCTTTACAATTAAGAGATGGTTTAGACATTTTGATTAAGAAAGGGGAAGAATTGTTAAATCATCTTTTGGATTTTTCTGAAAAGCATAAAGGGCTAGTTATGATAGGAAGGACTCATGGACAACACGCAATACCAATTACATTAGGATTTAAATTTGCTAATTATAGTCATAATATAGCTCAATCTTTAGAGAGATTAGAAGAAGATAAGAAATATCTTGTAGGCAGATTTGCTGGAGCAGTGGGAAATTATTCTGCTCAGCAATTGTATGATTTGGGGGAAGATTTGGAAGAAAAAATTATGGAAAAGTTAGGGATAGTACCTGCTAAGATAAGCACTCAAGTGGTTGGGAGAGAGAATCTAGCTAGAATTATTTCTGATATTGCTATTTTTGCAGGTAGTATTGAACAAATAGCTAAAGAAATAAGAAATTTACAAAGAACAGAGATTGGTGAGTTATCTGAGCCTTTTGGCAAAAAACAAGTTGGTTCTTCTACTATGGCTCAGAAGAAAAATCCAGTTAATACAGAGAATATTTGTAGCAATGTTAGGATTATTAGATCCTGTGTCTATCCTGCTTTAGAAAATATTGCTTTGGAACATGAAAGGGATATTACCAATTCTGCTGCAGAAAGAGCAATCATACCAACTGCTTTTATCTTAATGGACGAAGTTTTAAAAAGAATGATTAAAGTTATGAAAGGGTTGGTAGTTTTTCCTGAAAATATGAAAAGGAACTTAGAGCTAACCAAAGGCACTATAATGTCAGAGTCTGTTATTACAGAATTAGTTAAAAAGGGTATGGGTCGGCAAGAAGCCCATGAAATTTTAAGAATATGTTCTCATAAAGCTTTGGCTGAAAACATTCATTTAAAACAAGTTCTTTTGCAAAACGAAACGGTGTCCAAATATTTTAATAGCCAAGAGCTAGACAAAATAATGGACTATCAAAATTATATTGGTTTATCAGTTGAAAAAACTGAGAAAATTATTAAAGAATATAAAAATTAATAATACAAAAACTATGAACTCAATAAGAGAAACCAAACTTCCTTTGGCTCTAAAGTCTAGAGGTAAGGTTAGAGACATTTATGAGTTTGAAGATAAATTATTAATGGTTACAACAGATAGAATTTCTGCTTTTGATTCTGTTTTGGATAGTACTATTCCTTACAAAGGTATTGTTTTAAATAGTTTATCTGTTTATTGGTTTGGTCAAACTCAAGATATTATTGGTAATCATTTAATTAGTGCTGATTTTGAAAGTTTTCCTGAAAGTTTAAAAAGTCATCCAGAAATCAAACACAGAACTATGTTGGTTAAAAAAGCTAAGCCAGTTTTAGTAGAATGTATTGTGAGGGGGTATTTAGCAGGTTCTCTTTGGAGAGCATACAAAAGAGGAGAGTCTCCTTACGGAATTACTTTACCTGAGGGTTTACAAGAATCTGAGAAATTAGCAGAACCTATTTTTACTCCAACCACTAAAGCAACATCAGGTCATGATGAACCTGTTACTTTTGAAGAAATGGCTAATTTGGTTGGTCAAGAAAGAGCTGAGCAGCTTCGTGATGTTTCTTTAAGAATTTACAAGAAGGCTGCTCAACAAGCTGAAGAAAAGGGGATTATTATTGCTGATACTAAGTTTGAGTTTGGTGAAATAGATGGTCAATTGATTTTGATTGATGAATTATTAACTCCTGATTCTTCCAGATTTTGGCCAATGAGTGATTATGAGATAGGTCGTTCTCAAAAAAGTTTTGATAAAGAATTTGTTCGTGAACATTTGGTAACCAGTGGCTGGGATAAAGAACCTCCAGCACCTAGTTTACCCGAAGATATTATTACTAAAACTACCCAAAAATATATTGAAGCATACGAGAGAATTACAGGAAAAAAATTAGAGACTAATTAAACATATGTTGCATAGAATAGAAACTCGGTTTAAAAAAGGATTTAGAGATGCATCAGCAGAAGGAGTAAAAAAAACTGTTCAAGCTAATTTATCTCTTCAATTGACTGAAGTTAAAATGGTATACATTTATACCATTGACGCCGATATATCAGAAAAAGAGGCTAAAATACTTGGTAAAAATTTATTTGTAGACACCATTAGCCAAGATTACGGTATTAATACATCTCTAGCTCAAAATTTTGATTGGTCTATTGAGGTTGGTTTTAAGCCAGGCTTAACAGATAATGTTGGTAGAACTGCCAAGCAAGCTGTTGAAGAAACTTTAAAAATAAAGCTAAAACCAGAAGATGCTGTTTATACCTCAAAACAATATTTGTTTTCAGGTTCTTTGAGTAGAGAAAACATGGAAAGCATAGCTCGGAATATTTTAGCTAATAATTTAATTGAACAATGGCTTATTCAAGATAAAGAAACTTTTGATAGAGATAAAAAATATTTAGATATCCCTAAGGTTATCAGTTCTCGCGCTCCAAATGTTTCTAATATAAATTTAAATGTTTCAGATGAAGAATTAATCAAGATAAGTAAAGAAAGGAAATTAGCTTTGAATTTAATTGAGATGAAAAAGATTAAAAACTATTTTTCTAGAAGTGAAGTTATAGAAGATAGAAAGAAAGTTGGTTTGGGTGCAGATCCCACAGATGCTGAATTAGAAGTTTTAGCTCAGACCTGGTCTGAACATTGTAAGCATAAGATTTTTAACGCTAAGATTACCTATAAAGATGAAAAAGGAGAAATTCATGTTATAGATAGCATTTTTGACACTTATATCAAAAAATCTACTAAGAAATTACAAGAAGAACTAAGTTGGATTGTTTCAACGCTTTGGGATAATTCTGGAGTAATGAAATTCAATGATGATTGGCTATTAGCTATAAAATGCGAAACTCATAATAGTCCTTCTAATGAAGAACCTTATGGTGGAGCTATTACAGGCATTGTAGGGGTTTATAGGGATCCAATGGGAACAGGTAAAGCTTGTAAATTAGTTTATGGAAGTTATGGTTTCTGCACTGGTGACCCATTCTATAGTGGTAGTTTAAAGCCCAAAATACATCCAAAAAGATTATTAGCTGGAGTAAGAAGAGGAGTAGAACATGGAGGTAATAAATCAGGCATTCCTACTCCTTATGGTATTACTTTTTTTGATAAAGGATATATGGGTAAGCCCGTTATATATGTCTCGGCAGGCGGTTTAATTCCAGCTAAAGTTGGAGGAGAAGAGGGATTTAAGAAACACATTGATTCAGGTGACTTGATTGTAATGTGTGGTGGCAGAGTTGGTATTGATGGTATTCATGGTGCTACAGAGTCGTCTATGGAGGCAGGAGATTGGATTAGTCCTTCTCATGTTCAGATAGGAGATCCATTTACTCAAAAGAAGATGCATGATTTTTTGAATGAGGCTAGAGATAAGATGTTATTTAAAGGTATTACTGATAATGGAGCAGGAGGATTATCTTCGTCAATTGGTGAGATGGCTAGGGATAGCAATGGTTTTGAGCTTTATTTAGATAAAGTTCCTTTGAAATATGCTGGTCTTGATCCTTGGCAAATATTTGTTTCAGAATCTCAAGAAAGAATGTCTTTATCTATTTCTTCTGATAAAATTGATGAATTTAAAAAATTAGCCAAAAAACATGATACAGAAGTTAGTGTTTTGGGTAAATTTATTGATTCAGGTAAGTTTTATGCTACTTATGATGAGCAAACTGTTACTTATATGGATATGGATTTTGTTCATGAAGGGGTTCCTCAGATGGAATTAGAGGCTGAATGGCAGACACCTGAAATTAGGGGATTAAAAGAACCTGTTCTAGATGATATTGAAAATCATGGTTTATTTTTGGAGCAAATGTTAAGTAGAATTAATATTTGTAGCAAAGAATATATTATTAGACAGTTTGATCATGAGGTTCAAGGAACGAGTGTTATTAAACACCTAGTTGGTAAAAAGAGTGATGTTCATAGCGATGCTGTAGTTTTGAGACCCGTTTTACAATCTGAAAACGGTATTGCTATCTCAGCAGGTATTAATCCTAAGTATAGCCAGATAGACACCTATCATATGTCTTCATATTGCTTAGACGAAGCTATAAGAAGAATTATTGCTGTTGGTGGGTCTTTAAAACAAATTGGTTTGAATGATAATTTTTGTTGGCCTAGTCCTTTAGTATCTGATGTTAACCTTGATGCAAAGTATAAGTTAGCTCAATTAGTTAGAGCCAACCAAGCTTTGTATGATTATACTTTAGCTTTTAAAACACCTTGTATTTCAGGCAAAGATTCAATGTCTATAGATGGTACTTTAAGAGATGACGATGGTAATGCGCAGAGAATATCAGGTCTACCAACATTACAATTTTCTGCAGTAGGTAAAATAGAGGACGTTAAAAAATGTGTTACCATGGATGTTAAAAAACCAGATGATTTAGTATATGTTTTGGGTAAAACGAAAAATGAATTAGGAGCTTCAGAGTATTATGAGATGAGAGGCGAATTAGGAGTTAATATCCCCAAAGTAGAAGCAGAATCTGCTGTTAAATTATATAATGCCCTATCTTCTGCGGTCGAAAAAGGGTTGGTCGCCTCCATACATGGTTGTTATAAAGGAGGTATGGCTATAACTTTAGCTCAGACATCTTTTGCTGGAGATTATGGCCTCAGATTGGATTTAAGAAAAATACCAGTAGACAATTTAAAGAATGAGGTTTTACTTTATTCAGAATCAGCCAGCAGATTTGTGGTTACAATTTCTCCTGAAAATAAAGGTCGTTTTGAAGAGATTATGAACGGCAATGTTTATGGAGAGATTGGTAAAGTAACAGAAGATAAAAATCTTTGTATTATTGGAATTAATGGGGAAGAAATTATGAAAGCTGATATATCTCAATTGAAACAAGCTTATAAAAAAACTTTTAAAGAATTTTGATAAAATTTTTAAAAATTAAAAAAATATGGTTAAAGTTTTAATTTTGTCAGGATACGGCATTAATTGTGAAAATGAAACTGGATACGGTTTTGAATTAGCTGGAGCTAAAATAGATAGGATACATATTAATGAATTGATTTCTGGCGAGAAGAACTTAAAAGATTATCAGATTATGGCTTTACCAGGAGGATTTGCTTTTGGAGATGATTTGGGGGCAGGCAAGGTTTTAGCTAATAAGTTTAGGCATAATTTAGGAGAGCAATTGCAAAAATTTATTAGAGATGGCAAGTTAATTATTGGAATCTGTAATGGTTTTCAAGCTATGGTTAGATTGGGAGTTTTGCCTGGCTTTGATAATAATTATGATAAAGAAGATGTTACCTTAACCTTTAATGCTTCGGGTAGATTTGAGAATAGATGGGTTTATTTGAAAATGAATCCTAATTCTAATTGTATCTGGACTAAAGGAATAGACATGATTTATCTACCTGTTAGACATGGTGAAGGTAAATTCCTTTCTAAGAATGAAGAAGTTAGAGAGAGATTAAAGAAACAAAATCAAGTAGTAGCTCAATATGTGGATGAGGCAGGGAATATAGCTGATTATCCATATTGTCCAAATGGTGCGCAAGATAATATCGCTGCTTTATGTGACCCCACTGGTAGAATTTTTGGTATCATGCCACATCCTGAAGCTTTCTTGTTTCCTCAAAACCATCCAAGATGGACAAGAGAGAAAATAGAAAGGGGAGAGGGTTTGAAAATTTTAAAGAATGCAGTTGAGTTTGCTGAAAAGGAATTAGTTTAAAATAAACAAAAAATCGTTGGTTGTGCTTTTCAACGATTTTTTTTGTTATTTTTACTTATTAATAATTTGATCTCTTTGTGGACCTATGCCAATCGATTCTACGGGTAGGCCAGTAAATTGTTCAATTTTTCTAATATAGTTTTGAGCTTGTTCTGGCAAATCTTCAAAATTTCTTACTTCTGTAATATCTTCTTGCCACCCAGGCATTTCTTCATAAATTGGTTTTGCTCTAGATAGTTTTTTTTCGTTCACAATAAACAAATCTGTTTTTTGTCCGTCAACTTCGTAGGATACAGCTATCTTTAGTGGATTAACACCAGTTAAAACATCTAGTTTTGGTATAACCAAGGAGTCTAATCCATTAATCATTTTTGAGTATTTAATAATTGTTAAGTCTAACCAGCCACATCTTCTAGGTCTTCCTGTGGTTGTTCCAAATTCCTTACCAACCTCGCGTAGTTTTTCTCCTGTATTATCAAGTAATTCTGTTGGGAATGGTCCAGATCCCACTCTAGTTGTATAGGCCTTGGCTATACCAATTATTTTTAAATCTTTAGCTCTCATTCCAGTACCCGTATAAAGTCCTCCTATGGTTGGATTAGAAGAAGTAACAAAAGGATAGGTTCCATGAGCAATGTCTAATAAAGTTGCTTGGGCTCCCTCAAAGATAATGCCCTTTCCTTGATTTTGGAGATTATTTAAATAGACTGAAGTATCTGTTACTTCTATTAAGGGATTCTTTTTAATTTTTTCTAGGGTGTGCCAGTATTTTTCTATAATTTTATCTGAGTCTAGTGTTTCTTCTAAATTTATTTTTTCTTTTTCTTCTAAAGTCGCATCAAAATGATCTAGCATGGCAATAATTAATTTTTTATTCCAAGCCACTTCTTCTTTGACCCTTTTTGAAAATCTTTTTTTAGTTTCTGTATCCATCATTCTAATGCCGTTTCTTCCAATATAATCCATATATGTTGGGCCAATACCTCTTTTAGTTGTTCCTATTTTTCCTCCCGCAATTCCATCTCTAATCATGTGGTATGGCATAATGATATGAGCTTTTCCACTAATTAAAAGTTTTGCGTGATTATTACCAACCTTTGATTCTAATGTTTTTATTTCTTTTAAAAGAACTTCTGGATTTATTATTACTCCATTACCAATAACACATGTTTTGTTTGGATAAAGTATTCCTGAAGGGATAATATGGAAAGCATGTCTTTGTCCGTCAACAATAACTGTGTGGCCAGCATTATTGCCTCCTTGATATCTTACTACAGCTTCATATTTAGGATTTTGAGCTAAGACATCTACTGTTTTGCCCTTACCTTCATCACCCCATTGAGTGCCTATAACAGCTACATTTTTCATCAAATTTGTTTTTTCTAATAATATTTACACAATGTTATTCTAACATGATTATATTTCTTAAATAAAGGTATTTTTATTGATAAGGTCTTAATAATAAATAAATTTTTGTTGACATCATTATAATAAATGGTATAATGATTATAGGTTAGAAGCATGTCTTGATGTCGGTGACGTCTGAATTCTTTACAGTTTGCTCGCGAGAACGACACCTGATGAAGCCTGTAAGTCTTACTAGCCACTTATGATTCTTTTTGTAGCTCTTTGTATTTGATTCGCATAAACTCAAGGCATACAATATTTTACGTATGCTCGGGGCATATATATTTTTTTGTATGCCCTTTAATTTTTTATCAAAGAACTAAAGTTCTTTTCCACAAAGCTTTTTTAAATAAAATTTATTTTGTAGTTTTGTCATTGACAAAATTACAATATGAGATAAAATAATTATGAGGAAAAACTAGTTCCTTATCAACAAGGTAGCCCACAAAATGATAGAAACAAAAAACCCAGGAAAAACGGGAAAGAGAAATTCTAACCCACCCCCAGGATTGTATACATACCTTTTTAATGGCACAACAGTAACAGCCAATTCCAAGGAGGAGTTAGCTCAAAAACTTAGAGATATGAGAACAAGTTGCAAATAATTGCCTTCTCTTTCTCTTTTTTTATTTGGAAGAGCTAAGCTTATTTTGGGATAGGCCAGGCCTATCCCACAACTTTTAAAAGAAAATCGCTTAATAAGCGGTTTTTTGATAGAATGAAAACATGACAAAAGACATTATTATACCAAATCTAAAACAATTAGAGAGATTAAAAAGAGTAATTTCTGAGGATGGAGTTGATAAACTTCACATTATAGCTGATTTTGATAAAACCCTTACAACCGCTTTTGTTAATGGCGAAAAAATGCCTTCTATCATTTCAATTTTGCGTGATAGAAATTATTTGACATCTGATTATGCTTCAAAAGCCCATGAACTTTATAATAAATACCATCCAATCGAGATTGACCCAAAAGTTCCTTTAGAAGAAAAGAAAAAAGCAATGCATCAGTGGTGGGCGACTCATTTTGATTTATTGATTAAATCAGGATTAAACAAAAATGACTTAAAAAAGGTTGTTCAATCTAGAAAAGTTAAGCTTAGATCAGGATTTACGGAATTTATTGGTTTTCTACGAACATATAATATTCCTTTGGTTATTATGTCTTCAGGAGGATTGGGTGGCGATGCTATTTCAATGTATTTTAAAAAAGAAGGGAAATTATACGATAATATCTATATTATTTCTAATTCGTATGAATGGGATAAAAATAATAATGCAATCGCTGTTAAACAACCAATTATTCATGTAATGAATAAAGATGAAACCATAATCCAAGATTTTCCAGTTTTTAATAAAATCAAAAATAGAAAAAATGTTTTGTTATTAGGAGATAGTTTGGGTGACATTGGAATGGTTGGGGGTTTTGATTATGAAAATCTGATTAAAATAGGATTTTTAAATGAGAATATAGAAGAAAATTTAGAATATTATAAACAAAACTATAATGTTGTTATTTTAAATGATTCTTCTATGGATTATATTAATGATTTATTAAAAGAAATAATAAAATAAAAAATTCATTATTAGTATGAGAAAAGCAACTTTATGTTTATTGGTTAAAGAAAATCAGGGTGATAGGGAAGTGCTTTTAGCTATGAAAAAGAGGGGATTTGGAGTTGGGAAATGGAATGGTGTTGGAGGAAAATTAGATCCAGAAAAAGGAGACAAAAATGTTGTTGATGCTATTATTCGAGAAACTAAAGAGGAAATTGGAGTTCAAATAAAAAACTTAGAAAAAGTAGCTATTTTAAATTTTTATTTCCCCCATGCTTCGAAAAAACAAGGTTGGAATCAAGAAGTTCATGTATTTTTAGTGAAAGATTGGGAAGGAGAACCAATTGAAACTGAAGAAATGGCTCCAAAATGGTTTAAAGAATCAGAAATTCCATTTAAAGAAATGTGGGCAGACGATGAATTATGGTTTTCTCATGTTTTGAATGGTAAAAAATTAAAAGCAAGTTTTGTTTTTAATAAAGAAGAAACCATAGACAGGCATAATATTAAATTTGTACAAGAGATTTAAGAATAAAAAATGAGTTCAAAAATTATAGTTAGTAAAATTACTCATCAGGAAAATCTTGATGATTCAATAGAAAAAGCAGTTACATTGCTTGGTGGCTGGAAAAACTTTATTAGAGAAGGGGATACGGTTTTAATAAAACCTAATTTTAATACAGCTGATCCTTTTCCTGCCTCAACTTCTATTGATTTTTTAGAATCTGTTATCAATCTTATTTATAAAGCCGGAGCAAAGGCAATTCTTGTGGGAGAATCTTCTACCTTTTCTCTAAATACCAGAAAGGTTTTAGAAGAAACCGGCGCCCTTGAACTTTGTAACAAATTAGGAGCTAAGGTTTATGTTTTTGATGAAAGAAATTGGATTAAAAAAGAGATTCTTAATGGAAAGTATTTAAAATCAGTTAGTGTTCCTGAAATTTTAGATAGAGTAGATAAAATAGTTTTACTACCTTGTTTGAAAACTCATCGTTATGCTCGTTTTACTGCTGCTATTAAATTAGCTGTAGGTTTAATGCGTCCTAGAGAAAGAGCTATGTTACATATGTCTCATTTAGAAGAAAAAATTGCTGAAATAAATACTGTTTTCAAACCAGATTTAATTATTATGGATGCTAGAAAATGTTTTGTTACTCGTGGTCCAGAAGCAGGAGAAGTTAGAGAGCCCAATTTAATTTTGGCTTCTGTTGATAGAATAGCTATTGATATAGAAGGTCTTAAGATTTTAAAGAGTTATCCTGCTGAAAATAAGTTAGATTTACCTCTTTGGGAATTTCCTCAAATAAAAAGATCTGTTGAACTCGGATTTGGTGTTAAAACAGAAAACGATTATAAGGTAATAGAAAAATAGGACTTGAGTTTTTTTATATTTCTGTTAGTTTGGATATAGGTGAACAGCACGTTGTCAGCCTATAATATAGTAAAAAATATACTCATCTCAATCTTAGCTGGCATCATTATAAGTATGAGAATGAAAATAGCATATGGCCATTCTTGGTCAGTGTATATTTGCTTGGTTTTTCTTGCGATTGAAATACTTATTTTATTCAAAGAAGAACTTTCTCATGAAGCAATTATGTGGCTGGGTCACATTTTTATTGCCAGTTTTACAGGATTTATTGCATTGCTGATTGTCAATAAACTAGGTCCTTGGTCTATGTTTGACAATATTTTACTCAATATTACTTTGTATGAAATAGCAATTTTGTTGCCAATAACCATAGGGTGTTTTTTAAAAGAACTCTATTTAAGAAGATAATGAGATACTCAAATCACGTAGACAGGATATTATCAATCCATGATAATATCTTTTTTTATTGACAAGGGTTTTTAAAATGTGTAATATACCTATACCATAGGTATTGGTATAATAAAATTAAATTATTAAAAAACAAACATGTCTACACAAAAGAAAAAAATTGTTATTAATTTCAAAAAATCTCACAGCTCAATCGCTAAGATTATTGAAATGGTAGAGAAAGACGAGTATTGCATTGATGTAATGCAGCAAAACCTAGCCGTAATAGGGCTTTTAAAGTCTGCTCATCAAATGCTAATGGAAGGACATCTTAATAGTTGTTTTAAGGGAGCAATGAAAACTAATAATGAGAAGAAAAAACAAGAGATGACCAATGAAATTCTAAAGGTTACGAAACTATTTAATAAATAGATTTAATATGGAAAACAAATATTTAATAGGATTTGTCTTGTTAATTATGATCTGTTTTGTCATTTTGACCGGTGGATCCAATGATGAAAATAAAATTACCACTAAAGAAGGTAATACTACTATTACCACTAAAGAAGATAATCCTTATGTTCAAAGCTCTCAATTTTTTGGCGAGAATGGAGAAGAAGCAAATCTTGTCAATGGAGTTCTTGCCATAGAAGCTAGTATTTTTGATGACAATTTGGTTCATTATTATCACACTAAATTGTCTAATGGAAAAACAGTTTATTTTTTTGTGGTAAAAGATAGTAATGGAGTTTATAGAGCTGCTGCTAATGCTTGTCAGGTTTGTTTTGGAGATAGAATGGGTTTTTCTCAACAAGGAAGCTTTATGGTTTGTAATGCTTGTAAAAATAAATATCCTTTAGAAAAAATTGCTACTGAAAAAGGAGGATGTAATCCGGGTCCTATTAATCCCAACTTAGTGGTTGAGGGGGGTAGAATTACTATCAAAGAATCAGAACTAGAAGAAGTAGCTGATCTCTTTTAATTAAATAATTTTTAAAAAATATGAATATACAAAACAATAATAGTTCTTTATTAAACATGGTATTAGTTTTTATGGCCCTATCGGTAATTGGCTTTACATTCCTTGTTAGAATGAATTTAGATCAGAAAAAAGAAATCGATTCTTTACAAGCCTCTGTTTTGGAGAAAAAAATAGACGAAGATAATGATATAGTAGATAATAATGTTGTACTTCCGGAAATTAATGAAGAGATTCTTGTTAGAAATGGCCATGTAAAAGGAAACGAGAATGCTCCAATAACCATTGTGGAATATTCTGATTTTCAATGTCCATATTGTGCTAGATTTCACTCTACTATGAATCAAATTATATCTGAGTATCCAAATGACGTTAAATGGGTTTACAAGCATTTTCCATTAGATTCTATTCATCCTTTAGCCAAAAAAGCAGCAGAAGCTTCTGAATCTGCGGCTGAACAAGGATTTTTTTGGGAATATGCTGATGAACTATATGCCAGACAATCTTCTTTAACAGAAAGCGAATTAATTACTATTGCCGAAGATATAAAATTAGATATGGAAAAATTTAATGAATCTTTGTCTTCTGGTAAGTATCGTTCTAAAGTATCCTTAGACCAACAAGATGGCTCTCAAAACGGAGTAACCGGTACTCCTGGTAGCTTCCTTAATGGACGCTCATTGGGTGGAGCTATGTCATATGAAAAATTGAAAAATATTATTGATGATTTGCTAGAGTAAAAATATATGATTAAAAAAGAGTTAGCATTACTCCTCATTATTTTTAGCTTTTTTTTGGGATCTTATTTTTATCAAAAACAACATCCTGCCTTTGCAACTTTAAGTAGTTCAGAAATGCAAGAGAGAATAGTTGCAGAAAGAAATTTTGCTATTCTTAAGGTAACTGAGGAAGGAGATTACAGGTGTTGTATTAAGCCTGCCTGTACAATGTGTTATATGGAAGCTAATAAATGGAATAATTTTACTGCAGGAACTTGCGCTTGTGATGATTTGATTGCAGCAGGAGAAGATCCTTGTCCACAATGTATAAATGGTCTTTGTGAGGGAGAAGAAAAAGCTTGTGATATTAATAAAGGTATTATGAAAGAAATAAACTAATTTAACATGGATAGAAAAAAACCAGTTCTTAAGGGAATTACCTATTTCGTAAAAGGTATGCATTGCCCGTCTTGCGAAATTTTGATTGAAAGAAAGCTTTTAGAAAAAGATGGGGTTGAGGCCGTTGAAGCTTCTGCCAATATAGGAGAGGTTAGAGTTGAATATGAAGGTTCTAAACCTAGCACAGAAATTTTAAATAAACTTTTTAAGAAAGACAATTATGTTTTTTTTAATAAAGATAATAAAGAATTGAATAAGGTGTTGATGAAAAAAAAGAATATTATTCCAATTCTTTTAGTTTCTCTATCTTTAATTTTATTGTTTATTACTGTAAGTGGATCGGGTTTATCCGCTATAGTTGTGGTAAACTCACAATCTGCTATTACAGCATTTTTTCTTTTCGGTCTTTTAGCCGGAGTTTCAAGTTGTGCAGCATTGGTTGGTGGTATAATTTTATCAATGAGTAAACAATGGTCTGATCTTTATTCAGATAAAGTATCATTTTTTGAAAGATTCAAACCACATTTTCTTTTTAATCTAGGAAGAGTTATTTCTTATACTGTATTGGGAGGGTTACTGGGAGCTCTTGGTGGCATATTTCAATTTTCTATTGTTTCTTTATCAATTTTGGTTTTCATTGTTTCTATTATTATGATTATTCTGGCTCTTCAAATGCTGGGTGTTCAACAATTTCGTAGATTTCAATTTACAGTTCCAAAAGTTGTGACTAGATATGTAGCAGATGAGTCAAATTTTAAAGCTCGTTATATGCCTTTTTTAATGGGGGCTGCTACGCTTTTATTACCATGTGGTTTTACTTTAAGTGTTCAAGCTTTAGCGATTACTTCGGGTAGTTTTATTCGAGGAGCAATAGTTATGTTTTCTTTTGTTTTAGGAACTGTTCCTGGCTTGGCTCTAATCGGAATTTCTAGTACTCAATTTTTGAAAAAACCACATCTAACTGATACGTTTCTAAAAATTGCTGGAATATTAATTTTATTTTTTGCTATTTATAATATTAATGCTCAGTTGAATGTTTTAGGATTTTCTAGTCTAAGCGATATTAATCTTTTAAATAATAAAGAATCTGTAGGTGATTTTGTTCCAATTGTTTTGGGTAAACAACTTATTAAAATGGATGCTCTTTCTTATTCCTATGAACCAAATTATTTTAAAATAAGGGTAGGTCAACTTGTTAGATGGGAGATTACAGACAAAGGAACAAGTGGTTGTACCAATGCTATTATTTCTAGAGGTTTATTTGAAGGAGAAATAGAACTGACGAGAGGTGAGACTGCTGTTAAAGAATTTACCGTTAAAGAACCAGGTAAATATAAATTTAGTTGTTGGATGGGCATGGTTTCTGGCATAATTGAAGTAGTTGATATGAATGGAGTAGAAAATAGCGACGAAATAATTTCATCCGGAGCTAGTAATAGTTGTGGATCAAGCTGTACAGGGAGTTGTGATGGTGGTTGTGGAAGTCAGAGTTGTTCTTATAGATAAAAATATGAAAATAAAAAAGATTTTAAAAATTCAAGGAATGCATTGTGCTACTTGTGTAGTCAATATTGAAAATGCTCTTAATAAAGAAAAGGGCGTGGTTTTGGCTAGAGTTAATTTAGTTACTGAAAAAGCTAATATAGAATTTGATACTGAAAAAATTAATTTAAAAAAGATAGAATCTCTTGTTAATGATTTGGGTTATAAAGTTATTAAGGGCATGGATGAAGCTCAAATAAAGAATGAGGAGTTAAAAAAATTAAAAAAGAGATCTATAATATCTTTTATTTTTGGCCTTCCTTTAATATACATTGCAATGGGTCCAATGTTTAATTTGCCAGTAATGAGTTTTTTTGAAGAAAACAACATTATTATTCAATTTATTTTAGCTACTATAGTTATTCTTTCTTCATTCCATATTTGGAAGTCAGGATTAAAAGCTATTATTAGAAAAAATCCCAATATGGACTCTCTGATTTTTCTTGGAACTTCTGTGGCATATATTTATAGTATTGTAGTTTCTATTATATTATGGCTAAATCCTGAATCTAATTCTTTTCATCTATATTATGAAAGCGCTGCTTTTATTCTTGTTTTTATTAGTTTTGGTAAATATTTAGAAGCTGTTACTAAAGGTAAAACAGGTGAAGCAATTAAAAAGTTAATTGGTTTACAACCCAAAACAGCTACGATAATTAGAAATAATAAAGAACTTAATGTTGCTATTGATGAGGTAGTAGTAGACGACATTGTTTTGGTAAAACCAGGAGGAAAAATTCCTGTTGATGGAATGGTCATTGATGGTTATTCTGGTGTAGACGAAAGCATGGTTACTGGTGAAAGCATGCCAGTAGAGAAGAAGATAAACGACAAGGTTATTGGTGGAACTATTAATCAAACAGGGAGAATTCTTTTTAAAGCAACTAAAGTTGGTAAGGATACAATGTTAGCTCAGATTATTAATATAGTGGAGGAAGCAATAAGTTCTAAGCCGCCAATTCAGCTTTTAGCAGATAAAATTGCCTTTTATTTTGTGCCAACAGTATTCATTATTGCTGTTTTGTCTTCCTTGTTTTGGATTGTAGCAGGAATGCCCGCCAATTTTGTTTTAACTGTTTTTGTTTCTGTTTTAATTATTGCTTGCCCTTGTGTTTTGGGACTAGCTACTCCAACCGCCATTATGATGGGTACTGGTTTGGCAGCTCAAAATGGTATTTTAATCAAAAGTAATAGAGCTTTAGAAATGGCTCATAAAGTAAATATAGTTGTGTTTGATAAAACAGGAACCTTAACTAAAGGAAATCCTGTTGTTACAGATGTGCTTAATTTTGGCAATGATAATGCTTTACAAATAGCAGCTTCTTTAGAGAAAAGCTCTGAGCATCCATTAGCTGGAGCTATTATTAATAAAGCAAAAGAAGATAAGTTAAAATTACTTGATGTACAGGATTTCGAAGCTATTTTAGGAAAGGGGATTAAGGGTAAAATTAAGGGAGAATTAGTTTTTATTGGGAATAAAAAATTAATGTCAGATAATAACATCTCTATTAGTGAAGATATTCAAAAAGAAGTTAATAGATTAGAAGGGGAAGGGAAAACAACGATATTTTTAGCTAAGGATAGTATACTTGCTGTGATAGCTATAGCAGATACGCTCAAAGAATATTCTAAAAAAGCAATAAGTGAACTTCATAAAATGAAGCAAAAAGTAGTAATGATTACTGGAGATAACAGGACTGTAGCTGAAGCTATTGCTGCTTCGGTTGGGATAGACGAAGTTTTAGCTGAGGTATTACCCCAAGAGAAATCCGCTAAAATTAAAGAATTACAACAACAAGGTAATGTTGTTGCTATGGTGGGAGATGGAATTAATGATGCTCCTGCCCTTGCTCAGTCTGATTTAGGAATTGCTTTGGGATCTGGAACAGATGTGGCTATGGAAACAGGGGAAATAATTTTAATTAAGAATGATTTAAGAGATGTGATTAAAGCTATTGATTTAAGCAAATATACATTTAAGAAGATTAAGCAAAATCTTTTTTGGGCTTTTTTCTATAACATTATGGGTATTTCTATAGCAACCGGAGTTTTCTATCCTATTACTGGTTGGTTGCTTAATCCTTCTATTGCTGGGGCTGCTATGGCGCTTTCATCTTTAAGCATTTTATTTAATGTTCTTTCTATGAGAAGATATAATTAATTATTAAGTAGAAAGAATATGAAAAAACTATATTATTTTGTTATTTTATTTATAATTGCTTTGTTCGTAGTTTGGAACAGCATGACTGATGATAAGTCTGGTATTGTTGTGACTAATTTTGATGAATGTGTAGCTCAGGGTGTTAATACTGTTATGGAATCTTATCCTCGTCAATGTAGAACACTAAATGATGAGACCTTTGTAGAAGACATTGGTAATGAACTAGAAAAGCTAGATAGGATCATGATTGCTATGCCTCGTCCCAATCAATCAATAAGAAGTCCTTTAGCAATTGAAGGACAGGCTCGTGGTACTTGGTTTTTTGAAGGTGATTTTCCTATAAGAATTGTTGATGAAAATGGTCAAGAAATTGGCCTAAGTTTTGCTCGAGCCATAGGAGAATGGATGACTGAGGAGTTTGTTTTATTTGCAGGAGTAATAGAATTTGATGAACCTGTTACTGCTACTGGTAAATTAATTTTGGAAAAAGACAATCCTTCAGGACTTCCTCAATATGCTGACCAATTATATATCCCAATTCGTTTTGACACAGAATAAAAACATATGGAAAATAATAGCCAGACAGTTCAAGCTGAATTGAAAAAATTAGGTTTTGATTATAAAGTTATTGAGTTGCCAGATAGCACTCATACGGCAGTTGATGCGGCTAATGCTTTGTCTTGCCAAGTAGCTCAGATTGCTAAATCAATTATTTTTAAGACCAAAAATAGTAATCAGCCTATTTTAGTTATAGCTAGTGGTATTAATCGTATAAACGAAGATAAGATTATAGAGTATATTTCAGAATCTATTGAAAAAGCTAATGCTGATTTTGTTTTAGAAAAAACAGGTTTTATTGTTGGAGGTGTTCCTCCTTTAGGACATATTAATCCTATTAAAACGTTTATTGATCAAGATTTAATGCAGTATGATGAGATTTGGGCAGCAGCTGGTAGTTCTCGAGCCGTATTTAAACTTAAACCTCAAGATTTGTCTAAAATGACTAATGGTCAAATAGTATCAATTAAATAAAATAATGTTAACTATTGCAGGATTAAAAAAAGAATTAAGATCTTATTCTAGTCCAGAAGCAGCAAAGCTTTCACAAAGATTTTTCAAAACAGGGCCAGGAGAATATGGAGAAGGGGATAGGTTTTTAGGAGTTAAAGTTGGGCCTCAAAGAAAAATAGCTAAGAAATATAGTGTTCTTAGATTAAAAGATGTTGAAAAACTTTTACATTCTAAGATTCATGAAGAAAGATTAGTTTCTTTATTTATTTTAATTCATCAGTTTGAAGAGGGAGGGGAGAGTTTTAAAAAAAAGATTTTTAACCTTTATTTAAAAAACACAAAATATATTAATAATTGGGATTTGATTGACTTATCTGCCCCTAAAATAATTGGGGTTTATCTTTTTAATAAACCCCGAGATGTTTTGTATAAATTAGCTAAATCAAAAAGTTTGTGGGAAAGAAGAATATCAGTTTTATCTACTTTTTATTTTATTAGAGAAAAAGATTTTAAAGATACTCTAAAAATTTCTAAAATTCTTTTGAACGATGAGCATGATTTAATTCATAAAGCAGTTGGTTGGATGTTAAGAGAGGTTGGTAAAAAATCTTTAGAAATAGAAGAAAAGTTTTTGAAAAAACATTACCAGAAAATGCCCCGCACCATGCTTCGGTATTCAATTGAAAGATTTCCTGAAACAAAAAGACAGGCATACCTAAAGGGCAAAATATAGTTTTTGTTGGAAAAAATAAAAAAGCCGTTTAAAGCGGTTTTTTTGTTTCAAGTATACAATTAACATTGTGCGACATTTCATTATTAACAAAAAAACCGTTGGAGTAGGAGACCAACGATTTTTTAGCTATTTTAGGTTTTTACCAGAATGATATTTGCGGTGTACATCACGTAAGCGCTTATTAGTAACATGAGTATAGATTTGAGTAGTAACAATATTTTTGTGACCCAGGAATTCTTGAATAGTTCTTAAATCAACTCCTTGAGTTAATAAATCAGTTGCATAAGAATGCCTAATCGTATGAGGGGTGGTAGAAATTGGAATCCCTGCCAAGATTGAGTATTTTTTAACAATTCTTTCTATTGAACGAGCAGTTAGACGACGATCTGCATCTTTTCTAGACCTGTAATTAATAAACAGGGCTTTTTCTTTGTCTTTACGGGTTTCTAAATATTTTTTAATCCATTCTAAAGCTCGTTCTGAAAAATAAACAGTTCTAGGTCTTTCACCTTTACCAATAATACCCAGCTCTAAATCTTTTTTCTTATTAATATTAGTAAACTGTTCTTGATTCAAAGAAACTAATTCAGCAATTCTTAAGCCAGTAGAGAAAAAAGTTTCTAAAATAGCCTTATCGCGTAGACCTTTTTTAGTCCTGGACTTGGGAGCTGCTAAAAGCTTTTCAATTTGGTCTAAATTAAGGAATTTTACTGTTTTGCCCTTTTTAGCGCCCTTAGGAAGCTGTATTTTATCAGGGGGGATAGATTGTATATCTTTAACCACAAAATAGCCTAAAATGGCTCTCAGAGCGATTAAATAGTAGTTCTGGGTTATCTTTTTAAGTGTTTTACCCCTAATTCTGTATTTTCTTGATAAAAACAGTCTATAGTCCCAAATATGTTCATTTGTTAACTGATGAGGAAGTAAATCAGATCTATTAATAGATCCTAACCAAAGGACAAATCTACTTAAATATCTTTCATAATTTTTTTGAGTATTGTCTGATAAACCTTTTTCAATCTCACAATAATCTAAAAAATCCGGAATGTGATGAATTATTGATGTTTTTGATCTTTTCATATTTAGGGGAGTTTGATGCTATTTGAATAGAACCTACTCTTAAATGTCGCTTTACCTACATTGTGCGACTATTACTATATTAATAATAATGGGTTCAAAAACCCTTGTCAAGCTATTCCCTGGCTACAGGTGCCTCTCTAATTAAAAATATTGAAAAAAACCAAGAGAAGGCATTAAATTTCCTGTAATTGTAATATCAAAAAACGTTACGGATAATTTTGTTTTTTTAAAAAAACTCTTATTCTCTTACTATTCCTGTACCTTTCCGATCTTCTCTTTCAACGACCTCTATAATTATATCAAGATCTGCCTTAAGCTGAGATGCATTCTTATCTTTAGCGTTGCCACCTCGAAAATAAGCCTCTATAGCTTTTTCTTTAGAAAGTTTCATATTTTTTATTTTAATTTTATATTTATTAATAAACTCTTACTCCCCTAGGTCAACGTCTTTGTCTATTTATTAAATGTCGCACAATATTAAAATGAGATAAATCAATTTACTTGTTGTAAAAAGCCGAATATTGTATAGCTCGCAATAAGGGGTAAGTTTCTGGTATTGCGTCTCTTTGTGGGTCTTTATCCTTTAGCTCTGCGGATATTTGTTTAAGAAACATCGGTATATGTATGACCTCTATCTTTATGTCTTCCCACAGAGATCCGTCGGGCGCTGAAGATTTCCAAGAAGCCGTCTTAGAGCTTGGGTTCAAATTAAAACCAACAATTGCAATTTGTTTCGGTCTTATATTTATTCGTTTGAAAGGAAAAACTTCTAAGTAGTATCTTCTCGCGTCTCTAAATTTTTTTTCAAACACCTTTTTTCTCTTTGAGAAAGAAAGTGCATCTGTTGATGTTTCAATATGAATAAAATCTTTACTCTTAGGTTCGTAAGCAATCACATCTATTTCTCCTACGTGGCCTCCTCTACCATCAGCGTTTCTCCCAAACTTTAAATTAGTTCGAACAAAATAACCCTTGTACTCATACCACTCCGCCGCAAGTTGTTCTAAAAAATTTGCCATAATTTATTTAAAAAAGTTATAAAATTATAACATCTTTATGGTTCCATCTTTCAAAGAAGGTTTTCTCTAATAGCTTCCTTGTTTCTTTACCAAAGCGGTCTTCAATAACCACAACTAAGGATTCTTTATTACCCAAATCTTTAATACCCTGTCCAACTATAAGAAATGCATCATCACATAAAATATATCTATCATGTAACTCTTTTTTAGGGTAAATTCGTAGCTCTATCTTTTTTGGATAATGTTTTTTTAGGTAGGTAAGTTCTTTATTAAATTTAGTTACATTTTCATTGGTTTTATGCGACAAAAATTTAACTCTGTGACCACTTCTAACTATCTCTTCTAAAACACCAAGTGTATTCAACCCATAATAAGGATCACAGATTTTTAATTCTTTTCCCTTAAGTTTACTTACTAAATCTTCGAGTTTCCTCCTGGAATCCCTATGGGAATCTGGTTTTAAGTATAATATTTTTAATAACCCTCGTCCTTCTAGAGAATCTAAATATTCCTCACCAGGTTTTGTAATCTTATAGTAGAAAATATTAGCAGTATCCTTTTTTACGATAACCAATTTTTTGGTTCTTTTAGGTCCTCCGGCCCTAGCAAACGCTCTTGTTAAAGAGATCTGTCTAGATGGCAAATCAAAAACTTCAGTAATAATTAAATTTATTTGTGCTGCGGTTAAATAAGGTTTTTTAAATTTTTCTTTAGAAATTTTTAACACCCACAAACCTCGTTCTAAATCTTTAAAGCCATCTCTCTGTACCTGAGAGTATTTTTTTTCTATAGCAGCTTTTTTCCATAGCTTAATTATTTGAGTTTCTCCATTGATATCTTTATTTTCTTTGTGCATAATAATTCTTCTTTCCTTCTTTAAATTTTACTAGTGGTCCTTTTTTAGTAGATAGTTTGTTTAATGCAGCCTGAATGGCCTGTAGCGAGGAATAATAACCTCTTTTGTGAAGTTCTTCTTTTATTTCAGTAAAGGTTTTTTTACTTATAAAGAATTTTTGAGAAACTAATAATCTAATTCCGCCGGTTACCCCTCGAAATTTTACTTTATTTATTACTGATTTAGTTTTTAGATTTTTCTTTCCAAAAACCTCAGTTTCTAATTTTTCTAATCTGCTTAAAATTTGTTTTAAAATTTTTTTATTCATAAATTTCTAATTAAAAATTTTATTTATTATCATTTTACCTTCTTAAACCTCCATTTCTCTCCTCCTATTCTTTCTTCTTTGGGGATTTCTTCCCTTTCTAAACCACTTAATAAATCCTGACACATCTGAGTTAACATCCTGGCAACCATACCTCTTTTTTTCCCCTCAATAGTAAAGCCTTTTCGACTTATTTTTTTAATCACATCAGATGTTGTTCTCCATTCATTTAAAAAACCATTATCTAAAAGATATTTAAGAATTGGTTTAATTTTTGATTTTTTCGTCTTCTTTAATTTATTCATGTTTCCACTTCCCGCATGATTTTTTAATTAATTCTTTAGCTTTAAATTCACCTGAAGGCATTAATCGATATGCGGTTTTTGAACTTTTTCGTTTACCCTTTCTTCGAACCGATAAGGGAATTAACTCGTTTAAGTAGGTGGCGAAATTTTCAAGAGGAATTCCGTTTTCACCCACATTTCTGCGAATTTCTTGAGAAGGAACCTCGTTTTCATCAAAACAATATTTATAACCTAAAAGCACTAGTAATGCAATATTTTGAGTTTTCTCTTTAGGATTCTCACCGATAACTTTCAGTAGTGTTAAAGTATCGTCTTCAAAATCAAATATTTCTTGAATTCTTTCTTTAGAAACATTTAACTTTTTAACTAATTTCTGAAATCCATTTTTAGATTTCTTAAATTTCTTTAATATTTCTGGACCCTTCGTTTTTATTAAACTCTCCAACTTAGATATTCTCTCTTTGTGCCGCTTTAATTCTTTCTTAATTTGATTAATTTCTTTTTCTATTTCCATAAAAAAATTATAAAAATTATTTAACTTTTTTTTCGACCTCTTTCAATGTCTTTTCAATTAAATTAACTAAAATCTTATGATACCCCTTTTTAACTGCTTTAATCTTATTTTTATCCCGAAGGTCTTTTAGCCAAGGGAGTAATGAACCCATAGGAATACCTAATTCTTCGGTTAGTTCTTTGTTTCCAATAAATTCTGCGGTAGTTAGACCAGCTTCTTTAGAATATAATTTTCCAATGAGATATAATAAAATCTGCTGTTTACCATTTAGTTTCTCTTTTGCAAAAACTTCCACCTTACCTTCTGAGGTTACACGGATAAATCTTTTTGCTAATTCAAAATTCTTACCAAGAGCATTGGGATAATTAACACTCATTTCCTCAAGAATTCTTTGCTTTAAATTTTTGGTTTCTTTTATCATTTTATTATAATTATTATTTTATTATAGTCTAATAAACTAAATAAATTATAGCAAACCATCTACCTATGTCAAATCCTAATAATAAAATGCTTAAGATTAAATCGGATAAACCGAGTTTATCCGAAGTATTTATATCTGCATTTTTATCAAAACTCAAGCAAAAAAAAGCAAAATGACGCATAACATGTATTATGCGCTAAAATCAAAAAAACCACTAGTCCCCTATTCTAATGGTTTTATTGTCTATTAAATGCCGCACTATTCTACTTTCTCATTATCTGAAAGAGTTTATTTGTTATGACCATTGCTTTGAACAGGCATTCCAACACGAGACTGAGCAGCTTCTTTCTTGTTTTCTTTATTACTTACATATTGGCCATGGTTTCCCTCAAAACGAGTTCGAGTTGCTGTTTCTTCTGGCATATCAAAGGTTTGACAATTGCCATCGGTAGTTCCGCTAATTGAACCGTCAGAATCAATGGTCCCAACACCATTGAGTGTGTATCCTGCATTAGTACCGGTATAAAAAATATTAAAGGTAATGTTATCTCCTGTTATATCTCCTGTCATATTCCACGTATAGTTAGGATCTGGATCATATGTGCCTGAACCAGGAAATCCATTAGTAAGGGTGTGTGCGTATGACCCGCCTCCACAAGTAAACACAATTGCGTGTTGTCCTTCAATGGTCCAGTTACTCCAGTTACTATTAACTCTTTCAACTTTTGCTCCAACAGGGATTACAAAAACGAATAAAAACAACGATATAACTAATCCAGAAATTATTTTTTTCATATTTTTTTCTTTTTAATTAATAATTAATTGTTCTTTCGACGTAAATCATAGACTTATATTAACCTTACCTAATTATATCTTCTCTTTTTTTATTAATTTGTCAATATTTGAACTCTAAATAAATTTTCTGACAATATGGATTGTATGTTTTTAAATGAAATGTCGCACAGTATACCTTATACGATATTATGGTGTCCTAGTGCCATCCCCAAGTCGGTCTCGAACCTGGATTTTAAGGGGAAATCAAGGGCTTTTTAAGACTGTCCCATAATCAATGCCTCTCGGTCGGGGTGTTTTGAAGCTAAAATGAGACAAATGAGATAGTATAAGAGGTGTTTTCCTTTGGTTCTATTTTTAACCATCTCTTAGGGGTTTTTGCCTGCGCATCTCTTTATTTTTCGCTCATCTCCTCTTGATTGATTAAGAGTTTTAATATCACTTAAATACTTTGCTTTTTTAATTTGCTCAAGCGTAGTATAAAGCCGAACTTGACATCTTGTACCCACTCTCTTTTTTTCTATAATCGGCTCTGATAATTCTTTTATCTCTTCTAGACGATATTCGGTATAATACTTACTATTTTCCCAGCCTTTATTTTCTTTTTCAGAAAGCACAAGAAGTTTCGGATTTTTTTCTAAATATTCACTCGTTAGCGCTCTATGATTAATTCCCCTCACTTTCGCAATATGGGTAATCGCTGAAGGTTCATTTTTTCGTCCAACCTGAAAAAATGCAATGTACTCTGCATCCGGTGCAATTTCTTCCTGGGTAGCAACTCCTCTTCTTCTCACAACGTTCCAAACTTCTGACCTTGTTGCCGCCACTATCACCTCCACTTTCTTTCTTTTTTCTTGATTCATAAAATTTTAATTAGTATTAATTTAGTTCTCGACTTTTCTATTTCCTGTTTTCAGTAGTAAATTTTTTAAAGAATGCTTAAGTTCAAAGATAGCAAGACAAACAAGACAGTATAAAAAACATTATCCGTGTCTCGTTAATAAATTTATCTTAATCTATTAATAAGTTTTTTAAACTCATCATCTCTTATTTCCATTTTCTGTATAAGATCTGCGGGGCTAATGTGATACTCATTTGGGTGTTCCCGCGATGTTAAAATAAATATTTCCAGATCGGGCTTTAGGTCCAATGATTTTTGAACCTGACGCTTTAACAGATTTGGATTAATATTTCTGTCGGTGAAAATAACAACGGAAAAAGTAGCTTCTCTATCAATAATATAAAAATGCTCTTTTTTGCTTATCCCCTCTTTTAACTTGCATTTCTTTCCTCTGGCCTCTTTAAGTCGATCGTATTGCTTCTTACATAAATCATATAGCCCATCGCGGTTCCAGCCCATATCCATTTTAAAATCAATAAAAGCAGTAATGCAGTTGTCACGAACAGTAACTAAATCTGGACAAATTGGATTCTTAAAGCCATCAATACTAATAGGCTGATCAATATAAATATGATCGCAGTCAATTTGCCTAGACAAAAAATGAGCAAATAAATCCTCAACAAGCGATGAGATAGAGCGCGATCTCCCCCTACTGATTTTTTGATTAACAAATTTATGTTCTCGAGCAGATTGATATAATTTAATGACCTCTAAAACGAATTCGTAGTTATTCATATTTTTATCTTTATATAAGCTGGCTGGGCCTATCCGTCCCTTCGTAAATAAATCCTTTTTAATGAATTTATTTTCCTGGCTGTTTTCTTTATCTGTGCTTGTTTTATGCAAGAATTCCATAATTTTATACCTCTACATTCAAAATCTGAACTCCTCCCACTTCTTCTATTCCCTCTCCTATCTTACTGTCGCTTGTTTTTGTGAAATTAATCACGTAGCCGGTATTAAAAACTCCTTCATTTGGTCTTAGCTGCTTTTTAAGTTCTCTGATATATCTTTTAACCTGCCATCTATGATCTTCTTTAACTGAAGATGCCCATTTAAGATCAATCACAACTGCTATTCTTTTCTTACCCACCTTGGTCCAGATAATTAAATCAGGGATGCCTTCTCCCACAAAATGGTTATGAAAAGAAATGGGCAAAACTCTTTGGTCTTCGTAGTCAATCCCCTTCTCTCTTAATGCAACTTCCAGAGCTTGCTGGTAAACACTCTCGCTCCATCCAGATCCAAGCTCTTCATAAACGTCTTTGGAGCATCGTTTGACTTTATTTATTAGATTTTTAATTTCTTTTTGCATAATTTTCTTTTTTAATTTTTTTGATAATTTTTAAATTATTTTAGGACAGTATTTATCTAAATAGCAATTGCCACAGCTTGGGTTTTGAGGGCGACACCAGTTTCTTCCAATTTCCCAACACGAAAAATCAAAAACACCAGGATATTCTTGGTTTAATTCTCTAGCACAATATATCATTTCATCATTACTTGCATCCTTACGCATAAAATCAACTCTCCCGAATACTCTTTTTACGTGAATATCTGGCGAGATGTCTATATTGATATGATCTGACATTGGAATTTTGAAACGTCTTACCAATATGTTTGCCGTCATGGTTGCAATTTTTACTCCAACTCCATTGAATTGCAAAAATCTTTTGACTACTGTAGCGCTTTTTGGTTTTCCTTGCCAAAGGTTTGATATATCGCCATTATAATCATTATGAATTTTTTGAACGGCTGAATAAAAACATTCTGCCATTTTATTATTCCATCTATGCAAACTATTTTTTCTAAAGATTTTTTTAAGTCTTTTTTGTTGCAGAGAAAGAAGTTTCGAAAACTCGAAACTTCCAATTTCTTTATGTATTTTGTAGGGAATTTGCCAAGCTTTTTCGGCTTTTATCCCTCTATCCATAATACAACCAAGAATAAAAGCATGTGGGTAATGCTTAATATCATTAAGTAAGTCATCTGCCTCAGGATTATTAGTAAAAGGATACTCTTTCCAAGGTTGTTTTAGTAATTTTATCCCCCTCCCAATTAAAATTTCTACAATTTTTTCTTTCATTGTTTTATTATACCAAAAATTCAAGTAAAAAAAGCAAAATGACGCATAACATTCATTATGCGACAAAAAACCACTAGTCCTCTACCCTAATGGTTTGTATTATCTATTAATTGGATGTTTTTAGAGCTTTTGATTGAAATATGCATAATAAAATATTAGGATAAAGATAATAATGATCAAAGTAATTTATTCGGAAGATCGTGAATATATTGTTAAGCTGCCTAAAGAAGTTAGCTCTGGGTCTGGCTTGGATCAAACACATGTTTGTTAATTTTGATAAAGAAAAAGCATATCTGCTCGGCCTAATAGCGGGTCGAGGACATATTTTCTTAGATAGCAAAAGAATTGTTATTGAATTTTCTCATGCAAACGAATTTGCTAAAGGCATCGCTTATTGTCCCAAATGTGGGTACTTGGCAACAAAAGGAAATTATGGGCTTAAATGTAAAAACCTAGAATGTGGTAGGATCGTTGATCCTAGTGTAAAAAAAATTTACAATCAACCGAAAAAAACAGTCGCTTCTTTAGTCGATGTTATAATTCCTTTCTTGCGATCAGACATCTCTGCAAAGTATGAAATTCTAGGAAATAAATCAATGACTTTGCTGGTTATTGATTTTAGCGAATGTGCAGAAATTTTTAATGAAATTGCTACGATTTTTAATCCAGATTTGAGTTTTGATCGTTTTCATATTCCCGAGATTATCTATCACACTACGAAAGAAAATAAAATTGAATTTGTTAATGGTTTACTAGATACTTCTGGTTTTCCATCGCCAGGTGGTTGGTTAAATAGAGATGGTAAAAACGGCCATGGAAGGATGCGTGTATATTTTCAGATTGTTAGAAATTGGCACTTACCAGTTGAAATAGATAATTTTTTAAGATCAGAGTTTGGTTTACCCGTTCATACAATAGATTGGGGACATCCGAATATTCGTGATTCAAATCTTAAAGATTATTTTAATACTCGACCTACTAGTTGGAGTCGCGAACATCAAGTCAAATTTTTCCCTGAATACTATGGAGAGTTTTTCTTCCGCATTAGTTCAAAGCAAGCTCTTTTTGAGGAGTTGAGAGATCACAACATAAATGTAGGTTTTGATAATAAAGAGGATTGGTTTCCTCCTTCCAGAATTAATAAAAAGAGAATTAAAGCTTATCATCCCGGCGAAGCCGATTTTCGCCTTCCAGAACCAGTACGTAAACATTTTGATGCCTTTTGGCAAATTAATCTTGCCATGGATTGCAAGTTTTTGACTAAATTTCAGAATGATTCAGTTAATCCAACATATTTCACATTAACCGGTGATAGCGAAACAAGCGACGATATTAAAAAAACAGAGAAAGAGTTTGATATTATTAGAAAACAAAAAAAGAAAGAGATCCTTGCAACGATTGATACTGAAAAAAATAAAACCAAAAAGAAAGCTTCAACAAAACGCACCACAAAAGAGCAAGCGATGTATGCGCCTTTAGCAGAGTTTCTCGGTGGCTATCTATTAGATAGCTATAAAGAATCTAATCAAGTTTTTGATACATCAGTTAGCAATCTTAATTTATTTTTGAATAATGGCGATAAGGGCCTGCTCAAGGCTTTTGAGTATTGTAAAAAATTTAGGATTCGCCCCGATATAGTTGGTTTTTTGATGGAATCAGGCATGCTTGTATTTATTGAGGCAAAAATTACAGCACTTGATTTAAAGGCGCTTGGACAATTAATGGGCTACTGTTTAGTCGCACAACCAGAAGAGGCAATTCTTACATCTACCATTAAACCTTCTATTGCATTAATAAAAATCCTTAAAGCTCGTCCAGATTTATTAGAATATGGCAATGGAAAAAAAATAAAAATTTCCGTTTTTAATAATGGTAGGATGGAATTTATAACAATATAACTATGAACAAAAATGCTTTTTCAGAGGTGCTTAAAAAATGGATGAATGATTTTTTGAAATCTAGGGCCTCAGATGTTTTTGAAGAAATTGAGGTGTTGATTCCAAAATCTCATCTTTCTAAACTGAACAATGAACATTTAAAGAGCATTCCCAATTGTTCTTCTTGGGATTTTAAACCAGACGTTCTTGGAATACTTAAGAATAAAAAGACTGGAGAAATAAAATTAGCACTATTAAATCGTTCAATATCAACCTTAAGCTTGAAAGAAGTGGGAGAAATAAACCTCTATTCAAGATTGGTTGATGCAGAGTTCGCATTTCTTGTTTCAACAAGGGGAACTTCAAGCGAAACTAATTTATTATTACTTGAGAATGAAATCCAAGAAAGATTATTAAACTATTCTGGTGATAAAAAGATAATGATTTTCTCATGGCAAGAAGATGGCATAATAGATCCAAAATCTATCATACCGCTCGATAGTAAAGAGTTTTTGCTTGGAAAATGAGTTTATTAACGTTTCCAATAAATACAAATAAATTCGTGTACTTTATTAAAGCGGAATACCCATGGATATCCGAGTGTTTTCATATTATTATAGTCTTTTTGGCGATCCCAAATTACGTATTCTTCTAGTTCAAAACCAATCTCTCGCATTATTCGTGTCTGATCTTCATGTAATGGGTAAAATTTATCTTTTTTGCGTATATCCATAACAACAGCGCAACATCTTTTGTTAATCTTAAGAACCTTATATACTTCACCATATATGGCTTTTAGATTTTGTAAAAATTTTTCATAATCGTTTATGTTTCCTATATCTTTTTCAGAGTTTGAATAATTTCTAATTTCTTTATTATCGGCACTTCTCCTTCTGTTTAAAATGTTCCAGTATGGTGGAGATGTTATTACTAGATCTACTGATTCCGGTTTAACATACTTCAATAACTTTTTTGAATCATCACAATATACTTCTGGTTCAAAGAGTTTAATATTTTTACTAAAGAGTTCTTTTTGTTGATACTTTATCCTTTGTTTAGAAATTTTACAATATTCTTTATTCAAATCTATTCCAATACCCTTCTTTCCCAAATTGTAAGCCGCCTTAAGTGTAGTGCCAATGCCCAAGAATGGATCTAAAATAACTTCTCCAGGATCTTTTGTATAAATTTCAATTAGTCGCTCAGCTAATTTTTGAGGAAACATTGCTGGATGTTTTAACCTTCTTTCTTCTGTGGTTTTTTCAATGTCTCTCCATATACTAAATGAGTTTTGTAGCCATTGTTTGCCAGTTAAATTGTTCATTTTTTCAGCCACAGTAAATTTACTTTATAGTTAATAAAAAAAGAGTTTCTTTTGTTTTAATATTAGAACCGTCTTGATTAATAGCCCTATACCTTTTATGATTTTTTGAAAACTCTTTCACTGTTCCGCGTTTTGTTAAAATTTTTTTAATATCGCTGTGTGGAATAATTCCCTCGTTGTTATAACTCAAAACAATATAATTAGCTTTTGCTTTTAAAATTAAATCTTCAAGTGCGGTTGATGCTTTTTTTGAGATTGAATAATCAGACTTCTGATGTTCATATGGTCTCATTCCAGATTTCCCATATATATTTGGTTTTTTATCAAACCAACCCTCTACAATCAATTCAAGAAAAAAATAATTTGATGCAAATTGTCTTCCATTATAGGGCGGGTCAAGATATAACACATCGACTTTGTGCTTGCCAACTATTTTATTCGCATCTTCATTAAACGCTTTATTTTTTTCTTTACTGTTTATTATAACGGGATGTACAAATTTTATTGTCTTTAGTGCGCGAGCATCCCATTTTTTTAGGTAGGCGGCATAGGTGCCTGCCACATTACTGACTAGATTAATTGCTTCAATTAAACTTGTTAGTAAATAATAATATTCTGATTGCGTTATCTGTTGTGCTCTTTTCCAATTTTCAATTTGTTCACGAACAGCATCAACTTTTTTTGCATTTTCTACAGAAAGATATTGTCTTCTATTTTTCCTGTATGGAGAATAATTTTTTGTTATAAAACCGGCTTTTCCTTTTAATTTATTAAAATATTGTATTGGGTCGCATTTGGGTTTTATTTTAATAAATCGAGGCTTCCTATTTGTTTTAATATAGCAGTGTGCTAGTGCGTAAGAAAATTTAAGAAAATCGTTTGAATATATTCTATATCCTAACTTTTTAAAATGTTGTCCAACGATTGTTGTGCCACTAAAAATATCAAAAATTATAGCATCATTTTTTATTGGAAGCGAAACAATAACATTTTCGATATAATTTAATAATTTTGTTTTAGAACCGTAATATCTCATATAATTATTTTTATAATTTTATTATACCAAAAACTCGAGAAAAATTCTTTAATATAGATTGAATGTAAAACAGTATTTTAATTCTACTTGCCATGAAATTGTCGATGAATATCTCTTAAGCGTTTATTCGTAACATGAGTATAAAGTTGAGTCGTAATTATATTTTTGTGTCCGAGTAATTCTTGTATACTTCTTAAGTCAGCTCCCTTAGATAGTAAGTTTGTGGCATAAGAATGTCTTAGTGTGTGTGGAGTAATAAAAGATGGAAGGCCAGAAATTATTGCATATTTTTTAATTATTCTTTGTATGGCTCTTGCAGAAAGGCGATTTTTTTTACAATTTCTATAACCAACAAACAAAGCATTATGTTTATCGTTCCGTGATTTAAGGTATTTTTTTAACCAACCAAGAGCGCATTGCGAAAAAAATACTGTTCTAATATATCCCCCCTTCCCTACAATACTTAATTCAAAATCTTCTTCATTAAGAATTAAGTCAAATTGATTTTTATTGAGTGCTATCAGTTCTGAAACTCTTAATCCTGTAGAAAATAAAAGTTCCAGAATAGTCTTGTTCCTTAGTCCCCTGATAGTCGTGGTATTTGGTGAGTCTAAAAGTTTTTCAATTTGTTCAAGGCTTAAGAATTTTATTAGTTTTCTTTTATTAATATCTTTTGAGAGTTTAACTCTTACAGATGGTATGGCAGCAATATCTCTTATCAAGAAATAGTTAAGAAGAGCCCTTAAAACGATTATATAATAGTTTTGCGTGCATCTTAAAATCGGTTCTTTTTGCCAATTCAAACATTTTGATAGATATATACGATATTGCCAAATATAGTCAGTGGTGAGTTCGTGCGGCTTTATCCCTTGTTTATTATTGTCTTTCAACCATAATTCAAGCCTTTTTAAACCTCTTTCGTAGTTCTCTTTTGTTTTATTAGAGAGTCCGCGCTCGATATCGATATATTCTAAAAAATCTTTTGTGTGTTCTATAATGGGTTTGGTAGATTCTTGCATGGTTGTATTCATGTTAATTTTTTGTCTACTTACATGAATGACACAACCATGCTAGTGAGTCCAGGCCGCACTAGTTGGCAAACTGTTGATAACTAAAATCCCAAATCACTTAAAATTCTTTGTCTAAAAGCCCAGCGGTGATTGGCTTATATCTGGGATCTGTTTGAGGCTTATAAACAAAAGGGGTTCTAGGACGATTATTTTTCACAACTTGATTGACAAGGAGAGAAAAAGCGTCTACTAAGTCGTCGTATTTTTCAATACCAAATCCAGTTATTTGTTGAATCATCTTTTTCGTTCCTTTTTCTGGGAATAATATTGATCCATTTTGAAACAGATCGGTAGTATTATACAGCCTTGTTCTTTTATCTAGACCATGCGGAGGTACTCCTTCTACCGGAAGTCCCATTTTCTCCAATTCCTGGGTAAGAACTCTTTGATAAGACACATCTTCAGTATATATTTGCATCTTGATTCTATCTGATTTACTAACGTGACCATCGTAAATTCGTTTGACTTCTTTCTTAGTGTCAGAGAAACTCAGTCTTTGATTAGTTGGATGAGGCAATATATATACCTTCATATCATTTCCCCAACCGAAGACATGGGCTGAGACTATTGCGGTAAAACATCCTGTATCTTTTTCAGTTATGGCCGGGTCAACCCCTATGACGGTTTTTCTATACCTATTTTTCTCATCATCTATATCTGGTATCTTGTTATAGTGTTTGATCCACTTATAATCAATAATTTGGTCCTTTTCTGAAACGATTTCCAGAAGACACTCTCTTTTGAATGTAATAATATCTCCTATACTTCTCTTTAACTCCATTATAGATTCTTCGTTTGGGAATTTTCCAGGCCATAATGACTTATTATTGTCATCTATTAGAGGGTAAGATCTGAAGATGGCATCTAGCCTTTTTTCTTCTATATCCTCTTTTAATCTCATCATTACAGAGTCTTTGTGTAAGAGATTTCCTATATTGATAATTTTGGTACTTCGACTACCCAAAAGAAAAACGTCCCCTGTCAACCATTTATAAGTCTTGTTCCTTCCTTCTCTTGTCTTAACGGAGTTAAGATCCTCTATGTCATCACAAATAATTAAGTCTGGTCGGTGGGGACCATGTCTTAGGCCTCGAATGCTTTGTTCGGTGGATAGCGCTGATATTCTAGCGTTAAAGCGGGGTATCTCTAAAGATAATGACCCCCATTCACTGCTTTTATCTTTAAACGGTCCCAAGTCGCTTCTCAATAGAGAATTGTTTTCTAGTTCGCTTTTAATGTTATAAAAGTGTTGTTTAGCCTGAGCTTGGGTTTGGCTAATAATCAAGATGTACTTTTTCTGAAGTTTTCCGAGAACCGCCCACAAAGGGAGTGAAAGAGTCATAATCGTTGATTTGCCAGAATCTCTAAATGCTACAATTACTGATTTCTTAATATTCTCGTCTTCAGTAATGGCAAACATCTCTTTCTGGAATGGTGCAGTTTTGTATTTTACATAGTCGGCAAGATAAATATTAAAGAACCAAAAATGACTCTTTTTTGTCAATTCTCTTCTTAGATTGTCATCATTAAAGATTCTATTTACTAGATTTTTTACTTTTGGCATGTTTTTTTGAATTTAATTTTTTAATTGGTTCAGAAAGAGAAGCTAATGACAGAGCTTTTTTAATAATCGCTTTTTGTTCTGTTGTTAATTTTTCCTCTGTTTTTTTAAGACGAGCTGTAACCTCGAGTTTGTTGGAATAGATCTTGTGACGATGGCGAAGCCAAAACATTATGCTGGTTAGATTTCTGTCTTTTATAGCTGAGATTAATTGACTTTCAGCGATATCATTTATAAACAGTAAACCTTCAATAATTGCCTCATTTGCTGCTTTGGCAAATTTTTTATCATTAGTTTTCCAACGATAAAAAGTAGCTCGCCCAATCCCTGCTTTTTTACAGGCAATTTGGATAATCGGCGCATTCTTTAATTGCTGGATAATTAGTTCTTTTATTTCTTTATTATTTTTCATAGATTTTTTCAGCCTTCCTGCCGGTTAATTTTTCCCAACGATTTTTGATTACTTCACAGTACACAGCTGATTTCTCCATTAGATAGCATCTTCTTTTCATTTTTTCTGCAGCCATAAGGGTACTGCCACTGCCGCCAAATGGTTCTACAATTAAGTCATTTCTTTTGGTTAAAACCTTTATGTAGGGAATTAGAATCTTTATTGGTTTCGTACCAAAGATAATTCCTTGGCCAGAACTTTTTTCATCAGCCGCCTTGAATTTAATAACGTCAGTCGGACAGATCCTTTTTCCCTTTTTATAACTTTCCCAATGAGGCTTGCCACTTATTGCATAAAGAGCTGTTTCATATTCGTTCTGTAGTAATTCTTCCTCGTCCTCAAGATTTAAACTAATATTTCCTGAGACTCCGGTCATGGCAATATCATATTTTGAGAAAAACTTATATTTAGCAGCAAATCCTTGAGTTCGGTTTGGAAGATGCCAAACGATCATATTTTTCACTTTCCAGTATTTCTCCATTTCACTCCAAATGGTCCTAATATTTTTCCAGTTCTCATAACAGATAATACTGAAATCTTCTTTTTGGATTTTATGTATATTTGCCATCCATTTCTCGGTAAAATCAGGCGGGAGTATATCTGTTTCTAAGTATCTTCTATCCCGTTTGTATCCAAATCCCTCGGTTGCTTTTCCGTGTTTTTTCTTACCTTTCAAATAATCGAGAATATATGGTGGGTCCGTGAAACACAGGTTAGCTTCTTCTCCGTTCATCAGCTTCAGAATATCCGACTCAATAGTGGAATCCCCACACATCATTTTGTGATTCCCTAATTGATAAATATCTCCTTTCTTGACCTCTATTTTTTTGATGTTTAGCTTTGCGAGTTCCTTAGCTAAATCAAATTCTTCTGGAGTTTCATCAATTTCAAAGATTTCATCCAATTCTTCACTGGAAAATCCAACATCGGCAAGAAAGTCTTCGTTAAACTTTGCAAGAAGTTCCCAATCAAATTCTCCAGTGTTTTTGTTTAAGCGAAGGTTTAATTCTTTTTCCCGTTTTACATCAGAAATGTTTAGATAGATCACGGGCACCGTTTCAATGCCTAGTTCTTTTGCGACTTTCCAGCGAAAATGGCCAGCAATAATGATATCCTTTCGTTGAGGTGACGAATTAACAATAAACGGATCCACCAAACCAAAACGCTTTATGCTCTCTTTGAGTTGTTCAGATGCAACTTTATCGTGTTTGCGAGGATTGTATGGAGCTGGTCTTAATTGGTTAATTGGTACGTAATAAACTTCTAGATTCTTAGTTTTCATTATTTTTTTCATAATATTTTTTGTTATTTTATATTTTAAAAATTAAAAACAGCCCACCTATACGGGCTGTTGATTTATGTCTGTAACAAAAAATCGAGTAGCAATCAAACAGCGCTTGTATAAGCGAAAAAGCTGATTGATTATCTCTCGATGTTCCAATTATGAAAATAGCCTTTCTCAACCCATTGCTAGAAGCTAATTCTTGCTTAGTATCCGGGAATGAGAAGATTTTTCTCAACCCATCACTAGAAAGCTAGTCCTTACTTAGTATCAGGGGATAAGAAGGTGTTACTTTATAGAATAGTCCATGAAATAGATAATCTTTCCATATTTAATTTTCAATTTCATTATAAATTATTGAAAGATCTTGTCAAATAATATAGTTAAAATGTATAATTAAAGAAATGAAAAAGAAAAACAAAAAAAGTCACCGAACACGAATGTCAAATCGATAAAATGGTTTATAATTTATACGGCTTAACTCCAGAAGAAATAAAAATCGTTAAAGCTAAATCATATGGAATTACCTCCATGGCTAAAAATAGAAAATCTAATCGGCAACCTGAATTTTACAGGATGGTTTAAGGAATGGTTTAAGCGTAAAAATATAACGCGCATTGATAATGTAACGAATATTATCAACATAAATTTACCTGCCGAAATTGAACCAAGTGTCGAGTCGCCAGATAATGCAGATCAACCAAAATTAGTGGGCCAAAAAGCAGAAGTTAAATTTACTACAGATCAGATGGAATTAATAAATAAAATTAATATTGTACATAAAATAAATGGTGTGAATGATTATGATTTTCAAGAAGATTATAAATGGGCACTTTACTATATACAACATAAACCTGCTAATGACTGGCCCTATAATGCTGCGTTGCGAATTGCGCAAGCCATGCAAGATATAGATTTTTTCAGTGCTTTCGAAGAAATAAATGATCCGGAGAGGAAAAATCAATTTGATGATATTAAAAATAAAATAAATTATCTTTATAACAAAATCATTCAAGAATTAAGACATACAGATAAGCGCAATCAAATTGAAAGGCAATTTAAAGGAACGTATCATAATGTATTACAGAAAAAACCAAAGATAGAAAATGCTCATTATGAAGATATTTTTAATGAATTTCAAGATTTACTAATTAAATTATTTGATAATTTTAAGTTAAAGCAATGATAAATAATATATGAATCAAATTGAATTACATAAAAAAATAGATTTATTGATACAGAAAGATTCTGTCCACGCGAAATCGGAGGAAGTGCGTACTTTGATTTCAATAAATCGAGACGCTTATCATTATTTCTTCGCTAAAGCTGACGAGCAATGGCTCGACTGGCTTTGGAATAATGGCTTTCTGGGTGTCGTTAAAAAGAAAGCCGAAGATCCAACACGTTATGGCTACAGAACACCGGAGATTAATTATCTTGTAAAAGTTTCCGAAAAAGAGCCGGCAAAGGTAGTTGATATTATGCTTGAAGTCCCAATTTCAGAACAGAATTTTAATCCAGAAGTCGTAGACAGATTCTTGAGAATTTGCAGTACTTTATCAGCTAAAGAGCTTAAACGGATGGTGAAAAAAATTCGCGACGATAAATGGGTTCTACTTATGGGGGTATTTAATGATCGGGGTTTTGAGTATGAAAAAATGCTTCAAACATTAACGGAGGCCAATGACTTTAATAGCGTTCTTACTATTGCCGAAGCAATACTTTCTGTAAAAACAAAAAAGGAGGTCGAACAAACCTCGCGAGGATCTTTATCCGATAATCCTTTCTTTTTCAAAGGACTTAGCTATACAAAAATATTCGAATACTTACTTAAGATAGACGAGAAAAATATAGAGAATGCCCTTGCTTTAGTAATCGACACGATGAAAAAAGTTGTGCTCTTTGGAGAAAAAGAAGGCAAGGACGAGGTGTTCAAAGTTTATGATAGCTTCTTTCTATTGGATGTCGATTTCTTCACGCTAGAACTTGGTGAAAAGAATCTTTCGCATAGAGATGATATAAAAAACTTAGCAGCTATTATTAAACACTATGCTATACGAACTATAGGGAAACAGTGTGACGATGCTCAGATAGTCATAAGATTATATGATAAGTATTTTGATTCGTTACCCAATAGTCGCTCTATGTGGCGGCTACGATTATTCGTATTGAGCTTGTGTCCAGAAGTGTTTAAAGACCATCTCAAGAAAGCATTCTTCCGATTATTCGATGTTGAGCGTTATTACAATGAGTTGATTTCTGGTACAGAATATCTAAAAGCCTTGCGCGCGGGATTCCCAGTTTTATCTAAAACCGATAAACGCGAATATATAAGACGAGTTATGGAGTACTTCATAAAAAAAGATCAAGAGAGAAAAAACGAAAAAGAAGATTGGCACATGGGATATGGCTCAAGAATTCTTTCAACTATTATCGATCAACTTACTAAAGAGGAAAAACAAAAAGCGAAAGATGCAGGATTTACGCTTGATCTTAATTACGAACCCGAGCCATCTATTAAAGTGGGCGGATCTGTTAGCAGGATAAGACCGAGAGGGCCGGTTACTCAAGAAGAATTTGGAAATCTTGCAATAACTGATATTGCAAAAAAATTACGAGTTGAATGGGCACCAGAAAAGTTAAGAAAAGAAAATACAAGTGAGGATTTCCACAATCCCTTAAACGCAGAGGGTGTCGGTGAGTTGTTACGAGTTGATATAGCTAAACGACTACAAAATTATATAAATAATGCTAATCTCTTTTTCGAGCGTAGCGTACTTGACCAACACTATACTTATTCCTTTCTCCGTGGTATCCAGGAAACTCTCCGCGGAAACAAAACAGATACCAGCGGTATAAGTTGGGATAATTTAATAACTCTCTGTATAACAATAAAGGAATCTGGCAAGGCAAAACCTTTCGATAGTGAGAAACGCGAACGTAACACTTTTGACACCTGGCTTTCTAGTTGGACAGGCGTTCACTCTGTTATAATAGATGTTATTAAAGAATTATTCAACGAAGAAAGAAGTAAAATTATTATTGATTTCCCTAAGCACCGCGACAATCTTTTTTCGATCATAAGCTATTTACTCACTTATCTAGACCCTGAGCCAAAAGATGAAAAAATCGAAAGCGCAAAAATGAAAACTAAATCCCCGGGCAGTGATGAATATCTGGTCAGCGATCCTTACTCAATAGCAATAAACACTGTGCGTGGTCAAGCATTTCAGGTTTTTGTGTTCTTCATCTATCAAGATGGAAAGAAGTTTTCCAAAGAGGAGAGCTCAAAAATTTCTTCTGATGTAAAGAAATTATACGAGAAGATTCTAAAGAACGAGGAAACCCGAGCTCTTATGTTTATGTTTGGGCACTATTTACCTTCCTTCTATTTCCGAGATAAAAAATGGATAGAGGGTTTATTGTCACAGATTTTTCCAAAGGAACTCGAAAAGAAAGATCTCTATACGGCAGCATGGGAGGGCTATATTTCGACTAATATTTATAAAGAAGTATTTTTTAACCCCGATATTCAAGATTTATATAAAAGAGCTCTTGCCTTAACGGAAGTAGACTATCCGAAACAAAAACACTTTAAAGATCCCGACGAGGGCATTGCAAGTCATTTCGCGCTTGCCTTTATACATTTTGCAGAATTTGGTTTTAAAAATGATTTATTCAAAGAATTTTGGAAGGTACAAAATCTAAAACGGCACAAAGAGTTTATTTCGTTTATTGGCAGACATTCTATTTCACGAGAAGCAGCTGTCGAGTGGATAAGACACAATAAAATTGATATAGAAAAACTTAAGAAATTTTGGGATTGGGTACCTGAACATTGTGATGCCGAAGCATTAAGTGGATTTGGCTTTTGGGTTAATACAGAAAGAGGCGCATTAGATATAAAATGGCTTGCTCAGCGAGTACGCAAAACACTCGAAAAGACAAAAGGACATATGGAATGGGATTATGGATTGATGCGCTCGCTTGTGGTATTTGCTAAAGAGGCGCCAGAAGATACGCTCGAGATTCTACGTGCTTATCTTCTTGAAGAAGTAGCAAAATATGAGCCGACGCGAACTTGGCCTCATATAGATAATGAAATTTTAGATACATTCAAGGAACTCTACAAAAATGAGGGGACAAAAGATGGAGTGCGTACACTTATTAATGATCTTTTGCCATACCGCAATGGTCTCTTTTGGGGTTTGAAGTCAATATTAAGTGAGGGTGAACCCAAGGAGTAAAAAACAAAATAAGTAATAAAAAGTTAGATTCAAAAAATGAAAAATAAAGTAAAAATGAAGCGTAAATCAGTGAAAAAATTCAAAGTTACCTATAAAGAATCTTCATTACCCAAAGAAGAAAAGAAGAGACTTTTGCATAAAGCATTTGATTTGCTTTTTAGTCAAAAGAAGGATGCCTCTGAAAAATAAAAAGAGAAAAGTAATAGAGGAAGCGGCCGAGAGATTAGCTGAGATTATTGTAATGCAAATCAAAGATAAAAAGAAAAATACAAAAGATGATTTCCAAAGAGAAACTAAAAGAATTCAAGAAGATTTATAAAAAAAGATTTGGCGAGCATCTTTCCGATCAGGTTGCTTCAGAAAAAGCGACTAAATTATTGAATTTAGTAAAAGCCGTTTATCAGCCAATGACTCAAGAAGAATATGATAAAGTCCAAAAACGCAGAGAAGAAACAAAATAATAAGAGAGGATTAGAGGAAGCAAAAAATAATCTGTTGGGATTTTTTGATTTACTTCTCAAAATTGATAGGAGAATAAATCCTCAAAGATATAAATTAAAAAAGAAGATGATTTGTTAAAATTAATTATGAATTTAGAAGAAATAAAAGGTAAAATAAAAAATGCTATAGATAGATTATATAAAGATCATTTATTTTTGATTAAAGAGGGTTTAAATGAAAGATCCATTAGTCAAAAATTTGCCACCTGTTTAGAACAAGAAAATTTTGGTAATGGATACTTTGTTGACTGTGAGTACGATAAGGCTTATTCTTCTGGTGAAAATATTGGGCCAAAAAGAGTAATAAGTGAAAAGGGTAATTCTATAGATATAGTAATAACAAAGAGAGATAATAATGAAAAAAATGATTTAGCCTGTCTTGAAACCAAAAAATGGAGTAACAAAAATAAAATAGAGATAGAAAGAGATAGGAAAAAATTACGAGTATTAACTGGAATAGAATTACCAACAGATTTTACTTCAAAAGAAATTTTGAAGAATCAGAATGGAGAAATGTATAGCTTTAATTACAAATATGGATTTTTTGTTATTTTTGGACTAACAAAAGAAGAAACAAAAATAGAGATATATATTAGAGGTCAGAAAAACCAAGCTCTTTTAAGGTATGAACAACTCTAAATAAAGCGATTTTTTTAGGAAAGATCAAAAATTTGAAACATGTCTAAAAATATAAAGAAAATTTTAGGAGTATCTTTAATTATTATAGGTGTAATACTACCCTTTTATTTAGTTGTAAAAGAAATTATTTCAGGAGAAATTTTTATTTTTAGTTTCTTAGCTTTTCTAGTCGCAGGATTTTTGCTTTATAAAATAGATGATATTATCGAATTTGAAACAAGCTGGGTAAAGATGAAAACTTTACGGAAAGAAATCTACGCAAAAGCTGAAGAAGTACAAAGATTGTCAGATGAATTGAATAAAAATAAACAAGACCTACGTAAAGCAATAAGGGCTTTTGTAGAGTCGTTTTATTTATCTTTACAAATAAGACATAAGTTTCCTATACCTAGAAAAGTTGCAGATGTTATAGAGAAAAATCTAGATATTCTTATTGAGTTTTCTTTTGAAGACGAAAAAGATCTAAAAAAGTGGGCGGGAGAGATAAAAAAACTTTTAGGAATTAAATAAAATAAGACACCAAAATATACCTTTAAGTAGTGTCTCATTTGTCTCATTTTAGCTTAAAAGCACCCCGACCGAGAGGCATTGTAAGACAGCCCAGAAAAACCCTTAATTTTCCCTTAAAACATAGGTTCAAGACCGACTAGGGGATGGCGCTAGGATACCATAATGTCCCACAACATAGATTGTGCGGCCTAAATCAAAAAACCACCTAATTGGTGATTTTTTAACTTCTTCAAACTAACAACTTAGTTATTGGCTTGAAAAAGTGGGGGGATTAGAGATATTTTACAGGTCCTTCCCCCTTTTGTGTCTCTATATTATAGAGAATTCTGACCCCGCGATTGTTTTCGCGAGCATGTCCCTCCAGGATGAACAGTTTGTCACTTCCTTCCTTTCTTTGAATTGAAGAAAGTATTACCTCTAATTTTCCAAAGTTTGTATTAAACTCTACAAACTTTCTGTCTTTTGAAAACAGGCATTCTGCTAGTCTATCTATACTTGGATTACTCATTTAAATCGTTTTTATTATAACAAATCTATTTATATTTGTCAATAGATTAGAGAAATAAAATCCGGTGGAAGCTCTTAAGAAATGTATCTAAAGCCTAACATCGTCATTCATGTATTATCCGACAAATCAAAAAACCACCTGATTGGTGGCTTTTTAACTTCTTCAAATTAACAACAGAGTTATTAACTTAAAAAAATGGGGAGCGATAAGAGAAGGAATCAGGGAGTGCGCGACGAGATTGAAAACCTAGCTCTATGTCACGTATCCTTCTTTTAAAGCTCTCTCTTTCTATTCTTATCTGTTTGACTTCTAGATAAATATACCGAAGTATTTCATCTAGCGTTAACAGTTGAACAGCTTCTTGTGTAGATGAGCTTTCAACAATTGCGCATATTTGTTTTATAGATTTCAAGGAAATAACCTTGTTTATTATTGCAGATAAAGATAAAAAAGTAAAGATCAAAAAATCGCCTTCCTGGCGATTAGAATAAAAAAAAGAGCCTACTTGTCTTAAGACTTTCGGCTTGAGAAGGCAGTTATTTGAAAAGAATCCTAGTTTCCATTCTCCAGACAGGCTTTATGTCTGTAAAGAAAATGAGACCATTATACTTTACCATGACTTCTAGATCGTCCACTGAATAGTGGATTTGTGTTGCCAGTCCGGTTTTTTTCTGTTTAGCATTTATCTCTAGCATCTTTTTTGATGCTAATTCAGTCAGACATATGGATTCGAATGTTCTCTGTTCAAGTTCAAGCGGCTTGCCTATCTTTTTATTTGTCTGTAGGATTTCTTTTCCTAACAACACTGCTTGGTTATCTATAATGCCAGAGACCAAGGCATTTTTTTCTTCTGGAAGGTCTGAAAAAAGCTTATGAAGCTCATTCATTGTCATCGTTGATTATTTTACATTCTTTTTTTTGTTTGTCAATCAAAAACCACTAGTTCTCTACCCTAGTGGCTTTTATCATCTATTAAATGTCGTACTATATACCTTGTGCGAGATTAAGTCTCGAGTCCTATTCCCCTCCCCTGGCTGGACGATATTAGAACCTGTTTTGTGTTGATTTAAATAAAAAAGCCTAATAACTTAGTTATTGGCTTGATAAAAAAAGGGCCGTGTTAGCTTTGGGCAACACGGTTGGGTTTTCTCCCTTGAGAAAAATAGTTGTTGGCACCTATTCCTTTTCTTCTTGGACAAGAGTAAGTTCAAGTTATTCATTAACTTGTAAAGTGCATTGTTCTATCTCTTGCTCTAATTCAAGGATTTTTCTCCATAGTCTATTCTTTTTTATCGACATAAAACCCCTAAGTCTCTTACGAAGAATCCTTTCCAAAAAGGGAGTAGAAGGCGATATTGAGAAAGACGCCTCTAATTTTTCATACTCTCTCCTCTTTTCCGAAAGCTCTCTCTCTAGGCGCCACAGCTTAGTTCGAATTTCACGCTCATCTATCACCTCTTTTTTTCTCCTTTTTTAGTTTGTAAGCAATTATTTCTTATTAGCATTTCAAATAGAAAAAATCAAGTCCGAGAAAATAAATAATCCGCCAATTGACGGACTCAGACAAAATATCCACAACTTAAGTTCCCTATTTGAATTCAATCTCCACACCTTAGCTTCCCTGCCCAGTTCAAAGCTTATTATAATATTTGAGAATCAAGAGTATATGGCTATGCTTAAGGAGAAACTACTAGAGATTAAGAGGGTTTATAGAAGTCTAAAGTTAATCCCACTGACTGGACGACGTTAGAAGCTGTTTTATTCGCTTATTGTATGTGTAAGCAACTCTAAAGGATACCTTTTTCCAGAGAAATAATCTTTTACCATTTTCTTAATATCTAAATCACGAAGAGTGTTTGAGTCCATTTTTTCTATTTCTTCTGGTTGGAACCATTTCTTTTCTGATACATCGTCAGAGAGTTCTCCTATTTCTTTGTTAGAAATATCGCCAATAAAAATAATCTTGATTGGATGATGAATGGGTTGTAGGTCTTCTCGAGCTAAAGAATAAATACCAAGTATATGGCTTGGTGTAAAATCAAAACCAGTTTCTTCTTTTGCTTCTCTTTTAACCGCCTCGATTGGATTCTCGCCTAGATCAATCCAGCCAGCAGGATGATTCCATTTTCCTTCATCATGACGTTTTTCTCCACTTTCTTTTACCAAGAGAATTCTTCCTTCTCTTTCTATAATTGCTCCTACCACTCCAAATGTTTGCGTAAAAACTCTTTTCATATAGTTTTATCTTATCAAAAAACCGCCTGCTTGGCGATTTTTAAAGCGAGCTGCCCAGTTCAAAGCTTATTATAATATTTGAGAATCAGGAATATATGGCTATGCTTAAAGAGAAACTATTGGAAATTAAGAGGGTTTATAAAAATTTGGAGTTAATTCCCCTCGTTGGACGATGTTAGAACCTGTTTTGTGTTGAATTAAATTTAAAAACCAAGTTCACTATAAAATATTTTATCTTTGATGTTATTAATTGCCTGTCTTATATAAGGAATTATATTCTCGGGAAGATTGTCAATTTCAAACCAATCCAAATCATCACACTTATCAGTCTCCATAATTTTAGGCTCACCTTCCCATCTTT